>Ga0335069_10011856_pt1 | contig 12284 bp, 15 predicted proteins | sample Lox_Sample_11_FD_206714 | JGI IMG/M metagenome (GOLD analysis project Ga0335069, IMG submission 206714) | Soil microbial communities from Loxahatchee National Wildlife Refuge, Florida, United States - Lox_Sample_1.1 | ecosystem: Environmental > Terrestrial > Soil > Wetlands | place: USA...
ACCGGAGATCATGCTTTTCGGCGTGAAGGTTTGGGAGACAGGTGCGCTTGAATATAAGACGGCTGCAGGCCGCATACCGGTACTTAAGTTACTGGGCTGAGCCGGTGCACAAATGGCGCACAAGCATCGGACAGTGCCCGATGTGCGGTCGCAGACCGTTCTTGTCCATGGGCCCTACCCCACTGCTGACGCGATGCCTCTCATGCGCCGCTACCGTCACGAACCTGTCCCTGATCCCCGTCATTCTCGAGCATTTTGGCGATGGTGCTTCCTCGAAAGACGCCTATGAGCTTTCAACCTATGGCACCACGCTGAACTGGCTGGAAAGGCACATGCGCTCAACAACGAAGAGCGAATACTTTCAAGATTACCCGACAGGGACCATGGTCGAAGGCATTTTGAATCAGGACATACAAAAGCTCACATTCCCAGACGGCTCCTTCGATCTGGTGACGTCGAACCAGGTCTTCGAGCATGTTCCGGATGACGTGGCGGGATACAGGGAGACGTTTCGCGTGTTGCGACGAGGCGGAGCCATGATTTTCAGCGTGCCGCTCTATGACACTCCGTCAACTGTGCAAACCGCCGAATTCAAGGACAGCACGGTGGTGTTCTTCGGCCAACCTGAGTACCACGACTCAAGAATCGGCGGCGCAAAGTCGGCGCCCGTATTTTGGCGGCACTCCCGGCATGACATTTGCAGCCGGGTCCTGCAGGTGGGTTTTGGGATTGCCGAATTGAAGGAAGTCTCCATCGCTCCCTCACAGGGACATCCCGCCCCGGTGGTTTATGCCGTCAAATGATCCGAAGCCAAGAATCGTTCTGTCGGGCGTCAACATACGGGAGGCGGGAGGGCTTTCAGTTTTCCGCGATGCGCTGGCGACGCTGGCGCAAGAACACGGTGACCAATACGAAATCGTTGCGCTGGTGATGCGTCGCGACCTGTTCGACGTTGCGGGCGTAACCTATTTTGAATTCCCGCGAATCATGCACTCCTGGCTGTCCCGACTTCGCTTTGAGTACTGGTCCTGCAGAGAAATCAGCGTGCGGTTGAAGCCGAAACTCTGGCTGTCGATGCATGACATGACGCCGAACGTCTTGGCAGACACTCGCGCGGTGTACTGCCAAAACCCCTCGCCGTTTTACCGTCCAACTCTTTCCGAGTACTTCCTGGATTGGCGGTTCGGTCTGTTTTCGCTTTTCTACCGATTCCTCTACGGGATCAATATCCACGCCAACAATTACGTGATTGTGCAGCAGGATTGGATGCGCAAAAGCTTCGTCCGCCTTTATGGAGTTCAAAAAGTTGTGGTCGCGCACCCGGTGGTGGAGCTGCCAGATCCGGTGGAAACGGTAGCCGGCGGGGCTGCGAACCGGCCCTTCCGCTTCTTCTATCCCTCGTTTCCGCGAACCTTCAAAAATCCAGAAGTATGCCTGAAGGCGGCGCGGATATTGGAGCGCCGGGGCTTCCGCGAGTTCGAGTTATGGTTGACCTTCGATGGGGCGGAAAACCGGTACGCCAGGCAGGTTGTGAGGGAATTCGCGGACGTACGGTCGGCACGCTGGCTAGGTCTGCTGCCGCGCGAGCACATCTTCGAGCTCTATGCCGAAGCGGACTGCCTGCTGTTCCCTTCCCGGCTGGAGACATGGGGCATGCCGATCACCGAAATGAGAGGCGTCGGCAAGCCGATTCTGGCTGCCGATCTGCCTTATGCACACGAATGTGCGGCTGGCTATTACCGGGTTAAGTTCTTTGAGCCCGACGATCCTGAGCAACTGGCAGACCTCATGCGGCAGGCCGCAGCGGGCCAGGCTATTTTCGCCAAGGCGCCGGAAGCCGCTATCCAGGAACCCTACGCCGCGAATTGGCGAGAGTTGTGGGCACTTCTTCTAGAAAAACTCTGAACATGTTGCCGCGCACGACTCCGGGGCTAAAGAGGCTGCTGAAAAAGTCCGGAGCACTGCTGTTACGCGGACTCAAGTCCGCGCGGAGGGTCAAAAATAAGGGGATCATCGGCCGACTGAAGTCGTGCCCTGATACGAAGCGCCGCAGGAAGGACTCTTTCAGCTGTCGTCCAGGGCCTGCGGCCCGCGAGAATGCATGAAATATCACACCGAGCGACCGAGTATTTTCGATGGCTTAGTCTGATTTTTCGACCCAGCCTGTAAAGCCAGAACTTAAGGGCGCCCACAAGCGGCACGATTGATGCCGTGCCCCTGCAAGGCGACAGCTTGACTCCATCAATGGCGAAACCGCTCCAGGCGTGTTAACACTAATTGAGATATAGGTGTTATGCTGCGATCTATGGAGATCACCGAGGAGCAGTGCCAGCGTATTGCCCCCTGTCTTCCGCGTCAGCGCGGCAATGTCCGGGTCACCCATCTGCAGTTTCTGAACGCGCTTCTGTATGTCGCCCAGCACGACTGCAAGTGGCGCGGCCTGCCCAAGCGATTCGGCCCGTGGCACACCATCTACACGCGCATGAACCGCTGGTCCAAGAGCGGCGTGCTGGACACCGTCTTTGCCCAGTTGCAGCGTGAACAACTGCTGCGCATCCGCATCGAGGCGGTGAGCCTGGATTCGACCACCGTCAAAGTTCTCCCCGACGGCACCGGTGCGTTAAGAAAAACGGCAGACAGGCCATCGCCAGATCCCGCGGTGGATGGACCACCAAAATTCATCTGGTTGCCGCGAATGCTCGAACCGCTATAACCTTCGCTCTCTCCGCTGGCCAAGCTTCCGACACGGTGCACGGCCGCGAACTTCTGGCCGGCATAGGCCAGCTGCCGACTCCCTTGCACCTGGTGATGGACGCCGCCTACCACGACAACACCAGCCGACCTACAGAGAGAATCATGCCAAGTTAGTATTCTGAAACGTGACCTCCAGACCAATTAAGTCCGCCAAGACCCAGCGTGGGAAGAAGTACTTGTGGTCGTTTGTGCGATGGCTTGTGGCGGGTGTGTTGCTGCTTTGGTCGGCGGCCGCTCTGCTGCTAGTGGCGGCGCGCTGGGTCGATCCACCGACAACCGCGGTGCAAATCGAGCGCCGATTACAGGCATGGATCCATAACAAGCCCTATCAGAAACGCTATCAATTCGTCCCGCTCAACCAAATCTCGCCCAATCTGCAGCGCGCGGTGATCGCGGCGGAGGATGCGCGCTTCTACCAGCATCACGGGTTCGATTGGCACGAGGTTCAAATCGCTGCGCAGCAGGACCTGGAGGGCGAACGAACTCGCGGAGCTTCCACGCTGACGCAGCAACTGGTGAAGAACCTGTTTTTCGGAACGGGCCGGTCCATGGTGCGCAAAGGCGCGGAGGCCACGCTGGTGCCGGTGGCGGAATTCGTACTGGGCAAGCAGCGCATTCTGGAGCTCTACCTGAACGTGGTCGAGTGGGGCCCCGGAGTTTACGGCGCGGAGATGGCCAGCCGTGTTTACTACGGGGTTCCGGCACGGAACATTGGTCGGGAAGAGGCAGCGCGACTGGCGGCGGTACTGCCCGGTCCGCTAAAACGCCGGCCCGAGCGCATGAACCGCTATAGCGCAATCATCCTGAATCGCATGCAGCAGATGGGGTGGTGAGGGAGCGGCCAGCCGCCGTGCACGCTCGACACGACTCGTTACCCTACCCCTCCCCCTGCGTAAGTTCGCCAATTTCAATGGCATAGGCGGATTTCCGCGCAAACTCGCAGAAACAAATAACTTATAGCCAAAGTATTCAGAAATAATGACTTGCATGCTAGCTCCTCGCCGCTTCTCGGGGCTTTCGGAGAGCCGCCGCGACATTCTGCAGCGCGAAGAGATGAGTGCCAGCGCGGTTGAGGTCTATACGGTTTTCGGCGATGGCGGCGAGAATTTCCTGGAGCGCTGCTTGTACATCATCGAGTGTTCGCATCTTCGGAAGGCGAGGTCCGAGGACATCGAGTTCGAGGAGAATCTTGGAGGCATATTCGTGGCGTTTGTGGTCGCGCAGGTGGTAGTAACAGCGCTTCTTGCCGCGAAGAGTGGGAGAACCGCAGGGGGTGCCGTCAAGCTTGGGATAGTTGCAGAGGGGAACGGACATGAAAGCCTCCGAAAAATGGGCTGTTAGCTCTCGTCGCTTCTCGCTGGTCGCAAAAGGCGGCGAGTGAGTTATTACAGACTGGCAGCACAACTGTACAGCGTCCTTGTTCTCAGGCTGGCAAAAGATGAGAAAGGGTGTCAAGAGATTTCAGCAGAATTTCGTGGTGGATTCCCGATTCGGGAAGATTGACCTCCATGCGGGGTTACTGATCGCTAGCAAAAATGCGAGATAGATTGTCTGGATCGGCGGAAAGATGTTTGCGCTGGTAAGCTGTCCACGGTGATTCGACCGCCACGAGCCCTTGTTCGTGGAGAGCGTAGGAACGATAGCTGCTCCAAAGCCAGTCTTCGGGTTTCTCGACAAGGCCGCGCTTCACGGGGTTGCTGTGGATGTACTTCAGGTCGTTGACGAATTCCTCGTGGTCACGGACATTGCGGTCGTAATAGCGCCTTTGCCAGAAGGAACCGTCGATTGCGTGCCCCAGGTTTGCGCCCTTCGGTTGGGCGTTAACCTGGGCGTGTAACCGTTTGGTGAACGACAGCTTCAAAAAGTGGATCGCGTCGGCCAAGGTGTCGTTATCAGGTTCGCTGAGGAGCAGATGAACGTGTTCTGGCATGACAACATATCCGTATACGTGGCGGTGTGAATATCGTGGGATCCTTCGTAGGTTTTCACGGACTCCAAGTTGGCCATGTGGCGGAAGATGGGATATTCGTCGGCGATGCCGTTTCCGCCCAGGATGTCGCGGCCCATGCGGCGCACTGCCTATCGAATTACCTGTACAGGGACTTCGAGTTTAAGCTTCTTCCAAGCCTGTTCGGTAGTGTAAACGGGCGCCTTCAGTGTTATGGCCAAAGCAAGGCAGGCACGGTCTCCCAGCGAGAGACCAATCGCGCGCGTGAGCGCGATAAGGCCGCCCGTGAGGCGTGCCTGGGACAAGTCGAACGGGACCACCTCTTGAATCGGACTAAGGGCGTCTTCCCAAGCCTCATCGATCGACCATCCGCGGCTCACCAGCTTGCCGTGAACTTCAGACAGGTTAACGGCGCCGCAGACCGCCCGGCTTAGCAACTCCTGAGTCAGCTTCTCGCTGCCGCGCTCGCCCTGGATAAAGGCCAGAATGGCCGAAGCGTCCAAAACAATCCTATTCATGCCTGGCAGCTTCGCGACGCTCGGCGAGCAACTCTTTCGACAGTGAAACGCCTTTGGGCAAATACTTGCGGGCGCGTTGCCGGGCGCGTTGGATGCGCTGCTGCTGGGTAGTGATCCGCAGCTCGTCTTGTTTCAGCTCCAGCACGACTTCGTCCCCAATCTCGATGCCAAGGGCCTTGCGAAAGGACGCGGGTATTACGACGCGACCGTTCTCGCTGACACGTGTACGAGCTGTATCGTCCATGACAGAATTGTAGCATTATGGCACAAAATTATAAATATGTCATATACAGTTGGTTATGTCCTAGTGCGGAAAAGACGACACGAGACATTGTGTGCTAACCGAACGAAAACCCCCGCTCAAGCTTCGCTTGAACGGGGCACCCGTTCCGAAGATTCTTGCTTAGTGGGAGCGCTTGCCCGGGCCACCCGCCAGGTATGGGCCACGGGAGATGTGGGCCACCAGCCAGTCAGCCGGAGAGGGTTTGAATGCGAGAAAGTCCCCATCCAACCCGGCGGTGTCCTATAATCGGCGCATGCTAACCGATGAGGACAAGCAGTGGATCAAGGAACAGCTTGAGGGGGTAGAGACTACCCTGCTGACGGAGTTTCACATCTGGGCTTCGCCTGTCGAAATGCGCCAGCGGAGCCACGCCGCAGCGATTCGGGCGCTGGACGCCGAAGTGGAATCGCTGTCGGATCGGTTGAAGAACCTGGAAGGTCGCTGAAGTTGGCTCCCACGTTAGGCCAAAAGAAGGCCGAACGTGGGGCACGGATTTGGTACCTGGGCCACCCGCCCAGAATAGTTAGTCCATTGGCCTAGCCATCCCCCTCGACGAAAACCCCCACTCAAGGGCGCTGGCGCGTCCTTGAATGCGGCACCCTCGAGATGATTCGTTGGAGTGGATGGGTTACCTGGGCCACCCGCCCCGAAGTGGAGTCGCTGTCGGATCGGTTGAAGAACCTGGAAGGTCGCTGAGATTGGCTCCCACGTTAGGCCAAAAGAAGGCCGAACGTGGGGCACGGATTTGGTACCTGGGCCACCAGCCACGGGATATGTGGGCCACCGGCCACGGGAGATGTGGGCCACCAGCCAGCGTTTTGTGATTACCCCGACTGACACAGGCGGTTGTTGCTGAAAGACCCACATCTGCCAAAAGAGGGCAGATATGGGCCACGGGAGACGTGGGCCACCAGCCACCAGCCCACGGGAGATGTGGCCCACCAGCCAATCTTCATGTGCTCGGCTCCTTTCCTCCGAGCCTTGGTAGCTTGAGCGCTCCAAGTGTACCTGGCGGCTGGGAGCCGACACGGTTATCTAATCAGCCCAGCCGTCAGGCAGATGTGGGCCACCAGCCCGCCCTGTCGTAGGATCACAAGCCTCCCAGCAAATGTCCTAAACTCCATTTCGAATCAGTCGCATCCGCCAACATCTTTTTTTGCTGCCAAGGCGTCAGTTCCCCCTGCCACTCCCTCACCACGACGCCGTCCGAATTCGTCTGGAGTATGGTAGGAGTGCCTCCTATACCGATTTCGGCATAGGGAGCACTGCCGATATAAGGGATATTTATCCCAGCATGCTCCAAAAAAGCTTTCGCCTCCTCGTCTCCCTCTGGAAACAAGGCCAGCACCCTCACACTCCTGCTGTTTTCAATTTTTGCGACTAGCCTCCGATAAAACGGAGCGCTGTTCAAACAATGCTGGCAGCGCGCCGAAAGAGCAAGAAGTATAGTCCGTTCTGATTCATGCCAATGCACCTCCGGAAGCATGGCTAACTTCCGGTCTACGAGTGCACCGCCCCCCGGGTCAATTGCTGCGTGTGTTGAAAGTAGCTTGCCAAACAATACAGCCGAAAGCAGAATAGATGCCAGTATTACACATACATGTGACGCTTTCTCGAGATTCGACACTATCTTTCCTCACCTATTTTGGAGCTTCGCTGTTTGCTTGGCTCAGTTGCTTCTGGTATAGCAGGGCGCCCGTCCGCATGTCAGAAACCGTCTTAGAATATTTTAGGGTGTCCGCGCCCCAATGGGTTCCATCCGAAAAGAGGACATAGTCGACCGCCACTGAAATTGAATCTTGCTCGCTATCCGCCGACGACCATCCAAGTGGTATCGAATCACTCACAGTTCCTTTCGGCTCGATCAAATGCTTTCCATTAGCTAGAGGACTAGTTATGAGGGTTCCAAAAGTCGAATTGGGCCCCGAGCTCCGAGTTACACCCGCTTTAAATCCTATGGCATCGACGGCTTTTGCTGACGCATTTCGTGCAACCAGCAACACGGCCGATTCCTGCCCAGGCTTCGAGAACTGGGCTCGCACAATCTGTACGGGGCATGCATCTTGGGATTGCACCGAGACATTCTGCGAAAGAAGAACAGAGCAATTGGCAATCATCATGGCCAGAACCATCATGTGCGTTAACTTCATTAGAGACTCTCCTTTAGTAATAAATCCCACAGCAAGGATACGCATCTGTTACCTTTACGTTGCCATGAGAGTCTTGGTATGTGCAGCGTATCTCCCCGGAGAATTGGTTGGCGTTGTGATTGATGTACTTCCAGGACGGACTCGAACAACATGAGTACTGGAGTTGATAGTTCAGGTAACACTGTCCGTGAAATACGTTCCCGGGGGCTGCGCTGCCACAAGATCCATCGATTTGTGGCCAGTAACCGCAGTCAAGCTGGGCTTTGACAGTGTCTAGGTTTCCCGTAAGCAACACCGCAGCAGATGCGATGAAAAGCACAGAGACTGCTAATCTAAAACGCATGTCAGCTCTCCTAACTGATCTCGTCTATTCCGCTAATCATGACGCGTTGGTTCTTGAGTGCGCCCGCGTACTGCTCTAACCTCTAGCCCAGCCAACGGGGTCTTGCTAACTATCTCCAGGCCGAAGTAGGAGGCTAGCGGCTGGCAGCCTTCGGCACCCTCAAAAGCCTAGCAGCAAGCAAGACGTACACAAATTGCGAGATGGTAGGCTCTGTTCAAAGCGTGCTGAATACTGTACCCAGATTGTCGAGGACATTATCCGCCCTATGTGGGGGAGTCAATAGCACTTTAGTGCTCGGCGAGGGTGGTCCGCGGGTGGCCCACAATTACCAACTGATGGCAATTGTGGGAGGCCTAGAACGCCGCAATGCCCGTTATGTGCTCGCCGATGATCAACGTATGGATGTCGTGGGTGCCTTCGTAGGTTTTGACCGACTCCAGGTTGGCCATGTGACGGAATATGGGGTACTCGTCGGCTATACCGTTGCCGCCGAGGATGTCGCGTCCCATGCGGGCGCACTCCAGCGCCATCCAGACGTTGTTACGCTTCGCCATCGAGATATGGTAGGGCTTTACCTTGCCCGCGTCTTTCAACCTACCTACTTGTAGTGCGAGTAGTTGGGCCTTGGTAATCTCGCTGATCATCCAGACGAGTTTCTCCTGCACGAGCTGATGTCCGGCGATGGGCATGTCATGGAACTGCTTGCGGAACTGCGCGTACTGCAGGGCGCAGTCGTAGCAGGCCATGGCGGCGCCGATGGCTCCCCAGCCGATGCCGTAGCGCGCCTGGTTGAGGCAACTGAGGGGCGAGCCGAGTCCTTTGGAGAGCGGCAGGAGGCAGTCGGCTGGGATGCGGACGTCTTGCAGCGAGAGGCTGGAGGTGACGGAGGCGCGCAGCGACCACTTACCGTGAACGTCGGCGGCCTTGAAGCCGGGCGTGTCGGTGGGGACGATGAAGCCGCGGATACGGTCGTCTTCGTCGGTGACCTTGGCCCAGATGATGGCGATGTCGGCGATGGAGCCGGAGGTGATCCACATTTTCTCGCCATTGAGGACGTAGCTGTCGCCGTCTTTCTTGGCGCGCGTGCGCATGGCTCCGGGGTTGGAGCCAGCGTCGGGTTCGGTGAGGCCGAAGCAGCCGAGGATTTCGCCGGTCGCCATCTTGGGCAGGTACTTCTGCTTCTGCTCTTCGCTGCCGAAGGTGTGGATGGGATACATGCACAGGGCGGACTGCACGCTGACGAAGGAACGCACGCCGCTGTCGCCGCGCTCGAGCTCCTGGGTCATCAGGCCGTATTCGACGCCGGACATACCGGCGCAGCCGTAACCGGTGAGGGAGGCTCCGTAGAAGCCGAGCTCGCCCATGGGCTTGATCAGCTCTTTGGGGAAGCGTCCTTCGCGGTTGCACTCTTCGATGATGGGGATGAGGTTTTCTTCGATGAAGAGGCGAGTGTTGTCGCGCACGAGGCGCTCGTCGTCGGAGAGGAGCGAGTCGAACTCGAGGAAGTCAACGCCTTTAAATTTGATGGCCATGATGGTATGTGTCCTGTGATGTCGTGTCGTTCCCACATATGCCGACGGAAGGCATATGTGGGCCACCCAAGGGGATGAAGACGAACTTATGAAATTAGCAGGGCAGAGAGAAGGGCGTCAAAGGCAGTGGCAAGTGGGTGGTGGATAGAAAATGCAGGTCCTTCGGCCGCCGCGGCCACGCCACGAAGCGCAAACAACTTCGGCGCTTCGCGGTGACCCGGGTGCGCGGGCCTCGCTATGACACGCTGTGAACGACTTCCTTCCGTACGAACCGTGCAATAAAAGCCCCCTGCGGGGACGGTGAGGCTTTTACTCGCAGGGGCGCAGAAATCTGATTATCGGTTACCGACAATACGCCGACGGACAACGCCGAGGATTCCCAGCAAGCCCGCGCCCATGAGCGCGAGCGAACTCGGCTCAGGAATTGTGGTCCCGAACTGCAGGTCGAGTTGCCAGTCCAAACCCGGATTTGTAGTGAGGCCCTGCATGTTGACCCACACATCGGTGGCGTCAAAGCTGATGAGGCTGGCGTTGAAGCCAGCGACGTTGTTGACGGCAATAGTCACTCCAGTGATCGGACTGCCACCCGAATTCACGACAAGCTGATAGCCGTTGAAGCTGGCGGTGAGGAAGAAAACATCCCCGCCGGAAACGTTCGTCAGAGTGATGTCAGTGGGATACGTTGTGTAGTCGTGCTGGCCGAAGGAATTGGCGGTGAAACCCCCACCCGTAACGGTACCGCTTCCCAAAGTTTGGTAAATGGTGCCGAAGGTGGGATAGATGTAGTGGACGGTTACATCGGCTCCGTTGAGATCGGCGAACGCCTGTGCTCCCGCGAGCATCACGGCGATCAGGCATACAACGAGCAACAAACGCTTCATCCTACTGCCTCCTGAAGCTTGATACGGGACGCTTGGAGTTTGCGCACACGATCGATGCGCAAGTCGATCAAGCATAACTCCAGGGCATAGGAAGTCAAGAGCCTTTTGCGGGGAGGCTCGGGAAGTCCGGCTATTCGGCGGTAGTGGGGTCGATGATGGCCTTGACTTCGCTGATGCTGTTGGCCGGGAAGCCGCCCTGCTGGGCATGCTCGCGGACGGTGGCTTCGTCCGGCGCGATGTAGATGCAATAGATTTTGTCGGCGGTCACGAAGCTCTCGATCCACTGGACCTCGGGGCCCATGTTGCGGATCACGCCGCAGGATTTTTGCGAGATGGCCTGCAGTTCTTCCGGCTTCAGATTGCCGACTCCGGGAATGTTGCGCTCGATGACGTATTTGGGCATTGCGGGGATTGTACAACACACTCGCGAACACTTCCCAGCGCGTGGTCACGCGTTAGATACAAGCAGCGCCGCTAGAACTGCACGCTGCGCAGCATGGCCTGGAAGGCGGGCTGGAAGCGCTCAAACTCCGATTGCGGAGCGACGAAGACGAACAATAGCACGGTGCCGTTGGCTTGCGGTACGGTGACCAGCCAGTCGCGCTCTTTCTGCTGCTGGCCGTTGGCAGCTGCAAACGGCGAGGTGGACTGCAGCGCCAAGGCGCGGCCCTGGGCTCCGCCGACGGTGATGGCCTGGGGCTGGCCAAGAGGCTGCGCGCCCTGGTTGTGCTGCAGGTCCTGCACGATCTGGCCGGTGATCTCGTCGATGTTGGTCCGCTGGCCTGGTTGGGGAGGCACGCCGTTGATGAGCACGCCATAGCCGACGCCGCCGGCGATGACTCCCGAGGGCGGCGCGATGGTCACGAATTGGCCTTGTTGCTTCGGCATCGTGACCTGCCAGTTCTCGGGACGTGAGAGCTTGATGGGACCCAGGTCGGTGGCGACCATGCGCTGGCTGGGCAGCACTTGCTGCAGCGAGACCGAGGGCGCGCTGGGCGTGGGTACCGTCGCGCCAGCCGGCACCGCCGCGCCTCCCCCTGGATCGAAGTTTGCGCCGTTCTGCTTGTTGAGCGCAGCCCACTCGCCGGTCTTCGCGCCCTTTGCGATTTCCTCGGCGGTATAGGCGCGCACCGTCGCCGCCTGCTTCTGCACCTTTATGAAGGCGGCGCTGTTGGTGACATAGTCCTTGGGCGGCCAGTTCCGGATTTCGTTCTCGATGGCCAGTTCGCGGTTGCCGGGGTTGGGGTGGTCACTGAGCCATTGCGGCGGCGCTCCCGTATTCTGCGATTCCAGCTTCTTGAAGAAGTCGGCCATGGCCTGCGGGTTGTATCCGGCCTTGTAGAGGATGATGGCCCCGACGGCGTCGGCCTGGGATTCGTCGTCGCGGGAGAACTTCTGGATGATGGTCCCCGCGCCGAACTGGACGCCCATCTGTGCGAGCTGACCAACGAATCCGCCAGTGGTCGCACCGAGGATGGCCCCGGCGATTCCCGCCAGCAGACCGATATTCTCGTTCTTCACCGCCTGCTTGGCGGAGTGCTGCATGTAAACATGCGACATCTCGTGCGCCATCACCCCGGCGAGCTCGGCTTCGTTTGAGGCGGCGGTGATGGTCCCGATATTGATGAACATCGGTCCGCCGGGAAGGGCAAAGGCGTTGATTTCTTTTTGCGCGACCACGTGAAACTCAAACGGCCAGGAGTACTGCGGCGGTATGGTGGCCACCAGCTTCTGACCAAGCTGACGGATGTATTGCGTTTCGGGGCTGTTGTCGGGCAGCACCGGCATCTGCTTGTACACCTGCGCGGCAGCCTGCAGGCCGAGCTGGCGCTGCTGTTCGCGCGACATCCCGGGATTGCCGGGATTGGGAAACTC
>Ga0335069_10011857_pt1 | contig 12284 bp, 15 predicted proteins | sample Lox_Sample_11_FD_206714 | JGI IMG/M metagenome (GOLD analysis project Ga0335069, IMG submission 206714) | Soil microbial communities from Loxahatchee National Wildlife Refuge, Florida, United States - Lox_Sample_1.1 | ecosystem: Environmental > Terrestrial > Soil > Wetlands | place: USA...
TGCAGCCCCTTGCGCTCGAGTTCGGAATATAGCTGCTGAACCGGCTTTTCGAGCCGCGAGCCCTCCAGCTTCAGCCCCAGTTGGCAGATGGGTTTTTGCAGGATCTCCTGGATGTCGGGCGATGCTGTTTCGAAGGAGTGCACGATGACGTGAGCGTGAGATTAGCAGGTTAGAGCGTGCGGTTGCACGCCCCGGTCGCGCCTGTACTCAAGTAAGCAACTCAGGCTGTAACGGAGGCCCTCGTCCTGAGCCCCGCGAGTTTCGCCGCTACGCGTACGGCACTGGAGGCATCTTCGGCAAAACCGTCGGCGCCCACTCTTTTCCAAAGACCCGGGAACTCGCAGAAGATGCGGCCTCCGACCATTACCTGGGTTGACCGTCCGGCTGCGCGCACGGCGGCTATCAACTCGCGAAGCGCTGCCAGATGCAGAACGGTCGAGCACGAGATTCCCAGCACGTGGACCTGCAAACGGCGCACCATGTCGACGATGCTGGCCGTCGGTGTGTTCGCTCCCGTGAGGTAGACACGCCAACCGTTCGCCTCCATGGTTTCCGTCACCATGCGGATGCCCATCGCATGTTGCTCGCCCGCCACGCAGGCCCCTACGAAAAACTTGCTCACGCTTCCTGACGGCGGGCGCTGGGCATACACCTCGCTCATGAGTTTCTCGGTCGTTGCCGTGCAATAGTGTTCCTGCGCCACGGTGATCTGGTTCACCTGCCACATTCGCCCCACTTCGCGCTGCGATGGTTGGAAGACATACTGATAGATCTCGGTAAATCCAATTCCGCTCAACCACGCCGAGCGAATGACCTTTCTCGCCTGTTCCGGGTCCGACGACAGCAGAGACTCCAGATAAGAATTGGCGATATTCGCCATTGATGTCCCTGGATCGATGCAACTCGGAGGCACTTCAGCAAACGAATCGAAGGTGTCGAGCGCAAGTTGGATGTGCTCGTTTGCCGCCTCCGCTGCAGGCTCGCTAACGATGCGGGCAATCACCTCCTGCATGACCAACAGGCAGTCAACCAGGTCGTCGGTTTTAACTTTACGGTTAGCCAGAAGGCTCTTACCCCACGCCACATACTTCAGCAGGATGTTGGGGTCGTTCGCCCGCAAAGATTCTGCCAGCGTGCCGAAATGGTAGGCAATGTCTTCCTGGCAGCGTTGCCGTCCTGCCGCACCATAACGGGTATTCAACTCCGGATGACGCCGGTAGAACTCCGATGCAGTCTTTTCCACCAGAACTGCATGGCGTTCCGAAAGCTCCGCTCCGAATTGTTCCAGCTTCCGCATTGACTCTAAGAATCGGGCCTAACGTAAAAGTCATGACGCAACGTGGTGGAGCACCTGCACCCGCGTCCCGCGCGCATCGAGTCGGAGGCCCTTGGGGATCATCTGGTGCGAATCGTGCAGGTGACTTTTATGCCAGTCGCGGAAGTGCCGCTCCGTCTCCCAGTAGGTGAACAACCAGAATTCCTTCGGTTCTTCCGCCGGCGAAAGCACCTCCAGGCGCAGGAATCCTGGCGCGTTCTCCACCAGGTGGGGACGGTTCACGAACGCCTCGCGCACCTCCGCTTCCATCCCGTTGGCAACTACGAATCGGCTTAAGACCGTAATCATTCCCTCACCTAAGTCGTTCCGATTCTATCCGAAAATCCAGAGTGTCTTGGCTGCCACAGCCTTTCGCAACTTTTCCGCGTCGTTGTCGTTTCCATATCCAAGAAGCGATACAAAGACGCCGATCCTTCGGGATCGGGTCGGAGGAAAAACAGTAATGAAGCGACTATTCCTATCGGCGGCGTTGGCGGGAACCATGCTCGCTGCCGGTTTAACAATGACAGCACAAACTGCGACCAGTTCGCAGAGTGACACCACGGCCACGCAGCAGCAATCCCAGCAGACAGGGAGAAAGCATTGGCACCATCGCGGCAAGCACCGCATGGCCATGATGGCCAAGAAGTTGAACCTCTCGCAGGATCAGCAGAACCAGCTCAAGCCAATCTTTCAGAAGCAGCACGAGCAGGCGAAGGCGATCAAGAACGACAGCTCGCTGACGCAGGACCAGAAAAAAGAAAAATTCCAGGCGCTGCATCAGGACACGATGGCGCAGGTGAACAGCATCCTGACTCCGGAACAGCAGCAGCAGTGGGAGCAGATGCGGCAGAAGCATCAGCAAGGCAACAAGGGTGAAAGCCAGGCGCCGGCGCCGCAAGGCCAGTAGGTTTTGGGCCGAACACGGGTGATTGACCCATCTCCTGGGTACTGTGGGCAGCTTAGGCTGCCCATTTCTTTTCCTCAGTCTTACTTCGTATTTCGACCCTCGCATTTCATACTTTCTTGATGTCCCTCACCCCCCGGAACTCTCCGGCACGCTCCCGCAGGTCCGATTTTGACTCCACGATCATGGTCACGGTGTTGTCGGAACTTTCCCAGGACTCGACAATTTTGGCGTCGCCAATGTTCAAGGAATCGGCAAAATCGCTACTCACCTCCAGCGCGTAGCGCCGCGCGTGGCGCCGCTTCTGGAAGATTCTCAGGCTGCTAAGAATCCCCATCGGGGACCTCACTCAAAATGCCGGGATAAACTGCGCGGCCCTGAGCCTAAGCAACATCCGCTCCGTCGAGCATGGCAGGCGCGCCGCTCGTCTGAGAGAGGACTGGGAGAATTGAGGCCGAGTCTAGGGCGCGGCCCGGAGGGGGTCAAGTTGCATCGGTGGTTCTCCGCTGCAGCCGGGCGTTTTCGCCGGATTCCCTGCAGCGGCAGGCTCGCGTCGAAAATTGTGCACTTGGATCGCCCAACCCGGCGGCGTCGCGAGCATTCCAAGTAGAACAGCGGCGGCTTTGGTAGTACCATCTGCCGCACTCCCTCAATAGCGCGCCGAAACTCGCAGGTGGAACGTGAACGAATCAGGCAAACGGCGGTGCGTACCCGTTCTGCTCTTTCTTCTCGTGGCGGCCCTGTCTGCCCAGGCCCAGACTTCGCGCATCTTCGCGTATAACGGACGGATACCTCTCGGCATCGAAAGTTTCCGTCTACAACCGGGCGGCCGCGAGTTTTACCTGATGGCGTCAGCCGAAAATCCGGCGTTCGACGGCCTCTCTCGCGTTACCGATCACGGCGGACACGATCATCTTGTGGGTGGCGCCAACAAACCGGTGCTGTTTTATCCGACGCGAGTAAAGTTCCGGCTCACCGCGAGCGCGCGCGAAAAGCTGGTGGAGGATCGTCCGTTCGACACCCATCAGAAGATTGAGATGGGCGACCTGCTGAAACAACTGCGCTTCCGGGTGAAGGTCTTTCACGCCCTGGAATACCGCTACATCAAGCCGACGGCGGTAGAGGTGGTCGGCGTCCCCAGCGACCTGCCTTATGACGAGCGCATCTACCAGATCCAGTTCGAACTGGGAGCGATCCCGATTGAAGATCGCGTGGTGATGGAAGTCTTGTCGCCGAGTGGCGAGCGGCTCTGCAAGTTCCACCTGGACCTGCTGTGAATCGGTCGTTCGTTTATGGTCGTTAGTCGTTCGCAGACTCGATGAGGGCTTCAACTTCTTTGCTCGATTCGGTGGTTTCCTCTTCCAGCATGAACGCCAGCGCCTCCTGCGGTGAAGCCGCATTCCATACCGGGTAAAACGACTGGCGGTGCAGCGGCGACGGCCCGTACTCATTCAAGGCCTTGATGTGCGCTGGCGAGCGATAGCCCTTGTTGGAAGCGAGCTTGTAGGCGGGAAACACTGGGTCCCAGGCGGAGATCATGGCGTCGCGCGCGACCTTGGCGACGATGGATGCCGCGGCGATCGAAGCCGAAAGTGCGTCGCCATGGATGATGGCTTTCTGACGACATTCGAGATCGAGCTTCATCGCATCAATCAAGAGGCAGTCCGGTCGCGGGTTCAGCGCACGAACCGCTTCGGTCATCGCTAATCGCGTCGCATGATAGATGTTCAGCTGGTCAATGCGCGCAACGTCCACGGCCGCAATCGACCACGCGATACAGTGTTCCTTGATTCTTTCGGCCAACACCTCGCGGCGGTCCTTCGGCAGCAACTTCGAGTCGCGCAGGCCCTTGATCCGATACTTGGGATCGAGAATCACTGCCCCGGCGACCACCGGCCCGAACAGCGCGCCACGGCCGACTTCATCGACTCCGGCCACCAACTGCGCACCCTCGCACCACAACTCGCGCTCAAACTTGGTGGTGCACTTCAGGCGCTTGAGCAGGCGCATCTTCAGAGTGGCCTTGGAGACGCCGTCGGGGTTCGGGTACTTGGGTTTGCGGGGCACGGATGTAAATGGGATTCTACGTCAACAAGCGATCAGTTTTTGGCCGAAACTGTGACTGCTGATGGTGGAAGATGAGAATTACATAAAGAAGAACACACCCTCCAGCGGCTACTGCGAGGCGCTTCGGCCAGTCGCTGCGATACCGGATTAAGGTGTAGATCGTAAAGCTCGCAAACAGACTGGCCGGGATCGCGACAGCATCGCGTATTCCCGTTAAGCTTGACACGGATAGGGCTATCAGCGGAAGAATCAAGCTCATCCACTCATCAACAGACATTGGCTTTTTGGAACCCATCGAGTTGAGCTTGCGGTAGCCGCTTTCAATTTTGGCACCTGGTCCTTTGTTCACGGACGCAATATACAGGCGGCCACCGAGCGTCGCCGTGACCTAAATCACCTGAATGCGAAGCCCCTCGCGGGGCTTCTCCGGCCAATGAGAACTTTCGCATGCCCGAGGCTCGGGTAGATGGGGTTGCGAGATACGCGACATTCATCGTTGTGCTTCCAGAAACCGAGGCAGCGAATAAGATCTAGTACTCGCGTCGCGTGTTCTAAACATGGCCGATGAATTGCTGTCGGGCCCAAATCGGGAAAAATTCGTCCCGTCAGGGACGCCATTCTAATAGCCCGGCGCTTTAGCGCCGGGTCCGCTTCGGGTACGATTTCCGAGTCCCGTAGGGACGAATGAAATCATGGCCCACACCTACATCTCGCAACTTGTTCATTGTGTCTTCTCCACCAAGAACCGCCTGAATTGCATCAGCGATGAAATTCGCTCAGAACTCTGGTGTTACATTGGCGGCATCGCAAGAACGAACGGTATGAAAGCAGTCGCAATTGGTGGAACCGCCAATCACGTGCACATTTTGCTGTCACTCCCGGCAACAATCCCATTGGCAAAGGCCATGCAACTGATTAAGGGTGGCTCATCCAAATGGTTACACGAAAAGACCGGCAGCCGTTTCCAGTGGCAGGAGTCGTACGGCGCATTCACCGTGAGCGTCTCGCATCTCAAGCCGACGATCGATTACATCAATGGGCAGGCGGAACATCACGCGAAACGCAACTTCGAGGATGAATTTCTAGGGTTCTTGAAGCGCCACGCGATTGCGTACGAAGACAAATACGTTTTTGGGTGAGCTTTTCAGCCAGTCCCTACGGGACTGGATACATGTCGCCACGATACCCGGCGATAAATCGCCGGGCTATTAGAACGGCGTGCCTCCGGCACGAAGACGGGATAAGAGCGCGAGACGCAACCTCCGAAACAAGGCCCGATCCAAGCCGCAAGAGGGAGCTTCCGGCACGAAGGCCGGATGAGAGCGCGAGACGCGACCTCCGAAACAAGGCCCGATCCAAGCCGCAAGATCGCAACCTACGGTACGACAGCCGCATGTAAAGTCCGAAAGTGCATCCGATTGACCGAGAGTGCCGGAAAAATATCAGCACTCAGTATCGTCGCCCGTCCACGAAAGCGAAAAACCCCTCGCACACTTCTGCGAGGGGCTTCTGTCTCAGTCGATATTTTGACCCCACATTCTCCCGACAGACGGCAGATGTGGGGCACTAAAAATTAGGCTTTCGCGGCGGCGTGCGTCGGCTGTTCGCGATCGGCTTCCTTCAGGCGGGCGGCCTTACCGCGGAGTCCGCGCAGGTAGTACAGCTTGGCGCGGCGGACTTTGCCTGAGCGCGTGATTTCGATTTTGTCGATCACGGGCGTGTTCAGCGGAAAGATGCGCTCCACGCCGTGGCCGAAGCTCATCTTGCGCACCGTGAAGCTGGCGTGCAGGCCCGAGGTTTTCTTGATTACGACGCCTTCAAACGCCTGCAGGCGTTCCTTGTCGCCTTCCTTGATCTTCACCTGCACGCGAACGTTGTCGCCCGGCTTGAAGTTCGGATGCTGGCGGTGAATCTTCGCCGTAAATTTCTGGATAATCGGTGATATCGACATTTTGCTTTTCCTTTACCATCTGCGCCGGGCGCAGGATTTCTCAAAGCTATCCGCTCTCAGCCTTCAGCTATCAGCTTCGTCTGAGAGCAACAGCTACAAACCTTCCGACCGCAATTGATCGAGTATTTTGCGGTCTTCCTTACTCAACTTCATTTCGTCCAGCAGCTCCGGACGATTGCGCAGCGTCTTCTTCAGTGCTTCGCGCCGACGCCAGCGCTTGATCTCTTCGTGGTTCCCGTTTACCAGCGTTTCGGGAACCGCCATCCCGCGAAACTCCGCTGGACGCGTGTAGTGCGGATAATCGAGCAATCCACCCGATCCGCAGGTTGAACTCGGCTCGCCTTCGACTACGTGCTCGCCGTGCGTGAACGACTCCTGCTTCGCCGACGCCTCGTTGCCCAGCGCTCCCGGGATCAGCCTGGTCACCGTATCCACGATCAGCGCTGCTGCCAGCTCTCCGCCGCTCAGCACGAAATCCCCGATCGAGATCTCGCGATCCGCGATGTGCTCGGCGACTCGCTCATCTACGCCTTCGTACCGCCCGCAGACGATCGTCACCCGATCCAACTGCGCCAACTCGGCGGCAACGCGCTGGTTAAACGGCCTGCCTGCTGCCGAGAGCAGGATTACTGACTCCCTGCTCTTGTCGCGGACGAGGGCGTCCGCGCTACAAAAACTCTCAACGCACTCAAAAATCGGTTCCGGCTTCAGCACCATGCCCTCGCCGCCGCCGAACGGGCGGTCATCAACGGTGCGGTGCTTGTCTCTCGTAAACGCCCGCAGGTCGTGAATGTTGATCTCGACCAGCCCAGCCTCTTTCGCCCGCCGGATGATGCCGAAATCGAATGGGCCGCGAAAGAAGTCGGGAAAGATGGTGATGATCTCGAACTTCATTTCGCAATCCAGTTCTCAGTAGTCAGTTATCAGTTATCAGTTGAACCGCTTTGACTGAAAACTGATAACTGAAAACTGTGAACTACTTCTGCTGCTTCTTCTCCTCCGCCGTCACGGGCGCATTCACTTCCAGCATCCCCTCCGGCAGTTGCAGCTCAATCTTCTTCGCGCCGATGTCCACGCTCTTCGTGAACTCTGCGGTGAGGGGGATCATGTGTTCCTGCTTTCCCGACCTCACGATCAGCAGCGGCGCTTCTCCGGCGCCAAACTCCACGTCAGCTACGGCGCCGATTTCGCGCCCGTTATCGGTCACATTACAGCCGACCAAATCGCTGACGTACCAGGTGCCCTCTTCCAGTTTCGTGCGCTCGCTGAGCGGTACCTGGATCTCGCTCTTCAGCAGAGCTTCGGCGTCGTTCATCGTTTCGACGCCTGCGAACTTCAGGATGAGGATGCCCTTGTGGGGCCATACATCCTCGATCTTCAGCTCGCGCCTTTGATCCCCAAGCAGCGCGAAAACTCTCGCGCCCGGCTGGAATTTCTCGGGGAAGTCGGTCAGCAGGTCCATTCCGACTTCGCCGTGCCGGCCCTGCGTCTTTACGACACGGCCGACGGTAATGAACTCGTCTTCGTTCCTATTCGACAATGTCCAGCACGTAGCGCTTGTTGGCGCGCTCGCCGACGGCGTCGAGGATGCTGCGGATCGCCTTCGCCGTGCGGCCGCTCTTGCCGATCACCTTCCCCAGTGCTTCTTCGGGAACGGTTAGCTCCAGCACGTATTCGCCGTTATCTTCAAACGGCTCGACCGACACGCCCTCGGCGCTGCCAACCAGCGCCTTGGCAATGTCTTCCACCAGCGTCTTCACGTTTTCGTCGGTGATCTGGGGCATATGCAGCCCACGACGTTAGTCGTGGTAGCGACCTTTCCCAAAGTGACCTACCGGGGCTTTAGCCCCGCAAATCCTACGCCGCAGGCGCCGTTTCCGCCGCCGGCAGCTTCGAAACCAGGATGCGAACGCGATCGCTCAACTGCGCGCCTTTCGACACCCAGTAGTCCACGCGATCTTTCTTGATATTCACAGTCATGGGGCTGGTACGCGGATTGTACTGGCCCACCACCTCGACGGAGCGGCCGTTGCGGGCGCGATCCTTCTCGATCACGACGATACGGTAGTACGGTTGCTTGCGCGCTCCAACGCGCGCCAAACGAATCATCAGCACGGTAACTGATTCCTTTTGTTGAATTTCCGGATGAGGATCGATAACTCGACACAGGCAAGAATGCCTGTGCTACACCGACCAGACGAACCGGCTACACCCTTCGCAGGTCACCAAGACACACCAGCACTACGGGTGCAAACCGTTATTATTACGTAAGTTGAGGGGTTTCGGCAAGCCTTACGGCAGCTTGGTCAAATGTGACCCGCAGGCCTCGAAAGCCTTCAGCACCTGCGTGGTTCCCAGCAGGCGTTTCACCGGCGCGCTCAGGTTGTAAAACTGGAGTGGGCACGACGACGATTTTGATGTCACCCACAGCGATACCACCGCTCCCAGCCCCGAGCTGTCCATCTGGTTCACGCCGCTCATGTCGAGCACGATGGGCTTGCCCTTCTCGAAGAGGGCTTTCACCCGTGATTTGAAGTCTTGCGCGACATCCATGGTGAGCCGACCCCGGCACAGCAGGACCGTGGCTCCGTTCACTTCCTCGGATGTCAGTTTGAATTGCGACGACGAAGCCGTGGCAGTAGTCATGCTCGCAGCCCCCATCCAGCTTCCGCTCATCTTCCCTCAGTTTGCCCGAAAATGCCAGCTGGCATTAGGACAATAGTTGTAGCCGCTCTGACTTTGTGGCATATTGTCGCCCTTATTTCGCCTCAGGACACATTGCACCAAGCAATTTGAAGGCGGAGCCAGAGACCCTCGACTGTTTCGTGCCGCTGGCACGCCATCCCAGGCGAGATTTGGGAGTTCATGTCAGACAGTTAAATCCTGGTTCCGGGGGTGCCCGTGAATACTCTCCCCATCATCCTGGGCGCGCTCTGCGTCTACGCAATAGCTTATCGTTACTACAGTGCCTTCATCGCCGCCAAAGCGCTGGCGCTGGACGACCGCCGTACTACTCCTGCCCACACCTTTGCGGATGGGCACAACTATGTTGCCTCCCCGAAGTGGGTTCTCTTCGGACATCACTTTGCCGCCATCGCCGGAGCCGGTCCGCTGGTTGGACCCACGCTGGCCGCGCAATTCGGGTTCGCTCCCGGATTCTTGTGGCTGCTGATCGGAGGCGTCCTCGCCGGATGCGTGCAGGACTTCACCGTCCTCGTCGCCTCCATTCGCCATAAGGGCAAGTCGCTGGCCGACGTGGCGCGCACCGAGATCGGCACCTTTGCCGGCCTGGTCACCATGATCGCCATGCTCTTCATCCTGCTGGTCACGCTGGCAGGACTCGGCATCGTCGTTGTCAATGCGTTGGCGGCCAGTCCGTGGGGCGTTTTCACTATCGGCATGACGATCCCGATCGCGATCATCATGGGTCTCTGGATGTTCAAGAGCCACGCCGGCCAGATCACCATCGTCGGCCCCAGCATCTTCGGCGTCGTACTGCTGATCGGCAGCGTGATCGCCGGACACTGGGTCGCACAAAGCAGCATCGCGCCTGCGCTTACTTTTACACCGCACACCATCACTATCATGATGGCCCTCTACGGTTTCATCGCATCGGTGCTGCCGGTTTGGCTACTCCTCGAACCTCGCGATTATCTGAGCACCTACGTGAAGCTGGGAACCATTGCGGTTCTCGTGGTTGGCGTCATCATTGCGCACCCGAACATCCAGTTCCCCAACTTCACTCAATTCATCGGCGGCGGCGGTCCCATCATCAAGGGCAAGCTCTTTCCGTTCCTGTTTGTCACCATTGCCTGCGGCGCCATCTCAGGCTTCCACTCGCTGGTCTCTTCGGGAACCACTCCGAAGATGCTGGACAAGGAAACCGACGCGCGCTTCATCGGCTACGGCGCCATGATGTGCGAATCGATCGTCGGCTTGCTGGCACTGATCGCCGCTACTTCCATGTACCCGGGCGATTACTTCGCGATTAACGCCGCGCCCGAAGCGTTTGCGAAACTCGGCATGACCACCACCAACCTCGATATGTTTTCTCGTGAGGTGGGCGAAAAGCTGACAGGCCGGACGGGGGGCGCGGTCTCGCTCGCCATCGGCATGGCTCAGATTTTCCGTGCCCTCCCCGGCATGAGCACGCTGATGAGCTATTGGTATCACTACGCCATCATGTTCGAGGCGTTGTTCATCCTCACCACGGTTGATACCGGCACGCGCGTGGCCCGCTATGTAACGCAAGAGTTGCTCGGACGGGTTTACAAACCGTTCCACAACACCGCATGGCTGCCCGGGAATTTGATCACCACTTTCTTTGTGGTATTCGGCTGGGGCTACCTCATCTACACCGGGAATATCTCGACGATTTGGCCACTCTTCGGAACCGGCAACCAGTTGCTGGCGACGATTGCCCTTGCCGTGACCACCACATTCCTCATCAACATGGGCAAAGCGAAATACGCGTGGATTACCGCCGTGCCCATGGTGTTTGTTGGAATCACCACCGTGACGGCCGGAGTGCTAGGCATCCAGAATATCTTCTACCCGCTGACCAAAGCGCCGAAGCCATTACAGCAATTCACCGGCTGGCTCGACACCACGCTGATGACGATCTTCATTCTTGGCGTCATCCTGGTGCTCATCAACGCCGTCATGCGCTGGGTCAAGACCGCGCAGGGCTCGCCGATTCCGGAAGAGGCCTGGGGTCCGCCGCTGACGGAAGCCGGAGAAGTAAAGATGGGCTGCTGCTGAATCAGTAGTTCTCATGGAAAAGCCCGGGACTCACGCAAATCGCGAGTCTCGGGCTTTCCACGATACATTGCGCTGATTCCTACATCCCAGGCTTCGCGTCTTTCGCGGTCATGCTGGAATGCTTCTTCGCTTCGGCGATCAGTTGTTGCACTCTCTCTTTGCCTTCGAAGTTCGGATTGGTCGCCAGCAGTTTCTCCCAGGCGGCAACCGCTTCGTTGACGTTCATCTTTCCCTGCCACTCCACGACGCCAAGGTTCATCAGGGCAATCGGCTTGTTGGGCTCGGTCTTCAGAACGGTCTTGAATTGCTCGATCGCCTTGTCCGGTTCTCCCATGTACCACATCGCCGTTCCCATATCCACGCGCACGTTCGTGTCGGGCTTGGCTTTCAGCGATTGTTGGTAGTAGTCGACAGCGATGGAAAATTGATGCGCGTCGTAGTACAGGTTGCCAACATTAGCCAGCAGCTGCGGATTCTTGGGGTCGCTCTTCAGTTTCTCGAGGAATGGCGCGGCCTGCACGTCGGCCATATGCTTGAGTTGTTCCGCCGTGGGTTGTTGCTGCATGGGGGGCATTGCACCCGCGCCGCCCATGCCGGCGGGCGGTTGTGACGCGGCCACCGGGGCAGCCTTCGCCGGCTCTGAAACCGACGATCCGCGCACCAGATAACCGATGGCTACTCCCACTAGGAGACAAATGACTGCCAGTACGTACGCTTGCGTTCCCGTCCAACTGCTGCCCGAATTACGGGCCGATTGCTCGTTCATATGATCTTCTCCGGAATGATTGCGTTCCCCGCAACGTCTGCAAACATTCTCTTCGATCATGAACATGCCATATGTGATCAACGTCACGTGAGGCGGTGAGACGCGAACTCCCGGGCTGAACGCCGCCCGGCAGGCCATTGGAGCGAGGGCGGGTCGCGCTCCAACTGCGTGGCCATTACAATAGGAGGAACAAACTCTGCCTGGCGGGGCGATTCTGAACGCAACCCTCGGTTGATAACTCTATGGCGGCAGCGCGATGTTCGCGTGACACTGAGATCGAACCGAGAGGGCAAGTGATTACGGAGCGGCTACGGAAATGACGGAAGCAAAAACAAACACCAGCGCCACCTGGACCAGCACCCAAGCCTACGTGCTGGCGATTATCTGCCTGGTCGCAGGCGTCGCAGTCGGGTATTTGATTCGCGGGTCGAGCATGGATTTCGTCAACAGCTCCGGGGCGCAATCGCAAACCGCGGGATCGAGCGCCCCGCCGTCGAGTGGCGGCAACGTGATGCCA
>Ga0335069_10011858_pt1 | contig 12283 bp, 10 predicted proteins | sample Lox_Sample_11_FD_206714 | JGI IMG/M metagenome (GOLD analysis project Ga0335069, IMG submission 206714) | Soil microbial communities from Loxahatchee National Wildlife Refuge, Florida, United States - Lox_Sample_1.1 | ecosystem: Environmental > Terrestrial > Soil > Wetlands | place: USA...
CGCGAGGGATTTCTCCAGTTCTGCGCGATTGCCACCGAACAGATCGAGCTGCGGAACGCGCAGGGGCGCAACATGTCCGCCCTGCTGGCCGTCGTGGACCAGATCGAAGGGCTCCTCAAGGGGAAGATCGTCCCCTCCATCAAGGCCGACGACCCGATCGCCTACCGGCGGGAGCAGGCGGCCCTCCAGATGGAGGTCAACGCCAACGCGCTGACCAAATCGCTCGGCAATTTCATCATCACGGGCGACCCCGCGTTCGAGTCGCGCCTCCACCGCGCGGAAGAGGAATTCCAGAAGTACTTCGCAGTGTACGCGAACGTGCTGATCTCCTCCGAGGAGAAATCCTGGAAGGAACGGCTGGCCGGGCTCGCCGACGAGGCCATGGCGCTCGCCCAGGCGGTCGCCGACCAGCAGAAGGCGCGCATGCGGAAACTGACCGCGTTCACCGCCGCCTACCGCGACCTTGAGGCGGTGCTGAGCGAACGGCTCGGGATCCGGACGGCGCAGGGGCTCTCGGAGGCCAAGGAGGACGTGCTGGCGACGGAAGCGGCCGCGAATACCCGCATATTCATCGCCGTGATCGCGTGCGTGGCGGTGGGCCTGCTCGGGGGAGCGCTGACCACGCGGAGCATCACCACCCCTATTAAAGAGCTCGCGGCGGTCATGGACCGGGTCGCGAAAGGGGGACTCCTCCACCGCGCCCACATCCGGTCGACCGACGAGATCCGCTCGCTCGGCGAGTCGTTCAACATGATGACCGTGCAGCTCGAGCAGGCGGAGCGGCAGCGCTCCGCCGGACTCCGGGCCTACGCCAGCTCGGTCCAGCGCGCGCTCGAGGACGAGCGGGAACGCATCGCGCGGGAGCTGCACGACGACATCTCCCAGCGCCTGACGGGAATGAAGTTCCGCGTCGAGGTGCTCGCCGACGAGGCGGAGCCCTCCAACCGGCGGCTGGTCCGCGCCCTGCGGGAGGTGAACCAGGAACTGGACCGGGCCATCACCGAGGTGCAGAGGATTTCCTCCAACCTCCGCCCCAGCGTCCTGGACGACTTCGGGCTCGTGACCGCGCTGCGGATGCTGTGCAAGGACTTTGAAAAAGTGCACGGGGTCGCGACGACGTTCCGCGAGGCGTCTCCCCCTCCTTCCACGGTGGACGGGAACCTGGAGATCGCCCTCTACCGGATCGCCCAGGAGGCGCTCGGGAACACCGCGAAGCACGCGCACGCGCGTAAGGCGTCGCTCTCGCTCGAAACAGGCGCGCAGGGCGTCACGCTGACGGTGTCGGACGACGGGACGGGGTTCAGCGACGCGGACGCCTCGCGCGCCCGCGCGGAGGGACACGGCATGGGGCTCATGTCGATGCGGGAGCGCTCCGAGCTGCTCGGCGGGACATTCCAGGTCGAGACCGCCGCCGGCACGGGGACCACGATCAGTGTCACGATTCCACTCTCAGCCGAGGCGACACATGAAGAAGACCAGGATACTCATCGCGGATGACCATGATGTCGTGCGGAGCGGGCTCCGGATGCTCCTCAAGACCTCGCCCGATTTCGTGATCACGGGGGAGGCCGCCGACGGCGAGGAGGCGGTCCGCCTGGTGGAAAAGCAGAAGCCGGACATCGCGTTCATGGACATCTCGATGCCGAAAATGGACGGGATCGAGGCGACGAATGTCATCCGGAAGAATACCCCCGAAACCAAGGTCATCATCCTCACCGTCCACGAAGACGAGGAGTACGCCTTTCACGTCCTGCGCGCCGGGGCAAGCGCCTACCTCCTCAAGAACGCCAGCAAGAAAGAGATCTTCGATGCGATCCGCTCCGCGATGGCCGGCGAGCGGTTTTTCAGCCCGGGCATTTCCCGGATCATCGTGGAAGGGTTCATGAAACGGGACGAGGAGGGGAAAGCGCACCCCGCCGCCGATGAGAAGCGGGATCAGAACGGGGGCCAGCAGCTGACGAAGCGCGAGCTGGAGGTCCTTGCATACATTGCCAAAGGGTTCACGAACCGCCAGATCGCCGATGCCCTGTTCCTCAGCTTCCGGACGGTCAACACGCACCGGGCGAACCTGATGCAAAAGCTGAACATCCACGATACCGCCGGACTCGTCCGCCATGCCATCAGCCTCGGGCTCGTGAAAACCGAGTCCTGACCCCCCCCTACAGCACTCGTCCTAGGGCGGACGACCCCCGCACGCCGTCCACGAAATACGACACCTGCCCGATTGCACCGGCCCTCCCGGCGGCGTATCATGGCGCCACAGGGGGGTGGTCCGGCCGCGCAGGCCGGTCTCACCGGGGGAACACATCCACAAGCGGAGGGAACGCTATGAAGTCACGTCTGGCGGCACTTGGGCTCTGCGCGCTCCTTGTCGTGGGCTGCAACAACGACAAAGAACAGCTGCAGAAACAGCTCGCCGACGCCCAGAACGCCCGGGCGTCGCTCCAGCAGGACATCTCGGACCGGGATGCCTACTTCGAGGAGGTCATGAAGTCGGTCAATGACGTCTACGCCTCGCTGGAAAAGGCGCGGATCAAGGAGGGACAGCTCAAGAAGAACAACGCCGTGCCGGAGGGCCCGCCCCAGTACACCAACGCCCAGTCGCGCGACCGGCTGATTCAGAACATCAACGAGATCGGCACAACGCTGCAGGACAACCGGAAGAAGATCGCCGCCCTGGAATCGCGCATGAAGCAATTCAAGGGGCAGATCGCGGGCCTCAACACGATGGTGGAGAACCTGAAGGCGTCGCTCGCGGAGCGGGAGCAGTCGATCGCTCAGCTCCAGGCGAAGGTCGAGGGCCTCGAGGCGACGATGGCGGAGAAGACCAAGCAGATCGAGGAGAAGGACGCCCTGATCGCCGACAACGTCCACACAATCAACACCGGCTATTACGTGGTGGGCACGAAGGACGAGCTGCGCAAGAAGGGGATCATCACGGACGAAGGGGGGTTCCTCTGGGGCCTGCTCGGCTCGACCACAGTCATGAGTCCCGATGTCGATCCGTCCAGCTTCACGCCCATCGACAAGACGAAGGATAAGACGATCAGCGTGAACGGCCACATCGAGGAGATCCTGCCGAAGCGGAACGCCGACCTCTTCGCCCAGTCGCAGAAGGAAGAGGAAAAGACGTCCGAGCTGACAATCACGAGCCCGGGCCGGTTCTGGCAGCAGAACTACCTGGTCATCGTCACCGACTAGCCGCTTCAAACGGGCGGTCCCGCTCCTCGCAAAAGCGACACGGGGGAGGAGCGGGACCTACACCCGTTCCCCGTTTTCCCCGCCCCCCCGTTTGACATTCCGTCGCAAATCTTCTATATATCATCATCGTCACACGAGCGCAACGCAAAGGAGCGGTCATGCCCGGTCTCCCGAACATGCAGGGGATGATGAAGCAACTCCAGAAGATGCAGGAGGCGGTGGCCCGCGTCCAGCAGGAGCTGGAGGCCAAAACAGTCACGGGGGACGCCGGGGGGGGCATGGTGAGCGTCACGGCGAACGGGAAACAGCGGCTCACCGCCATCCGGATCGACAAGGAAGTGGTCAACCCCGCCGACATCGACATGCTGGAAGACCTGGTGCTGGCCGCGGCAAACAAGGCGCTCGAAGAGTCCGCGAAGATGGCGCAGGAGGAGATGACCCGGGCGACGGGCGGGTTGCTCCCGAACATCCCGGGGCTGAATCTCCCCGGCCTCTGAAATCTCACGGGGCGCAATCTCCTCCCGCCGTTCGCTCAAGCGACGCTCATCATGCTGTACACGTCTGAAGCCCTGCAGCAGCTCATCGAGGAATTCTCCCGCCTTCCCGGGATCGGGCGGAAATCCGCCCAGCGGATCGCGCTGTTCGTGCTGAAGCAGCCCCGGGACGAAGTCGTCCGCATCGCCAAGGCGCTGGTCAACGTCAAGGACAGGATCCGGTACTGCTCCGTCTGCTGCAACATCACGGAGGCGGATCCCTGCGCGATCTGCGCGAGCACCCGCAGGGACCGGGCCACGATCTGCGTGGTGGAGGAGCCGAACGACGTGATCGCGCTGGAGAAGACGAACGAATTCCGGGGGCTCTACCACGTGCTCGGGGGATCGCTCTCTCCCCTGGACGGCGTCGGGCCCGACGAGCTGAAGGTGAAGGAACTGCTTGCCCGCATCACCGACGGCGTGACCGAGGTGATACTCGCAATGAACCCCAACGTGGAGGGGGAAGCCACCACGATCTATCTCACCCGGCTGCTCAAGCCGCTCGGCGTGCGCGTCTCCCGGATCGCCCGGGGGCTGCCGGTGGGGGGCGACCTGGAATTCGCCGACGAGGCGACGCTCAGCCGGGCGCTGGAAGGGAGGATCGTCCTGTGAGGGCGCCCGGCGGCGGTGCGCCCCTCCTGATGGCCGCCCTCCTCGGCGCCGGTGCGCTCGGCGGCTGCGGGCTGTTTGAGCCGCGCACGCCCCAGGCCCCCACCCAGTCCAGCCAGACGTTTCTCCCCGCGACGGACCCCTTCACCGTCATCAGCAACCTCCAGAGCGCCGTCGCCCAGAAGAGCGTCCCCAACTACGTGCAGTGCCTGGCCGACCAGTCCGCCGGGGGGCGCACGTTCGTCTTCATCCCCTCGTCGGAGGGGACCGCCCTCTACGCGTCGCTCTTCCGCTCATGGACGACGACGGACGAGCAGGCCTATTACCAGAACCTGACGACGCGGACGACCCCCGCGTCCCTCTCGCAGCTCGACCTGACGCAGAAATCGCAGTCGCTGGCCGCAGACTCGGCGCTGCTGGAGTACGACTACACGCTGACGTTCGAGAACACGATGGCGGGGTTTCCCTCCCGCGCCAGCGGCGACGTGCAGTTCGCCCTCCAGCGGAGCGCGAGCAATATCTGGACGATCTACCGCTGGACGGATTTCAAGACCACGGGCGACATCACATGGAGCCTGTTCAAGGGAAAGTTCAGCAATTGAGCCGCCTCCGCCGCGCCGCCGGCGGCGCGGCCTGCGCGGCGCTCCTGGCCCTGGCGGGCGCCGCGGGGTGCGTGAATCCCTTCGCCCCCGGCCGGGACGACGGGAACGCGGCCTCGGCGTGCGACCCGCACACGGTGGACGGCATATTCCAGTGCTTCCAGGCGGCCTACACATTCAGGGACACGCTGGTGTACGGGCCGCTGGTTGACGCCCAGTTCATTTTTGTGTATCGTGACTACGACCTCGGCATCGACCAGACCTGGGGAAGGGACGAGGAGATGCGGAGCACGTACGGACTGTTCCAGAGCACGCAGAAGCTCGACCTGATCTGGAACAACATCATCTCCACCTCCGCCGAATCGACGACGGTGAACGTGGTCCGCGGGTTCAACCTCACCGTGGTCTACAACCCCGGCCAGATCGACCAGGTCTCGGGGTACGCCAACCTGACGCTCCAGCGGCAGAACCCGGGCGATCCCTGGAAAATCGTCCGCTGGCGCGACGAGTCGAACTTCTGACCGCGGCCCATGAGCTTCGCATACACGATCCGTGAGAGTTTCTCGGGCTTTGCGCGGGCGCGCCTCTCCAGCCTCCTGTCCGTCCTCACCATCTGTGTTTCCCTGATTCTCGTCGGCATATTCGGCGCCGTGACGGTGAACGCTTCCCGGCTGATCGACCTGCTCCGGAGCCGCCTCGACATGGAAGCCTTTCTCACCGAGCCCGTGACGGACGACGACGTCGCCGCGCTCGAGGCGCGCATCACGGCGCTCGAGGGCGTCGAGCAGGTCACCTACGTCTCCAAGGACGACGCGCTCAGGATCTTCCAGGAGGAAACCGGGGACGACATCGGGAAGGTGCTCGACTTCAACCCCCTCCCCCCGTCGTTCAAGATCACGCTCAGGGAGCCGTACCGGACCGCGGCCCGAACGCTCGTCGTCTACGACCGGGTGAGCGCGATCCCCGGCATCGACACCGTGCTCTACCGGCGCACGCTCCTGGAGCTGATCGACAAGCGCGCCACGAGCATCGACCGCGTCATGCTCTGGCTCGGGATCGCGGTGAGCCTGACGGCAGTGTTCCTGACTGCCAACACGATCCGTCTCGCGATCGCCGGCAAGCGCCGCCTCATACGGACGATGGAGCTGGTGGGGGCGACGCGTGCGTTCATACGCCTCCCGTTCCTCATCGAGGGCGCGCTGCAGGGTCTCCTCGGCGGCGCCGCCGCCGCCGGCGTCATGCTGCTCCTCTTCGAGTACGCCTCCCGGCTCGCCTCCGAGGAATTCACGCCGTACCTCCGTATGCCGCCGTTGTTCTACGCCGCCGTCGTCGCCATGGGGATCGTGCTGGGGCTCGCCGGCAGCACGATCTCCGTGTTCCGTTTCGTCCGTCCCGCGGCGGCCCAGTGAGCGCGCGCCGCGGTTGCACCCGTGCGGGCAAATTCGTACATTGGCGCCGTCACGTCCACCCTGTCGCATTCCAGTTCTCCACCCTCACCGTCGTCCCGGGATACCACCTATGAACAAGATTGCCTCGTTCTACACCTCGTCGGTCGGGCGTAAGTTCCTCATGGGGCTGTCGGGGTTCTTCCTGCTGAGCTTCCTTGTCGTGCACCTGTACATCAACCTGTTCCTGCTGAAGCAGGACCGGGGTTCGACGTTCGACGCCTACGCGGAGTTCATGGCAACATATCCCCTCATCCGTCCGCTCGAGATCATCCTGTTCGCGGGGTTCCTCCTCCACGCAATCGTGGGAGGCTGGCTCTGGCTCACCAACCGGATGGCGCGGCCGGTGCGCTACGCGGTGAACCGGGCATCGGAAAACAGCACGCTCTCCTCCCGGCTCGCCTTCTGGACGGGCGCGTTCGTGCTGCTCTTCCTCGTCATACACGTCAACACGTTCTTTGTCCGGTCGCGCTTTTTCCCCGACGGAACCACGATGTACGAGCGGGTGGAAGACGCGTTCCACAGCCCGCTCTACGTCGCCTTCTACCTGGTGGCCCTGGTGTTCCTCGGCTACCACCTGAAACACGGTGTCCAGTCGGCGTTCCAGACGCTCGGGCTGCACGACCCGCGCTACGCATGGGCCGTCACGGCGATCGGCGTGGTGTTCTGGCTCCTCTTCCCGATCGCGTTCGCCGTGCTCCCGCTCTATTTTCTCCTGGCTCATTAACAGGGACACAGACCATGACATTAGATGCCAAGATCCCGGCGGGCCCCATTGAGAAAAAATGGGACAACCACCGCTTCAGCATGAAGCTGGTGAACCCCGCGAACAAGCGGAAATACCACATCATCGTCGTCGGCACCGGGCTGGCGGGGGCGTCCGCGGCCGCCTCGCTCGCCGAGCTGGGCTACCGGGTGACCGCGCTCTCCTACCACGAATCCCCGCGCCGCGCGCACAGCATCGCGGCCCAGGGGGGGATCAACGCCCCCAAGAACTACCCGAACGACGGCGACAGCGTCTACCGCCTCTTTTACGACACGGTCAAAGGAGGGGACTACCGGTCGCGCGAAGCGAACGTGTACCGGCTCGCCCAGGTGAGCAACGCGATCATCGACCAGTGCGTGGCGCAGGGAGTTCCCTTCGCCCGTGAATACGGCGGGCTGCTGGACAACCGTTCGTTCGGCGGGGCGCAGGTCTCGCGGACGTTCTACGCCCGCGGGCAGACCGGGCAGCAGCTCCTGCTCGGGGCCTATTCGGCGCTCATGCGGCAGGTGGGGCTCGGGGCGGTGAAATTCTTCGAACGACGGGAGATGCTCGACCTCGTGGTGGCCGACGGGCACGCCCGGGGGGTCGTCGCGCGCAACATGGTGAACGGCCGCCTGGAGTCGTACGCCGGCGACGCCGTCATCCTCGCGACCGGCGGGTACGGCAACGTCTTCTTCCTCTCCACGAACGCGAAGATGTGCAACGCCACGGCGACGTGGCGTGCCCACAAGCGGGGGGCGTTTTTCGGCAATCCCTGCTTCACGCAGATCCACCCCACGTGCATCCCGGTGGCGAGCGACCACCAGTCGAAGCTCACGCTGATGAGCGAGAGCCTGCGCAACGACGGGCGCATCTGGGTCCCGAAGGCGAAGGCCGACAAGCGGCACCCCAACCAGATTCCGGAAGAGGAGCGCGACTACTACCTGGAGCGCCTCTACCCGTCGTTCGGCAACCTGGTCCCGCGCGACGTGGCCTCCCGGCGCGCCAAGGAGATGTGCGACACGGGGCACGGCGTGGGGAGCACGGGGCTCGCGGTCTACCTCGATTTCGCCGACACGATCAAGCGGAACGGGAAGGCCTGGGTGGAGGAAAAATACGGCAACCTCTTTGACATGTACAAGCAGATCACCGGGGAGGACGGCTACACGGCGCCGATGCGGATCTACCCCGCGGTCCACTACACGATGGGAGGGCTCTGGGTCGATTACAACCTCATGTCGACGATCCCGGGGCTCTTCGTGCTCGGGGAGGCGAATTTCTCCGACCACGGCGCCAACCGCCTGGGGGCGAGCGCGCTGATGCAGGGACTGGCGGACGGCTACTTCATCATCCCCTACACGATCGGCGACTACCTCGCCTCCACGAAGCTCCCGAAGACGGACGCCGCAGGCGCCCCCTTCAAGGAGGCCGAAGCGTCGGTCGACGCGTTGACAAAGAAGCTCACGGGCGTGAAGGGTTCGACGCCCGTGGACGTGCTCCACAAGGAGCTGGGGCACATCATGTGGGAGTACTGCGGCATGGGGCGGAACGCGGCCGGCCTCAAGAAAGCCCTGACGCTCATCCCCGCGCTCCGTGCGCGGTTCTGGAAAGAGGTCGCGATCAACGGGCCCGCCGATGCCTTCAACCAGGAGCTGGAGAAAGCCCACCGGCTGGCGGACTTCCTGGAGCTGGCCGAACTGATCGTGCGCGACGCGCTGATGCGTGACGAGTCGTGCGGCGGCCATTTCCGCGAGGAACACCAGACGGAGGAGGGAGAGGCCCAGCGGAACGACGCGAAGTTCTCTTTCGTGGCGGCGTGGGAGTTCGCCGGGGCGGGGAAGACGCCGAAGCTCCACAGGGAGCCCCTGAAATTCGAATACGTGAAACCGAGCCAACGCAGCTATAAATGAGGATCCAGCCAACCATGACTATCACGCTCAATGTCTGGCGCCAGGCGGGCAGAGATGCCGCGGGCCGATTCGTCCGGTACACGCTCTCCAGCGTCTCCCCCGACATGTCATTTCTCGAGATGCTGGACCTCCTGAACCTCGACCTGATCCGCAAGGGGGAAGAGGCGATCGCGTTCGACCACGACTGCCGCGAGGGGATCTGCGGGACATGCTCCCTCTACATCAACGGCAGGGCCCACGGGCCCCTGAAGGGGGTCACGGCCTGCCAGCTTCACATGCGGACGTTCAGCGACGGCGATACGATCACGATCGAGCCGTGGCGCGCGAAGGCGTTCCCTGTCATCAAGGACCTCGTCGTCGACCGCTCCGCGTTCGACCGGATCATGGCTGCCGGGGGCTTTGTCTCCGTCAGGACGGGCGGGACCCCCGACGCCAACGCGATCCCCGTGCCGAAACCCGCCGCCGAGGAGGCCATGGACGCCGCCGCCTGCATCGGCTGCGGCGCCTGCGTCGCCGCGTGCAAGAACGGATCGGCGATGCTGTTCGTGGCCGCGAAGGTGTCACAGCTCGCGCTCCTTCCCCAGGGACAGGCGGAGCGGAAACAGCGCGTGGAAGCAATGATCGCGCAGATGGACGCCGAGGGATTCGGCGCCTGCTCGAACACGTACGCCTGCGAGGCAGAATGCCCGAAACAGATTTCCGTCGCGCACATCGCCCGGCTCAACAGGGAGTTCATGCGGGCGAAGGCCGTCTAGCGCCCGCCGCCGGCAGCCGCCAGATGCAACCGGGCCGCACAATTCTCCTCGTCATTGCCGCCGGGCTCCTGATTGCCTGGCCGGCCGGGGCCGGAGCACAGAACTCCAAGGAAAACGCCGATTTCAAGCTCGCGATCAACCTCTACAACGACGGGCTCTACGACCTCGCCCAGGAGCAGCTCAAGCAGTTCATCAGCGCCTACCCCACGACGCCGCAGGGGATCGATGCCCGGTTCTACCTCGGCCTGACGTACCTCAAGCTCAGGAAGTACGACGACGCCCGCCTCACGTTCCAGTCGTTCGCCCTCACGTACCAGGACAACCCCCGCGCGCCGGAGGCGTGGTGGAACGTCGGGGAGTCGTACGCCGCGCTCGGCGTCTACCGCGAGGCGGCGCTCGCGTTCGAGCGGGTGAAGGTCTTCCACCCGAAGGCACGCTCCGCCCCCGACGCGCTCCTGCAGGCGACGAAGTACTTCCTCCTCGCCGGCTCGCGCGACGACGCACGACGGACGCTCCGCGTCATACTCCAGGAATACCCGACGAGCGACGCCGTGATGGGCGCGCGGACGCAGCTCGGCAGGCTTTACTATGAAGAGGGGAACTACGACCAGGCGCAGGGAGAGCTGAAGCGGGTCATCGACGCCGACCCCTCCCCCGACGCCCGTGCGGGGGCGCTCCTGATCCTGGGGAACATCTCGCAGGCCACGGGACGCATGGACAATGCCCAGGCCGACTACCGCGAGATCATCACGCGTTACCCGAAAACCTCCGCCGCGCAGGGGGCGTACCTGAGCACCGGGAAGCTCGCCGATGCGGCCGGGAAGCACGAAGAGGCGCTCGGCTGGTTCCGGAAGGCGCTGGCCGAGAAGAACGGCGGGGACTCGGCGCTTGTCCGTGAGGCGCTCATTGCGAGCGGGGACGCCCAGGCCGGGCTCGGGGATTTCGCGGGCGCCGCCGCGTCGTACGAACGCTTCCTCGCGGCCGCCCCGGCATCGGACGCACGGACCGGCGACGTGCTCTGGAAGCTCGCTTCCACGGCGGCGCGGGGGAAGGACTACCGGCGTTCCAACGAGGCGTGCACCCGTCTCATTGCCTCCTCCGCGGCAGGCCAGCTCCGGCGCCGGGCGAGGGTCCGCCTCGCGCTCAACGCGGAAGAACAGAAGAGCTACGCGGCCGCGCTCCAGCACTTCAGCGCGTTCACGGACGCAGCCCCGGAAGATCCCGCGACGCCGGCACTCCTCATGCGGGAGGCCGCCCTCTCGGCGGGGGGGCTCGCCGACCCGCGCAAAGCGATCGCGCTGTTCGAGCAGGTCGCCGACCGTTACCCCTCTTCCCCCTTCGCGGACGACGCCCTTGCGGGAGCCGCGCGGTGCTACGAGCGCCTGCAGGAATTCAACCGGGCCCTCCAGTCATACCGCGAGCTGATCACGCGCTACCCGGCCTCCGACATACGGCCGGAAGCAGAGCAACGCGTGCGGATGATCGAGACATTCGAAGCGAAAGAGAAGGACGCGGGGCTGGAGAAGCTCGCGCTCCTCGTGGGGGACGTGGTTTCGCAGAAGGACCGGGCCGGGCTCACCTTCAGGCTCGGGGAGATCTACTTCAGCGATCTCAAGAGCTACGCCGCGGCGGTTTCCCAGTTCGATAACGCGCTGGGGGCGGGGCTTGCGCCCCCGCAGTCCGGGGAGGCGCTCCTGAAGAAGGCCGAGGCGCTCGAGTACATGAGCTGGAAGGATGCGCGTGTCGCCCCGCGGGCACTGGAGGCATACCGGGCATACCTCTCGTCCGGGGCGGCGGGCGCGGATTCGAACGGCGCGCTCCTCGCGCTGTTCCGCCTGAGCGCGACAACGCTGCCGCAGGCACGCGAAGCGGCCTCGACGCTCCTGGCCACGCACGGCGCGTTCCCGATGGCGGACACCGTCCAGCTTGTGCTGGGGACGCTGGCCGAACGGGCGGACAGCCTCGCGGAGGCGGGAGCGGCGTTCGCTCTCGCACTGCACTCCGCGCGGGATTCCACGATCGCCGAGGAGGCGGCCTGGGGAGGTTTGAGCATCCTGCTCAGGCAGAATCTCCCCGATTCCGCGATCGCCGCGGGGACGCGGTTCCTCGCCGCGTACCCCGCCAGCCCGCACGCGGCAACGCTCCTTGCGCACCTGGCGGCAATCACCCTGCAGCTCGGCAGGCCGCGCGACGCGGCGGCGTTCTACCAGCGGCTGACCGGCCAGTTCGGCTACGCGGCAGCCGCCGACGGCGCCGAGGAGAAGCTCGGCCTCGCGCTCGGGGCCGCCGGTGAGACGGACGCGGCGCTTTCCGTCTACACGGAAATTGCCCGGCGGGCCGCGGACAACCCCCTCGGCGACGGGAGACCCTCGACGGGGGTGCTCCTCGCGCTGGGAAAGCTCTCGTGGCAGGCGGGGAAGGGCGCGGAGGCGAAGCGGTTCCTGGCGGAAGTCCTTGCGCGCGAGCAGACGGGCCGGGCAGCCGGT
>Ga0335069_10011859_pt1 | contig 12283 bp, 10 predicted proteins | sample Lox_Sample_11_FD_206714 | JGI IMG/M metagenome (GOLD analysis project Ga0335069, IMG submission 206714) | Soil microbial communities from Loxahatchee National Wildlife Refuge, Florida, United States - Lox_Sample_1.1 | ecosystem: Environmental > Terrestrial > Soil > Wetlands | place: USA...
GAAAACGTCAAGGCGGAACACGGCTACGAGGGACCGGCGGTGGTGTGCGCCGTGTTCTTCACGCCCATCGCCGGCTACGTGCCGGATCGTCCGGCCATCAAATATCTCGTGCAACTGCGCGACGCCGAAGTGTGGCTGGTTCCGATCATGGGCACGCGGGTGCTCGTGCCGTTCCGGTTTTCGATGCCGACGCCGCTGGGCACCGGCGTGCTGCAGGCGACGTCGTTCGTAACGGTCGCGCAGCCGTCGCATTCGGCTGCCAAGACACAGTGATTTCCGACGCAGTACCTTCGACCCAGTGACCTCGACATAGCGGCCAAGCACAGTGAAGCGGGACCGATGGTCACACGTCGCGCCGGTGAATGGGCGGCGGGCTCGGCGTCAGGGCGCTTGGCAACGCAGAAGAAAGACTGGATTGCGCAGCCCGGCGTCCCCATTATCCACAGGCTCTCGGCCCTTGACTCTGGAAGGAATCCTGATCGTGCGACACGTTAACGCTTTTGACGCCAAAACGGCCGGCGGGAACCGAAGATTCCACCCGATCTGGTGTTCACCTGTAATGATGATGCCATATATCGCGGTGAACGGAATCGAACAGGCTTGGAGTCGCCGATTCGGCCGCGATTCGTTCCAGACTCGTTCCACATCTTAAGCACAGAGATATAGCGCGTCACATTGTGATACAGAGGCGCTCGCCAAAGTACGCAATGCCGCGCAAATGCCGGGACCTTGATGCCGATTTCGTTTTCGCCGCCAGCCGACCGAGACCTGCGTGCCCGTGGTATCGGCGTCACCGCCGTTCTCGGGCCAACCAATACCGGAAAAACCCATCTCGCGATCGAGCGGATGCTGTCGCATTCGTCGGGCGTGATTGGGCTGCCGCTCCGGCTTCTGGCGCGCGAGGTCTATAATCGCGCGGTCGAACGCGTCGGCGCCGATTCCGTCGCTCTGATCACCGGCGAAGAAAAGATCAAGCCGCCCAATCCGCGTTTCTGGGTCGCCACGGTCGAGGCGATGCCGCGCGATCTCGATGTCGCTTTCGTTGCCGTCGACGAAATTCAGCTCGCCGCAGACTTTGAGCGCGGCCACGTCTTCACCGATCGCATGCTCAATCGGCGCGGCCGCGAGGAAACCCTCGTGCTCGGCGCCGCCACGATGCGGTCGATCGTCGAACGGCTGTTGCCGGGCGCCAGCATTGTCAGCCGGCCGCGGCTATCGCAGCTCACCTTCGCCGGCGAAAAGAAACTGACTCGCCTGCCGCGTCGCTCGGCTGTCGTCGCCTTCTCGGCGGACGAAGTCTATGCGATCGCTGAATTGATCCGCCGGCAGCGTGGCGGCGCCGCAGTGGTGCTGGGATCGCTGTCGCCGCGCACGCGCAATGCTCAGGTCGATCTGTATCAATCGGGTGAGGTCGATTATCTGGTCGCCACCGACGCGATCGGCATGGGGCTCAATCTCGACGTCGACCACATCGCTTTCGCCTCGGACCGCAAGTTCGACGGCTATCAGTACCGCAAGCTCAACCCGTCCGAGTTCGCCCAGATCGCCGGCCGCGCCGGCCGTGCGACGCGCGACGGCACGTTCGGCACCAGCGGACGCTGCCCGCCATTCGAGCCGGAGCTTGTGCAGGCGCTGGAATCGCACACTTTCGAGCCGGTGAAGCTCGTCCAGTGGCGCAACTCGGAGCTCGATTTTTCGTCGGTCGGCGCGTTGCAGGCGACATTGGCCGCCGCTCCTACCGAAAGCGTGCTCGCCCGCGCTCCGGTCGCAGAGGACATCCTGGTGCTCGACCACGCCGCGCGCGACGACGAGGTGCGCAATATGATCGGCTCGCCGGCGGATGTCGAACGGCTGTGGGACGTCTGCCAGCTCCCCGATTACCGTAAGATCGCTCCGGCGAACCATGCGGAGCTCGTGGTCACGCTGTTCGGTTATCTGCAGCGCGAGGGCAAGATCGCGACCGACTGGTTTGCGCAGCAAATCGCCATGGCAGATCGCACCGACGGCGATATCGACACCCTGTCGACGCGCATTGCGCATATCCGCACCTGGACCTTTGCGGCCAATCGGCCCGATTGGCTTGCCGATCCGGAACATTGGCAAGGGGTCGCGCGGGCCGTCGAAGACAAGCTGTCGGACGCGCTGCATGAGCGCCTGACTGAGCGTTTCGTTGATCGCCGCACCAGCGCTCTGATGCGGCGCATGCGCGACAGCAGCGCGCTCGATCCGCAATTCAGCAAGACCGGCGAAGTCGTGATCGAAGGTCACGTGATCGGGCGGCTGGACGGCTTTGTTTTCGTTCCGGAAGCATCGGCCGGCGGCTCGGAAGCCAAGGCCTTGCAGAACGCGGCGCAAAAGGCGCTCGCCGGTGAGATCGCAGCACGAGCCTCGCGGCTGGCGGAGGCCGCGGACGATCAGTTTGTACTGGCCTCGGACGGCACGTTGCGCTGGACCGGTTCGCCGGTCGGCAAGCTCATCCCCGGCGAAGAGGTCTTGCGCCCGCGCGTGCGCATCATTGCCGACGAGCATTTGACCGGTGCGCCGCGCGATGCCGTCGAGGCGCGGCTCGACCTCTTCGTCAAGGCGCATATTGAAAAGCTGCTCGGGCCCTTGCTGCATCTCGCGGCGGCAGGCGATGTGAGCGGCATCGCCCGCGGCGTCGCCTATCAGCTGGTTGAAGCGCTTGGCGTGCTCGAGCGCCAGCGTGTGGCCGAAGAGGTGAAAGGTCTCGACCAGCCGGCGCGCGCAACCTTGCGCAAATACGGTGTGCGCTTCGGCGCCTACCACATCTATTTGCCCAATCAGCTCAAGCCGGCGCCGCGGACGCTGGCGGTCCAGCTCTGGGCGCTGAAAAACGAAAGCGCGCAGCCCAAAGGCGTCGACGATTTGCTGCATCTTGCGGGATCCGGCCGCACCTCGATTCCGATCGATCGTGAGATCGATCCCGCGCTCTATCGCACGGCCGGCTATCGCGCCTGTGGTGAGCGCGCCGTTCGTGTTGATATTCTCGAGCGGCTTGCCGACCTGATCCGGCCGGCGCTGAGCTGGCGCGAAGGTGCGCCGGGCCCGAAGCCGCCGGGTGCTATTGCCGGTGGGGGATTCATCGTCTTCAACGGCATGACATCTTTGACCGGCGCCTCGGGCGAGGATTTCGCATCGATTCTGCGCTCGCTCGGCTATCGGATGGATCGCCGTCCAAAGCCTCCGGAGCCGGCGCCCGTGCCGCCGTCTGCACCGGAAGCTGCGGCTGCGGAATCCGCTGGCATCGCCGCCGGATCCGGCGAGGGTGCGCCTCTCCCCGATGCGGCTGCTGCCGACGCTGCCGACCCAGCGGAGCAAACCGCTGTCGCCGCCGTTGCCGACGCACTGGCGGAAATCCAGGCTGCTGGCTCCGATGCCGGTGAGCCTGTCGTTGGCGCCGAGATCTCGCCCGAGCCAAGTGCGGCCGAGTCGCATGCGCCGAAGGCGAGTGCGTCTGAACCGAGTGCGTTCGAACCGCGTGCATCTGAACCGAATGCGCCTGAACCGAGTGCGGCCGAGAGCGTTGCCCCGCAGCCCGAATCACAGCCAGGGCCAGCTTTGGTGGGCGAAGACGCCAAATCGGAAGCCGGGACAACCGACAGTGCGGCCAAAAGTACCGAACCGGTCTTGATCGAAGTTTGGCTGCCCGGGCGCGTGGTGCGCCCAGAGGGAGCACGGCGGCGCCCGCGGCCGCGGCGTGACGCCCGCACGAACGCTGCGCATCTCGCACCTCAGATCCAAGGCGGCGAGAACGCCGGAACGCCCGCCGTGGCTGGTCCTGAATCATCAGCATCGCCGGCGGGCGCGGTGGATAACGGCCCAGCCCGCGAGGATCGCCACCCGCGGCGGCGGCGGCGCGGCGGTCACGGTGAGCAGCGGCACGGCAACGAAAGGCACGCAAGCGAAAGGCACGGCAGCGAACAGCGCCAGGACCGTCCCCGCGAGCGCGAGCGGGGGCACGACCGAGCGCATGAAAGGGCACACGCGAAGCGCTTCGATCGCCGCGAGCGCGACAAGGCGCCGGACCCGAATTCTCCCTTCGCCAAACTGGCAGCCTTGAAGGCTCAGCTTGAAGCCGACGCCAAGGAGCGCCGTTAAAGTGCCTGGCGACCTTGATCGCCAACGCATCGACCGGTGGCTATGGCATGCACGTCTGGTGCGCACACGCGACGCAGCGGCGGCGCTCGCCGGCGGCGGTTATGTGCGCGTCAACGGATCGCGCATCGATGCCCCGGGCCGGATGGTGCGGACCGGCGACGTCGTCACCGTAGCCCTTGATCGCGGTGTACGGGTGCTCAAAGTGACAGGTTTCGCGGAGCGGCGGGGTCCCGGCGGCAGCGGGGCAGCGCTATATGAGGAACTTGCATAGCGGGGGCGCTGGCCCTGGCGAATCAGTTGCCGCATCGGCGTCCGGCTTGCGCGCACCGGACCCATGCGATAGGAGCAAGGCTTCCAAAAGGCCCGTTCAGAGTGTCCAGATGACCTATATCGTCAACGACAATTGCATCAAATGCAAATACATGGACTGTGTCGAGGTGTGCCCCGTCGATTGTTTCTACGAGGGCGAAAATATGTTGGTCATCCATCCTGATGAGTGCATCGATTGCGGCGTCTGCGAGCCCGAATGCCCGGTGGAGGCCATCAAGCCGGACACCGAGCCTGGGGTCGAGAAGTGGTTGGGCGTAAACGCGGAATACTCAAAGCAATGGCCCAATATCACGGCCAAGAAATCCCCGCCGGCCGACGCCAAAGAATGGGAAGGCAAGCCGAACAAGTTTGAGGAGCACTTCTCGCCTAATCCGGGCGGCGGCGATTAGTACACGCTGCGATTGTGCAATTTAACCATCGTTAACGGATTGCCGGTTTCCGTCTGGTTGCGACGCTTTGGCGACACGTTAAGGCTTTGATTTTGGCCGAAAATGTGCTATAAGTATTTGACATAAAGAAGAACACCCCTGAGACACCGTTTTCCCGCTTGGGAGCTTCCTTTTTCGGGGGAATTTTCGAGGAACCGTCAATAGAGGCGTGAGACCCACGCGAGAGCAGTGGCTGAGAAAACTCGTCGTCGTTCAAAGAAAAGTGCGGCCGGCATGAGCCGGAAGACAACCAAACCCGCCTCCCGATCGACCCGGAGGCCCACACAGTCCACGCGAGCTGCGGCCCGGTCGAGGGTCAGCGTGGCAAAGCCCGCCCAGCGGCCTAAGCCCGAGGCGGAAGGAGCATCTTTGGGAATGAATACGAAGAAGACTACTCAACGACAAGGTTTCAAGACTCAGGAATTCATCGTTTATCCGGCTCATGGGGTGGGTCAGATCGTAGCGATCGAAGAGCAGGAGGTCGCTGGCGCTCGGCTCGAGCTGTTCGTCATCAACTTCGTGAAGGACAAGATGACCTTGCGGGTGCCGACCTCGAAGGTGGCCTCCGTCGGCATGCGCAAGCTCGCCGAGACGCCGATGGTCAAAAAGGCGCTCGAGACGCTCAAAGGGCGCGCGCGGATCAAGCGCACGATGTGGTCGCGCCGGGCGCAGGAATACGAGCAGAAGATCAATTCCGGCGATATCGTCTTCATCGCTGAGGTGGTGCGCGATCTCTACCGTTCGGAATCGCAGCCCGAGCAGTCGTATTCGGAGCGCCAGCTTTATGAAGCCGCGCTTGATCGGCTGTCGCGCGAGGTTGCGGCCGTGCAGCGGATCACCGAGACCGAAGCGATTAAGGAAATCGAGGCGGCGCTTGCCAAGGGGCCGCGTCGAGGCCCGAAACCCGAGGCTACGGAGGACGAGTCCGTCGTCGAGGAGGAAGCGGCCTAGCCGCAAGTCGAAGTTTGGTTAACCGAAAGGCCCGGCATGATGCCGGGCCTTTTTGCTTTTGCGGCCATCGGCTTACGGGTCCGGGACGTCCGCGCCAAGCGCGCTTCCCAGCGGGGCTTGCCCCGGGCGGTTGTTCCGCCAGCAAAACTCCATCGGTTAGCCCTAAATTAAGCTTCATTTGAAAGGAAACAGCACTTCGAGCGTGGTGTGGGACTTTGGGGAGGGGCGCCGGTCATGCGGCGGAAACAAGCGCCTGTGGGCGGTCGGATTCCGGGTATTGCTCCAGTTCGGTTTGCTCCAATTCTCTTGGCCGGCTGCGTCGGCTATCTGCTCGGCAGCGCGCATCTTGAAGCGTTCCGCGCGACCGATCTGTCAGCGGCGCAATCCGTTGCGCTGCGCTTTCCGCAGGATTGGAGGCAGGACTGGAGGGATGCCTCGCACGCCGCCGGCACGGTGCTTCGCACCGCCGCGATCAGCCTCCGCCCGGGAAAATCGGATGCGGGAGCCGATGCATCAGTCGTAAAGGTGTCGGCCGCGCAGGGTTCGCCGACGGCAGCCCAGGTGCAAGACGCGTACTTTGATCCCGCGCCGGCGCGACCCCAAGCAGATCAGGCCGCAACCGCGAGGCCGATGGTGCAGATGGCTTCCGCGGAAGACGTCGCGCCCTACCGCGGTGCATCCCTGCAAGCGCCGGCGTTGCCGACGCCGAGGCCCACGCAAAATGCCGCTGCCGCCTCGCAGGCTGCGCCGGCAGCGAAGGTCACCAATATCGTACCGCGGCGCCCGGCGAATGAACGGCCGGGCTATGTGCTCAACGATGCACAGATCGCCAGCATCAAGGAGCGCCTGCATCTGACGCCCGATCAGGAACAGATGTGGCCCGCCGTTGAAGCGGCGTTACGCAATATCGCCTATAGCCATGCCCAGCAGGCGCGTAGCCGGCCGACCGGAACCCAAGCCGCAGCCATCGATCCGAATGCGGTGCAGGGTCTCAAATCAGCCGCCGTGCCGTTGATCCTGAGCTTCAACAGCGAGCAAAAGGAAGAGGTCCGCAATCTGGTCCATGTCATGGGACTGGATCAGCTCGCGTCGCAGTTCTAGTTTTTTCGTTGAAGCATGGTCTTTTTCGAAAACCGGTTTCCACTTTTCGGATCATGCCCGAAGCGAATCAGATGCGGTCCAGAGATCACGCGCCATAGCGCGATTTCGGCGGAGCCTTGGTTGGGCGGAAAAACTCGCCAGCACATTTGACGCCGAGCAGCGCAACAAGCGCGAAGCAGGCCAAATCGCCGAACTCCTCCCAGCTGACGATGTCCATTGAATAGATCGGCTCGTAGAGGAAAAAGTCAGCGAACGCGGTTGCGACGGCAACACCCAAGACCGCGGGCCAGCTTCCGTAAAGAATTGCGACGAGTACGATCGGCAGCAGATAAAAGAAAACCGGATGCTCGTTGCTGGCGGGGCCCTGCTTGAGCAGACAAAGAACGGCCGTGGCCGCCGACACGATCGCGAGAGCCACCAGGACAGGCTCTGCCCGTTTCAAAATCCACATCGTATTCCCCCACAACCTGCTGACTTTTTTGGCGATGTTTTCAGGCCGTTGGTGGGAAATACCACGTTCTGCGGCAAAATGACAGATGGAACCCGGAAAGCTGGTCCTAAGTCGCTTATTCCACAACGATTTTCACTTGGCTGCCCGGCTTGAGCCGGTCGCCGGCGTCGAGGCCGTTGAGAGCGCGAAAGCGCTCCACGGCGTGGTCAGCGACGGCCATTTTGCCGGCGAGCTTGTCCACCGTATCGCCCGGAGCGACGGTGACGATCTGCAGGCGAAGGGGTTTCGCAGCCTCGATTTCGGCCAGGCTCATGCGCCGGAATGTGCCGATCGATTCGCGGAAAGCGCGGTCGGTCTCGGCCGTGCGGTGCTTGGCGGCAAAGATGAAACGATAGACGTCGCTGCCAAAGCGGATCGCGTAGAGGCGGAAATCCCATTGGTCCCCTTTGGCCGCCGCGGTGGCTCCGGCGAAGCCGTTGATGGTGATATCTTCGACAGTCGCGGGGTCGATATTCTCGATCCAGCCCGAGGTCAGATATTCAGCCAGCGTCTGCTCCGCCGGCACCCGGACCACATCGAGGCGCAAAGCCTGTCCGCCGCCGTGTTTGATGCCAAGCACCGCCTGCGCGGTATTGTCGAGCGCGAAGCCGTCCGGAGCGGTGAAGGTGAAACCAAGTGTCGGGTGCAGGAAGCGCCGGCCGCGCACAAAACCTTGGCTCGGATCTTCGCCGAATACGACGCCGTCGATGTCGGCAAGATAAGCGGTCTTGGCTTGAGCGAAATCCTGGCCATTGTCGGTGGCCGGCGCGCGATACTGCCGCGCATTCGCCATGGCATTGCTGATGCGTTCGGGCGTGGCCGGATGCGATGACAAAAAGTCGGGCGCGGCAGGATTGATGGCTCCGGTCTGTTCCTGCTTGAGCTCGGAATTGTGCTCCATCGAGGTGAGGAAACGCACCGCGCCGTAGGGGTCATAGCCGGCGCGTGCAGCAATGCCGACGCCGATGGCGTCGGCCTCGAACTCCTGGGACCGCGAAAAGCTCGCGAGCGCAAGCTTTGATTTGGCAAGCGCCAATGCGCCTGCCGTCGGATCGCTGACCACGTCGGTCACCACACGGCTGACGAGGTCTGCCTGGCGCGCCTGTTCCTCTCGGATCTCGGCGTGCCGCGCAATCACGTGTCCCATCTCGTGCGCCAGCACCGAAGCAAGTTCGGAATCATCGTTGGCGAGCGCGATCAGCCCGCGCGTGACGTAAAGCTGGCCGGTCGGCAGCGCGAATGCGTTGACCGAGGGCGAGTTGAGCATGGTCACTTTATAGTGCAGGTCGGGCCGCTCGGACGCGGCGACCAGTCGCTCGACGGTCTTCTCGATCACCGCCTGCAGACGGGGATCGTTGTAGACCCCGCCGTAAGCCGCAAGGATGCGCTGATGCTCCCGCAAGACTGCCGGCGGCACGCCGGCATCGGCTTGTTTGGCAGGCGGAGTGACCGAAGCTTGTGGGGTAACGGGCGGGGGTGACGCCGTACAGGCTGCAAGCAGCAGCGCCGCAAGTGCGACGCTCGCATGCGTGAGCCGAAAGCTTTGCCGTAATCCCCGCTGCACCGCGTTACCTAAAGATCCTTCGCGCCAGTCGCCCCCAAGCGCACCGCAAAGTCAGTTTCGATCGGCGAGTTCGATTTGCTCCGGCCGGGCCGCCTCCATCCCGGGAATGTTGCCCTCTGCGCCGCGGGCTTCGACCCAGCCACGGACCCGAACACGCCGGCCGGCGAAACTCATCACATCGAGACCCGCCGCCACAAAATTACGCTCGTTTCGCTTCGAGATCGTAACCGCAAAGCTCTCGGACCAGCGCCGGCCGAAATTTATATAGATCGTGGCCCCGCTTTCGCGCACCGACGCGACCTGGCCCTCGACCAGCGCGAAACGGCCGCGCTGCGCCAGCACAGCCGCAGGGGCATCGGCGCTGAGCACGTCATAATACGGATCGCCCCACAGGCCAAGTTTCGCTTGGCGTGCGGCCGTTTCGCCGGCCAGGAGTTCCTGCGCGCAGGCCTTGCTATCGACCCGGTCCGCCACCCGCGCGATGCCTGACTGAACCAAGGCGTCCTGGGCAAACAGTTCTTCGCCATCGCGGACCGCGTAGACATAGGCAACCAGCCGGCCATAACGGTCGAGACTATGTTCCAGCCCAGGATCAGCCTGCCGCAGCACCACCTCGTCACCGCCGATCAGCGCCTCAAGCGCCGCTCGCGCCGCCCCTCCTTCGGCGGAAGCCACGGCTGCGGAGCGCGATTGATCAGTCGGCGGCAATGCCGGAACGACTATTCCGGCGAGCCGGACTTCGCGGCCATCGTTCAGCACGAAAGTACGGCCGTCGACCACACGGTCGACCGTTGCATGTGCGACCGTCTCGGCACCGCACACGACCGCAGGAGGCTTGCCCTGGGCCTCCGCCCAGCCGCACGCTGCGCAACCCGCGGCGACAACGATTGTGGTCCTCAGAACGATATCCGGCAGCCCTGTCATTCCGGTCGAGTGAAAAACCCCAATGCGGCACTGCTGCGGCAGGTTGTAGAAAATGACAAAATCCCCTTATACTCGCGCTCTTTTGATGATAAGCATTTATAAGTCACTGAATTCAAATTGCTTTCTGTTCGGGCAGGGCTGCGCCTGAGACGCAAGTCGCACCTGAAATGGAATATCACCCCGCCGAGCGGAATTTGGTCTTGAGTGAGGACGGCAAACAGCGTTGATCTGCGACAAAACGGATCGAAGTGGGAGTTCAGCACCAACAACCGAATAACTATATGAGGGGGGCATGTCAGATCCCGTTCGAAAGTCGGCTTCCCAAGAGTCGACTCCCCAGGTGAGTGATGAGTCCGGGGCGTCCGGGGGCGCATCGTCGTCCGCTGCGGTCCCCGGTACAGGTTCGGCCGCGGAGATCGGTGCAGCTTTCCCCGAAGCCGCAACCGAAGCCATCGCAGCCCTCCTTCATCTGATCAAGTTGATGGGCGGCGAACTCGTACTCAACGTGGCCGGTGGCGAAACTGAGCGTTTCGAGCGCGCCGTTCGCAGCAAGATCGAGCAATATACCAGTCCCACGTCGAATCCCGCGTCGCGCAAAGCTGGGCTCGCCTTCGCGGCGCATCTGGTCGAACAGGTCCTCACGCAGTTGCGCGCGCAAGCCGAAGTGAAGCGAAGTCTGACCAAAACCCAGCCGCGGCACCAGGAGCCGCAAGGAGACAGTGTCGGAGCGACGCCGAGCCCATCCAAATTCCTCAATTGACGCGCGCCCTCTCCCACGCAAAAAGAGACCTGCAAACCTGCCGGTCCCGTAGCTCAGCCGGATAGAGCAGCGGTTTCCTAAACCGAAGGTCAGAGGTTCGAGTCCTCTCGGGACCGCCATCCGTTTCCGTTTGCGCCAGCCATGCCGCCGCGGCGCGTGCGGTCTGCTCTTCTTGAACCGACATTTTCTGCCCTGTAGGCTTGCCAACGTCTGCACTGTTCCGCCCAAGGTGGCGGGCTCGCGACTCTGGGCCCGCTAGCTCCCGCGACACGCAAATCACAAAAAGCAAACGGGTCGAGCAATATGGCAAGTCTTAATCAGGACGAAACGCGCGCTGCCGTAAACGCGGCGATGGCCAGCGAATTTTACAATCTTCACGAGATCGTCGCCAAGGCACGGGCCAATCTCAATCAGAATGACTGGGACTACATCGTCGGCGGCACGGAGACCGAGACGACGTTGCGGCGCAACCGCATGGCGCTCGACTCGATGGCGTTTCGCCCGCGTGTGCTGCGCGATGTCAGCAAGGTCGACACGTCGGCCGAGGTGCTGGGTCGGAAGCTGCGGCTGCCGATCGTGCTTTGTCCGGTCGGATCGCTCGAGAGTTTTCATCCCGGCGGCGCGGAGCCGGTGGCTAAGGCGGCCGCCGAGTTCGGCGTAGCCCACATGCTGAGCTCGGTCTGCGATCCCGGACTGGAAGACGTGGCGCAGGCGGCGCCGGATGCGCTGCGGATGTTTCAGCTTTACGTGCGCGGCGACGCCGACTGGGCCGACGCGCATGTCGAGCGCGCGATCAAGAGCGGCTATTCCGCCTTTTGCATCACGGTCGACACCGCCCATTACAGCCGGCGCGAGCGCGACCTCGCCAAGCGGCATGTCACCGCCGGCCGCCGCCGCGTGCAGGGCCGCGAACATCAGGCCGCGCTCGACTGGCGCACGGTCGAGCGCATGAAGAAGAAGTTCAAGATTCCATTCTGCATCAAAGGCGTCGGCACGGCCGAAGACGCCAAGATCGCGCTCGATCATGGCGTGGAGATCATCTACGTCTCCAATCACGGTGGCCGTCAGCTCGATCACGGCCGCGGCTCGTTCGACGTATTGCCGGAAGTGGTCGAAGCGGTCGCCGGCCGCGCCCTCGTCATCGTCGACGGCGGCTTTTATCGGGGCACCGACATCGTGAAGGCGCTCGCCATGGGGGCCAATCTCGTCGGGCTCGGACGCATGCAATGTTACGCGCTCGCGGCGGGCGGCCAGGCCGGCATCGTGCGCATGCTCGAGATCCTGGAAGACGAAGTGACCCGCACGCTCGGGCTTCTCGGTGTCACGAGCTACGGCAAGCTCGATCGCTCCTATCTGGCGCCGGCGGCGCCGGCCAATGCGCCGCATGTGTTCTCCGCCTTCCCGCTCTGGGAGCACACGCCCTATCGCTACTAGGCGGAGCATCCAACGCGCCTCCGATCGTCATGCCCGGCCTGGTGCCGGGGCATTGCGTTATGGCCGAGCGCCGCGACCGCTGAATGAGATGGCCGGGACAGGCCATGACCGTATGGATGAAACGTCATGAATCTCCAACTGAGCATCGGCATCACCAATAATCCACGCACCTGGCCGATCAT
>Ga0335069_10011860_pt1 | contig 12283 bp, 12 predicted proteins | sample Lox_Sample_11_FD_206714 | JGI IMG/M metagenome (GOLD analysis project Ga0335069, IMG submission 206714) | Soil microbial communities from Loxahatchee National Wildlife Refuge, Florida, United States - Lox_Sample_1.1 | ecosystem: Environmental > Terrestrial > Soil > Wetlands | place: USA...
ATCGCGGCGACGAGCTCCGACGAGTTGCCCGCCTGACGACCCGGTGCGGTCAGGAAGACGTCGAGCGACGCGACCCCGAGGGCGCGCGCGGTGCCGGCCAGCTTGCGGACCGCCTTCGCTGCCGCCGCGACGTGAACGTCCGAGACGTTGCCGAAGCGCTCGATCTCCTCGCCGAGCGCGAGCCGCACCTTCTCGTTGTCGACCGGCACGAGCCCATCACCCTCGGCGCTCGCGACGAGTAGGCGAATCGTGTTCGAGCCGACGTCGAGGACCCCGATCCTCATCCGCACCCATCCTAGGTCCCCGGCCGGAAGACGGAGTACACCCCCGGTGAACGTCGGGTGACGATCCGGTGACGAGGCGGAGGCAGCAGCAGCTCAGCGCGACCGGGCGAGGGAGACCCGCCGCCGGGCTCGGCGCATGAGCACCGCCTGGGCGGAACGGACCCGTTCCTCCTTCTTCGGTCGCACCCGGTGCCAGGAGCCGTCGCCGGCGAGCTCCCAGGAGCTCGTGTTGTCGGCGAGGAGCGCATCGATGGTGGCAGCCAGCTCGGCCTGGAGCGCGGCGTCCTCGACCGGCGTCACGACCTCGACCCGGTGGTCGAGATTGCGCGGCATCAGGTCGGCGCTCCCCATCAGGAAGGTGCTGCGGTCGTCGGCCTCGAAGACGAACAGGCGGCTGTGCTCGAGGAAGCGGCCGAGGACGCTCCGCACGCGGATCGTCTCGCTCAGCCCTTCGACGCCCGGACGGAGCGCGCACACGCCGCGCACGAGCAGGTCGATGCGCGCGCCCGCCTGCGAGGCCGCGTACAGCTCGTCGATCACGTCGATGTGCGTGAGGCCGTTGACCTTGATCCGCATCCGCGCCTTCTTGCCCGCCGCCGCCGCCTCGGCGACCGAGCGGATCTCCTCCACGAGCCGCTGCTTGAGGGTGAACGGGGCGACGAGGAGCTTGCGGAAGCGGGCCGGGCGCCCGAAGCCCGTCAGGTAGTTGAAGAGGTCGGCGACGTCGGCGACGATGTCCTCGTCGGCTGTGAAGAGCCCGAAGTCCTCGTACACCCGCGCCGTCACGTTGTTGTAGTTGCCGGTTCCGAGGTGCACGTAGCGGCGCAGCGTGCCGCCCTCGCGGCGGACGACGAGCGTCGTCTTCGCATGGATCTTCATCGTCGGGAACCCGTAGACGACGTGGACGCCGGCCTGCTCGAGCGCTCGCGACCACTCGATGTTCCGGCGCTCGTCGCCGCGCGCCTTGATCTCGACCAGGCAGACGCTCTGCTTGCCGCGCTCCGAGGCCTCGATCAGCGCCGGCACGAGCGGCGTGTCGTCGCTCGTCCGGTAGACCGTCGACTTGATCGCGATCACGTTCGGGTCGGACGCGCTGCGGTCGAGGAAGGCCTCGAAGCTCGCCGCGAACGAGTCGTACGGGTGGTGGACGGGCAGGTCCGCCTGGCGAATCGCCGCGAACTGCTCGGCGGCCGTCTCGAGCGAGCCGAACGGCGGCCGCGCCACGGGAACCCAGGGGTCGTTCTTCAGGTCCGGCCGGTCGAGCTTCGTCAGCTCAGCCGCATCTGCGAGGTCGAGGGTTCCTTCGAGCGGGTAGATGAGGTCGTCGGCGACCCGCAACCCCTGCTGCAGACGCTCGCGCAGCTGAGCCGACATGCCCTTCGAGACCTCGAGCCGCGTCACCTCACCGAAACGCGCGCGCCGGAGCTCGAGCTCGACCGCCTCGAGCAAGTCGTCGGCCTCGTCCGAGACTTCCAGGTCGGCGTCGCGTGTGACGCGGAAGAGCGAGCGCTCGAGGATCTCCATCCCCGGGAAGAGGCTGGGCAGATAGTGCGTCAGCACCTGCTCGAGCGGCACGAAGCGGCCGTCCGTGCCGACCGGGAGGAAGCGCGGCAGTCCTTCGGGCACCTTCACGCGGGCGAAGCGGGCCTCCCCGGACTCGGGGTCCGAGACGAAGAGCGCGACGCTGATCGAGAGGGCGGAGATGTAGGGGAAGGGCTGGCCCGGGCCGACGGCGAGCGGCGTGAGAACCGGGAAGATCTCGCGGTCGAAGCGCTCGTCCAGCTCTGCCAGCTCGGCGTGGTCGAGGTCTTCGACCCGTGAGACGACGATTCGCTCCGCCGCGAGCGCAGGGCAGAGCACGTCCTCCCAGAAGCGTGCCTGCTCCGCGTAGAGCTCGAGCACCCGTCGCCGCGCCTCGGCGAGTGTCTGCTGCGGGGTCCGGCCGTCGGGAGAGCGGACGGTGACGCCTGCGGCGGCCTGCCCGACGAGGCCCGCGATCCGCACCATGAAGAACTCGTCCAGCATCTGCGCGAAGACGGAGAGGAAGAAGACGCGCTCGAGGAGCGGCACCGTCTCGTCGTGAGCGAGGTCGAGCAGCCGGGCGTCGTAGTCGAGGAACGAGAGCTCTCGGTTGATCAGCCGGTCGCCGGCCGCCGAGGAGCGCTTCTTCGCGCGCACCGCCGCCATGTCACGAGCCTAGACCGGTCGCGCCGGAGGTGGTGGTCACGATCTGGTAACAGCTGCGCATGTGTCCGCAAGGTAGCTCATGTAGCCGCGAAGTAAATCGCCGTGGCCGTTCCGGCCGCCACGCAGTAGATCGCGAACGGCGTCAGCGTCTGCGTCTCGAAGTAGCGCATCAGGAAGCGCACCGAGAACCACGCCGACACCGCTGCGCACAGGGCGCCGAGCGCGGCCGGCCCGCGCACGCCGTTTCCCTCCGGGCCGGCCAGCTCCGGCAGCTTCAGGACCCCGGCCGCAAGGATGATCGGCGTCGCCAGCAGGAACGCGAAGCGCGCCGCGTCCTTGTGCGACAGGCCGACGAGCAGGCCGCCCCCCATCGCCATCCCCGAGCGCGAGAAGCCGGGGATCAGAGCGAGCGACTGTGCGCCGCCGACGAGCGCGGAGTCGCGCCAGGACACGGTGCGGGCAATACGCGTGTCGTCGTCCTCGTCGACTTGCGGTGCCCGTCGCCGGAGCAGCTCGGCGCCGTAGAGCAGGACACCGTTGAGCGCGAGGAAGACCGCTGCGTACTGTGGCGAAGCGAAGATCTTCCGGAGCGCGCTCTCGAGCGCGAGCCCGAGGATCCCGGCCGGAATCGTGCCGACGACCAGAAGCCAGGCGAGCCTGGCATCCGTGTCCCCGATCTCTCGGTCCCGCAGCGAGCGGCCGAGCCCCTTGAGGATCCGCCACCAGTCGCGCCAGAAGAAGCCGAGGAGGACGAGCGCCGTGGCGATGTGCGTCGCGACGAGAAAGGTGAGGAAGTACGGGTCGTTCTGATGGATGTTCCAGCCGAGGAGCTTCGGGATGATGACGCTGTGCCCGAGGCTCGAGACGGGGAACAGCTCGGTGATCCCCTGGATCAGGCCGAGGATCGCCGCCTGGAAGTAGCTGATCGGCACGGGCTAGGCGCTCGTGGCGTCGCGCTTCTTCGGGCCGGAGTTGAACCAGGCGTATGCGAGGCACGCCAGCCCGAGCAGGAACGCGGCGATTCCATGCTTCACGTGGTGGTGGCTCGAGCCCGCCTCGTGGCCCGGGAAGAACGACGGCAGCGACTTGGCCGGCTCGGCCCAGTAGACCACTGCGATCGCGATCAGAACGATGCCGAGGATGAGCGCGAGGACGACGAGCAGCCTCCGGGAGCGCACGGCGCGATGTTACTGCGGTGCAGGATGCGAGGCGTCGGTGAACTCGCGAAACTCGGCCGTGAGCAGGTAGGCCGTCTGCTCGCCGACGTCCACCGCCCGGTCGCCGATCCGCTCGATCGAGCGCGCAACGACGACCATCCGCAGGCCCCACTCGCGCATCTCCGGCTCCGCCATGACGTCGACGAGCCGCTCGACGAAGCGTCGGTTCGCGTGGTCGATCAGCTCGTCGAGGTCGACGAGGCTCTCGGCGCCGGCGAGATCGCGGCGCGCGAACGAGTCGAGCGCGACCCGCAGCATCTCCTCCGCCCGCTCCCCCATCTCGACGAGCACCTCGACGAGCGCGGGATCGGGCTCGACGTCCGACACGAGCCGCGAGAGCTTCGCGACGGTCACGCATCCGTCGGCGCTGCGCTCGAGGAGAAGGTTGATGTGGAGGATCGCGAGCAGCAGGCGCAGGTCGCGCGCGACCGGCGTCTGGAGGGCGAGCAGCGCCTGGATCGCGCTCTCGATCTCGAGGAAGAGGCGGTCGATCTCGTCGTCGAACGCGATCACCTCGTCGGCGAGCTCGACGTCGCGCTCCTCGATCGCGCGGGTCGCTCCGCGCACGACGCTGAGGACGCGCTGTCCCTCTTCCTGGAGCTGAGCCTCGATCCGGTTGAGGGCGTCGTCGATCGTCATCCGACGGACGCTAACCCTACCGGACGCGAAGCGGATTTCCCGGTCACCACTCTGTCACCACCCCGCAACAGCGGTGTTTCCCACCCCGCACGGGGACGGTCGTAGCGTGGCGCGCGAACCCCGAAGGAGGAGAAACAGCAATGCCGAAATCCGGCACACTCATTCGCAGCACGGCGGTGGCCGGGCTCGCGGCGGTGGTCGCAGCGGTCGCCGTCAGCGCCGCTGGAGCGGCGCCCGCCAAGCGCTCCGCCACCGTGCTCCAGGGCGCCGGCTCGTCGCTCATCGCCCCGGCGCTCGCGATCTGGCAGCCGCTCTACAGCCAGGCCCGCGGCGTGGTCGTGAACTACTCGGCCGTCGGCTCGGGCGCCGGGATCGCCGCGATCAGCGCCCGCACCGTGGACTTCGGCGCCAGCGACGCCCCGATGACGCCCGACCAGGCGACCGGCTGCAAGGGTTGCGTGCAGATCCCGTGGGCGCTCACGGCGACGGTGCCTGTCTACAACATCCCGGGCGTCCCCGACACGAGGCTCCACCTCGACGGTCCCACGCTGGCCAACATCTTCCTCGGCAACATCAAGACCTGGGACGACCCTGCGATCAAGAAGCTCAACCCCGGGGCGAACCTGCCGAGCACGAAGATCGTCGTGGTTCACCGCAGCGACGGCTCGGGCGACACGTACGTCTTCACCGACTACCTCTCGAAGGTGAGCCCGACCTGGAAGAGCAAGGTCGGCTCGGCCACGTCCGTCAGCTGGCCCACCGGAGTGGGAGGCGCGAAGAACGCAGGCGTCGCCGCAATCGTCGCACAGACGCCGGGGTCAATCGGCTACATCTCCGATGCGTACGTGATCCAGAACCACATCGCGAAGGCCCAGATGAAGAACGCGGCCGGGCACTACACGCTCCCGAGCGTGACCTCGATCGAGGCCGCCGCCCAGCTCGTCAAGTCGGTTCCGGCTGACAACGCGATCTCGATCACGAACCCACCCGCCTCGCCGAAGTACAAGTACGCGTGGCCGCTCTCGACCTTCACCTACGTGATCGTCCCGCAGCAGACCGCCAAGGCGAAGGACCTGAAGAACTTCATCACCTGGGCGCTGACCCACGGCCAGGCGCCGATCCGGAAGTTCGTCTTCGCGCCGATGCCCCTCGTCGTCATCAAGGCGGCGAACAAGAGCCTCAAGCAGGTCCACTCGTAGTGAGAAGCACTTGCTGAGCCGGTGAGCACGCTCGACGCGACAACCGAGTCCACCCGCCGCCTCTCGGGGCGGCGGGTGCATCTCGGCGACCTGATCCTCCAGCTCGTCGCCGGCGCGGCCACGCTCGCGGCGCTGGTGCTCGTGTTCCTGATCGTCTGGAAGGTGATCGACGGCGCCCGGCCCGCGATCGAGCAGTTCGGTGTCGGATTCGTCACCCACGTCGGCTGGGATCCGGTGAAGCAGGTCTTCGGAGCCGGCAGCTTCCTCTTCGGGACGGCCGTCACCTCGCTGGTCGCGCTCCTGCTCGCCGCGCCGCTCTCGCTCGGCATCGCCCTCTTCCTGACCGAGCTCGCGCCGGGCGCCATCAGGGGGCCGGTGACCGCTCTCGTCGAGACGCTCGCGGCGATCCCGAGCGTCGTCATCGGGCTCTGGGGCATCCTCGTGCTCGGCCCGGTGCTCAGCGACCACGTCGAGCCGTTTCTGCACGACACGCTCGGCTTCATCCCACTCTTCGGCACGCCCGGCAGCGGCTCGAGCATGTTCACCGCGATCATCGTGCTGACGATCATGATCCTGCCGATCGTCTCGAGCATCTCGCGCGAGCTGTTCCTCGGAGTCCCGTCCGAGCTGAAGGAGGCCGCACTCGGCCTCGGAACGACCCGCTGGGAGATGGTGCGGGGCGTGATGTTCCCGTACGCCCGCGGCGGCATCGCCGCGGCGCTGATCCTCGGGCTCGGCCGCGCCCTCGGCGAGGCGATCGCGGTCACGCAGGTGATCGGCGCCTTCGTCGGCATCCAGTGGAATCTGTTCTCCCCCGGCGACACGCTGGCCAGCCGGATCGCGGCCGAGTACCAGGGCGCGACCTCCAACCTCGAGGTCGCCTCGCTGATCTATCTCGGACTGATCCTCCTCGTCTTCTCCCTGCTCGTGAATCTCCTCGCGCAATGGATCGTGCGCACGGTCGCGCGGCGCCAGGGGCTGGCGTCGTGAGCGCCCCGGAGGCGACCGCCGGCGGGCGGCGGAACGACCGGCTCCGACGTCGCAAGATCGTCAACCGCCTGATGGAGGGCCTGGCCTGGCTCGCAGCCGCGATCGCCGTCGCGATCCTCGGCATCGTCGTCTTCTCGGTCGCCCGCAAGGGTGCCAGCGAGCTGAACCTGAACCTGCTCACGAAGCCGCCCGTGCCCTTCGCACCCCCGGATGTCGCCCAGGGTCTCGGAAACGCCTTCATCGGCACGCTCATCATCGTCGGCATCGCCACCGTGATCGCGCTGCCCGTCGGGATCCTGATCGCGATCTACGTGAGCGAGTTCGCCGGGCCTTGGGTGAAGAACGCCGTCACCCTCACCCTCGACGTGCTCAACGGCATCCCGGCGATCGTGATCGGCATCTTCGTCTTCGGGCTGATCGTCGTCGGCCGGGGCCAGAGCGGGTTCGCCGGAGGGTTCGCGCTCTCGATCCTGATGCTCCCGCTCGTCGCGCGCTCGACGATGGAGGTGCTCGCGCTCGTCCCGAACTCGCTGCGCGAGGCGAGCCTCGGCCTCGGCGTGCCGCGCTGGCGGACGACACTCAGCATCGTCCTGCCACAGACCATCGGCGGCGTCGTCACGGGGGCGACGCTCGCGGTCGCGCGCGTCGCCGGCGAGACGGCGCCGCTCCTCTTCACGTCCTCGATCGTCGGCAACCAGATCAACTGGAACCCGCACCACGCGCTGCAGACCGTGCCGGTGGCGATCTTCGAGCTCTCCGAGTCGCCGAGCCCCGACGACCACGCCCGCGCATGGGCAGCGGCGTTCGTGTTGATGATGTTCATCCTCTTCGCGAGCCTGGGAGCACGCTGGCTCGCGACGCGCAGTCGACGTAAGCTGATGGCACGGTGACGAGGGAGGCCAACGACGTGAGTACGATCGAGTCTGCCTTGCGAGTCGAGACGAAGCGAGCGCCTCTGCCGCCGCGCGAGCGGCTCGAGCAGGTCTTCGACATCGAGGGCCTGAACGCGATCTACGGCGCGAAGCCGGCCGTCAAGGGCGTGACGATGGAGGTCTACAAGAACCTCGTCACGGCGATCATCGGCCCCTCCGGCTGCGGGAAGTCGACGTTCATCCGCTGCCTGAACCGGATGAACGACCTGATCCCCGGCTTCCGGCAGGAGGGGACGATCCGCTATCACGGTCAGAACATCGGCGGCAACGACGTCGACCCCGTCGCGGTGCGGCGGACGATCGGGATGGTCTTCCAGCGCCCGAACCCCTTCCCGAAGTCGATCTACGACAACGTCGCGTGGGGCCTCCGCGTGCTACGCATGAAGGACTCACTCGACGAGCGCGTCGAACGGGCTCTGACGCAGGCCGCGCTGTGGGACGAGGTCAAGGACCGGCTGAAAGCGAGCGGCCTCTCGCTCTCGGGCGGCCAGCAGCAGCGGCTCTGCATCGCGCGCGCGATCGCCGTCGAGCCCGACGTCGTCCTGATGGACGAGCCCGCGTCTGCACTCGACCCGATCGCAACCCAGGCCATCGAGCAGCTCATGCACGACCTGAAGAATGAGTACTCGTTCGTGATCGTCACGCACAACATGCAGCAGGCGGCTCGCGTCGCCGACATGACCGCGTTCTTCTCGATCTCGACCGGCGGCGAGGGGGCGCGCTGGGGCGAGCTGATCGAGTACGACGACACGACGAAGATCTTCACGGCCCCGTCCGACAAGCGGACGGAGGACTACGTCACCGGAAGATTCGGTTAGAGACGCTTCGCGTCTCAACCGAGATAGTGGAACTGCGCGAGCCAGGAAGCGCGGTTCCCAGCTCGCTCCGTACTGCGGTCGGTCTTCGGTGCTCTGGACGGAGTGTCGCGCCTGTCGGGGCGGTCACGAAGCTCCGACGCGGCCATAGCGTCGACGTAGCGGAAACGCTACGAAGACGCCGAACGAAGCGCCGTCGCGCAAGCATGCGCGATCGCGGCTCCCGCCAGACAGCGAACCCCAGAGCCAGCCCTCGGTGCGGAGCAGCGCGTCTCAGCGGCGTGAGGAGCGCCGCTTTTCACGCCGGAAACCGGGCGACGACCTCGAGGCCCTGACGCGGTGCGCTGCGGGCCTCGACGGTGCCCCCGGCCGATGTCACGACGTGCTTGACGATCGCGAGGCCGAGGCCCGTGCCCCGGCTCGAGCGCGCCTGGTCGGCCCGGTAGAACCGCTCGAAGAGACGCGGCACGTCGAAGGCGGAGACGCCTTTCCCGTCGTCGGCCACCCTCAGCATCGCTCCCTCGTCGGCGGCCACCACGGTGACGGTGCAGCGGGTGCCGGGGCCCGCGTAGCGGACGGCGTTGAGGACGAGGTTCTCGAGCACGACCCGAAGCATCCGCGGCCGCAGCGGCAGCTCGACCTCCGGATCGACGCGGCGCTCGAGCTCGACCTGGGCCCGCTCGGCGCGCGCGGCGAACCCCTCCAGCACCTCCTCCACGATCGGTGCAGCCCGCGTGCGGCCGAGGTAGACCACCTCTCGCCCGGTCTCGAGCTCACCGAGGAAGAGCACGTCGTCGATGAGCTCGCCGGCCTGTTCCACTTCCTGCCTCGCCTGATCGACGAGCGACTCGATGTCCGATCCGGGCAGCGCCGCGGTCTCGAGCAGCACGAGGAGTCGCGCCAGCGGCGTGCGCAGCTCGTGCGAGACCGCAGCCGTGAAGCCTGCGCGCAGCTCCTGGTAGGCCGACAGCTCGGGCACGGCGGCCAGGAACAGGACGAGCAGATCGGGATGAGCGTCGAGCGCCTCCTCACTCACGCGACGGCCGGGCTCCGCGTCGCCGAGCAGCTCGACCGCATCGGCGCTCGCTCCGACGAGGCGCCGCTCGCTGTCGAGCACGACGACGGGCAGCGGGGCAGCCTCGGCAAGCTGCCGCGCCCTCTCCGAGGCAGTATCGTTCACCACTCCTTCACCAACCATTCACGCTACTCCAACCCGGCGGGAACCGCCCTAGCCCGATAATGACACCGATGCCGAAGGTCCTGATCGTCGAGGACGACGACGTGATCGCGCAGGGGATCGCCCGCCACTTGGGCGCCGCCGGCTTCGATCCCGTCTGGGTCGGAAACGGCGATCAGGGCCTGGCCCGGCTCCGTTACGAAAAGCCGGACGTGTGCGTGCTCGACCTGATGCTGCCCGGGCTCGACGGCTGGAAGCTGATCGAGACGGTGCGGGGGGAGGGCATCGGGACGCCAATCGTCGTCGTCTCGGCGCGCGGCACCGAGCACGACCGGGTGCACGCGCTCGAGATCGGCGCCGACGACTACCTCGTCAAGCCGTTCTCGATGAAGGAGCTCGTCGCCCGCACGCGGGCGGCGGCCCGCCGAGGGATCCGCCGCGACGAGGCACCGCGGGGTGAGCCGATCGAGATCGAGGAGCTCCGCATCGATCCGCGTGAGGTGCAAGCCTACGTGGACGGAACGAGCGCAGAGCTGACGCCGACCGAGTTCCGCCTCCTCTACCAGCTCGCACTCGACCGGGGGCGGGTCGTCACACGCGACGAGCTCCTGCAGAAGCTGTGGGGGCGCCGCGAGTCGCACCGCGACCGAACCGTGGACGTGTTCGTCCGGCGGCTTCGGGAAAAGGTCGACCGCCAGGCTCCGCAGCACACGTTCATCCAGACCCGCTACGGGGTCGGCTACCGCCTCGAGCCCGTGCCGAAGAGCGCAGAGAACGGCGCGTCGGCCGAGTAGCGACTCCGAAACCCTGCGTTCACCGGAGCGACGCCCACACGCGCCGCGGCCAGCTCGACGATGCCGTCGATGCGTTTCGCCGTCGTCGCTCATCGCGCCAGCGCCACGAACACCGCCCTCGTCGACGCGGCTCGCAGCTGCGGGCTCGAGGCGATGCTGGTCGAGCCCCGCCGGGCCCTCCAGCTGCTCGAGCCCGGCGATGTCGCGCTCGCCCGACTCGATGTCTGCGATCGTCTCGACGGAGTCGAGAGCGGCCTCGCCGAGATCGAGCATCTCCTTGCAGGCGGAGTCGAGGTGCTCAATCCGCCCGGATCACTCGTCGTCGCCCACGACAAGCTCCTCACCGCTCGGGCGCTCCGACTCGCGGGCCTGCCCCATCCGCACACCTCCCTCATCGCGGGCGGCGCGCCTGCGACGGCGCCGGAGGTGCCACTCGTCCTCAAGCCTCGCTTCGGTGGATCGGGCGGCGACGTGGTCCTTTGCCGCAGCTCCGACGAGCTCCGAGCAGCCCTCGAACGCGTCTCGCTCACGGCGTGGTTTCGGGAGCACGGCGTCCTCGCGCAGGAGCTCGTCGAGCCGCGCGGCCGCGATCTCCGGCTCGTCGTCGCCGGCGAGCGTGTCGTCGGCGCCACGAGGGGGGTCACCTCCCGCGGCGAGCGGCGCACGAACGCCGCGCTCGGGGCTGACGTCGAACCCGTCGATGTGCCCGCGCTCGCGCGCACGCTCGCGATCGCCGCTGCTCGCGCGGTGCGTGCCGACCTCGTCGGGGTCGACCTGCTGCCGACCCGCAGCGGCTTCGTGGTGCTCGAGCTGAGCGGCGCAGTCGACTTCCGTTCCTTCCGGACGGAGACGACCGACATTCACGTCGAGGCGGTGCTCGCCCTGCTCGACGCGGCCGCCGTCCGTCGCACGCCGGTCGCCGTCCCCGCCGGCGCCTAGTCGAAGGGCTCGGGTCGCAGGCCGGTCTCCACCTCGCGCCTGCCGGCGGCCTCGTAGACGATGTCGACCGCCTCGTGCTTGCGGTAGGTGCCTGCGATCCCGAGCCACATGGAAGCCCACCGCCAGAATCCCAGCCGACCTTCCTGAGCGAGCGGACGCGGAAACACGAGCGTCCTTCCCTGGAGCTCGAAGTCGCGCCCCGCCTCCTGCCGGACCCCGTTCACGTAGACGTCGAAGGTCGGCGGGACATGCTCCGGCAGCTCAACCCGCGTGCGCTCGGCCACGTCCATAGAATGCCGCTCGGGTGCGCCGCACGCTGTCGTTCCTCCTCCTTGCTGCGCTCGCCGTCCTCGCAACGGCCGGCGTCGCCGTCGCAGCCAACGGCGGCTTCACGCCGCAGTACCCGCACTCGCCGAACGCCGAGGGGATCAAGAAGACGTACCTCCTGATCCTCGGCTTCACGGCCCTCATCTTCGTCCTCGTCGAGTCGCTGCTCGTCGTCTTCATCGTGAAGTACCGCAGTCGTGGCCGCGGCCGCGAGGTCGAAGGCGCCCAGGTACACGGCCACACGCGGCTCGAGCTGCTCTGGACCGCCGGGCCGGTGCTCATCCTCGCCGTCATCGCCGGCTTCGTCTTCTACAAGCTGCCCGGGATCTCCAACGTCCCGGCCGCAAGCGCGGGGAACCGGGTAGACGTGGTCGTCGAGGGGCACCAGTTCTACTGGCTCTACCGCTATCCGAACGGCGCCGTCTCGATCAACACGCTCCACGTCCCGGTCGGGAAGGTGACGTATCTGACGATCAGGTCCGCCGATGTCGCACACAGCTACTGGATCCCGCAGCTCGCCGGCAAGACCGACGCGATCCCCGGCCGGACAAACCACAGCTGGTTCCAGCCGAACACGACCGGCGTGTTCCAGGGGCAGTGCGCCGAGTTCTGCGGCGTCTACCACGAGGCGATGCTGGCGCGTGTCGTCTCCGAGCGCGAGGCCGCCTACCGGACCTACGTCTCCCGAACCGCCCCGAAGACCCTCGGCAGACAGGAATGGCAGGGAGTGTGCGCAACCTGCCACGGCGTCCACGGCCAGGGCGGCTACGGACCGGCGCTCGC
>Ga0335069_10011861_pt1 | contig 12282 bp, 7 predicted proteins | sample Lox_Sample_11_FD_206714 | JGI IMG/M metagenome (GOLD analysis project Ga0335069, IMG submission 206714) | Soil microbial communities from Loxahatchee National Wildlife Refuge, Florida, United States - Lox_Sample_1.1 | ecosystem: Environmental > Terrestrial > Soil > Wetlands | place: USA: Florida...
CGGGCAAGCTACGACTGCGCGGCCGCCGCCGCCAGCGTCCAGGCGCCCGCGACCGCGGACAAGTGATTTGCAGCCAAGCGGTTGACAGGGTGCGGCAGGTGTACGAAAATACGACAGTTCGATCGTGTCGGCCCTGTCGCGCGGAAACGCGCGCACTCCAGCCTGGATTGCATCAGCACCCATGTTCCGCGCCGCGCCGGCTCAGCCCGATCCATTCTCCAGATCCCGCCGTCCAGCATGAGGCCGTGGTGGGTGCTCGCTGCTGCGGCGCTCGGCGTCCGCGACCTCGCCGCTCAGGCCGCCCAGACGCCGGAGCGGACCGTGACGGCGGTGCGCTTCCGCGGCAACCGCTCCATCGACCGCCTGACGCTGGAGGACGCCATCGCCACGAGCGCGTCCAGCTGGACCTATGGCGTGCCGGTGCTCAAGCACCTCGGACTCGGCCAGCGGCGCCTGTTCGACGAGCTGGAATTCCGCCGCGACGTGGTGCGGCTGCAGATCCTGTATCGCCAGCACGGGTTCTTCGAGGCGCGGGTGGACACCGCCGTGACGCGGACCGCGAGCACGGTCGCCGTGGAGTTCCGGATCGTGGAGGGTCCGCCCGTCCTGGTGGATTCGGTCGTCGTGCGCGGCGTGGACGGCATCGTGGACGCGTCGCGGCTGGCCGCGCGCCTGCCCCTGGTGGAGGGCAAGCCGTTCGACCGGGAGCAGTTCGAAGCGGCGGCGGACACGATCGCGCTGGTGATTCAGAACCGGGGCTATCCGTTCGTTCAGATCTTCCGCAACTACAGCGTGGACCGGGCGACGCGCACCGCCAGCATCGAGTACGAGGTGGTGCCCGGTCCCCGAGCGCGGGTCGGAGACATCAGGATCGAAGGCAATCGCAGCGTCAGCGGGCGCACGATTCAGCGCTCGCTGGCGGTGCGTCGCGGCGATGTGTTCACCCAGGACGCGCTGTACGACTCGCAGCGCAGCCTGTACCAGACGGACCTGTTCCGCTACGTGAGCGTGGGCATCGCGCCCGGCGACTCGGTCGTGGGGGGCAACGACTCGCTGGTGCGGGTGGACGTGCAGGTGAACGAGGGCGCGAGGTCGCGCCTGCGGGCGGGTGTGGGCTACGGGACGATCGACTGCGTGCGCTCGCAGGCCACGTTCTCGACCGGCAACTTCATCGGTGGCGGGCTGCGCCTGGACCTGGCGGGCAAGCTCTCCAAGATCGGCGTGGGCTCGCCGACCGACTGGGGCCTGACGAACAACGTCTGCTCGGCGCTGGCCGGGGACACGCTGTTCTCCAGGCGGATCAACTACCTGACGTCGGCTACGCTCACGCAGCCCGCGGTGCTCGGCCGCCGCAGCACGCTGACGCTCACCGCGTTCGGTGAGCGGCGCTCGGAGTACAAGGCGTTCGAGCGTGACGGCATCGGCAGCTCCCTCGCGCTGGCGTTCGGCCTGGGGCGCGTCTCGCTGCTCACGCTGTCCTACCGTCTGAGCTACGGCAGCACGAACGCCGACCCCGGCGTGTTCTGCGTCTACTTCGACCGCTGCCAGCAGCAGGCGATCGACATCCTCAAGGAGCGCCACCGGCAGGCCGCGCTGTCGCTGGCGCTCCTGCGCAACACCACGAACTCCCCGATCGAGCCGACCAGCGGCTCGGTGCTGTCGCTGGAAGCGTCCCACGCCGCGCCGCTGGTGGGGTCGGAGGCGCTGATCTCCTACTCCAAGATCGTGGCGGAAGGCTCGTGGTACGCGCCGCTCGCGCGCGGCTGGGTGCTGGCGCTGCGGGTGCGCGGCGGGCTGATCCGGCCGGCGCGCTCGTTCGTCGGCGACACGTCCATCCGCTTCGTCCCGCCGGAAGAGCGGTTCTACGCCGGCGGTCCCGCGTCGGTGCGGGGGTTTGGCCGCAACGAGATGGGACCGCTCGTCTACGTCGCCGACACGGTGACGACGGACTCGGCCACCGGCGCCACCGTGCCGGTCAACCTCCGCATCTCGCCCGTCGGGAGCTACGCCATCTCGCTCGCCAACGTCGAGCTGCGCATGCCCTCGCCCGTGTGGTCCAGCCGGATCCGCCTGGCCGCCTTCGTGGACGCGGGCGAGCTGTGGGACGAGACCGCGGGAGGCCTGTTGCCGTCCGGATTCAAGGTGACGCCCGGCGTCGGGCTCAGGGTCGGCACGCCGCTGGGACCGCTGCGGCTCGACGTCGCCTACAACGACTACCCGCGCCAGCAGGGCCCGCTGTACGAGGTGATCCGGACCTCGAGCGGCGCGCCCGAGCAGCTGCGGCTGGTACAGTCGGACTACGGCGGACCGGCGCGCGGCACCGGATTCCTCCAGCGCCTGCAGTTCCAGTTCAGTGTGGGGGAGGCGTACTAGCCGTGCGCCGCGTCCTCGTCCTCCCCGGTTTCCTGGTCGCCGGGTTCGTGGTGTTCGCCGCAGCCGCGACGATCACCCTGGTGGCGACCGGGGTGGGACACGGCGTCGCCCGGCGCATGCTGGTCGCGACGCTGCGGCGGGCGGTGGACGGCCGGGTCAGGGTCGGCTCGCTCAGCGGACCCCTGTGGCGCGCGATGACGCTGCGCGACGTGGAGCTGGCGACGCCGGACGGCCGCCCCGTGATTCGCGCGGCCCGCGTGTCGGTGCGCTACAGGCTGGCCGACCTGTTGCGCAGCCGGTTCGTGGCGGCGCGGGTTGAGCTCGACAGCCCGACGGTCGTGCTCGAGGAGGGCGCCGACGGCCACCTCAACATCGAGCATCTCTTCCGGCTGCTCGGCCTTCGCGGCGGGCCGCCGGCCCCGCGTCCCGTCGTGGACCTGCGCGACGTACGCCTCGCGCACGGCACGTTCGTGCTGCGCGAGCGGACCGACGGCGGGAGTTTCCGCGAACGCCGCTTCGCCGACATCGGGCTCGACCTGCCACGGCTGCGCGCCTCCAATCCCGATTCGGCGGGCCTGCTGGTGGACATCCGCCACCTCGCCGTCACCATCTCCGATCCGGCGGCCTCCGTGCGCGACGCCGCGGGGCACGTCGTGATCGAGGGCGACTCGGCGCGGTTCGACCTGTCGCGGCTGGCCCTGCCGGGCACGGCGGGCACGGCCCGCGGCGTGGTGCGTTGGGGAGCCGCCACCGGCGGCGGCCGGGCCGCGCTGGATCTCGCCGCCGCGCTGGGCCGCGCCAGCTTCGCCGACTTTCGCTGGGCCGCGGCCGGCCTGCCACAGACGGGTGGCGGACGGGTGGGCGTGCGCGTGCGGCTGGGCGGGCGGAGCCCGAGCGAGTGGAGTTTCCGGGACGCGGATCTGCGGAGCGGCCGCAGCCAGGTGCGCGGATCGGTGGACCTCACGGTGCAGCCGCGGGACGGCGTCACGATCACGCGTGCGACGCTCGACGCCGAGCCCCTCGACTTGGCACTGCTGGCGCCGTTCCTCGGCCGCATGCCGGTGGCGGGCACGGTCCGCGGGCATGCCACGGCGACGGGGCCGCTCGCCGACCTCACCGTGACCACGAACCTCGCGTTCGCCGACGAGCGCGTGCCGGGCCGGCCGGTCAACACCGTGGTCGGTTCCGGCGGCGTTTCGCTCGGCGGTCGCGACGGCTTCACGTTCCGCCACTTCACGCTCACCGCGTCGGACCTCGCGCTGGCGACGATCGAGCGGTTCGCGCCCTCGGTCACGCTCGGGGGACGGCTCGACCTGGTGGGCGAGCTCAACGGGCCCTGGCAGTCGGCCACCTTCGGCGGCACGCTGACGCACGAGGACGGACCCGGTCCCCGTTCGAGGCTGCGCGGTTCGCTGCTCCTGGACTTCCGGGACACGCTGCGCGTGGTCGCGGACCTGCTGGCTGATTCGGTCTCGCTGGAGGATGTGGCGCGATCCTACCCTCACGTCGGCCTGGTCGGCACGGTGGGCGGGAAGGTGCACCTCGCCGGTCCGATCACGGCGCTCGCGGTCACGGCGGCGGTCGACGGCCCCGGCGGAGGCGCGCACGTCACCGGCGAGATCGCGGCGCGCGACTCCAGCGTGCGGATTCGTGCGAGCGGCACGCTGGACGGCGTGGACCTGGCCCGTCGCGTGCCCGGCGCGCCGCAGACCCGGCTGAGCGGCACGTGGCGCGTGGACCTCTCCGTGCCGACCGCCGACACCGGGGCGGCGGCCAGCGGCACGTTGGCGCTGACGGTGGACAGCAGCGAGGTGTCGGGCGAGGCCCTGGACCACGCGGGGGCGCGGCTGCTGCTGACCGCCGAGCGGTTCGAGGTGGACACGGCGTACGTGGAGCAGCGGGGCGTCGGCCTGGTCGCCTCGGGCGCGCTCGGACGTGCGAACCAGCCCGCCGGCCAGCTCCGGTTCGCGTTCCACGCGGACACGCTGAGCGCGCTCGCGTCGCTGGTCGCGTGGCTGCGCCAGACGGCCGGGGACACGACCCGCTTCCGGCTGAGCGGTGCCGGGCGTATCAACGGCCAGATCGTGGGCACGACCGCGGCGTGGGTGGTGCAGGGCGATCTGGCGGCGGACAGTATCACCTACGGATCGGTGTCGGCGGTGGCGGCGCGCGCCAGCGGCTCGCTGGAGCGCGCGGCGCGCGGGTACGTCTTCGGGCTGCGCGCGGCGGCCGACTCGCTGGCGATCGCGGGCATGCGCTATGGCAACGCCCGCATAGCGGCCACGGGGCCGCTCGACTCCCTCGACCTGCACGTGGCCGGCACGTTCGGGACGGGGTCGTCCGCGGAGGTCGACGCGGCGCTGCGGGTGGACTCGGCCGGCTGGTCCGTGCGCCTGCCGTCCGGACGGCTCACCCTGCCGGGTCGCGTGTGGGCGCTCGCGCGGCCGACGAGCATCACGGCCACGGCCGGCGGCGTGACGATCGACTCGCTCGAGCTGCGAGCGCAGAGCGGCGGCCGGTTGCGGGTGGCCGGCGTCATTCCGCGTGCGGCGCCGGGCGACGTCTCGCTCGCGCTGGACAGCGTGCCCTTGGCCGACGTCTATGCGCTGGCCGAGCTGGATACCGCCGGGGTGGGCGGTCTGCTGAACGCCAGGCTGCGGCTGGAGGGCGAAGCGTCGGGGCCGCGGATCGAGGCGTCCGCCGCGCTGACCGACGGACGGTTCGGGGATTTCCGGGCGCCCCTGGTGGACGGATCGGCGCAATACGCCGACCGCCGGCTCGCGTTCAGGGCCGGCTTCGCGAGCGGCGGCGAGCGAGTCGTCACGGCCGCCGGGTCGTTGCCGCTGGACCTGTCGCTCGGGCCCGTCGCGCACCGGCAGCTGGCGGACACGCTCCGCATCCGCGTGCGCGCCGACTCGGCGGACCTCGCAATCCTCGACGCGCTGACGCCGCTCGTGCGGGGCGTGGGCGGGCGGCTGACGGCCGACGTCGTGGTCGGCGGCACGTGGGACCAGCCGGAGCTCACCGGAAGTGCGCGGCTGGTGGACGGGGCGGTGGGGATACCCGCGCTGGGCGCGCGGTACACGGGAATGGAGGCGCGGCTCTCGCTGTCCGGCAACCGCCTCGTGGTCGAGCAGGGGTTGCTGCGCGGCGGCGCCGGGACACTGGAGATCGGCGGCGACGTGCGCTTCGCCGCCCTCACGCGCCCGGTGCTCGACCTCACCCTGCGGGCGCGCACGTTCGCCGCGTTCAGCCAGCGCGATTTCGCCGGGCTCACGGCGAGCGGAGACTTGCAGTTGACCGGACCGTTGGTCGGCGCCACCCTGAGCGGCGGACTGGTGGTGGATGGGGGCTTCCTCGCCTTCGCCGACCTGGTGGAGAAACGCATCGTCAACCTCGACGATCCGGAGTTCCGCGCGGTGGTCGATTCCAACCTCGCGCAGGCCACGGATCTCGGGCCGAGCGTGCAGATCGTGTTCCTGGACAGCCTGCGGATCCGCAACCTCACGGTCGCCATGGGGCCCGACGTGTGGCTGCGCTCGCACGAGGCCAACATCCAGCTGGCCGGCAACTTCACGGTCACGAAGGACGTGGAGGCCGGCGCGAGCCGGTATCGGCTGGACGGCACGCTGCGAGCGGTGCGCGGCACCTACCGGCTCGTGGTGGGTCCCACCGCCAAGGAGTTCCGGGTCACGCGCGGCACCGTGCGGTTCTTCGGGACGCCGGACCTCAATCCCGTGCTGGACATCGCCGCGGAGCACACGGTCCGCTCCGTGAACGGCGGCGACCTCGTGGTCCGCGCGGTGATCGGCGGGACGCTGCTCGTGCCGAAGCTGTCGCTGGAGAGCGACGAGCGTCCGCCGCTGTCGGAAACCGAGATCGTATCCTACCTGCTGTTCGGCCGGCCGTCGTTCGACCTCGCCTCGGGCGGCGGGACCGCCGCGGGCACCAGCGAGCAGGCGATCTTCCAGGGCGCGATGGCGGGCCTGGCGGGTGCGCTCTCGGGCGAGCTGGAGCAGACGCTGGTCACGAACCTCGGCATCCCGGTGGACTACCTCGCCATCAAGCCGGGCGGCGGCTCGGTGGGCGACATCTTCAGCAGCACGCGCGTCGAGGCCGGGACACAGATCGGCGAGCGCACGTTCCTCACGCTGAACGCGGGGCTGTGCCAGGTGGCGCGGGGGCTCAGCTCGCAGGCGCTCGGCGCCAGCGTGGAGCACCGGTTGACCGGGAGCTTCACGGTGGAGGCCAGCATCGAGCCCACCGTCGAGGAGTGCCGTCCGGTGGGCTTCCAGATCCGGCCGCCCGCGCCGTACCAGATCGGACTCGACCTGTTCTGGCAGTGGGGCGGACCGTGACCGACGCGTTGATCGTCACCAATCCGGCGGCGGGGACCGGCGGGAAGGGTCTCGCCCAGGCGCGGCGCCACCTCGAGGCGCGCGGGTTCAAGCTCGCGGTGGAGGTCACGAGCGCGACGGGCGACGGCGAGCGCCTGGCGCGCGAGGCCGCCGAAGGCGGGGCGGACATGGTGATCGCGCACGGCGGCGACGGCACGGTGATGGATGTGATGGCCGGGCTGGTGGGCACGGGCTTGCCGCTCGGCCTCCTGCCGGGAGGCACGGGCAACGTGCTCGCCGGCAACCTGGGCATCGGCCGCTCGTTCGTCGCGGCGGCCGACGTCATCGCGTCGGGCGTCACGCGCGCGATCGACCTGGGCCGGCTCACCACCGCCGCGGGCTCCCGCTATTTCGCGGTCAACTGCGCGGCCGGCTTCGCCGCCGACCTCATGGCCGGGACCGAGCAGCATCACAAGCGCCGCTTCGGCGTCGCGGCCTACGTGGCGCGGGCGATCGTGATGGTGTCGAACCTGGTGCGCGCGCACACGCGTATCGAGGTGGACGGCGTGGAGCACGAGGGCCACGCCGCGACCGTGATCGTGGCCAACTGCGGCCACATCGTCCCGGGCGTGCTGCCGCTGGGGGCCGGCATCGTCCCCGACGACGGGCGGTTCGACGTCGCGGTGATCGACGCGACGTCGTACGCCAGCGCGCTGCGCCTGACCTGGCGCCTGCTCCAGCGGCGCCCGGATGTGGATCCGGGCATCACGTTCTACCGGGGACGCACGATACACATCCGCACCGAGCCCGCGTTGCCGGTGGAGGCCGACGGCGAGCCCCTCGGCGCGACGCCGATGACCGTCGAGCTGATTCCGCGCGCGCTCACGGTGCTGGTGCCGCGGTCACGCCGCCTCGCCCGGCCCGCCGATGGCCGCTAACTTCGCGGCGATGACGCCCCTGGTGGGCCGGCGCGTGCTGGTCGTGGACGACGAGCGCGCCATCGCCGCGGCGGTGGTGCGCCGCCTCGAGCGCGACGGCGCGATCTGCGTCGCGGCGTACTCCGGCACCGAGGCCCTCGAGCGGCTGGCGGCCGAGCCATTCGACCTGGTGGTGACCGACGTCGAGATGCCCGGCAAGTCGGGGCTCGACGTGCTCGAGGACGCGCAGCGGCTGGCCGAGCCGCCGGCCGTCATCGTGATGGCGCCGGCGACCGACGCCACCGTGGTCGTCGACGCGCTCGGCCGCGGGGCCGACGGTTACCTGCTCAAGCCGTTCGATCCCGAGCAGGCGGCGCACGAGGTGTCCGTGGCGGCCGAGCTGCGGGCCTTGCGGGCGAGCGCCGCGCTGGGACCCGGCGTGGCGGCCGGGTCGATCCTGGCGGTGCTGGGCGAGGTGGTGAATGCGGCCGAGCGGGCGGATCCGTTCCGCGCCGGCTTCTCGGCGCGCACGGCGCGCTTGGCGGCCGCGCTGGGACAGGCGCTGGGGCTCGACGGCGAGCGACTGGTGCTGGCCGCGCGCGTGCACGACATCGGGATGCTCGCCGTCCCCTCCACCGAGCTGCACGCCGAGAGCGCCATGGCGCGTCCGGCGCAGCACCTGATTCGCGTGCACCCGACCCTCGGCGCCCGGTGGATCGAGCGGCTCGGCGCCGACCGCGCGGTCGTGGCCGCGGTGGCGGCCCACCAGGAGCGGTTCGACGGCAACGGCTACCCCGGCGGCCTCGCCGGGGACGACATTCCGCCGCTGGCCCGCGCGCTCGGCACCGCCGCGGCCATCGCGGCGATGTGCGCGCCGCGGCCCTGGCGCTCGCGCCGCGAGGCCGCTGCGGTGATGGACGAGCTGCGGGCCGGCCGCGAGACGCAGTTCGGCGCCGCCGAGGCGGACGCCGCGCTGGACGTCCTGCGCCGCGCCCCGGCCCTGCTCGCGTGAGCGCGTGATGTCCGACTCCATCCTGATCGTGGACGACGACGCCGACGTGCTCCGCGCGGTCGGGGACTACTTCGAGCGTCTCGGCTACGAGGTATTCCGGGAGTCGAGCGGCGAGGCGGCGGTGGAGGCCTACGGACGCATGCGGCCAGACGTGGTCATCCTCGACCTCCGCCTGCCCGGCATGGACGGCCTGCAGACGCTCGAGGAGCTGCGCCGCTGGGACGCGGCGGTGCTGCTGCTCACCGGCCACGGCGACATCGCGACCGCGGTGCGGGCGATGCAGCTCGGGGCGGAGAACTTCCTCACCAAGCCGGTGGACATGCCGCTGCTGGCGGCGGCGGCGGCGCGCGCGCTCGAGAAAGTGCACCTGCGCCGGCACAACGCGCTGCTCGTCTCGCAGCTGGCGCCCGCCGGCGGCGAGGACGTGCTCGGCGTGTCGAAGCCGATGCGGGATCTCGCGCGGCAGCTCGTGCTGCTGGCCGAGTCGGATCGCACGACGGTGCTGCTGACCGGCGAATCGGGGTCCGGAAAGGGATGGGTCGCGCGGCTGCTGCACCGGCTCTCGGGCCGCCGCGACGCCCCGTTCGTGGACGTCAACTGCGCCGGCCTCTCCGCCACGTTCCTGGACTCGGAGTTGTTCGGCCACGAGAAGGGCGCGTTCACCGACGCCAAGGAGCGCAAGCAGGGGCTGTTCGAGCTGGCGGACCGCGGCTCCCTGTTCCTCGACGAGATCGCGGAGCTGGCGCCGGAGCTGCAGCCGAAGGTGCTGAAGGCGCTCGAAGACAAGAGCTTCCGCCGGCTGGGCGGCACGCGGGAGATCCAGGTGGACGTGCGGCTCATCGCCGCCACCAATCACGACATCGGTGACGCGGTGCGCCGCGGCCGCTTCCGGGAGGATCTCTACTACCGTCTCAACGTCATCCCGCTGCACCTTCCGCCGCTGCGGGACCGGGCGCGGGAAGACCGACTCGCGCTGCTGCAGCGGTTGTTCGCCGAGCTGCGGGCGGAGCTGCCGGAGAGCCCCGGCGCGCTCTCGTCGGAGGCGCTCGAGCGGCTGCTGGCGTACGCGTGGCCGGGCAACATCCGCGAGATGCGCAACGTGCTGGAGCGCGCGCTGATCGTCAGCCGGGGCGCCGAGGAGCTGGGACCCGAGCACCTGCCGGCGGAGGTGGGGCGCCGGCCGGCCGTGCCGCCGCGCCAGGCGGTGTCGCTGGAGGAGGTGGAGCGGCGCCACATCGAGCGGACGCTGCGCCGGCACGCCGGGAATCGCACGCGCGCCGCCGAGGAGCTGGGCATCTCGCGCGCGACGCTGATCAACAAGATCAAGGTCTACGCGCTCGACGTCTGAAGCGTCCGTGAGGGAGGGGGCATGGCGGAGCGGGACATGATGGTGTGTCGTTCGTGCGGCAACGAGGAGCGGGCGTCGGAGGGCTCGCCGTGCGACGACTGCGGCACCTTCGTCTGTCTGATCTGCGGGTTCCGCGGCATCAGCCTGTGCAAGGCGTGCCGGGGCAAACGCGGCCTGCCCGAGCCGGACAACCTGCCGCCGCCGGCGTCCAAGCCTCCGGCCTAGACGCCTCCGGCGACTTCCAGCACCAGGGCGGTGAACACCTTCGGGTCGAGCATCAGCCCCACCAGGGCCCGGAGGTTCGCGATCGCTTCGCGCGGCTCCAGCGTCGTCCCGTCGGCGCTTGCCGCCGCCAGCTCGTCGTAGACGCTGGCGGCGGCCACGATGCGCGAGCCGAGGGGAATCTCCTCGCCCTTCCGGCCCTCCGGAACGCCCTGTCCGTCGTAGCGCTCGTGCTGGTAGCGCACGATCTCCGCGACCCCCTTGAGGTGCGCCAACGGTTGGAGGAGGCGCTGGGCGAGGTCGGGATCGTCCTGCGGCGCGGCGATTTCGTCGCTCGGCGTGCGGAGATCGAGGCCGGGCTCGCGCAGGGCGAGTTTCCCGATGTCGTGCATCCGCCCGGCCGCGCGCACGGCCTCGATCTCGTCGTCGGTCAGGCCGAGGCGCTGCGCGATGCGGCCGCTGAGGTCGCCCACGCGATGCGAGTGGCCGCGCAGCACGGGGTCCTTGGCCTCGATGGCGTCCACGAGGGCCGCGATGACGTTGACCGACAGGCGGCTCAGCTGGCGCGACTGGCTCTCGAGCTCGCGGGTGCGGGCCGCGACCTCGTGGGCCAGCCACTCCTCGAGGCCCCGCCGCTCGATCTCGAGGTCGCGCCGGTGCAGCGCGGACTGCAGCGCGTGCTGCAGCTCCTCGAGGTCCACCGGCTTGATGAGGTAGTCCGCGGCGCCGAGCTTGAGGCAGGAGATGGCCGCCGCCGGCTCGTCCACGCCGGTCAACATGATCACGGCCAGGTCCCGGTCCGCGGCGAGCGCCCGGGGCAGCAGCTCGATGCCGGACATGCCGGACATCCGGATGTCGCACAGCATGGCCGCCAGCCGCTGCGTGCCGAGCAGCTCGAGCGCCTGCTCGGCGTTGTCCGCCTGCAGGACCTGGTGGCCGAGCCGCTCGAGAAACGCGGTCAACGCGGAGCGGAGGGCGCGGTCGTCCTCGACGATCAGGATGCGCGTCTTGGCAGCGGGAGCCGTCACCTGGCGAAGCTACGGTCCCGCGGCGGGGGCGGCAAGGACGGGCGCGAGCGGCGCCCGGGACTCGGCTTGACGTCGCGGCGCGAGCCGGGCTAGCCTTCGCCGCGCCGCCATGACCCCCTCGATCACGGACGTTCCCGGCCTTCTCGTCGGCCACGCGACGGACGCTCCCGGCGCCACCGGTTGCACCGTGGTGCTCGGACCCGCGGAGGGCATGCCGTGCAGCGCGTACGTGCGGGGGCGCGCGACCGGCTCGCGCGAGCTCGACGCCTGCCGGCCGGAGGCCCTCGCGGGGCGCGTGGATGCCGTGGTGTTCGCCGGAGGCTCGGCGTACGGGCTCGCGGCGGCGGACGGCGTCATGCGGTGGATGGAGGCGCATGGACGCGGCTTCAAGGTGGGCGCCGGCGTCGTGCCGATCGTGCCCGCGGCGGTGGTGTTCGATCTCCTGCCTCTCGGCCGTTTCGACGCTCGAGCTACGCCGGAGATGGGCGCCGCGTGCTGCGACGCCGCCGGAGCGGCGGTGGCGGAGGGATCGGTGGGTGCGGGCACGGGCGCGACGGTCGGCAAGGCCATGGGCCTCGAGTGGGCGATGAAGGGCGGCGTCGGCACGTGGTCGGCGCGCGGCGGCGACGTCGTCGTGGGCGCCCTCGCCGTGGTGAACGCGTTCGGCGACGTGGTCGATGGGGCGGGCGCGATCCTGGCGGGTGCGCGCCGCGCGGGCGGCGGCTTCGCGCGCTCGGCGGACTATCTGGCCGGCGGGGGCCTGCCGGGCGGCGCGCTGCGCGCGGCGCACCACACCACGCTGGTGGTGATCGCGACCAACGCGGCGCTCGACCGGCTGGCGCTGACCGGCGTCGCCAAGGCGGGGGCCGACGCGCTGGCGCGGCGGGTCGTGCCTTCGGGGACGTCGGTGGACGGGGACGTCGTGTTCGCGTGCTCGGCGGGCGCGGTTCCCGCTTCGCCGATCCAGGTGGAGCAACTGGCCAGACTCGCGACGGAGACGGCGGTGGAGCGGGGCGTGCGCGCCGCGCGAGGCCGCGACGGCATT
>Ga0335069_10011862_pt1 | contig 12282 bp, 8 predicted proteins | sample Lox_Sample_11_FD_206714 | JGI IMG/M metagenome (GOLD analysis project Ga0335069, IMG submission 206714) | Soil microbial communities from Loxahatchee National Wildlife Refuge, Florida, United States - Lox_Sample_1.1 | ecosystem: Environmental > Terrestrial > Soil > Wetlands | place: USA: Florida...
CCAGGTAATGCTGGTTCCCGCCGACGGCAAATACTTCTTCACCAGCGATGTCTTTCGCGGCCTGGGAACGAAGCCGGGCATGACGCCGTACACCGACGATCCCGACTCCGCGCCAAATCAACCACGATGATAAAGACAGTGGCTAGTGGCCAGTGGTCAGTGGCTAGTGAAAAGCTATCCACAGATTGATTTGAAACTGGTCACTGGCCACTGGCCAGGCACTGACGAAGAAACGGATGCTGCAATGGGGATCGGGGACGGGAACGCGATCCACAAACCGAGGTTGAAACTAGTCACTGACCACTGGTCACTGGCCACTAACATGCGAGCACCGGGATATAATTCGCCTCATCGGATGATCTCCTACCATCGGCTGCTGGTCGCGGTGCTCGCGCTGTCGCTCCTTTCTTCAGCTCATGCGGCGGACACATGGCAGTCGCCCTCGGCGGACCTCGCCAAACAAATTGCCGCGCTCACCGGCCCCGGCACGATCACCCTTGCGATCGTCAATCGCTCGTCCATTACGAATGACGATCTTCCCGTCATTCGGCATTCGCTGGAGCACGAACTGCGCTCGGCCGGCGTGATCGTCCGCGAGAAGGGCGCAGACACCGACGTGCGCGTGACCTTATCGCAGAACCAGCAAGGCTGGTTGTGGGTTGCCGAGGTGCGCGAAGGTTCCGAGACCAACGTTGCAATGCTGCCCGTGTCCGGAGCGGTCACCGCCACCCCAGCCAGTTCTGCACCACAGATCGCATTGCGAGCCAGCCTGCTGTACGCTCAGAGCGCTCCGATCCTCGACGTAGTGATTCTTGGCGCGCCCAACGACCAGCACATGGCAGTCCTCGATCCGGAGCGCATCAGGATCTACGCGCAGGCCGCGGGAAGTTGGCAACTCGCGCAGAGCTTTGACATCAACCACGCGCAGCCCTTCCCGCGCGACCTGCGTGGGCGGATCTCCCCGGCGCAGGATCATCTTTTCGACGCCTATCTGCCGGGTGTAGTCTGCGCGGCGACCAAGGCCGCCGACAGTTGGACCATAACAATGTCGTGCAGCGACAGCGACGACCCCTGGCCGCTCCTCTCGCAAAAGGCCTTCTACAATCCCGCGCGAAATTTCTTCACCGGAGTGCTGGTGCCCGGCTTCGGCCCGAAACTGCCGCCTTTTTATTCCGCTGCGGAAATCGCGCGAACGGGCGGAACGACGTTCCTGGTTGCCGACGTAAACGGCGCGGTGCACATACTGGAGGGCGGCTCGCACAAATTGCTGATCGGCGCGCGCGACTGGGGCAGCGATATCGCCGCTGTGCGCTCGCAATGCGGCTCGGGCACGCAGGTAATCGCTTCGGCAGCTGGTTGGCCCGTGGCTGATTCTGTTCGCGCCTACGAGGTTTCGGGCCGGGAGGCGACGCCCGTGAGCGCGCCGTTGAACTTCGACGGCATCATCACTGCTCTGTGGGCTGCCGCCGATAAGACATCCACAACCGTCGTTGTACAGAAGCCGCAGGAGACGGCTTATGAAGCCTACAATGTCTCGGTGGTTTGTAACCGCTAGTCTGCTGCTGGCATGTCTGATGCCCGCGACCGCGCGCACGCGCCCGCGTTACGGCGGAACGCTGCACATCGAGACGCGCTCCGACCCGCTGAAGGCGCCCGATGGCATCGCTCGCCCGTTGCTGTTCGACACTCTGACGCAGGTCGGCGAAAACGGACAGGTGCTGCCGGGATTGGCGGTGAGTTGGCAGTCGCAGAGCGTCAATCATCGTTGGCAGTTTTATCTGCGCAGTGGGGTGCATTTTCATGATGGCTCGCCACTCACGCCCGAAGCCGTGGTGGAGTCGCTGGCTCAAGCCTGCGGACATTGCGCGTGGCATGTGCGCGCGCTGCCCGACTCAGTGATCATCACCAGCGAATCGCCAGTGCCGGGAATGCCGGCGGAATTGGCCCGCCGGAACTATGCCATCACGCGCCGGGACGACAACGGCAAGCCGGACGGTACCGGGCCCTTCCGCTTCGTCGCGGATGAGAATGGCATCCTCTTTCTGGCGGCCAACGATGGTTCCTGGCAAGGGCGGCCGTTCGTAAACGCGATCGAGATTTACGGCAATCGTCCTATACGCACGCAGTGGCTGGATTTTACTGTGGGCAAGGCTGATCTGGTCGAAATTCCGCCCGAGCTGATTCGAGCGGCGCAGCAAGAGCGTATGCCGCTTGTTGAATCGGCGCGGCCCACAGACTTGCTGGCTCTCACAATGTCAGACCAGAAGATCACGGACGAGCATCTGCGCGAGTCGATCGCGCTGGCGCTCGACCGTATGGCCCTGTTCAATGTAATTTTCCAGAAGCAGGGGGAAGTGACCGCGAGTCTCTTGCCTAACGCGCTGAGCGGCTACTCGTTTCTGTTCCCCACAGCAGCGAATCCGCAGCGCTCGCGTGAGTTACGCGGGTCGCAGTCTATCCCTCTCCGGCTCGCAACTGATACCTCCAATGCCGTGTTGCAACTAGTGGCGGAGCGCCTGGCGCTGAACCTGCGCGACGCCGGCTGGAACATGCAGGTGGTGTCGCAAGCGACCACTCCCGACGCCGCGCTGGTGTTGCGTCTGGTCCATGTCGAGGCCGCCGATGCGCCATCGGAACTACGGGAAACCATGGAGGATTTCGGCGGCACACCGCACGACGACGCCTCCGATCCAGCGGCTCTGTACCGTACCGAGCGCAGCTTTTTGCAGTCTTACAATGTGGTACCACTCTTGTATCTGCCGCGCGCCTACGGCGTGAGCCCTCGTGTCCATAACTTCGTTCTGGCTCCCGACGGCACGCCGCTTCTGACAAACGTCTCCCTGGAGGACGCAAAATGAGCCTCCGCCAGAAGTTGCTGCTGGTGTTGTCCCTCACTGTGGTATGCGCGGTGGCCGTGGTGGCTTGGGCGGTTTCTCTGCGCACGCGGGAAGCCTTCGCTGAGGCGGACCGGAAGCACACGGCGGCGCTCGTCGATCAGTTCCGGCGCGAGTTTGACGGCCGCGGGGAGGACGTTGCTGCGCGAGTTGACCGGCTGGCGGCCAGTGACCGAATGGCAGGCATCGCCTTCGATCTCGCGCGCACGGGTGATCCGTCGCCATATTTGAACGAGGCAGCGACGCTGGCGCGCGACTATCAGCTCGACTTCCTCGAGATCATCGCCGCCGACGGTAGCATCGTCTCCTCGGCGCAGTGGCCGGCGCGATTTGGCTACAAAGAAGATGTGCAGGCCGCCGGACGGCAGCCCACATTCCTGAAACCCGAAGAACTGCCGGACGGCAGCAACGAAGTAGGCCTCTTCGCACTGCGCACCGTGCGCGACAGCTCGCCTCCGCTGCTGGTGCTCGGCGGCAAACGGCTGGATCGCGGCTTCCTCGCCAATCTTGCTGCGCCGGCTGACACACTTGTTCTCCTTTATCCCGCATTGTCGCCAACCTTCGATCCCCACCAACTCGTCACCGCCGCCGCCGGCGATATTCGCAGTGCGGCCTTTCAGTTTTTGATTGAGCAGGCCTGTTCGTCGAGAAGGGAATCGCGATCTGTGATCTACGTGACCGACCGCCGCGAAGACAGTATGGACGCGACGGCCATCCCGCTTGCGGCTCCTGACGGTTCGGTGCTTGCGGTTGTCGTGGTGGCCGAGTCGCGGCGCGCCTTCGTCGAGTTGCAGCAGCATATTCGCGCGATTGCCTATGGCGTTGCCGGCGCAGGCATTCTGCTGGCAATCGCCGCCAGCCTGTGGATTGCATCCCGTATCTCGCGCCCGATTGAGCGCCTGGCCGCGGCGGCCTCGAAAGTCGCTGCCGGCGATTGGGACACTCAGGTGGAAATCGCGTCCCACGATGAGGTAGGCGAGCTGGCGGCCAGTTTCAACCACATGACGCAACAACTCACGCAACAGCGCGAGCGGCTGGTCCAGAGCGAACGCGTTGCCGCCTGGAGAGAGCTGGCGCGTCGCCTGGCGCATGAGCTGAAGAATCCTCTGTTCCCGCTGCAGCTGACGGTAGAAAATCTCACCAAGGCGCGCAGCCTGCCGCCAGAAGAGTTCGACGAGCTCTTCCGTGAAAGCACGGACACGTTGACCGCCGAAATTGCGAACCTGAAGAACGTGATCGCGCGCTTCAGCGACTTCTCCAAGATGCCCAGGCCGCAGCTGCAAGAGATCGACCTGACCGATATGCTGCGCAAAATCGCCGCGCTTTATGCGCCTGCGCTGGAGCAGCATCAGCCACGGATCGCCTTGCGCTGCAAAATAGAGGATGCTCAGTTGCTGATTTCGGCCGATCCGGACCTGCTGCATCGCGCGCTTTCGAACCTGGTGCTCAACGCGATGGACGCGATGCCCAACGGTGGTACGCTGACCATCGCAGCCGGACGAAAAGACGATGCTGTCGAAGTCCGAATCTCCGACACAGGCACTGGAATGACCGCGGAAGAGTGCGAGCGGCTATTTACGCCGTACTATACGACCAAGCAGCACGGCACCGGCCTGGGGCTCGCGATCGTGCAGTCGGTCGTCAGCGACCATCACGGCGCGATACGCGTGGAAAGCGCGCCCGGCAGCGGATCGACATTCATCGTCGATCTGCCGTGCAACTCGACGAAGGCGGCCACAGCGTGAACCTCAAAGCGGACATTCTGATTGTCGACGACGAAGCCAACACGCTGGCGTCGCTGTCGCGCGCGTTTCGACTGGCGGGGCACGAAGCAACGGTCTGCGACAACGCTGCTCATGCCCTGGAACTCGCGAAGGGCCGTTCCTTCGACCTCATTCTTTCCGACGTAGTCATGCCCCGGCGCGATGGCCTCGCTCTGCTTGAGGACTTGCGCGCTAACGGCGTCACCACGCCGGTGGTCATGATGTCGGGCCAGGCCCACATCGAGATGGCGGTGCGCGCCACGCGGCTGGGCGCGCTGGACTTCCTGGAGAAGCCGATCTCCACCGACAAGCTTCTGCTGACCGTCGATAACGCCCTCAAGCTGAAGCGGCTCGAAACTGAAAATCAGGAGCTCCGCCAGCGCGTCGGCAAGCACCAGATTGTGTGGAGCGGCGAGACCATGCGCCGCGTCATGGCGCAATTAGAGCGGGTGGCCGCGAGCGAGGCGCGCGTCTGCATCTACGGTGAAACCGGCACAGGCAAGGAGCTGGCGGCGCGTACCCTGCACGACAAAAGTCCGCGCGCGCAGGGGCCGTTCGTTACCTTGAACTGCGCGGCGGTGCCGCAGGAGCTGATCGAGTCGGAGCTCTTCGGCCACGAGAAAGGCTCATTCACGGGCGCCACGCAGCGGCACATCGGCAAGTTCGAACAAGCGCATCGCGGGACGCTGCTGCTCGACGAAATCGGCGACATGCCGCTGAACATGCAGGCCAAGCTGCTCCGCGTGCTGGAGGAAGGCGAGGTGGAGCGCATCGGGGGCGGCAAGCCGGTCGCGGTTGACGTGCGCGTGCTGGTCGCCACCCACCGTGATCTCCAGCAGCTGGTGAATGAAGGCAAGTTTCGTTCGGACCTTTATCACCGGGTCGTGGTTTTCCCCGTCACGCTGCCGCCGCTGCGCGAACGGGCGGACGACATTCCGAAGCTAGTCGATCATTTTGCCGCCCAGGTATGCAGGCAGAACGGCTGGAAGCAGGCGAGCTTCACGGCCGAAGCCATCGAGGCTCTACAGAGGTACGCTTGGCCGGGGAATGTTCGCGAACTGCGCAACATCGTGGAGCGCCTGCTGCTGCTGGCCAGCGACGCGTCGGTGGACCTGGCGACATTAGAGCTGGTGCTGCCGAAAGCCGATACAGCAGCAGCAACGGCATCGGCCGATGACCATCGCGGACCTCTCTTCGAGCGCATAGCGGCTTTCGAGCGCGCCACCATCCTGGCGGAGTTGCAGCGCCAGCACCATCACATCACCAACACCGCCAAGGCGCTTGGGCTGGAGCGCAGCCACCTCTATAAGAAATGCCAGCAGCTGGGCATCGACTTGCGGCGTGCGCGCGAAGCGGCCCGCTCGTAAGTAGGCTACCTGATCCTGCGAGCTGCCTAGTCCGCCGCACTCGCGGATTTGGCTGCCTCCCTGCGCCGGCGTCCCGACATCAGATAGACGTTCGCTCGCGGCTCGAACAGCGGATCGGCCGAGGCTTCGATTCCGTCCACGCGAGGAATGGGATCGAAGATGATCTGCTGCTGCTCGGCGGTGTTGTTCGCAGCGACGGCCGTTAACGCGATCTCGCCGAGGTTGATCTGCCTGCGACTCTCCGGCCACCGCACAGTGGCGTCGTCGGTTACGTCGTCATCTTCCGCCAGCTGCACGCGAAGGAGAAACTTCACGGGCTCTTTGGCAAGCCGCTGTTGAATCTCCTCCATCAGAAAGTCCGCTGATTTCGCGGCGGCGGCAGCATCGTCAAGATAACGATTCCCTCCGGCTGGAAGCAGCCGATAGCGACCAAAAGCGCTCGCACCCTGAGCGTTCGTGAACTTGAAGGCCGAGACCGAGAAGAACGACTCATGCGCGAAGCTGGCCGGTATCGGCTTGGGCGCCTGTACAAAGGCCAGCGCCGCAGGATGAGTGCCCAGAAACTGCTCGATCGCGTTGGGATGCGGACCGGCGGGATCGGTGGCAATCACCGCATTCAGGAAATCCACAAATTCTTCCGTGGTTCTGGCGGGAAAGCTGTCGACCGAATGAGAAACGATGTCGGTGTGCTTGTGCTCGTCCAGATGAAAGCGAACCGCGCAGCCACGAGGGCTCGCGATTTGGGGATCATTGTCGGCCACCATCGGAATTCCGGCGAAGTCGGAGAAGCGCACGGTCACGGGAACGGACCGTTGAAGGTGCGCCGCGCGGGACAACTCCTTCGCCTCAGGCGCGGGAGCGAATGTACCGGTCAGAAGAACGCCTTTGGCGTGTGCGGCCCGAAATCCGGGGTGAGGACCGTGATCGACTTTGTCAAACGCCTCAAGAGCGCGACGGCTGAGTTCCAGCATCTTTTCATCGGTAGTGAGAGGCATAAGTAAATCTCTCCGTAGAAAAATTTGGTTGCAGTCAATACCCGTGTTTAGAGCTCCGGCCTTCGAGGCCGATTCAGAATAATCGCGTTCGATTCAGGCCGTGACGAGATGACTGTCGCCGCCTCCCTCACGGGCTCCATTAACAAGAAGAGAAAATACGGGCATTCTCTGGATTGACTTGGCCTCGTCCCTCGCTAAACTTGTAGCCTACTCGGGCGGGAAACCGCCTGTTCCGGACCACGCAATGAGCCAGGCTAATTCAGCCATGCAGCCGGGAAGTTCCAGGCCAATCGCCGGCCCACGCGACCGCGAGAGCTTTCTTGACGCGCAGCGGCGTAATCGCCATGCGACTTGGCGGCTCTCCGCCGTGTCGGCCGTGGCTGCTGTGATCATGGGCATTCCGCTGGCGCTCACCATCACGCCGCTGCTGTACGCCGTGGGACTGATGGCGGCGGATATCGTGAGTTTGTTCACGCCGTTGCCCGCCGGCTTTTGGCAGTTCGCCAATGCAATCGGGCAATACGGAACGGCGGCGTTGGTCTGGTTGTTACAGGGAAAGTCGTCCGATCCGCAGACGCTTGTGGTTGGCGGCGCGGTATTGCTGCTGCCCGGAGCGCTGTTGTCCGCAGTACTTTGGCGAGGCGTGAACGCATTGTTCCGTCGCTCCGGCGTCGGCGGAGCACTGATGGCCCTGAAAGCGCGCGAGCCCAATCCATCGGACCTGGGCGAATTGCGTTTGGCGGACGTGGTTCAGGAAATGGCGATCGCAGCCGGTCTGCCGGCGCCGCGCATCATGCTCATCGACTCTCCCGCATCGAATGCAGCGGCCATAGGCACGTCGCCGGACGATGCGCGCATTGTTGTCTCGCGTGGGCTGATCGAGCAACTCAGCCGCGACGAACTGGAGGGCGTGCTCGCTCACCTGGTCGCGTCGATCGGCAACGGTGATCTGCGAATTGCGTTCCGCGTAACCAGTGTCTTCGAAACTTGCGGGCTGCTGGTGGCGCTGATCAATGCTCCCTTCGGCCCACACGCGCGCCGCACTTTGTGGCGAGTGGTGCGCTACGGTTTTTCGCCGAAGAAGGATGAGGCGGCCGGCGCCGCTGAGGCCGACGCTCTGGCCTCGCTGCTCACGCGTGGCGGCGAGATGGACTTCGACGACATCGACACGTTCTTCAATAGCGGTTCATCCAAGCGCTCGGTGCTGCGGTCCATTCGCAACTTCCTGCTGTTTCCCATCTTTCTTACGAATGCGACTATCAAGATTTCGCTATGGTTCTTCTCGTTCAGCATGCTGGGACCGAGCATCGCGCTGCTGTGGCGGAAGCGCGTTTACCTGGCCGATGCCTGCGCGGTGCAACTCACGCGTAATCCCGATGGACTGGCGGAAGCGCTGCGCAAGCTCAACAGCTCCTACGCGCGGATTCCGGGCGGTGAGTGGGCTTCACATCTCTTTCTGGTGAATCCGCGCGGAAGCGACCGGCTAAGTGGTACGCCCGCGAGCACGCCGCAAACGCAGGTGCTGGCGCGCGCCTGGGCCGCATCCGCAACCGCGGGGGACACGCCCGGACGCTCGGGTGATCCTTCCCTCGTGATGAAGGAAATTATGACGACCGGCCGCGCCGCGATGGCAGGAGACCAGCAGGCCATGGCTCGCATGCTGGCCTTCCGCCAGACTGCGGCAACTGCCTTCGGGATCAGCGAAGCCGAGATGCCCAGCCTGGAGGATCTCGCCGCGGCGCAGCACAGCGATATGCAGGCTATGCGGCGGTTGCGGGATTTCAGCAGGAGGGTGGAACGCAATCAGCCGAATCGCGAACGGAGTTCATCGAAGACCAACCCCAGCAGCGGATTCGCCGGTTTTCACCCCTCGCTGAAGCGACGCTTGAAGCGATTGGATCGCATGGGCGCGCACGTCGCACTGGAGGCGACGGACCGCAAAATCTGGATGTTCATTGCTTTCTTGGCAGTGGTCCTTGGCCCGTTCGCGCTGCTCGCCCTCGGGCTGCTGGTCGTGCTCATAGGAATCCTGACGATGACGAGCCTGACATTTATTGCTCTCTGGATGGCGGTGATTCACCAGGTGTTTGTCGTTTTTGCGCATCATTAGCTCCGGCATCCCGCAACGAAAGGTGCGTGACCGTGTCGAACCTGTCTTTAATCGTGATCGGCGTGATCGCAGCGGCGCTGCTGATCTGGTTCATCTCCGTGTTCAACTCCCTGGCGTCGCTGCGCGTGCGCATTCAGAACGCATGGGCTGAGATCGACGTGCAGCTCAAGCGACGCCACGATCTCATTCCCAACCTAGTCAGCGCCGTGCGTGGATACATGGAGCACGAGCGCTTGACGCTGGAGGCCGTCACGGAAGCCCGCTCGAAGGCCGTGGCCGTTAGCTCCGCAACGATTGCCGACCGTGTGCCGGCAGAGGCCGTGCTGACCGCCGCGCTTTCCAAGTTGTTGCTGGTCGCCGAGCAGTATCCCCAATTGCGCGCGGTGGAAAACGTGCAGCTGTTCCAGGAACAACTCGTCTCGACCGAAAACCGCATCGCCTTCGCGCGGCAGTTCTATAACGATGAGGTCATGAAGTTCAACACCGCCCAGGTAACCTTTCCCCGCAATCTCTTTGCCGGAATGCTGGGATTCTCGCCGGCAACCATGTTCACCGTCAGCGAGAGCGAACGCGCCAACGTGTAGACTACCTTCTGAACCTTAAGCGTATGCATGATGGACAAGCCGCTGCCGATCGATACTTATGATAGGTTTTGCCAAATATATTTGCACGCAGCATAAGCCCATGATTTGCGACTTATTGTAGTTGTCGTAGGACGTCCCAAACAGTAAGTTCCGTCACGAGACTAAATGAATACGAGAATCATTCTTGATATACGCGCAGCAGCTTCGACATATGTTGTGTTTGCATTGTTGTTTGGGCCGATATGCTTTTTCTCGATCGCAGTCTACCGTGAATATAGTACGACCATTCTGTTCTCTCTTGTACTGGCTTTCATTTTTACCTGGATTCGGAAATTTCGAATTGTTGTCGATGATGCGACATTGTCGTATAGCTCTCTATTCGGCGGAAGGCAATCCGTGCAACTGAATGAGATTGTTTCGGCCCGGACTGAGATTGGTACCAGGCGAGCGCTGGATCCAATGTACAGGATGGTACTTGAACTTGAGCACTCCGCTGGCAAGTCGCCGATCATCATTAACATGAAGGTCTTCAGGCGCAAAGACATCGCTGGCTTGGTTGCCATCCTTCGCGACAAAATGGCCGAACAGCCTCGGCTCTCACTGTTCAAATCGAAAAACCATCTGTGAACGCGCGCCCTACTGGCGCGGAAATGCGCTCAGTTATAATGCGTGCGCATGGGGCTGGCCGCCGGCACAAAACTTGGTCCATACGAAATTCAGGAAGCCCTCGGCGCGGGAGGGATGGGTGAGGTTTACCGCGCGCGCGATACTCGCCTGCAACGCACGGTCGCCGTTAAAATCCTGCCGGAAACAGTAGCATCCGATGCCGACCGGCTGGAGAGATTTCAGCAGGAAGCCCGCATCCTCAGCGCGCTGAACCACCCCAACCTGATGGCCATCTACGATGTTGGCGCGCAGGACGGAATCCACTATCTTGTCTCCGAGTTTCTCGACGGCCAATCCCTTCGCGACCTCATCAACACCGGTCCGCTCAGCCAGCGGCGCGTAACCGAGTACGGCCTGCAGATCGCCAAGGGACTCGCGGCGGCGCACGACAAAGGCATCATCCACCGCGACCTGAAGCCCGAGAACGTTTTCATCCTGCGCGACGGCCGGGTGAAGATCCTGGATTTCGGCCTGGCCAAGCAGGCCGTGGCCGCCGCCGCCTCGGGCGAAAACGCCACACTCACCAGCGCTCATCGTACGGCTGCGGGGACCGTGCTCGGCACCGCGACCTACATGTCGCCCGAGCAGGTGCGCGGCCAGGTGGTCGATCACCGCTCCGACATCTTCAGCCTGGGCGTGATCCTCTACGAGATGATCACCGGGGAGCGCGCCTTCAAAGGCGATTCTGCAGTCGAGGTGATGAACTCGATCCTGAAGGACGATCCTCCCGAACTGCTGGAGAGCGGCTTCCATGTTTCAGTCGGCATGCACAAGATCGTGCAGCGCTGCCTGGAGAAGAAGCCGGAAGCCCGCTTCCAATCGGCCAGCGACCTGGCGTTCGCACTGGATTCCCTGAGCACCACCAGCACGCCAACCGCAGGAGTGCGGGCGCTGAAGGAAGATAAGAAGCCTGGCGTCGAGCTTCTGCTCGCGTGTGCGGCCGTCGCCGTGATTGCAATTGCCGCGGGTGCGTACTGGCTCCTGCATCGCCCGGCGGAAACTAAGATCGGCTTCACACAGATCAGCTTCCGCTCGGAATACATCCGCTCGGCGCGCATCGCTCCCGATGGCCGCACCGTGGTTTACGGCGCTACCAACACCGGCAAGCCGATGGCGCTATTCTCAACCCGTACCGACACGGCCGAGGCGCAGCCGTTGAACATCAACGGCAACATTCTGTCGATCTCGCCTGATAGCGAACTCGCGGTCCAGCTGAATCCCTGGTTCCACCCGCTATTCGTGCCGATCGGCCGTCTGGCGCGCGTGCCGCTGGGAGGCGGCGCCACCCGCGAAATGCTCGACGGCGTCATCGACGCGGACTGGAACCACGATGGCTCCGCCATCGCGGTCAGCCGGCAGGTGGGAAGTCATTGGCACCTTGAATATCCCATTGGAAAGGTGCTGTACGACACCATTGGATACGTCAGCGACTTGCGGTTCTCGCCCAAGGGAGACAAGATCGCCTTCATCGACCACTCTATCCTCGGAGATGACCGGGGCTTCGTCGACGTCATCGACCTGCAGGGCAATCGAAAAACGCTGACGCCGGAATTTGCCAGCGTACAAGGCCTGGCGTGGTCGCCGAGTGGAGATGAGGTCTGGTTCACCGGCTCGTCCACCGGCGAGGGAATGTCGCTCCGGGCCGTCGATCTCAGCGGTCATCACCGCGTGCTGCTTCCCAGTCCCACTCGCATTCATCTGCACGACGTCGGTAAAGACGGTGTCCTGCTGAGTACAGAAGATTTCCGCTGGGAAAATTTCCTCGTCGACAAAGCGACCGGGCAAACCCGCGACATCACCTCCGTTCCCTGGCAGGACGCATACGCCATCTCGCGCAATGGGCAAATGGTGCTGATCAACGCCTACATCACCAGCGCCGATACCAATTACTACCTGTATGTAC
>Ga0335069_10011863_pt1 | contig 12282 bp, 12 predicted proteins | sample Lox_Sample_11_FD_206714 | JGI IMG/M metagenome (GOLD analysis project Ga0335069, IMG submission 206714) | Soil microbial communities from Loxahatchee National Wildlife Refuge, Florida, United States - Lox_Sample_1.1 | ecosystem: Environmental > Terrestrial > Soil > Wetlands | place: USA...
CCGCGCCGGCCGCCGCGTCGACCGAAATGCGCACGGCGATCTCGGCGCCGTTGTCGAGGACCGATCGGGCCGCGCCGTCCTTCAGGACGCCGATGGCGCGGCGCACGCAAGCCTCGGCGTTGGCTTGGACGAAGCCCATGTAGCGGCGGACCTCCTCCAGGCCGTGGCGCTCGATGAGGGCGAGGATCGCCGCGGCGCCGGCCTGGCAGGCCGCGATCTGCGCCTTCAGGTCGGCGATGTTCCGGTCCGGGGCGCGCGCCGGCCAGGGCCCCTCGCCAAGAGCCTTGCGGACCGCTTGCTCCAGAAACTGGCCGTCCTGCAGGATCGGCAAGGCGTCCAACAGGACGCCTTCCTCGGCGATGGCGCGCGAGAAGGGCGGCATGGAGCCGGGCTCGATCCCGCCGACGTCGGCATGGTGGCCGCGGGCGGCCATGAAGAAGGCCGGCGTCTCGCCTCCAGCGAACACCGGCGTCACCACGGTGATGTCCGGCAGGTGCGTGCCCCCGGCATAGGGGCTGTTGAGGGCGAAGGCCTCGCCGGCGCGCATGTTCGGATGGCGGGCGCGCACGGCCGCGACGCTGGCGTCCATGGAGCCCAGGTGGACAGGCATGTGCGGGGCGTTGGCGACCAGGCCGCCCTCGGCGTCGAAGATGGCGCAGGAAAAGTCGAGCCGCTCGCGGATGTTCACCGAGTGCGCGGTCCGCTCCAGCGCCGCGCCCATGGCCTCGGCGACGCCGCGGAAGCGCCGGTTGTATAGCTCCAAGGTGACGGGGTCCGGGTCGCGCGCCTTGCGCGAGCGACGCGATTGGGCGGCCGCCAATCGGCGCAGCCTGATCGTATCGTCCGCCGCCCGCGTCGCGCGCCATCCGCGGGCGACCCAGACCTGGGTGTCCGGCCGGACGAGGAGAGCCGGTCCGAGCGTTTCAGCGCCGCCTTTCGAAGATCCGTCTAGCGGACGCGGCTCGCCGCCGTCCTCGGCGGCTTCGGCCTCGACGCTGGCGATCAGGATCGGCCGGGCCTCCTCGATGAAACCGAAGAGGCGTCGATGGGCCGCCTCGAAGGCGGCCTTTGCTTGTCCCAGCCCGCTCCAGGGAATGGACAAGGCGGCGTCGGCCTCCGCATATCGCAGGCGCAAGTTGCGCGAGATGTCCGCCGCCTCCGCGCCTTGCGTCGCCAGGAGCGCGCGCGCCTCGTCTTCCAACCGCGCGGCCAGGGCTTCGGCCGCGGCGAGCCCGTTTGCGTCGAGCGGCCGTTCCAGGCCGGCGGTCTTCAGCACGCGCATGCGCGCCTGGCCGATCCCGAACGCCGACAGCAGGCTCGCGTAGGGCGGAGAGATGATCTCCTCTACGCCCAGGGCCTCGGCCACGTCGCAGGCCACCTGGCCGGCCGCGCCGCCGAAGGCGACGAGGGCGTGCGCCCGCGGGTCGAAGCCGCGCTCGGTGGAAAGCCGGCGGATGGCCCCGGCCATCTGCTCCACGGCGATGGCGACAAAGCCCTCGGCGGCGGCCTCTGCGCTCTTGGCGTCCATGGCCGATGCGAGCTCGGCCAGCCTGGCGTGGGCTTCGCCAGGCGCGAGGGGCGCATCGCCGCCGGGGCCGAAAACGGACGGCAGCGCGCCCGGATCGAGGCGGCCGAGAACGAGGATCGCGTCAGTGACCGTCGCCGGGCCTCCGCGTCCGTAACAGGCCGGCCCCGGATCGGCGCCGGCGCTGGCCGGTCCCACGCGCGCCCTCAGGCCGTCGAAGGTCAGGATGGAGCCGCCGCCGGCCGCCACCGTCTCCACGTCCAGCATCGGCGCGCGCACCTTGACGCCGGCAACACGCGCCCGATCCTTGCGCTCCAGCGCGCCCGCGAACCGGCTGACGTCGGTGGAGGTCCCGCCCATGTCGAAGCCCAGGACCGGCTTGTCCGGCGTCTCGCCGGCCGTCGCCGCGACGCCCACCACGCCGCCGGCGGGTCCGGATAGCAGGGCGTCCCGCCCGCGAAAGGCGTCGGCGCGCAGGAGGGCGCCAGCGGAGGTCATGAAAAAGAGCGGCGCGCCGCAGAGGGCTTTTTCCAGCCTCGCCACATAGGCGGCCAGGACCGGCGCCAGATAGGCGTCGACCACCGTGGTCTCGGCGCGCTCGATGAAGCGGGGCAGGGGCGAGACTTCGTGGCTGAGAGATATGAAGCGGAAGCCGACCGCCCGGGCGATCTCGCCGGCGCGCTGTTCGTGTCGGGGGTCGAGATCGGCGTGCAGGAAGGCGACGGCGAGGCTTTCGAAGCCCTCCCGCGCGGCCTCGGCCAGGGCGGCGGCGAGAGCGGCCTCGTCGAGCGGCTCGACCGCCGCGCCCGAGGCGTCGAGACGCTCGTCCGCCTCGATCGCGCGGCCGTAGAGCGGAGACGGCTTTTCGATGTCGAGGGCGAAGAGGTCGGGCCGCGTCTGGTCGCCGATCACGAGGGCGTCGGCGAACCCGCGGGTGGTGAGGAAGAGGGTCTTCGCGCCCTTGCGCTCAAGAAGGGCGTTGGTGGCGATGGTCGTGCCCATCTTGACGGCCGCCACCTGGCCGGCAGGGAAGGGCGCGCCAGCGGAGGTCTTCAGGATGCGGCGTATCGCCTCGATAGCCGCGTCTTCGTAGAGAGGCGAGACCGACAGCAGCTTCAAGGTCTGGATCTGGCCCTCGCCGTCGCGAGCGATCACGTCCGTGAAGGTCCCTCCACGGTCGATCCAGAAGACCCAGCCAGCTTGCGGTCGGGATTTGGGCATTGTCTGGGCTGATTGCCGCTCCCTCGGGCCCACCGCAAGCGGCGCCAAGTTTTTGCCGCCTGTTCGGTTGACGTTAAGGGTTGGCGCCCCGAAGTAAGTCGCTGGCGCAAGCGAGGGAGCCCATGGCGGGGCCGACGAGACGTGACATCTGGCGCCCGGGCGCTTTGGCCGTTCGCGGCGTCGCCCGGCTGGCGGGAGTCGTGGCCTGGGTTGGCGCAGTGGCCGTGGGCGCGGCCCTGGCGGTGGTCTTCGCGGCCACCATCCTCGTCATCTCCGTTTCGGCCTTCGCCCTGCTGATGCTCGCCGGCGCGGGCGCCAGGGCGCGCAGGGTCGCCGAGCCGCCCTCAGACATCCTCGAGGCCCGGCGCATCGGTGGCCACTCCTGGGTCGCCTACGGCTGGGACGGCGCTCGCCCCCGCGGTTAGCGGCTGCTACAGGTCCTTGTTCAAAGAACCAGCAAACGGGAGCGGCGCATGATCTGCGTGGTGGGAACCTTGAAATCGAAAGAGGGCCAGGGGGCTGAGTTCGAGGCGGTCTTCCGTGAACTGGCGGCCAAGGTGATCGCCAACGAGCCGGGCGCCAGCGTCTATCAGTTGATGAAGAGCCGCACCGAGCCGGACACCTACAAGGTGGTCGAAATCTACAAGGACGACGAGGCGATCAAGGCCCACGGCAAATCCGACCACTTCCGCGAACTCGGCCGCAAGCTCGGCGAGTTTCTAGACGGGCGTCCGGAGCTGGAGTTTTTCGACGGGGTGTGAGGGCGCGCTCACGCGGTCGAGCGGGACGCGACGACGTCCCCGACCTCGGTCATCAGGAAGGTCGACATCCAGCCGCCGTCCACCGCCAGGGTCGACCCGGTCACGTAACTCGAGAGGTCCGAGACCAGGAAGAGCGCGGCCTTGGCGATCTCGTCGACCGTGCCCATCCGCTGCAGCGGCAGCTTTTGCTTTACCACCGGCTCGTCGGCTTCGGTCATGCCGTGGCGCGGGGTGGAGATTCTGCCGGGCGCGATGGCATTGACGCGAATTCCGGCCGGGCCCCATTCCAGGGCCATGGTGCGGACCAGGCTGACGAGCCCGGCCTTGGCCGCGCCATAGGCGCCGTGGCGGGGCGCCGCCGTCAGCCCGCTGACCGAGGAGACGCCGAGGATGGCGCCCGGACGCCCGCCGCGGAGCAGCGAGCGGGCCACGGCGCGGGCGGGCAGGAAGAAGGCCTTCAGATTGATGTTCAGGGACGCGTCCCACTGCTCGAGGGTCATCTCGGCCAGCGGCGAGAAGATCCCCAGGCCCACCACGGTGACCATGACGTCGACGGGGCCCAGCGCCGCCTCGGCCGCCTCGAGGGCGGCTTCCACCTGCTGCTCGGAGGTGACGTCGGCGGTGAGCGCGATCGCCCGCCGTCCGAGCTCGCGGATCTTGGCCGCCGCCGGCTCGCTCCGCTCGGGCGCGATGTCGACGATCGCCACATGGCAGCCGGCCTCCGCCAGACGCAGGGCGGACCGCTCCCCCATACCCTGGCCGCCGCCCCAGACGATGGCCACCTTGTCGGTCAGTCCGAAGATCTCGTTCATCGCCAGGGCCTCCTCCCGTTCTTTCATTGCGCATTGCGGCGTGTCACGGTCTGGCCATGCGCGGGTATCTGATACTAAGCACCTTCCTCGCCGTTTCGCCTATGATGGCCAGCGCACAGTCGTTGGACAGCGCGAAGGCCTTCGTCACGCGCCTTTACGAGCGCTACGGGCGCGGTGAGCCGGACTATGCCGGCAAGGATGCCTCGCGGACCTTCTCTCCCCGCCTGGTCCGCCTGATCCGCCGCGACCAGGATCGCACGCCTGAAGGGGACGTCGGCGCGCTCGATGGCGACCCCATCTGTGACTGCCAGGACGCCGGCGGGCTCAAGCTGGTGAACGTGGATGTCCAGGCGTCCGGCCGGGACGGAGCCAAAGCAATCGCGCATATCGGGTTCCCTAACGAAAGCCCGATCACCATCCGGCTCGATCTCGCCCGGATCGGCGGCGCGTGGCGGGTGTCCGACGTCCACACGAAGGACATGCCGAGCCTCGTCGCTTTACTCGAGCACTCGGAAAGGTGAGCCCGCTCGCCTATCGCCCGAACTTCTGGAACTTGATCCGCTTGGGGATCAGGCTGTCCGACCCCAGCCGCCGCTTCTTGTCCTCTTCGTAGGCCTCGAAGTTGCCCTCGAACCACTCCACGTGGCTGTCGCCCTCGAAGGCGAGGATGTGGGTGGCCAGGCGGTCCAGGAACCAGCGGTCGTGGCTGATCACCACGGCGCAGCCGGGGAAGTCCTCCAGCGCCGATTCCAGGGCCTGCAGGGTCTCCACGTCCAGGTCGTTGGTGGGCTCGTCCAGCAGGATGACGTTGCCGCCTTCGGCCAGGGTCTTGGCCAGGTGCACGCGGTTGCGCTCGCCGCCCGAGATCTGGCCGACCTTCTTCTGTTGGTCCGTCCCCTTGAAATTGAACGAGCCCACATAGACGCGGCTGGGGATCTCGCGCCCGCCCACCTTCATCACGTCGAGGCCGCCGGAGACCTCCTCCCAGATGGTCTTCTTCGGATCGAGGGCGTCGCGGCTCTGGTCGACGTAGGCGAGCTTCACGGTCTCCCCGAGGCGGATCTCGCCGGCGTCGGCCTTCTCCTGGCCGGTGATCAGCTTGAAGAGCGTGGATTTGCCGGCGCCGTTGGGCCCGATCACGCCGACGATGCCGCCGGGCGGCAGCTTGAATTCCAGGTCCTTGAACAGGACCTTGTCACCGTACTCCTTCTCCAGGCCCTGCACCTCGATGACCACCTGACCGAGCCTGGGGCCCGGCGGGATCTGGATCTGGGCGAAGGTCTGCTTTTCGCGCTCGGCCGCGCCCACCAGCTCGTCGAAGGCGGCCAGGCGCGCCTTGGATTTCGAGCGCCGGGCGCTGGGGGAGGAGCGCACCCACTCGAGCTCGCGGGCGATGGCGCGCTGGCGGGCCTCGGACTCGCTCTGCTCCTGGGCGACGCGCTTGGCCTTCTGCTCCAGCCAGGCCGAATAGTTGCCCTCGTAGGGGACGCCCTTGCCGCGATCGAGCTCCAGCGTCCACTTGGTCACCTGATCGAGGAAGTAGCGGTCGTGGGTGACCAGGATCACGCAGCCGGGGAACTGCTCCAGGTGATGCTGCAGCCAGGCCACGGACTCGGCGTCCAGGTGGTTGGTGGGCTCGTCCAGCAGCAGCATGTCGGGCTTGGAGAGCAGCAGCCGCGCCAGCGCCACGCGCCGCCGTTCGCCCCCTGAAAGGTTGTCGACGCTCCAGTCGTCCGGCGGACAGCGCAGGGCGTCCATGGCCATCTCGATGCGCGAGTCGATGTCCCAGAGGTCGCCGTCGTCGATCTTCTCCTGGAGGGCGGTCATCTCCTCCATGAGTTCGTCGGAATAGTCCTCCCCCAGCTTGGCCGCGACCTCGTTGTAGCGGTCGACCAGGCGCTTTTCCTCACACCAGGCGATGACATTGCCCCAGACGTTGAGCTGGTCGTCCAGCTGGGGTTCCTGCTCGAGGTAGCCCATCTTGGTCCCCTCGGCAGGGCGGGCCTCGCCGGTGAACTCGCCGTCCATCCCGGCCATGATCTTCAGCAGGGTCGACTTGCCCGAGCCGTTGGCGCCCACCACCCCGATCTTGGCGTCGGGATAGAAGGAGAGCCAGATGTTCTCGAACACCTTCTTATTGCCGGGATAGGCCTTGGTCAGTCCCTGCATCTGGAAAATATACTGCGCGGCCATAGGGGCTCCGGGCGGGCGAGGATCGAGGAGGAAGCGCCGTATATATTGAAGTCAGCCGCGACCGCCAGCCCGGGTTTAGCGGCGCTCCAAAACCCGGAACACCGTCGCGAACTCATCGTCCGGCCCGACCGGCCGGGCCTCCCGCGCCGTCTCCGCCCAGCCCGCTTCATCCAGCGGCGGCATCAGGACGTCCCCCGCCGGCATCCCCTCCACTTCGGTGAGGTAGATCCGCCTCGCCCTGGGCAGCGCGAGGGCGAAAAGGTCGGCGCCGCCGATGATGCAGACCTCGTCCACGCCGTCCTCCGCCGCCTGTTCGCGGGCGATCTCCACCGCTTCGGTGAAGGTCTCGCAGACCACCGCGCCCTCGGCTTCGTAGCCCGCCTGCCGGGAGAGGACGACGTTGAGGCGGCCGGGCAGGGGGCGCCTCGGCAGGCTCTCCCAGGTCTTGCGGCCCATGATCACGGGCTTGCCGAGGGTCAGCGCGCGAAAGCGGGCGAGGTCGGATTTCAGGCGCCAGGGCAGGCCGCCCGAGCGGCCGATGACGCCGTTTCTGGCGCGGGCGACGGGGCCGAGGGTGAGGTGGACCGTCAAACCGCGATCGGCGCCTTGATGGCCGGGTGCGAGCGGTAGCCCTCGAGGACCACGTCATCTTCCGTGAACGCCAGGATGTCGTCCTTCTGTGCCAGCCGGACTGTCGGGAACGGATAGGGCTCGCGGGTGAGCTGAAGCCGAGCCTGCTCCAAGTGGTTGGCGTAGAGGTGCGCATCGCCCAGGGTGTGGACGAATTCGCCGGACGCCAGGCCCGTCGCCTTGGCCATCATCAGGGTCAGGAGGGCGTAGCTGGCGATGTTGAACGGGACCCCTAGGAACATGTCGGCCGAGCGCTGGTAGAGCTGGCAGGAGAGCCGGCCTTCCGCCACGTAGAACTGGAAGAGGCAGTGGCAGGGGGCCAGCGCCATGTCCGGCATGTCGGCGGGGTTCCAGGCGCTGACCACCAGGCGGCGGCTTTCCGGCGAGCGGCGGATCTGCTGCTGAACCTCCGTGATCTGATCGATCGTCCGCCCATCCGGCGCAGCCCACGAGCGCCACTGCTTGCCATAGACGGGGCCGAGACCCCCCGCCTCGTCCGCCCATTCGTCCCAGATGGTGCAGCCGTGCTCCTGCAGCCAGCGCACGTTGGTGTCGCCGCGCAGGAACCAAAGCAGCTCCACGAGGATGGAGCGGAAGTGGACCTTCTTGGTGGTGAGCAGCGGAAAGCCGGCCGAAAGGTCGAACCGCATCTGGCGGCCGAAGACGCTTCTGGTCCCCACGCCCGTGCGGTCGGACCGCTCGGCGCCGGTCTCCAGGATCTCGCGCAGCGGCGAGGGGCGGGCGGGCCAGGGCGTTCATCGGAGGGACCATCCTACGCCTCGCCACGATTCTCGCATCTCCAAACCCTCACCCGGCAAACCCGCCGGCGTCGAGAAAGGCCTGCTCCTCCGGCGTCGTCGTCCGGCCCAAAGCGCGGTTGCGGTGAGGAAAACGGCCGAAGCGGGTGATGATGTTCCGATGGATGACGGCCCAACGGGCGCTGTCGCCATCGCCCGTCTCGCGCGCCAGGGCCTGGTGGAGCGCCACGGCGCGGTCCTGCTCCGCCAAGTTCTCCGAGTGGGTGAAGGGCATGTAGAAGAAGCTGCGCAGATCGGGCGGGATCTGGGCGTCGAAGCCCCGCTCGATCGCCTGCGCAGCCGCCTTGCGCGCCAAGGGGTCGGTGGCGAAGGCGTGGGCGGAGTTACGATAGAGGTTGCGCGGAAACTGGTCGAACAGGAGGGCGAGGGCGAGCGCCCCTTCGGCGTCCCCTCCCCAGTCGTCCAGCTCTCCGCGCGCCGCCGCATGGTGCAGCGGCTCGAACCGCGCGCGGATCGCCTCGTCGAAGGCCGCGTCCTTGTCGAACCACCGTTCGGCGCCGGCTTCGCGCCAGAACCGGACGACGTCGGCCGCTGCAATGCTCATCGGAAGCCTCCTAAACCTTGGCTCGCTTGACGCGAGGAGAAAAAACCTATCGAAAGCGGCCCTCGATTTGAGCCGGAGACCAGCCATGCGCGTCTACTACGATCGCGACGCCGACCTTGCCCGCATCCTGGACAAGAAGATCGCCATCGTAGGCTACGGTTCGCAAGGCCACGCCCACGCCCTGAACCTGCGCGACTCCGGGGTGAAGGAAGTGGCGGTGGCGCTGCGCCCCGGCTCGGCCTCGGCGCGCAAGGCCGCGGCGGAAGGGCTGGAGGTCAAGTCGGTCTCCGACGCGGCGGCCTGGGCCGATGCGCTCATGGTGCTGGCGCCTGACGAGCTGCAGCGGCAGATCTACGAGACCGAGATCGCGCCGAACATCCGGGATGGCGCGGCCTTGCTCTTCGCCCACGGCCTCAACATCCACTTCAAGCTGATCGAGCCGAAGGCCTCGGTGGACGTGCTGATGGTGGCGCCCAAGGGGCCGGGCCATACGGTGCGCAGCGAATATCTGCGCGGCGGCGGGGTGCCTTGCCTCATCGCCGTGGCCCAGGACGCCAGCGGCCAGGCCCTCGACTTCGGCCTCGCCTACGCTTCGGCGCTGGGCGGCGGACGCTCCGGCGTCATCGAAACCACCTTCCGCGAGGAGTGCGAGACGGACCTCTTCGGCGAGCAGTCGGTCCTTTGCGGCGGCCTCGTGGAGCTGATCCGCGCCGGCTTCGAGACCCTGGTGGAAGCCGGCTACGCCCCGGAGATGGCCTATTTCGAGTGCCTGCACGAGGTGAAGCTGATCGTCGACCTGATCTACGAAGGCGGCATCGCCAACATGAACTACTCGGTCTCCAACACGGCCGAATACGGCGAATACGTCAGCGGGCCCAGGATCGTGAACGCCGCGACCAAGGCCGAGATGAAGCGCGTGCTGGAGGACATCCAATCCGGCCGTTTCGTGCGCGACTGGATGCTGGAGAACACCGCCGGCCAGCCCAACTTCAAGGCCACCCGCCGCCGGAATGCAGAGCATCCGATCGAAGAGGTGGGCACGCGCCTGCGGGCGATGATGCCGTGGATCGCCAAGAACAAGCTGGTGGATCAGTCGAAGAATTAGGGGGCGGATGGTCAAGCCCAGGGCAGGTTCGCTCGCCCACGCAGGATCGCCTCTGCTTCGGCCGTGTGCTTAGGCCCGCCGCGCGCATGCAGGATCAGTGGCGGCAGCAGCTGGAGCGGCGCGCGGCCGCCCCTGACCGCCCGTACAATAGCTCGCGTTGCAGGCGCGTCGGCGAAGCTGTGGATAGGCCGGACCTGAACCGATCCCGCCTGGGGCGCGAGCAGCGCCAGGATGTCCGCCAGCCGATCGGCGCGGTGGATGAGGGTGACAGAGCCCCCATCCCTGACCGCCCGCAACAGATAGCCGATCCAGCTCTCTAACCCTCCCTCCGCCATCCAGGCGTCGCGCTTGGCCGGGTGGGGGCCGCGCAGGCGGGTGGAGTCGTCGTAGAAGGGCGGATTGGCGAGGGCGGCGTCGAAGGGGCCGGCGGGGGGCGCCGTCTCCACGGTCCCGAGCACGGCCTCGACGCGGCCCGTCAGGTCGTTGGCGGCGATGTTCGCCTGCGCCAGCCTCAGCGCCACAGGATCGCGCTCTACGCCCAGGAACCGAGCCCCCTCACGCCGCCGCGCCGCGGCCAGCATCACCGCGCCGACGCCGCAGCCGGCCTCCAGCACGCGATCGCCGGGACCCGCATCGCACGCGGCGGCCAAGAGGGCCGCGTCCAGGCCCGCGCGATAGCCTTTCGCCGGCTGGCGCAGCGTCACCTTTCCGTCCAGGATCCGGTCTTCGGTGACCGGCCCCAGGTCTTCATCCATGCCCCGGGCTTCCGATACTTCCAGCTCGCCTTGACGCTCCCCTATCGCGCCACCATTGTCCCCCGCAACGCCGATCACCGGCGGGTTTAGGAGCAAGGCTTGGACGCAGTCACGGCGGCCGCCGACCGGAAGGCCGGCTCTGCTGATCTCCTGTTTCACCTGGCGCAGGCGGACATGGCGGGGGTCGACGCCCTGATCATCGAACGCATGCGCAGCCCGGTGAGCGTGATCCCGCTGCTCGCCGAGCATCTGATCGCGGCCGGGGGCAAGCGCCTGCGGCCGTTGCTGACCATCGCGGCGGCGAGGCTCGCCGGGGGGCGGGGCGATGCGGCCCTGAAGCTGGCGGCGGCGGTGGAGTTCGTCCACACCGCGACCCTGCTGCACGACGACGTGGTGGATTCCTCGCAGCTGCGGCGGGGCAAGATGGCCGCGCACCTCATCTGGGGCGCGCCGTCCAGCGTGCTCGTGGGCGACTTCCTCTTCGCCCGGGCCTTCGAGCTGATGGTGGAGACCGGCCAGCTCGGGGCTCTGGAGATCCTGGCCCGGGCCTCGCGGGTGATCGCCGAGGGCGAGGTGCTGCAGCTTAGCCGCGCGCAGGATCCACACCTCTCCCAGGCCACCTATCTGGAGATCATCTCCGCCAAGACCGCCGAGCTCTTTGCGGCGGCCGCCGAAGCGGGGGCGGTGTCGGCCGGCGCCGGAGCGTTGCAGTCCGCCGCCTTGCGCGCCTTCGGCCACAACCTCGGCCTCGCCTTCCAGCTGGCCGACGACGCCCTCGATTACGGCGGCGCCACCGAGACCCTGGGCAAGAACGCCGGCGACGATTTCCGCGAGGGCAAGGCGACGCTGCCGCTCCTTATCGCCATCGCCCGGTGCGGCCCGCGCGAGGCCGACTTCTGGGAGCGGGCCATCCGGCGCCGCGAGCAGGCGGAAGGCGACTTCCGGCGCGCCCGCGAACTGATCGTGGGCTCCGGCGCCCTGGAAGCCACCTGGGCCTACGCCGCCGACTTCGCCGCCAAGGCCAACGCCAGCCTGGCCATCTTCCCGCGGGGTGAGTGGCGCGACGCCCTGGAGGCCCTGGCCGACTTCGCCGCCAATCGGCGGGCCTAAAAGCCAGTCAGCAGCCGATCTACGGCGCGCCGGATCTCCAGATCGTACTTCGCCAAGCTGCCGACAGTGCGCCTGAGCCGTCGCGTTTCGATATTGGCCAAGAGTGCAAGGTCCAGGACAAATTGATCCTCACCAAGATCAACCGCCAACATCACCCCATTTTCGGCAGGGATCACATGCGGCCAGAACAAAGGCGCCACGATCGTCGTGGAGAGAGCATCGAGGAAATGGGACTGGAGAACGACAAGGAACGGCGCCTTTGCGCGCGTACCTTCGTTCGGATTCTCTACGACGTCGAACTGGCGAACTACCAGGATCGCCACTCCGCCCCGAATGCGCCGTGTTCTTCCACGAAGCGATTGTGAGCCTCGATCGAGGGAGCGCTGGCTTCCGCCCAGCGCCGCGCACGCTCTTGCGCCGCGTCAGGGCCTAGCGCTTCCTTCAAGGCGCGCTCCATCAATATGGAAAGCTGAATTTCGGCTGCTCGCGCCTGTTCAAGCAGCAGGTCGTCGATTTCTATCTTCAGTTCGGTCTTGCCCATCCGCATCTCCGCTCGACAAGATTACCCGAATTCCGACCCGCCTTCACCCCGGCCCGATCATCTTCTCCGGGCGGACGATCTCGTCGAACTCCGCCCCGGTGACGTAGCCGCCGCTGACGGCCTCCTCGCGCAGGGTGGTGCCGTTCTTGTGGGCGGTCTTGGCGATCTTGGCGGCGGCGTCGTAGCCAATCTTGGGCGCGAGCGCGGTAACCAGCATCAGGGAGCGGTCGAGGGCCGCCTTGATGTTGTCCGTCCGGGGCTCGATGC
>Ga0335069_10011864_pt1 | contig 12281 bp, 8 predicted proteins | sample Lox_Sample_11_FD_206714 | JGI IMG/M metagenome (GOLD analysis project Ga0335069, IMG submission 206714) | Soil microbial communities from Loxahatchee National Wildlife Refuge, Florida, United States - Lox_Sample_1.1 | ecosystem: Environmental > Terrestrial > Soil > Wetlands | place: USA: Florida...
TCCCCCGACGGAAAGTCGCTTGTGTTCTACGTCGAAACTGGAAACGGTCCTTCGGGGCTGCATCGTGGGCCGGTGGAGAAGTCCTCGTGGATTAAGCAAGGGAGCCGTTCGAAAACGAGTGTGCATGCCAACACGGCCTCCGGGATTACCTCGAGCGGTTGGTACACAATGGCCCTCACTGATTCCGCTCCTACTCTTGTGTATGCCACCAACGAGATCTGGGGGCCGGCGGTCTTCTCTGGTGACGGCACGAAGCTGCTCTTCACGCAGTACGACGGAACCACGGACAATATCTTCAGCGTCAATCTGGATGGAACTGGGGTGACTCCGCTGACCGCTAGCACGGATTCGAACACCTACAATTTCAGCCCAGTGCCCTACAAGAACCTGATTCTGTTCAACCAGAACAACCAGACCAGTTCTTCCTGGGACATCTATGTGATGGATCAGACCGGCGCGAACCAACAACTGATTCACAGCACCGCAGACACCTCGGAAATCCTTAACGACTCCTATTGGGGTGACTAAGTCACTTTTGATAAGTTTAGGGCGGCGAGCAATCGCCGCCCTTTTTCTTTGGATCGAAGATTCCCGCGACCGGAACCCGGGGAGTGCTTCCGCGACTTTCGGCCTATTTCAACGTGAGTGAGAAGTTGTCGAAATAATGTGGCCCGTACGAATCGTTGGCGTTACCGAAGTAGAAAACGCTACCCAACGGAGTCTGGATCGCTCCCGCGGGGGCAGACGTCTTCAAAACGATGCTGGCGGGCGTTAGACCATCGTTGTACGTGACAGTGACCGTGGTCGAAAAGTCCGCATTGATCGTGCCAGCAATGTGCGCCTTGGCCGTGTAGTCCCGTTGTCCCGTCTTCTGCTTGCTGCAACTCTCCATCGGTCCGCTTGCCGTCTGATAATCCGCACAGAGTGGTTGCGATCCCGAGAATTGGAGCACCCGCAGCTCGAAGGCATCGGTAGGCAGCCAGTTCGCACCCGAGGCATTGAAAGTGATGCTCCATCCACCGTCGGACGGAGTCGCTGTGCTGAAGTCGTACGAAAAAGTGGCAGGGAAAGTCACATCGAGAGTACGCGCGATTCCCCCCGCGATGTAGGCGTCGCCGAAGGTTTCCAGCTGATTCCCGCTGATCTGGGCGCCGTTGCCCCAGGTCGACCAGCCGAGACCCGGTACTCCGTCAGTCCGATTGAAGTTGTCTGTCATTTTGAATTGAGCTTGGCTTGCAGGAACCAGCATCGTGAGTGAAAGGATGCCCAGCACAGCACTGGCGATAGCATGTAGGTTGATTCGAAGCGACATGGTTGAAATCCTCTTTTCGTGTGTGATTTGTGTGGCCAGTGGCGAAATCTGGGGAGGTTTTTCGCTCATCCACACGCAGGCGAGGTTAGCCCGGCACGCTTTGGCCGAACAGGTAATCTCAGGTTATCTGGGAGTAATCTCGTGGTAATTCGGATGGGTCACACCGCGGACGTCGATGGAGCCGAAGTTGTTCCCAACCCGATTCTTGTCAGTAATTCCTCAAAGCGCGCATCGCCACGGATGGCATCGAAAGCCGGGTCCGACTTCAGATAAATCAACCAGAAGCGGGCGTCTTCCACGGCGCGGTCCAGCCATTCAAACGCGCGTGTGGCGTCGCCAAGTGCGGCGAAGACATCGGCGGCGAGCATCGGCTCATGCGAACCGGAGGCATACTCCGATTCCATCCTGCGAGCGACTGCCGCGGCTTCGTCTTTCTTGCCGGCACGAAGCCGTCCAAGCGCCTCGCAGCGCACGGCCATCAGAGGATACGCAGTCCGCATCTCCGCTTCATTGAAGATGCCCGCGGCCGCGTCATGTTGGCCCAGGCGTTCGTAGGCAAAAACCAGAAGAAAGCGTGCCAGGAGGAAGTGCCGGTTTACTTCGAGGATTTTCTGCAACTCTTTGGCGGAGGATTGCCAGTCACCCTGCAGGTAGCGAATCCAGCCCAGACCAAAGCGAAAGCGCGAACGCGAATCCTTCTTAAGAACCATGGTGATAATTTCGGCGGCTTCTGCAAGATGGCCCATTGGAGCCAGGTAGGTCATCGCCCGCGCTTGCTGGATGGCGGTAGAGTCCGGATTCAATCGCGCTCCCCTCAGGAACACCCCGTTGGCGGCGCGAAAATCGTGATCGTAGACCGAGTGAATCATGCCCAGCACGGCCAATCCTTCTGGACTCGAAGCGTCCAGTTCGATCGCCCGCAGCGCCGCTGCTTTGGCGCGCGCCAGAGCGGAACTGGGAGATTCGCAGCCCAGCATCTGCATCCAGAATGAGGTAATCGCGACCCCGATCTGGGCCAGCGCGTGATCCGGGTTTACTTCCACGGCGCGCTGAAAAAGACGAAACGCTTTGACCGCTTCCTCTGCGGTGGGAGTGTCTTCGACTTCTTTCCGCGCCCGGCGCAACAAGTTCAGTGCCAGGATGTTGCGGATGGGCTTTGGAGTATGAACCAAGTGAGGCCCGGCTCTGTCATCGTTTCTGATCTCGGTTCGCCGAAAGCGCGGCACATAGCTTCCCGGCTCCATTTCAATCAGCAACGAATCGCCGGAGCCCGCCGCGCGATAATATTCCGCCAGGCGCGCGCGTAGCCGGCGCGCATCGACTCGCACAATGGGATCGACGCCCGGATCGAAGTCTGGCCCACGATCAAATACCTCGAGCCCAAGCACACTTTCCTTCAGCACATCTGCATTGCCGGACAGCGTGTTCTCTACGGCGAAGGAAAGAAAGCGAGCGAGCCGCTTTGACTTTTGAAATGCCGGGCTGCCCAAGATCCGTCCGGCCTGGGCATGAACTTCAGCGGGCGAGATAGTGCGCATCATTGGAGCCGGTTGCAGAGGTCGCGAGCCGTTCGAGAGCATAGCCTGTGGCCATTCAAGATCAGGGGCCTGGGAGTCCGCAACGGGCGCCGTACTGGTGGCACTAGATTACCTGAGATTTTCGCATTGCAGGAATGGGGTTTTCGAATAGCCGGGAAGGGAAACCCCAGCCCAAAGTCTCTACTCCATCTCGACCTTCCAGAGCGGTTGTCCACCGAGCGAATGGTAGAACCCCCATGCTGCCAGAAGTACGACACTGAGCAAAGCCAACAGGCTCGGTGTCATATACCACGCCGAAAGATCGCTGGAGAGGGGAAGACTCGCCGTCAGGTTGATCGTAAATATGGCCACCGCAAGCGGAATCAAGCCAAAGCGGAAAACGATCAACACAGCGACCGCGTACACGAGGATCTGAGTCGGCAGTTCTACCGCCAAATGCGGACTTGTGAGCCCTCGGGGCAGGGCAAAAACTGCCACGAACGCAATGGCCGCCAGCCATTCCTTGCGCAAGAGCATTTTCAGTCCGAACAGTAGAAAAAAGAACTGCAAGGTTCCGATCACGGAGTTGACTGCCTGCATCAGCCCGGCGCCAAGAGCTTGCCGTCCGCCCTCGAGGAACTCAGACTGGCCCATGCCGGGCGCAGCCCCCAGACGCATAAGAGGAATGCTGCGTAACTGGAAGATCAGGATCCAGACGATCCCGAGCATGACTCCGAATAGAATGTCACGCGCGACAATTGGGTCGCGGAACTGCCCCGAAAGCAACCGGCTCCAGGAAACCATGGTCTGGGGCCAGCGACGCCGAACCCACGGTTCGAGCGCCAGATAGATGGTCCAACTCAACCCAGCTACGAATAGCGATGTGCTGAAGGCGAGAATGAACAGCCCGAACGTTTCCAGTCCGGCTACGAGGTGCGTGCGGCACAACCACAACAGCATCTCCATCGCAAAAATAACAATTGCCAGACGGAAGGCGCCTTCGCGATCGCAGCGCCCTTTGCGCCAGTTGCGGCGAGCCGCATAGGCCGCTCCCAATAGACAAGCAATCAATAGCGTGACGCCGATGATCTGGCTGATCTTCTTCCCGAACGACTGCGCTGGCTCCTTCATTCGAGCTGCCTTCGTCCAATCGCCCAACAATTGAAAGTAAACCGGCTTTCCTTGCAGGGACGCGGCCTCCACACGCAGAGGACGATCGGTCCCCGGCCACACTCCGGTCCAGGCAGCTCGCGAGTCAAAGGCAGCCAGAGAATTCCATTGCGGTTCCGCTTTCTGGAGCTTAGAAGCATCCAGACCCGCCTCATTCAATAACGCGTTCCAATCGTAGGTTGCGCTTGCGCCCGGCGCATTCTCCTTTTGTGGCGGGATGGCCTGAAAATAAATCAATCGCCCTTCGGGATCGAGTTGCAGATTGACCATCCCTGACAGAGTCGGCGCTGGATCGTTGAACGTGACAATGCCCGGATTCAGCAACTGGTCACGGTAGCCCTCCGCGAACATGTAATCGGGGCTTTGCCGGTACCACAAGTACAGCATGGTGGGCCGGCCCGAAAGCACGACGTCCCAATTGGGATGTGGCTTATCGTTTTTCTCGACTGCGTCTTGAAAATCGCCGTCGTAATCGAATCCGTAGGCGCTGTCCATCCGGCGACCGGGGTATCCCAGTCGGGCCGTCATCTCTCGCGCTTTTTGCGCGAGAACCTCCGGCGTTTGCTCCAAATGCATCCGATCGAGACCGTTGTAATGAATTCCCATGAAAGCCACGATCGCCAACGCAACTATGACCGACGCGAAGCAAATGACCGCGACCCGCGGCCGCATCCCCACGGTTTCACCAGCGGCCGCGACCATTTGCGGAGAAGGTGTTTCCCCGGCTGCGAGGGCTGCCGCCAAAGGATCTCCACCCGGCAGCGCCGCGGCCACCGAAAGTGCTGTTCCGGGGCGATCATTTGGCGACTCGGCGAGGCAGCGCAAGATCACCTTCTCGATGATCGGATCGAGATCCTTCACCACCGAAGATGGTCGGCTCGGGGTGCGGTCGATGCTGCGTTCTTGCAGCGAGCCTGCTGCCTTCTCTCCGAAGGCGCGCTTGCCCGTGAAAATTTCGTACAGCACCAAGCCAAGGGCGTAGATGTCGCTCCGAGTACTGACCTCCTTCCCGGCCAGTTGTTCCGGAGCCATATACGCCGGCGTCCCGCTGCGTATTTCCGCTCCACGAATATCGTCAGCGATGCCGGCGAGTCCGAAGTCGGTGATGACAACTTGCCCGCGGCCATCAAGCATGACATTGGCCGGCTTAAGGTCTCTGTGCAATACGCCCTTAGAGTGGGCTGCAGCCAACCCGGCACACAGTTGTCGCGCGATCTCCACGGCTTTGTCTTGCGGCAGGCGGCCGATGCGGCGAAGCAGCGAGCCGAGGTCCTCACCGTCCACGTATTCCATAGTGAAGAATGTCTGCCCGTCGACCTCGCCGACGTCGTAAACGCGGCACACATTGGGGTGGGAGACGCGACGTGCGATACGGACTTCGTTGCGGAAGCGTTCTAGAAGCGCTTCGTCGCTGGCAGCTTCATCAGGCAGAAACTTGAGCGCTACGGCTTGGCCAAGCGTGAGATCGTCCGCGCGATACACCTCGCCCATGCCACCCTTGCCCAGCAACGCGATGATGCGGTAGCGTCCGGCAATCAGCCGTCCTGGCAGGAAGCGGCCTTCGCTCAGCATATATTCCGGGGCGCTCGATGTTCGCGAAGAGCGCGAAGACGAGGACGATGGCGGGCGCGCAGGCAACGGAGACGTCGCCGTCACCGCGTTGGCGAAGTCCATGGTCGGCATGTCATCACCGCCACCGATGGGCACGCCGCAACTGGAACAAAATCGAACGTTCTCCCCAAGTCCGACGCCGCAGGATGCACAGTTGGCCATAACCGATACAGAATAACCCAGAGTATACTTTGCTCAGAGGTTTCCGGAGAATCGATGTCCTTATCGGCCGTGATCGTGGATGACGAGCAGCTCGCCCGGGACGAGCTCGCCTACCTGCTGAAGAATGCGGACGACGTCAACGTAATCGCCCAGGGTAAGAACGGGCTGGATGCCGTCAATCTGATCAAAGAGCACAATCCGGACCTGGTGTTCCTCGATGTGCAGATGCCCGGCCTCGATGGCTTCGGAGTCATCAAGAAGCTCCTCGACAAGAAGATTCCGCTGCCCAAGATCGTCTTCGCTACAGCCTTCGATCAGTATGCCGTCAAGGCGTTTGAAGTGAATGCCGTCGATTATCTGTTGAAGCCCTTTGATAAGAAGCGGGTGGCGCAAGCGATCCAGAAGGCTCGGGCCCAGCAGGAGGCCACTGCGCTGCCGGCCGACAAACTCGAATCGCTGGTGAGGATGCTGGAGTCCCAGCAGAAGCAGCCTGCCGCGAAGATCCTGCTGAAAGCTGCAGGGAGGATGTTCCTGGTAGACCAGAGGGACATCTGCTACGCCTGGATTGAGGACGGTGTGATCAGCGTGGTAACGGGCGGCCCGGTGGGGATGGAAGGCCAATCGAACTGCCGCACCCTGGAAGAATTGCTGGAGTCCCTAGACGCGAATCTTTTTTGGCGGGCCCACCGATCGTATCTGGTGAATATTAATCGCATTCGTGAAGTCGTGCCCTGGTTCAAAAGCTCCTATCAGCTCCGCATGGATGACAAGAAGCAGACCGAGATTCCGGTCAGCCGCGCTCAGACCAAGCGCCTGCGGGAATTGTTTGGTCTTTGAGATTCTCCCTTGGCGCTCGTGCACGAACCTTTCCACTCTTTGCACCGTCGACAACAATTCGGCAATCAGGGTTCCTGTGTACATCGTTTTTCCTGCCACAACTGGCGGAACCATTCAGTTCCCCCACGGAGGACGCTCAAACTCAAGGGGGCGAACGTCCTCCGGTCCCAGGGGGAAGTTAAACCGCTAGAGCCTCCAGCGCGCTGCGACTCGGGATGACCAGAATCGGCCCGTCCGCACGAATTAATTTCTTTCTCTTCAAATTGGTTAATAGGCGAGTCACGGTTTCGCGGGAGGCGCCGATCCGCTGTGCCATCTCCTCATGGGTCATGGTGGAATGCACCCGAATCTCGGACACCTCCTCATCGGGCGGGCACTGCGACAAAAGCAAGCGGGCAAGTTTTCCGGCTGAGGATCGATTCAGAACCAAATCGTGGATGTCGCGATACGCAGACTGAAAATCCCGGCTCAGACACTGCGCCACCTGAATGCCAACCTCGGGGTTTGACTGCAGCAACTCCACGATGTGTTTGCGCTCGATGAAACTCACCTGGCATGGAGTTGCCGTTTCAGCGGTAGTCTCGTATCCGACATTGGCGATGGCCGCACTCAACCCCAACGTTTCCCCCGCATCCACAGTCCGCAACGTCACAATTTTCCCCTCGCGCGAACTGGTCGAAAGGTTTACCTTCCCCGAACACAAAACGAACATGCCTCGCGGAGCTTGGCCCTCCACAAACAGGATTGCGCCTGCCGGCAAAGTGCTTTTGTGGCTGGCCGTGTCCAGCGAGTGCAAGGCTGCGTCGGAAAGGCCGCAGAAAAAGCCTGGTCTTGAATGGCAACAGTCAGCACAGTGATCTGCGATTTCGAGGCCGTACGGGGAATTCATGTCTGTCTCCAAGGCGGAGTCCCGCTCTTCCTTCTCAACCCGGCCTGAGTCCGAGGTTGACTTGCGCAGTTTGAAATGGCGCGAGCCCGCGACCAGACTCAGCGCGCAGGCCCGAATGTCATTGCGCGCGCCGCGCGCCGCCGCCAGGAGCTCCCACCCGGCGCTTGGTTCTTCCGTCAGTTCCCATTCTGCGAAACACGCCGCCAGGTAGAAGGGATCGATTTCTCTGGCCTGTTGGTCGGCCGCCGGGAGCAGCTCAGGAGTAGTTTTTGCCTGCTCCAGTGATTCCCATTCCCAGGCCGATGAATTCCACCCGGTCGTAATATTCGAATGATCTCCGGTGGGCCGGTAAACGGGAAGATCTGGGACAGTGATTGGGACTGTGGCCGCACTTAGGGGGCGAATCCGTTCGCGACTGCTGGTTAATAACACTGCTAACTCCTGCAACCGGCTCTGCGCCAATTGTTCTAAGTTCTGGGGTTGGGCTGAATGACCTGCGGAGGTCGAAGACTTATGCTTCGGCCAGAGGCAGGGTCGATTAGGTGGACTGCACGCAGGGTTCCGTAATGGGCAAATTCAAGAAAAAGTGGAACTTCCCTGTTTGGAACAGGTTCCAAAACAGGATGGGCCACGTTCCCTCCTTTCGTCTGCCGATCAGTCGGCAAGCTGACGACTACTCGTCACGGTCCTTCGTGGCGTCAACTCACATCGCCAGCGGTGTGATTCAGGTAAGACGATGATTTTCCGAGAGCTGCGCTACTTCGAATAGTCGCTACGCTGGATGCCGAGCCGCTGCATCTTCGATTGGAGAGTGGTCCGCTTTAAGCCGAGCCGGGTGGCTGCGCCGTCGGGTCCCGAGATCACCCCGTTGGTTTCCCGAAGAACACGAATGATGTGGTCTCGCTCCGCGCTGTTGAGCGTGTCACTCGTCTGGGGCAAAGCACCCAGCGCGTGTGCGCGAAGTTCCTCCAGAGGCACGTGCAGAGCTCGGCCCTCGCTGAGAATCACGGATCGTTCGATCAGGTTCTCCAGTTCGCGGACATTCCCGGGCCATACCCACGTTGATAAAAGCTTGATCGTCTCGCTAGGTACCGTTTCAATATGCCGGTTCATTCGGAGCGCGAACTTCCGCACAAAATGTCGAACCAGCAGAGGGATGTCTTCGGGACGCTCGCGCAATGCCGGTATGCGGACCGGAAAAACATTGAGGCGATAGAAGAGATCTGTCCGGAATTCGTGCTGCGCCACTCCGCGAGCCAAGTCGCGGTTGGTGGCTGCGACAATGCGTACCTTTGCTTTAATCGTTTTGGTCCCACCCAGCCGCTCAAACTCCTGGTCTTGCAGGACTCGCAATAACTTGGGTTGCAGATCCAGAGGAATCTCTCCCACTTCATCCAGGAACAGGGTCCCGCCATCGGCCAATTCCATGCGGCCGATTTTCTGACTGACCGCCCCGGTGAAGGCGCCCTTCTCGTGTCCAAACAATTCGCTCTCCAGCAGTCCGGTCGGTATGGCGGCGCAGTTCACTTTGATGAATGGGCCATCCTTGCGCAAACTCAAACGATGAATGGCATGCGCGATCAGCTCTTTCCCGGTGCCAGTTTCGCCCAGAATCAGGACGGTCGCATCGCTCGGCGCCACGACCGCAACTTGCTCCAGGACCTGCAGTAGCACCGGACTTACGCCTACGATCTCGCGGAACACACCGATGCCACGTACCTCACCTTCCAGATGCTTTTGTTCCACGGACAGACGCTGTTTGAGAGCTTCGATCTCTTTCGCGGATCGGTGATTCTCCAGCGCGATGGCGAACTGGGTCGCCACATGGTTCAGCAAGGTCAGGTCATCCGGCTGAAATGCATTTTCCCGGGTACTACCCAAGACCAAAACCCCCAGCGGCCCATTCGGGCGTAACAACGGCATACAACACAGCGACTGAAGGCCCTCGGCGACAAGGCCCTTGGCGATGGGAGAATCGAAACTTGCCATTTCCTGTTGCGAGAAAATCTTCGCGGTGCGGGTATGTAAGACGTGGCCACCTGGACTGTCACTTGGTGAGACCGGGGCATTTTCCATCAGGCCCTTTCCCAGCGGGAAGTCCATCGCCTGGCGAACCAGGAATCCGGTGGCGGGGTCGTGCAGCGCGAATCCGGCAAACTCCTGGTGCATAACCCGGCGGATCCTTGCCGAGATTTGCGGGAATACCTTCTGCAGATCCCAGTTTTCAGACAATAGGTTGGTGACATCCAGCAACACATCGAGCTTGCTGACTTCTTTGCTCAGCTTTCGGTTTGTATCCTCAAGCGACTCCTGCAGACGCTTCTCGCCGCTGATTTCGTTGACGATTGCCCCAATTCGGTCGACGACTCCGTGATCATCCTTGATGGGAAGATAATGTGCCCGCCAGTGACCGGCCGGAAGATTCTCAAGGGGGCCTCCTGAAAGCTCAAAATGGACAGGCTCTCCGGTTGACAATACGCGCCCAAGCTGGGGCTCGATCACATCGGCAAAATCTCCCAGGATTTCGCGAACCGTCTTGCCAATGTGGTCTTCTGCAGGAATTCCGTGCATCTGCGCCAGAGTCTCATTCACCGCCAGGTATTGAAGGTGAGCATTGACGATGAAGAGCCCTACAGCAGGAGAGTTGAAATAGGCGCGCAGAAGCTTTCCGGGTTCAGCAAATGCTTCCGGGTGGGCCAACGGAACTCTGGGGCGGTTGTCGGATGCGTCCGCGCTACTCGGCATCGACTGCACCCTCCGTTACAAAATTTCGAAGTGGTGGCTTGCCCCCCTGTTGTCCCCCGCAACCAATTACAACAGCTGGTCTCTTTTCCAGGAATACGGTTCTTACCCGATACAAATCGAAGCGCGACGAGGCTGCTACAAGTCTCGTGAAATGCTTAGGGAAGTCTGGTGTTGTGTCCAACGCCGCGAACACGTTGGAAAGAAGGGACGGCCCGGTCAAAGCTGACGCGGCTGCGATCCAAAGAGTGCGAGGGTACACAGATAAAATCCCCAGCGCCTCCCCCTCAAAAGGCGTTAAGTTCCATGAATCTACTTAACAACGTGGATTATAACTACGTTGTCAACAAATGATGTCACTTGTAGCATAAGTTCTCGAAGATTGGAACAAGAGATGTAATTGTTAAAGAAATCTAATGACGCCCTCGCCCATGCATTCCCATTTCGGGGACTGGATGCCCCTTCGAGTCTCGGAAAAACTATAATGTCGAGATGGCGCGAGGCTGGGAAAGCAAATCGGTAGAGGCACAACAGGCCGAATTGGACGACAAATCCCGGAAGCCCAGCTTCAAGATGACTGCTGAGCAAGCTGCACTTGCGAGGGAAAGAGAAAGCCTGCGCCTTTCCCGGCAGAGAGTTCTGCAACAACTCGCCGCTGCCACGGACGACAGACACCGCAAGCTGCTGGGGAATGCCCTTGCTGATCTCGACGCGAAACTGAACCGCCTGAAGGCGTGAGTTCTTCTCGATCGCTCGTCAAGGCAAGGTGCGGGCGCGGGGGAACTGTATAATGAGCTCTTTATGACAGCCTACGTATATGTGTCTCTAAAGAAGAGCGTTCTCGATCCCCAGGGAAAAACGATTCATGGCGCCCTTAAAAAGATGGGCTATAAAGGCCTGGAGGGCGTCCGGCAGGGCAAATATTTCGAGTTGACGCTCGATGGCGGGCTTTCCCGCGACGAGGCTCAGGCCGAGGTCGAGCGGATTGCGCGCGAGGTTCTTACCAATCCCGTCATCGAAGAGTTTCGCTTCTCCCTGTCTGAATAGATCGTCAGCCATCTTGAGGTATCCCCATGTGCGGCATTGTCGGTTATGTCGGTAAGAAGAGTGTCGTCCCCATCATTATTGAGGGGCTGCGGCGATTGGAGTATCGCGGCTACGACTCCGCGGGAATCGCGGTAGCGGGCGAAGACCACACGCTCGATGTACGCCGCGCTGAGGGCAAGCTGCGCAATCTGGAAGAGGCTATCCGGCTGAAACCCCTGACGGGGAGCTACGGCATCGGACATACGCGCTGGGCCACCCATGGCCGTCCTACCGAGGAGAACGCGCATCCTCACCGCGATTGCACCGGCAGGATCGTGGTTGTGCACAACGGCATCGTCGAGAACTATCTAACCCTCAAGAAGAAGTTGATGGAAGAAGGGCACAAGTTCACCACCGAGACTGATACTGAGATCATTGCCCACCTCGTCGAGAAGTACTACGCGAACCCGGGAAACGGCGCACACCCATTGCTGGAAGAGGCTGTGCGGAGGACCGTTAAAGAGCTTACCGGTGTATTTGCTTTGGCAGTGATCTCGAGCGACGAGCCCAACAAGATTGTCGCGGCGCGCAATGGGCCTCCTGCAGTGATCGGGCTGGGCGATGACGAATACTTTGTCGCCTCGGACGTTCCGGCGATTCTGTATCACACGCGCGACATTTTCTTTCTGGCGGATGGCGATATGGCCGTGGTCACGCCCGAAGGAGTGCATCTTTCAGACTTCGATGGTCGTCCGGTCCAGCGCCAGATTCAACATGTCACCTGGGATCCCATCCAGGCGGAAAAGGGCGGCTTCAAGCATTTCATGCTCAAAGAAATCTACGAGCAGCCGCGTGCGGTCCGCGACACGGCGCTGGGCCGCGTTTCCCAGGATACCGGGCACATCTTTCTGGACCAGATGGAAATTAGCGAAGCCGAATTTCGTGCTGCGGGCAAGATCAACATCATCGCCTGCGGAACGAGTTGGCACGCCGGGCAGGCGGGAAAGTTCATGAT
>Ga0335069_10011867_pt1 | contig 12279 bp, 6 predicted proteins | sample Lox_Sample_11_FD_206714 | JGI IMG/M metagenome (GOLD analysis project Ga0335069, IMG submission 206714) | Soil microbial communities from Loxahatchee National Wildlife Refuge, Florida, United States - Lox_Sample_1.1 | ecosystem: Environmental > Terrestrial > Soil > Wetlands | place: USA: Florida...
CGCCTGCGTCAAGGTGGCGGAGGCGGCAGGGTAGTCGCCGGTCAGCTGCTGCACCATTCCCACCTCGTTAAGGACCCAGGCCTGGCCGCGCCGGTCACCGAGGGCACGGAACAGGTGCAGTGCCTCGTCCCGGTTGTCAGCGGCCTGCCGGTCCATGGTCAGCCGCTGCACCACGCTCAGCTGGAGTAGAGCCCAGGCTTGGCCTTGCTGGTCGCCGATCTTGCAGAACAGCTGCAGCGCTTCATTCTGGCTAGTTACGGCAGCCGGGTAATCTCCGGTCAGCTGCTGGATCATGCCTATCTCATTAAGGGCCCAGGCCTGGCCGCGCCGGTCGTCGACCTCGCGGAACAGCTGCCGCGCCTGCTTTTGCCTGCTGGCAGCAGCCGGATAATCTCCGGTCAGCCGCTGCACCACACCCACCTGGTTCAGGACCGAGGCCTGGCCCTGCAGGTCGCCGATATCGACGAACAGCAGCTGCGCCTGCTCCTGGCTGCGTACAGCGGCCGGGTAGTCTCCGGTCAGCCATTGCACTAGGCCGAGCTGGTTGAGGGCCCAGGCCTGGCCGAGCTGGTCGTCGAGGTCGTGGAACAGCTGCCGCGCCTGGTCCTGGCTGTCGGCGGCGGCCGGGTAGTTCCCGGTCAGCTCCTGGGCAATGCCGAGCCGGTTGAGGGCCCAGGCCTGGGCTTGCTGGTCGTCGGCCGTGTGCGCGGCGCCCAGGGCTGTCTGGGCGAGAATGAAGGCCTCCTTCCAGTGGCCCTGAGCGTGCATGAAGTCGCTGATCGCGATCGTAATTCCGATGGCGTGTGCAAGGCGTTCGTGCGATGCGGCATAGTCGATGCAGGCGTGCAGGTTGGAATGCTCGATTCCCATCCAGGTGATCGCTTGTTCTTCTGTGCGCAATTCCGGTGCCCAGGCCGGCGGAGGACCCGGCGATGAAGGCCCGGCGATGGAAGTGCGCCAGGGTATAAGACGGCTGGCGGTGCTGGCGGTGTGCAGGTAGTAGTCCAAAAGCCGGTCCATCACAGCGTCACGATCGGCATCCGGGTGGCCGGCAGCGAGGCCCCTGGCGTGCTCGGCGATCAGGTCATGCATGCGATAGCGGCCATAGGCGGGCTCGGTGAGGAGATAGTGATCGTAAAGCTCAGCGAGGTTGCGGCGGGCCGTCGTAAGGTCACTGCTGTCGAGGGCGGCCGCGGCATAAGCGTCAATATCGGTGCCAGGGTGCAACCCAAGACGGCGGAACAGCTGCTGCCCGCCCGAGGTGAGCTCCTGGTAGGACAGATCGAAGGCGGCGGCTACCGACAGGTTTTCGGCTCGCATCAAGGCGAGCCGGTCGCGTGCAGCGGCGAGATCCGCAGCCAGGTCAGCTGCGGTCCACGCGGGATGGTGGTGCAACTGCCGGGCGAGCATCCCGACCGCTAGCGGGAGATACCCGCACAGCTCGGTGATCCGCCGAACGGCATCCTTCCCCGGAGCCAGGTCGGCTCGGTCTGCGAGTCGCATGAGAAGCGCGGCGGCGTCACCGGGCGGGAGGGGATCGAGGCTGATCATCTTGGAGTTTTTCAGGGCGGTCAGGTGCCTGCGGGTGGTGATCAGCACCAAGGCCCCGGCAGCGCCCGGCAGCAAATGCCGGACCTGGTCATGCCCGGCTGCGTCATCCAGCACGAGCAGCAGCCGCTTGCCGGCGACATGGTCTCGCCATAGCCCGGCCCTCAGATCCAGCCCGTCCGGGATCTGCTGAGCGGGCATGCCAGCCGCCTCCTGCAGCAAGCTGGCCAGCGCATCAGCTGGATCCACTGGCTGCCGCCCAGGAGCATGGCCGTGCAGCGGCAAGAAAAACTGCCCGTCAGGAAACCGCTCCGCGATCTGGCGGGCAGCATGCACCGCCAAGGCTGTCTTGCCGATCCCGGCCATCCCCCCGATCTCGCAGATGGCCGCCACCTCACCAGAGATCGCCGCCTCAGCTACGACCGCAATCAGCTTCGTCAACTCGGGTTCCCGGCCGGTGAATGACGCTGCGTCGGGTGGCAGGGTACGCGTCACGGCCGCCACGCTTCCCGTCCTGGGCGCTGCAGGCTCGGGGTGACCGCAGGCAGCCACATCGGACGCTACCCTGTCCGCACCAGGCAGATGGAGCGCCTCAGCACCCTGGCTGACACCGCCGTGGATTATCCCGGGATCAGGTATCCGGATCCATCCCGCCGCCGCCGTTTCCTTCACGGCCACCTGCACCTCGCGGTAAGAGCCGGGTTCGGCCGCCGGGATATGCCGGACCACCTCGTTGAACAGCCAGTCCGACACGATGACGGCAAGCGCCCCGGGGGATGCGGCCAGCGCTGACCTCAAAGCCGGAGCCTCGGCTAGCCGGAACGCATGATTAACCGCAGAACCGGTAACGCCATGCGCGTCGTGGTACACCTCTCCCGCGTGCAACGCCACCCGCAACCGCATCTGCTCCGGCCCGGCGCGCCCGGCGTTGTGGCCGCTGACCGCCCCTGCAAGCATGCCCGGCAGGCTGGTAACCAGGTAAGCCTTCGGGACCTCCGGCGGAACCAAGATGAGCGCGCCATCGCCGCGATCCTCGCTTACGCAGCTCTCCCACTCGATCCCGCTTCCCTCGAAAGCCTGGATCAGCGCTTTATAGAACCCATCGCGGACCGCAAGCTGGTTCAGGTTGGTCCGGCCAGGATCACCGAATCGTTCCACGTCAACGACCATGATCGTGCGGTGAACCGCATGCTGCGGCTGACGCACAGCACCTCACTCCTCACCGGCACTACCGGTCTGCGCTATCCGCCGTACACCGCGCCGAATTGCCTGACATCACAAGTGTCACCCTCCGAGGCCACCTGTGAAAGCCCGGGACGTCAGCAAGGCTGATCATCCCGTTGGGCCTCCTGGCCCAATGCCGCGGGCTTTAGGCATTTGGGTGTCAGTGCGAGTTTCCTGGTTCTGGTTACGGTGGGTAGCTCCTGATCTGGGGCATGCTGAGGGTCGGCGTCGTGCTGGTGACGGCTGGATCCACGGGCCGGCGGGCTGGTGAGCTGAGGCGGTTTACGGTATTTCCGCTGGTCAGGCGGGCGTATTCGCCATGGTGATGACGGCCGGGGCGATGCGGGTGGCGGTGCCGGCGCGGCCGGCGCGGGGGAAGGTACTGGCGCGTTTGGCCTTGCGGGCGCGGTGCCGGTTCCGGTCGACGACGGTGCGGCATTTCGCGAGTGTCCTGGTCACGGCGGTGTAGCTGGCTGTCCCGGAGCGGATCGCGGCGATGAGGGCACGCCGGGCGCGGGCATGGGAGATCTCGCGGGCCTGGACGGGCTGCCCGGCGCGGCGTCCCTTCTTCGCGGGGGCGGCGGAGAGCGCGGCGGCGCGGGCGAGGCCGCGTGTCATCTCAGCGGCGGCGGCCCAGGCAGCGAGTTCCTGCCGGACCAGGTCCGGTGATCCGGAGCGGAGCACCGGCCCGGCCGACGGCCCCGCGCCGTTCAGGCTGGCCTTCGCTTCCCGCAGCGCGGTCTGGGACCCGTCCCACCGCCATTTATAGAGCACTGCGAGTTCCCGGGCCGGGTACCCGGTGATGTCCATGAGGTCGGTGACCAGGCAGGACATCTCCGGCACCTCCTGGCCTTCCACGGTGACCCAGTACTCGATGACGCGGCCGGTCACGGTGACGCCATCGCCGGGCAGTTCCGCGAGGTACGACCCGTCCGCGAGGATCGGCGTGATCGGTGTCAGCGGGATGTCGCTTTTCAGCCGGATCAGCACGTGCGTGCGGGCGATGAGGCGGGCGATCCGGGGCGCGCCGTGATAGAGCCGGCCCATCAGCCAGACCCGGTCCGGGGTGAACAGGTGCGGGTACTGCTCCATCGCCGCGTCCAGGAGCTTCTGCCCGGCGGCGGCCTTGTCCGTGCCGGCCGGGCCGTGCGGCATGCCCAGCAGGCCCCGGGTCGAGACGTCGTTTAGCGGCAGCGCTCTCACCTGCGGGAACGGGGCCGAGTCATCACCCGTGCCGACGGAGCCGAACATCTTCCGGTTCGCCGGCGTGTCCGGCACCCGGATCAGCGTCCCGTCCAGCGACCCGGCCTTCAGCGGCCTGCTCCTGCCGATGATGACCGCCCGCCAGCCGCGGTCCTCATGCTCCTGCCATGACGCGCGCAGGACGGTCGCCCGCAGTTCCTCCAGCGGCTCCGGGCCGAGCGCGTTCCGCCAGTCCCCGCACGCCCGCGCTGACGCCGGCACCCAGGCACGCGCCCACGGCACCCCGGCCAGGTCCCCAGCCAGCGCGATTACCGCCTCCCGGACGTCCGCGTCCGGCATCCGGGTCATCAAGACAATGACCCGGATCATGAACGCCCTGGCCAGCAGCCGTTTCCGCTCACCCTTCACGAACTGCCGCCGCAGCACGGCCCGGTCCGCGATCTGGTCAATCACCCCCGGCCCCGCCTGCCGGTCCAGCCATTCCTCCGCCGGGCCCAGCGTCGCGTGCTCAGCCGGGCTGCCCTGCGCCTGCACCCGCCCGTCCCGCCTCACCCGCGCCGCCGCGACCGCCACGATCTTGCAGAACACCACCTGCTCGCCCGTGCGGATCCGTGCTGTCCCCCCGACAGCCAGCGCAGACCGGTCACCCTCCTCCAGCGGCCTGCCCGCCGGGGACACCAGGTCAGCCAGCCGGACCGCCACCATCAGCGACCCGCAGCCCGGAACCTCCCCCTCGTCCGTGATGCTGCTGACGGCACGCGGCGGAACAGGATAGACATGCACGAGAGGCTCCTGCGGCGAAGGGTGACTTAGACACTCCCTCTTCTAGCAGGAGCCTCGCCCGCCTCACAGGAAGCCCGAATAACACGCCGCCCGCCAGCGGATATCACTTACCGTAACCATGCAAGGGGCACGCCCCGCACTACTTCGCCCTAAAGCCCTTGGCATTAGCGGGGGTCCGGCAGCCGGTATCCACGGCAAGGTCGGCTGCCCGGATCATCCATGCGCGCGATGTCCGGTATTCGGCCAGATGATCCAGGCGCCAGGCCTGTGCTTCAGCGGAGCCCCGGATGCGCTGCCGTAGTACTTCTTCGCCGGCGTCAAGAACGACATGGAAGACATCCAGCCCGGCGTCGCACAGGCCGGCGAATATCTGCTCCAGGTAAGCGCGGACCAGGATCGTCTGCGGGGCGATGAGGTGCTGGCCAGTGAAGCGGGCCAGTTCGGTGGCGGTCGCCACCACCAGCCGACGCCACGGCGGCCAGTGCTGGAAATCGGACACCGGCTGGTCGGCCAGATTCGGCTGGAGCATGTACCCCACCGTCTCCGGGTCGAACACGCGGGTGGACGGGACCAGGGAATGCAACTCGGCGGCGGTGCTGGTCTTGCCGCAGCCAAAGGTCCCGTTCAGCCAGATGATCACTTGATCATGTTATGAATGCACGCACTCAAATGCCGCGTACCGGATCGGCTAAGTGGTGCTGCGATGATGTCCCGCCGTCCGCCGTGCCGGCATCAAGTCCTTGGTCTATGAGCTGGAAGCCCTCGGGCCGCTACCGCGCTTGATGGCAGGGGTCAGGCTCCAGCGCCGGTACTGTCAGCACGGTGGACGAACTGGCATCGGGGCCGCTGTTCGGCTTCGCTGACTGGCCGAACGATCTGGTGCCCCGCCGCGCAGCCGGCGTGTACACGATCTGGCGGGCAGGCGATTTCATCTACGTGGGGATGAGCGGCCGCGGCGCGCAGCGCGAAGACTTCGTTGCCGGCCCCGGTCAGCCCGCTCAGGAAAGGGCCTGTGGACCCGGCTGAACTCGCATGCATCAGGCAGGCGATCCGGCGACCAGTTCAACATCTACATCTGTGATCGGGTCATCGTGCCCACCCTGACGCCAGCCCAGCAGCATCAGATCGGCCATGGCGACCTGCTCCTGGACCAGATGACCAGGAGCTACATTCGCGAGCACCTCGGCTACCGCTTCGCGATCTACGCCGACGGCACCGACGCGCTCGCTGTCGAGCACGCCGTCCGGGGTGGTGCCTTGCGGGCGGGGCGGCCGTGCCTGAACCCGTTGTGACCGGCCCTTTGCGGCAGCTGAAATATCTGTCACCGTGGACCGCTGAATCCCGTTCTGGATTGTCCGAGCCGGCCGCTAGTCTCCGATGGTGCCTTCCCCGGCGGCTGGGTCCGGCAGCTTCCCGCCGGGGATGCGCTATCCGGGATGAGCGGCCTTGCGGGAGGCTTTCGAGTGAGTGACGCGCGTGTGGTTGGCTTTGACGAGCTGGCAGCTGCCGATCTGGTCGTGGACCGGGTCTACCAGGGCGGTTCCTTCGGGAACGCCCGTGATGACCCGCTGGCCAGGCTCCTGCCGGGGGTCGGGAATCAGGGTGGCTTCCGGGCCCTTGGCCGCCACAGCCAGGACGCGGTCAGGCTCGTGGTGCTGTACACCTCGGGCGCCGAACCGGACTGGCCCGACGCCCTGGACCCTTATACGGGGGCGTTCACCTATTTCGGGGATAACCGCTCACCGGGCCGGACGCTGCACGAAACCCCCAGGAAAGGGAATCTGCTGCTGGACGCGGTGTTCACCCGGACCCACGCGGGCCGGGAAGGCCGCGAGCGGGTCCCCCCGTTCCTGCTGTTCGACAAGCCCGGGACGGGCCGCGATGTGCGGTTCCGCGGGCTGCTCGCGCCCGGCTCGGACCGGCTCAGCGGCGAAGAGGACCTGGTGGCCGTCTGGCGCACCACGGGGGGACACCGGTTCCAGAACTACCGGGCCCGGTTCACCGTCCTGAACGTCCCGTCGGTCTCACGCGCCTGGATCAGCGAGCTCGCCTCCGGCCAGGCCACCGGCGCGCACTGCCCGGACCCCTGGCGCACTTGGGTGGAGGCCGGCCGCTACACGCCGCTGCTCGCACCGCCCACGGTCATCATCCGCTCCCGGGAAGCCCAGCACCCGCCGGCCGTGGACAAGCCGCTGCTGTCCCTGGTCTACGAGCACTTCAAGGAACGGCCGCACGACTTCGAGCAGTTCGCCGCCGACCTGATGCGCCGCGGCTATTCCGAGGTGGACCGGGTCGACGTCACCCGCCCGTGGCGCGACGGCGGACGTGATGCCGTCGGCGACTACCTTCTGGGCCCCGACGCCGATCCGGTCGCGGTCGAGTTCGCCCTCGAAGCCAAGTGCTACGCACCCGGCCACGGCGTGGGTGTCCGGGAGACCAGCAGGCTCATCTCCCGGCTGCGCCACCGCCAGTTCGGCGTCCTGGTCACCACCTCGCACCTGGACAGCCAGGCATACAAGGAAATCCGCGAAGACGGCCATCCCGTCATCGTCCTGGCCGGCCGCGACATCACCGACATCCTAAAAAAGAGCGGCCTCGACACCACCACAGCTCTCCGCCGCCATCTGCACGACAACTATCCACGGCGTTAGAAACGCATGGTCGTCGCACCCATGTGTGACACCGCGGTTGACGAAGGAGGGCACGCTGAGTGATCGACAGGTCCGCGGATAACGCACACCGAGCCGCCGTTCGGCGCGGCTGGGAGGTCGGTAGCTTGCGCGATGCTGCCCGCCCAGATCTGATCGTTCTGTAGCATCATGTCCGGCACACCGGGACTTGTCGGCGCGCCGGGACTTGCCGCTGATCAAGGCCAAACGGTTCACGCCGCTCTCTGGCTTCGCACTGAGGTTTTCTCAGCAGGGCTGAATCGGTCACGCGGCGCATAACGCCCATGCGGGCAGACACGCGGATACAGGCGGACATCTCCGGGAAGGCGCGGAGCTCCCGGTAGAAGAAGTCTCGCCAAAGAAGTCCGCCTGCCGGGAGACTCCGCGTTGATCACTTATCGTGTCAGACTTGACGTGCCCAGGGAACTGGTCCTGTTCGTTTCGCGGCTGCTGGCCCGGCACCGGAAGGCGATCGGGACCCGGAAGGGCACCCGCTGCCTGGGCTGTTACCGGCAGGCGCTGTTCATCTTGGCCTGGTACCGGGATAAAGCGGACATTCCGCGGCTGGGGGCGGGGTTCGGGCTGTCGCAGGCGACGTCGTACCGCTATGAAGCCGAGGGGACGGAGGTGATCGCCGCGCAGGCGCCCGGGCTGGAAGAGGCGCTGGAACGCGCGGTGAAGGAGGGGACGCCGTACGTGATCCTGGATGGCAAGATCGTCGCCTCCGACCGGTGCCACGCGAAAACGATCAGCCGGAAGGGCCGGGAAATCGACCTGTGGTACTCGGGGAAGAAGAAGGACTTCGGCGGGAACATCCAGGGCCTGTTCTACCCGGACGGCCTGCCGGCGTGGGTCTCGGACGTGCTGCCGGGGAATGTCCATGACCTGGCCGCGGCCCGGGAGAACGTCCTGCCAGTGCTGCGGAAATACACGGAGAAGATGCCGGCCCTGGCCGACTGCGGATACGAAGGCGCAGGTCATGGCGTCCTCACCCCGGTGAAGAAGCCGAAAGGCGTGAAAGAGCTGGACGCTGACGCGCGCACCCGGAATACGCTGCTCAGTTCGGTGAGATGCCGGGGAGAAAGAGGATTCGCGCTGCTTTCCCAGCGCTGGAAGACCCTCCAGAACGTCACCGCGAGCCCCGGCGAGATAGGGACGATCGCACGCGCAGCCCTCGTCCTGACGCTATTCGAGCACAAGCGGCTCACGTGAAAGTCGCTGAGAAAACTTCACTCTGTTCAGGCGCCTGTCTACACGATATTGCATACACATTCAGCGGGGAACCGCACCACTCGTGATCTTGCACTCAAGATCTTTTGGCTCGGCCACATACCTCATCTCGGGAAATTGAACTTACACCATCTACGCTGTAGGTAGTGGGTCCTTCGGCGTGCGTTCCGGGCCCTTTGGCCCTATGAAGGGTCGTGCAGTCCACTCAGGCTCGTCAAAAGATTGGCCTCCTCCTCCGTGTGGTGCACGAAGGAGGAGGCCATGGGGCGGATAGGGGAGGCGAATCGCACGGTTCTTTGCAGAGTCCTTTGACTCTGCGATGCGCGCGACTGTTGTGCCTTCCCGCGAGCATTGGAGGGTGCAGCCATGGAACCGCCAGCTACGCTCTCGTCGTGGAGAGCCATCAGCGTCGTCGTTGCCGTGGCAGGCCTCCTGGCGACGGGCGCATCCTCCAACGGGCGCCAGCCGGGGCCCGCAGATCCGCCGGCCGCCTCGTTTGCCTGTAATCAGCCCTTCCCCCCTGCCAGGCCGGGCCAGGTCACCCTGAGCGGGGTAGGATACGGCCCCTACCATGCCGGGCAGGACCCGAACTACGGTATCTCCCCGTCCGGCAGCGAAGTCGCTGCCGACATGCCGACCCTGTCCGCCGTCACGAACTACATCCGCATTTACTCCTCAACCGGGTCGGCGGCTGAGATCGTGCAGGCTGCCCAGGCGGCGCACCTGTGCGTGTCGCTGGGCATCTGGCTCGGCCGCAATAGCGCGGCGAACGCCGCCGAGATCGCCGCCGGGATACGGCTGGCCAGGCAGAGCCGGGCAGTCCGCTCGGTCATCGTGGGAAACGAGGTGCTCCTGCGAGGAGACCTGCCCGTGAACCAGCTCATCCAGGACATCGGCAAGGTCCGCGCAGCCCTGGGCCACACGGTCGCCATCTCCTGTGCTGATGATTTCAAGCAGTGGCTGGCACATCCCAAGCTCGCCCGGGCAGTGGATTTCGTGACCGTTCACATTTATCCCTTCTGGCTGAATGTCCCGATCGGCTCGGCGATGCAGCGCCTCAACGACTACTACGGACTGGTGGCGAAGCGGTTTGCTGGCAAGCCGATCGTCCTAGGGGAAACCGGCTGGCCCTCCGCGGCCGACACGCCCTCCCCCGGCGACACGCCTCCCCCGGCAGCAGCCATTCCGAGCCCCCAGAACCAGGCGCGCTACTTCCGCGGATTCGTGACCTGGGCCGCCCAGCACCGGGTCCCGTACTTCTACTTCGACGCGTTCGACGAGGACTGGAAGACAACCGAGCACGGAGTCGGCACGCACTGGGGCCTGTACGACCTGAGCGGGCACCTCAAGCCCGCCCTCGCGCGGTGGCTTCCGGCCGCCAGTCCGCGGACGGTCAAGGAGCGCAGCTACCGGGACGTGTTCGCCGGCTCCAAGCTTGAGAAGCCCTTCGATCTCGGCATCGACACCGACCGGCAGCAGCGCCACTGGCTCACCGCCACGCCGGGCGTGCTGACCATGGCCTACCCGGTAGGGCAGCAATGGGGCGCGATGTTCATCACGGCCGGACGGCCGTCCCCGCCGGGACACCGCAGTTTCATCGACCTGTCGCGGTACCGCTCGTTCTCGGTTCAGCTGCGCGCCAGGGCAAACGGCCAGCGGGTCCGCCTGGGAATCAAGGACTGGTCACAGCCGGATAACGGGGGCGAGATCACCGTGGAGGAGACGCTCACCACGCACTGGTCCACGGTGGCGCTCCCGCTCTCCCTGTTCGCCAACGTCGACCGGCGGCATCTGTACGTCGTCTTCGAGGTGGTCTTCCAGGGCACGGCCGCGGAAACGGTCCAGATGCGCAACCTGCGGTACTCCCCGGCCACGGTCCCGGCCCCGGTCTTCGGGCCCGTCCCGGTGCCGTTCGCGGTCTACACCGACGGCTACGACCCCGGCAACCACTACGTGCCGTCGGGGTACATGGGCGACGTCGGCGCGATCACGATGAACCAGACCTGGACCCGCGGCCCGCACGACGGCAAGACCTGCATCCAGGTCAAGTACGGCGGCCCGGTGCCCGGCGGCGTGGGCTGGGCCGGGGCCTACTGGCAGAGCCCGGTGGACAACTGGGGGAAGGTCCCCGGACCGACCGGATACAACCTCAGCCGGGCCAGGCGGCTCACCTTCTGGGTGCGCGGCACGGCCGGTGGCGAACGCGTCCAGTTCCTGGTCGGCGGGATCACCGGCAGATACGGCGACTCGCTCCAGCCCGCCGTCAAGACACCGGTGCTCACCCTGTCCACCACCTGGCAGCAGGTGACCATCAATCTGACCGGAAAGAATCTCACCCACATCATCGGCGGATTCGGCTGGGTCGCCAGCTCCCAGCAGGACCCCCAGGGAGCCACCTTCTACCTCGACGACATCACTTATTCGGCCTGACTATCCAGCCATCTGGGGAGTCATCAGGTGACAGCCTTGGCGCTGACAGGGCGACATGTAGACAAGGTGCATAATCAGAGTGAGGTGGGGGACAGATGACTGCCACTTCCATTGCTCTCTTGGTCGCTGGAATACTTCTAGTGGTATTGGGCGTCCTCCTGCTAGTCGTAAGGAAGCTTCGGCCCGCTGATTCTGGGCAGGTCCATGTATTCGGCGTCGAGGTAGCCGGACCAGTAGGGTTGGTGGTAATTGCAATCGGGGTATTCTGCATGGTATCGTCGGCATTCGTAAAGCCGACTGGAGCGGCTAATGTTACCGCGCCGCCAGCAAATCCCACCGTCTCGCGCTCCTCTTCACCTACGTCGTCATCGTCGGCATCACCGAGTCCAACAGCGATCCCAGATGCCTACATTGGCCACATCGTGGAGCGGGTCAATGTAGGCGGCCAGCCCAACACCTCATGGCTCGTCGGACGCAACGGCGAGCGGTACTGGATTCCTACCACAAGTATTTTCCACTGCCTGGTCAGGGAGGGGCACACCACTCTAGGGCGGCAGTCTTCCACCGTGCTGGACGACCTCCCTGACCTCGGGCAACGGGCCTCGTGCGCGTAGCATCAGCCGGCACGGCCCGGTGGGGACATGGCGGCCAGTTTCGAGGGCTTATCCGTAGACCATGCAGTGCCTGCTCAGGTTCATCAATGCTACGGCACCCTACTCCCATGACCCTATGAGTTGCTTCATAGAACTGATCCGCCCACGGCTGATATGCAGGTGATCCTGGGGCTCCGGGATCGAGGCGCGCTGGGCCCGAACACCTGCGTGATCGGGCACGGCTGCGCGCCAGCTACCACGCGCACAGAACTGTCCTAAATGCTCAGAGGCTCCATGTCGCCGAGTCGGCTCCGATGCGTACTAAATCGGCAGCGGCGCGGTATTACCTCCTGGTTGGCACGCCGCCCGGTAACTCTGGGTTATCCGAGAGCGATCACCATCGCCCAGAGGTGGGAGTACCTGGCCGCACGTGCCGGTTGCCGGGTAAATCAAGGGTCTCTTGCGAGCCCCACAGAAACCCCACAAGTCGGCGACACGGCGGCTGATCCCCACAGGATCCCCACGGACGAAACGGCACACTCCGGTACACTTGTTATGCGTGTTAAAGGTACGGAGAACAGCCGGCGATCAGCGTCGAT
>Ga0335069_10011868_pt1 | contig 12279 bp, 10 predicted proteins | sample Lox_Sample_11_FD_206714 | JGI IMG/M metagenome (GOLD analysis project Ga0335069, IMG submission 206714) | Soil microbial communities from Loxahatchee National Wildlife Refuge, Florida, United States - Lox_Sample_1.1 | ecosystem: Environmental > Terrestrial > Soil > Wetlands | place: USA...
ACTGTTTCATGAAGGAGGTTGCGAATGGAGAGGCTGCCAGAATCAGCACCGCTACAAATACCAGGCCTACTGCGGCATATCCGGCGAACGTTCGCGTGACTTGAGACGCTAAAGCCTGTCGAAGCTCCGTCAGCATTGGCAAGCTCCGTCTTTATACCGGTTGCGACCGCCTGTGAATCTCCATTCAAACGACGCGTAGTCGGAAATCGTCCTAAATGACATACGCTTTGTGCGTCAATCCCAAAATGTCAGATACGAAGGCGAAATGCCGGTATTTCGGGAAAACGCGCGATGCGAACTCGCGCATAACTGTCTTGGCCGAGTTTTTGCACGACGAAGCGCGCGCTATATTTCCATCAGTCTCGGCATGATTTCGACGAAGTTGCAGGGACGGTGGCGGATGTCGAGTTGCCATTTCAGGATGCCGTCCCAGCCGTCTTTCACCGCGCCGGTCGAACCGGGCAGGGCGAACAGGTAAGTCCCCTTGGCCACGCCGGCGGTGGCGCGCGATTGGATGGTGGAAGTGCCCACCTTGGCAAAGCTGATCTGGTGGAACAACGCGGAGAAGCCGTCGATCTCCTTCTCGAACAGCGGACGCATGGCCTCGACGGTCACGTCGCGGCCAGTCAGTCCGGTGCCTCCCGTCGTGATCACGACGTCGATCGAAGGATCGTCGATCCATCGTTGAAGCTGTGCCCGGATTGCGGCGACGTCATCCCTCAGCAGATTGCGGTCAGCCAGGATGTGTCCGGCTTCCGTCAGGCGCGCCACCAGCGCATCGCCGGAAGTGTCGTTCGCGCGGGTGCGTGTGTCCGAAACTGTCAGCACCGCAATGCGGACGGGCACGAAGGCGATGGTCTTGTCAAGACGTGGTTCCGTCATCGCTGTCATCGTCGTTCTCGTCTTCGCTCGGTGCGGGCGGCGGAGGCGGAGCGGACTGCTGCGGCGCCTGATAGATGGGCCAGCCGCCGCGAGCGGTGTCGGCCAGGCTCGGCGCTTCGAGGTTGTTGCGGCGATGGTACATCCAGTAATAGGTGAGCAGGCGCTTCACGTAGCTGCGCGTTTCGGGCGCTTTCATGCTCTCGATGAACATCAAGGAGTCGTCCTCCTTGCCGTCGCGCGCCGCAGTCCAGGCGGTGACCTTGTTGGGGCCGGCGTTGTAAGCCGCCGCAAGCTGCACGATCGAACCGTTGTAGCGGTCGAGCAGACGCGCGATGTAGCGCTGGCCGAGGGTCATGTTGTAGCTGGGATCGAAGAGCTGATCCTCGTCCGTCGAACCGCCAAGCGCCTTCGCGGTGCCCGGCATGAGCTGCATCAGACCGAGCGCACCGGCGGGCGAAACCGCATTGGGTTGGTATCGTGTCTCGATGCGCACGAAGGCGAGCACCAGCGACGGATCGATCGTGTAACCGCCCGAGGGCTTGTACGGCGGAATCGGGAACAGACCGGTCAGCACCAACCCGTGCGCGAAGCTGGTTTCGCTGGCGCGTAATTCGAGATTGGGAACGCCGAGCTGGCGGGCGAGCGCAGCGAAGGCGGCGTCGAGATTGAGACCGGCGGATTGGCCGAAAGCGCGGTTGAGCTCGGAGTTGACGTAGTTATCGTATTTCTTCTCGTCGATCTGCCAAAGTGCGACGGCGCGATGGGCGGGCGCGTTCTTCATCAGGGCATCGAAATCGCCGGGCAACAGCACCGGATCGGAGAAACCGGTCTGGATGTCTTCCCCGAGCAGCTTCTCCGCCAGCAGGCCATAAAAAGTCGGCTGCGCCTTGGCGGCAACCGTAAGCAGCGTGACGACCCGTCGCGAGTCCCCGGCGCGCATGTAGGATCGCGCCGCCCAGAAGGCGGCGGCACTTCGGTTCCAGGCGGGAAAGCTGGCGATCTGTGCAATCTGTTCGAAGTGCTGCGCCGCGTCGAGATATTTCTGCTGGCGGAACGCCGCCAGACCCGCGCACCAATCGAGTTGCGGCGCATAGAGCCGTCCGTTGGCGGCCATGGAGTCACCGAGCGCGTAGGCTTTGTCATCCATGCCCTCGGCCAGGTACGACATGCAAATGCGCTGCGAGAGCGCGAAAATGTCGTTCGGCGCTGCCGTGTTGGCGGCGATCAGGGATTGCAGCGTGGCGTAGGCGAGATCGGGCTGGTCGGACTTGATGTCCGCCACGATCTGTTCCAGCACGGCGCGGGCGGCGTCGGTTGTCACTTGCGGAAGCGGCAGGTCGGCATCTTCGTATCCGCCCCCGCGGTGCGGCGCGCCAGGCAGACCCGGTATCTTTGTGGTGAGCACCGTGATGGTGTGGCGATGATGCCGGCGGCCGACGCGCTTCTTCACGGTAACGCGCCTTTCGGCGAGCTTGTGAATCCTGCCGGCGATCGGCAGGTCGCCGTAGGTCTTGATGTAGGCGACCAGAGTCTTCACCGGCGTGCGGCCGGAGTGAGGCGAAAGGTAGTGCTCCGCGAGCACGTAGCCTTCGAGAGACTTGTCGTTCACCGCATCCCACAACTTTTCGGCGGCAGCGAATTTTCCGGCGCGTTCGTAATCGATGATCCTGCGGTAGCGGGCAACGTCTTCCTGCGGCAGAACGTTGGGGGAGACCGACGACACGGCCGTATCCGCGGCATAGGCGGGAAATGCGGCGATCAGCAACAACAGTGCGAACAGGAAACGTTGCAGCATTCCCGGACTCCCAACTCCCGCCCTTCGGCGACTTGTTACCGGACGGACGTCTTCTTCTCAAGCAATCCGAGCGACAACATCTTGGCTTCCGCCGACTGAAGGTCGCGCCACGCCAGCCTTTTCTGAGCCGGGGTCCGCAGCAGATAGGCGGGATGAAGCGTCGCAATCACAGGAACCATTACATCGCCGACACGATATTCCAGCCAGCGTCCGCGCAATTTCATGATGCCTTCGGCAAATCCGAGCACATGACGCGCGGCGACTCCGCCCAGAAGAACGATGATCCCGGGATTTACCAGCTCGATGTGGCGCCGCAGGAACGGCAGGCATATTGCCGCTTCCTCGGGCGATGGGTCGCGGTTCATCGGCGGCCGCCAGTTGAGCACATTGGTGATGTAGGCGGTGGACCGGTCGAGGTTGATCGAGGCCATCATCTTGTCGAGCAGCTTGCCGGCGCGGCCGACGAAGGGCAGGCCCTGGCGGTCTTCTTCGGCGCCCGGCGCTTCGCCGATGAACATGATTCGCGAAGCGGGGTTGCCGTCGGCGAACACGGTGTGGGCCGCGGTCCTCTTCAACGAACATCCGTCGAAGCCTTCCAGCGCGGCTTTCAATTCGGCCAGTGTTGCGGCGGCAGAGGCGAGAGTTTGCGCCGTACCGATGGAGTCTTGCTCTTTCCTTGCACTCTCTCCCTGAGGGGGGGGTGAAAAAAGTTGAGGACCGCGCGCGGAAGCGGGCGGGTCCGAGACCCTTTTCGGGGAGGGGTATGCCGTGGCGCGCGTCCCGGCATGGCCCTTCCCGAACGCACCGCGCGCGTTCGACCCTCCCTCAAGGGGAGGGTTGGAGGGGAGCGCAGGCTTCGCCTTCGCCACAAAGCGGTTGACCGGCTCGTCGCCGATGGCTTCGTCGGCACCGGCTTCCACCAGCCAGGCGAGGGCAAAAAGAGAATCGATCTTGCCGGACGACGACATAATCCGAGCATAGGGGAGGCGCGTGGCGCGCGCGACCGCTTTGGTTGACCCAGCGCGGCTCGCCGCCCCACAATGTTGTGGGGCGAAAACCGCGGATTCTCCCATGAACGAGCCGGTTCGGCGCGAGAGCATGGAATACGACATCGTGATCGTCGGCGGCGGGCCTGCGGGATTGTCGGCGGCGCTCCGTCTGAAGCAGCTTGCGAGCGAGGCCGGCCGCGACGTGAGCGTTTGCGTTCTGGAGAAGGGTTCGGAGATCGGAGCGCATATCCTCTCGGGGGCGGTGCTCGATCCCGTTTCGCTGAATGAGTTGATCCCGGATTGGAAAGAGAAAGGCGCGCCGCTCGATACGCCGGTGACCGAGGACCGGTTCTATTTCCTGACGGAGAAGGCCGGCATCGCCGTACCTCACTTCACCATGCCGCCGCTGATGAACAACCGAGGCATGCAGATCGTGAGCCTAGGCAATCTGTGCCGATGGCTGGGCCAGCAGGCGGAAGCGCTGGGCGTCGAGATTTATCCCGGTTTCCCGGCAGTGGAGGTTCTGTACGGCAGCAGCGGCGAAGTGAAGGGCGTCATCGCCGGCGATTTGGGCATGGCGCGCGACGGGCATCACAAGGACACCTACACCCCCGGCATGGAGCTGCGCGGCAAGTACACTCTGTTTGCCGAGGGTGCGCGCGGCTCTCTTTCGAAACAGCTCCTGATCAAATACGGCCTTTGCGACGGGCGCGACGTGCAGAAATTCGGCATCGGCGTGAAAGAGCTGTGGGAGCTTGCGCCTGAAAAGCACCGGCGCGGTCTCGTGATTCACACCATGGGCTGGCCGCTCGACAACGAAACCGGCGGCGGGCTTTTCATGTACCACTGGGGCGAGCGCTACTGCGCGGTCGGCTTCGTGCTGCACCTGAACTACAAGAATCCGTTCCTTGCCCCGTTCGAGGAATTTCAGCGCGTCAAGTTGCACCCGAAGATTCGCCCCTTCTTCGAAGGCGCCAAACGCATCGGCTACGGCGCGCGCGTGGTCACAGAAGGCGGCCTCCAGTCGGTGCCGAAGCTGGCCTTCCCCGGGGGAGCCCTGATCGGTTGCGCGGCCGGCTTCATGAACGTGCCCAGGATCAAGGGCGCCCACAACGCCATGAAATCGGGGATGCTGGCCGCCGAGGCGGCTTTCGTGGCGCTGGGGCAGGGCAGGTCAGGCGATGCGCTCGACGAGTACGAACAGGGTTATCGGGCGAGCGCGATTTACTTGGATTTGAAGCGCGTGAGGAACGTCAAGCCATTGTGGTCGCGCTTTGGCACCTTTCCAGGAGTGGCACTGGGGGGCTTCGACATGTGGACGAACCAGCTGTTCGGGCTGAGCCTTTTCGGGACCCTAAGGCACGGAAAGCCGGACTCGGCGACCCTGCGGCGGGCACGGGAAAGCCAGCCCATCACCTACCCCAAGCCGGACGGGGTTATCACTTTCGACAGGCTCTCAAGTGTGTTCCTTTCCGGCACCAACCACGAAGAAGACCAGCCGGTTCACCTTCGATTGACCGATCCTTCACTTCCCGTGAGCGTGAATTTGCCAGAATATGACGAGCCGGCGCAGCGCTACTGCCCGGCAGGCGTATACGAAATCGTGGAGCAGGGCGGAGGCGAGCGGTTTCAGATCAATGCGGCGAACTGCGTGCACTGTAAGACGTGCGATATCAAGGATCCGTCGCGCAACATCACCTGGGTGCCGCCAGAAGGCGGCGGAGGCCCGAACTACTCGAACATGTAGGAGACCCGTTTTGCGTGTTTTTCCCCTGATCGTCGCGTTTCTCCTGACCGGCTCCGCCATGGCGGCGACCGGCCAAACGGCGGATTTCGACTTCGGCGACGACACGGGGAAAGTGTTCGCCGATTACCTCTCGGCGCGCTTCGCGGCGGAGCAGCGCGATTTTGGCGAGGCCGCCAGGTACTACAGCGAAAGCCTCGATCGCGATCCCACGAACCCGCAGCTCATCGCTCTCGCATTCTTCTACACCGCGCTCGCGGGACAGGTCGACGATGCCGTGAAGCTGGCTGGCCGTCTCGCCGCCGGGTCGCCCGATGATCGCGCCGCGCGCCTGACTTTGGCCGTCGCCGCGCTCAAACATCGCAATTATCGCGAGGCGCGCGACGATCTCGCGAAATCGGCAAAGGGACCCGTTCCCTCGTTCACGGTCCTGCTGCTCGACGCCTGGTCCGCCGCCGGAGCAGGACAAGGCGATGTCGCCAAGGACGAATTGAAACAGCTTCACGCGCAGCACAGCGCCGACGCGCTCGCCTATTTCAACGAGGCGATGCTGGCCGAGTATCTCGGCGAAAAGGACCTTGCCGCAGCCGATTACAAGCTGGCCCTCGACACGACGGGCCAGACGCCGCGCGTCGTCGACGCATGGGGTCGTTTCCTCGAGCGCAACGGCCGCGTCGACGAAGCCAAGGCGCTCTACGAGAAGCTGAAGGACGACGACGCCTACCAGGGTGTCGTCGGACCTGGGCTGGAGCGCATTTCCAAGGGCGTCAAGCCCGACTCGCTCTCACCGCGCCCGGAGGACGGGGCGGCGGAAGCGCTGTTCGGCATCGCCGCATCACTGAACGACGAAAACAGCCGAGATGTCTCCATTCTCTATCTGCAGCTGGCGCTTTATCTGCGGCCCAAGCTCGAACTGGCGACGATCCTGTTGGGCAACCGCTACGAGACGTTAGGCAAATATGAGGAAGCCATCGGAGCTTACCGCTCGATCGGCGCGGATTCGCCCTACTATCGCGCAGCCTCGATCGCGACTGCGGTGAATCTGGCGCGGCTCGACAAACTCGACGAAGCCACGACAATGCTCGAGAGCCTCGCCGCAAAATACCCGACGGATGTCGAAACATGGACGGCGCTCGGCGACGCCCTTCGCGGCGGGAAGAAATACAGCGAGGCGGTGGACGCCTACACGCACGCGATCCAGGCCGCAACACCGGTCTCGAAGAAGTTCTGGCCTCTCTATTTCGAGCGCGCCGTAGCCGAGCAGGAATTGAAGAACTGGCCTGCGGCGGAAGGCGACCTGAAACAGGCGCTCGCACTCAGCCCTGACGAGCCGCAGGTCCTGAATTACCTGGCCTACACATGGATCGACCAGCACCGGAACTGCGAAGAAGCGGCGAGGATGCTGGAGAAGGCGCGAACACTGTCGCCGCAGGACGGCTACATCATCGACAGCGTCGGCTGGGCCTATTATTGCCTCGGCCGCTACGCCGATGCCGCCAAGGCCCTTGAGGATGCAATCCAGCTCGTCCCCGGCGATCCCACCATCAACGATCATCTGGGCGACGCCTATTGGAGGATCGGCCGCAAGCTGGATGCACAGTTCCAATGGAGCCACGCCCTTGCCTTCGGTGCGGAGGCGGGCGAGAAGGCCAAAATCGAGAGGAAGCTCCAGGTCGGGCTAACCCGTGACGATCGAAGCTGAGTCCCAGCGCGCGCCTGCCAAGATCAACCTGTTCCTGCATGTCGGAGCTAGGCGCCCGGACGGTTATCATGCGCTTCAAAGCCTGGTCGCGTTCGTGGAGGCGGGAGACAGGCTGACGTTCTCGCCGGCGCGCGAGTTGAGCCTCACGGTCGAGGGACCGTTCGGAGCAGGGCTGTCGGCGGACGGTGACAATCTGGTCGTAAGGGCCGCAAAGGACCTCGATTCAGGCAAAGGCGCGCGCATCGTTCTGACCAAGAACCTGCCGGTTGCGTCCGGAATCGGCGGCGGATCGGCGGATGCGGCTGCAGCCTTGCGCGGGCTCGCGCGCCTGTGGGGATTGAATCTGGCACAGGACGAGATGCTCGCAATCGCGGCGGGCCTCGGATCGGATGTTCCCGTCTGCGTGTCGAGTGAGGCGCAGTGGATGGAAGGCCGCGGCGAGAAGCTGACCACGATCGACCCGCTGCCCGCAATCCCCATCCTCTTGGTCAACCCGGGAGTGTCGGTTTCTACTCCGGAGGTGTTTGCGGCACTGGGAGGGCGGAGCGGAACGGAGCTTCCGCTGCCACCGAAATTCAACACGTCTGACGATCTCATTGGCTACCTCCGTGACACCAGAAACGATCTCGAAGCGCCGGCACGCGCTATTGCTCCGGTAATCGGCGACGTTCTGGCTCTGCTCTCGGTGCAGCCGGGCGCACGCCCGGCGCGCATGTCGGGAAGCGGGGCGACGTGCTTCGCGCTGTTCGATACGGACGGAGCGGCGATCGCTGCCGCCGGAGCGATCCGGGCACACCACGCGTCGTGGTGGACTTTTCCCACGCGGATCGCGAGGTTTTCCTCTGCTGCGTCGCTTTCCTTGGCCGACGAGCGGGTGCATCGCACGCGTGACCGGCATTGACGCAGGCGTCATCTTCGCCGACTGTCGAGGGCGCGAGCGAGACAACAGAAGGACTCCGCTCGCCCTGCGCGAAAGGAGCGGACAATGAGACCGACAACCGGCAAACTCCTGACGGCGTTTATCCTGCTCTTTTCTGCCACCCTTGCTCCCTGCGCCGCAGAGAACGTGAGCGGAGCCGGCGCTTCGTTTCCCTTCCCGATCTACGCGAAATGGGCCGACGCTTATCAGCGCATCGGCGGAGTGCGGGTGAATTACCAGTCGATCGGCTCCGGAGGCGGCATCGCCCAGATCAAGGCCGGGACCGTGACATTTGCCGGAACTGACGCTCCGTTGCAGGAGCCCGAACTGGACAGGCTCGGCCTGCTGCAATTTCCAACCGTGATCGGCGGTGTCGTTCCGGTCGTCAATTTGCCGAGCGTTTCGGCCGAGCAGCTGGTGCTCGACGGCAAGACACTCGCGGGCATCTACATGGGGCGGATCAAGCTTTGGTCCGACCCGGCGATCAAGGCGCTGAACCCGGGTCTGCCGCTGCCCAACAAACCGATCTCTGTGGTGCATCGCGCGGATGCGTCCGGCACGTCGTTCGTATTCACGACGTATCTTGCGCGCGTCGACACGGAATGGAGGAAGGGCGTCGGAGCGGCCACATCGATCGATTGGCCGACTGGAATGGGCGCGAAAGGCAACGAGGGAGTGGCGGCCCACATCACCACGACGTTCGGTTCGATCGGCTATGTCGAATTCGCGTACGCCAAACAGAACCATCTCAAGTACACGCGTATGGTGAACAAGGCCGACAAGGCGGTCAGCCCGAATGCCGACACCTTCAGGGCCGCAGCCTCCAGCGTGGACTGGCCGGCCGAAGCTTCGCACGGCTTTGACGTCGTGCTGGTCGACGAGCCGGGTGCCGGTTCCTGGCCGATGACGGCGACGAGTTACATCCTCGTCCATAAACGGCCGTCCGACCCGAGGGAGACGATGCAAGCCCTTGAGTTCTTCAATTGGGCCTATGCATTCGGCGGCGAGATGGCGCTCGGGTTGGATTACGTCCCGCTGCCGACCGCAGCGGTCGCTTCAGTAAGGCAGGTCTGGTTCGGCAGTTTCGACGCGAGCCAGCTTCCGGACTGCAAATTGAGTCCTCCAAGCCCGAAGTGCCGAAACTAACGTCGAGAGGCAAGCCGCCGGCGATCAATACGCGCGTTCGACGCAGAAATCGGCGACGTCGGCCAGCACATCGCGCATCTCGGAGGCGGCCACAGGCTCGAGTGCGCGGCGCGCATGTCCGGCATAAACCCTGGCGCGCGCCATCGTGTCGGCAATCGCGCCGGTTTCTTCGACAAGCGTGATGGCTCGATCGAGGTCGCGTTCGCCCTGCGGACCGGTTTCGATGGTACGCTTCCAGAACTTGCGGGCGGTCTCGTCGGCACGGGCATAAGCGAGAATCACCGGCAGCGTGACTTTTCCTTCCCGGAAGTCGTCGCCTACCGACTTGCCCATCAGCGCCTGGCGGCCGGAGTAATCGAGCGCGTCGTCGACGAGTTGAAAGGCGACGCCGAGGTTCTGCCCATAATCGTGCATTGAGAAGGCATAGGCGCCCATGCCGCGGGCCAGCACGGCGCCGGACTCCGCCGCGGCGGCGAACAGCGCCGCGGTCTTGGCGCTGACGACTTCGAGGTAGTGCTCCTCGGTCGCTGCGAGGTTGTTGGCGGACTTTAGCTGCATCACTTCGCCTTCGGCGATGATGCGGGAAGCGCGAGCCAGAATTGCCAGCACATCGGCGTCGTCCGGCTCGACCATCAACTCGAAGGCGCGGCTGAAGAGGAAATCGCCGACCAGCACGCTCGGCTTGTTGCCCCAGACAATGTTGGCGGACACCTTGCCCCGGCGCAGTGCGCTCTCGTCCACCACGTCGTCGTGCAGGAGCGTGGCGGTGTGGATGAACTCCACCGCTGCGGCGAGCTTGACATGTTCCCGTCCGCCGTAGCCTCCCATCGCCGCCGCCGCCAGGGTGAGCAGGGGCCTCAGCCGCTTGCCGCCGGAATCGATCAGGTGGCGGGACAGGTCGGGGATCAGGCTGACGGCGCTCGACAGGCGCTCGTGGATCGTGACGTCCGTCGCGCGCATGTCCGCAGCCACCAGGGCATGCAACCGCTCGACCGGCGATACATCGGTCCCTGGCCGGCGGATTTCAGGTGCTAGGCTCATCCCCGGAAACTTGACGAACTACCTGAACGACATTGGTCGGAGGGGCGCGCGCGGTCAAGCGGGCGATGCTACAATAAGTTGTTCCTGGAGGCAGAATAGCATGCGAGCGGTCCTGCGAACCAACGACCCGGTTCTGCTGAACTACGCAGAAGTGCTTCTGCGCGATGCAGGAATTGCCGTTATCGTGTTCGACGACGCCATGAGCATCACTGACGGTAGCGTGGGTATCCTTCCCCGGCGGCTGATGGTGGAAGACGACGATTATGCACAGGCGCGGCGGGTGCTGACGGATGGGCTGGGCAAGGGCCAGTTGGAGCCGTGAGGGGGCACGTGTTCAGTTTCCTGCTGGCGCTTCATTGGGGCCGAAAATGGACCAGAGGCGAACAACCGAGGATCGCTTTCTCGATGGCCGCGTGATCGTGCGGCAGCCGGCGGCGGGATTTCGCGCCGGGCTCGATGCGGTGGTGCTGGCGGCGGCGGTTCCCGCGCGCCAGGGCGGCGATGCGCTGGAGCTCGGGGCCGGGGCCGGGACGGCCAGTCTCTGTCTTGCCAAGCGGGTGGAAGGCACGCGCGTCACGGGCGTCGAGATCGATGCTGCCATGGTGATGCTCGCGAATGCCAACGCCAAAGCGAACGGCATGGCGGAGCACGCGTCGTTCGCGGCGGCCGATGCGCTGGCGCTGCCCGCACATTTGAAGCGGCCATTCGATCACGTCTTCTGCAATCCGCCTTTCCACGGGGACGACGGCGAGGCGCCTCCCGACGAGGCCAAGGCCCGCGCGGTGAAGGACGAGGGAAGGCTTTCGGCTTGGCTCGCGGCGGGCGTGAAGCGCACCGTTTCGGGCGGCACCTTCACCATGATCCTGCGCGCCGACCGGCTCGGCGAAGCGTTGGCGACGCTGGGCGACCGGGGGCTGACGATCTTTCCGCTGTGGCCACGCGCGGACGAACCGGCGAAGCGAATAATCCTGCAGGTGCGCCAAGGGTCCAAATCGCCGCTGCGCGTGCTGCCCGGACTCGCGCTGCACGAGACGGACGGCAGGTACACGCCGCGGGCCGATGCGGTACTGAGAGGGGCGGGACTGACTCTGTAACCTCCCCCTTGTGGGGAGGTGACAAGCGGGCGTGGCATTTGAGGTGTTGTTTGGCCCGCTGCCCGCCTATACGTTCCCGCCCGCCGGAGGATTTCCCGTGGCCAAGACCTTCCAGGACCTGATCCTGACACTTCAGAACTATTGGGCAGCGCAAGGCTGCCTGATCCTGCAGCCTTACGACGTCGAAATGGGAGCGGGCACGTTTCACCCTGCCACCACGCTGCGCGCGCTGGGCCCGCGGCCGTGGCATGCGGCCTACGTGCAGCCTTCGCGACGGCCGAAGGACGGTCGCTACGGCGAGAACCCCAACCGGCTGCAACACTACTATCAGTATCAGGTGATCCTGAAGCCCACGCCCGAGGACGTGCAGGACCTCTACCTCGGCTCGATCAAGGCGATCGGGCTCGATCCCATGAAGCACGACATCCGCTTCGTCGAGGACGACTGGGAGAGTCCGACGCTGGGCGCCTGGGGCCTCGGCTGGGAAGTGTGGTGCGACGGCATGGAGATCACCCAGTTCACCTATTTCCAGCAGGTGGGCGGCATCGACTGCGATCCCGTCTGTGCCGAAATCACCTACGGACTCGAGCGGCTGGCCATGTATGTGCAAGGCGTCGAATTCGTCTACGACCTCGCATTCAACGAGCGATTCCGGTACGGCGAGGTATTCCATCAGAGCGAGCGCGAGTTCTCGGCCTTCGATTTCGAATATGCGGACACCGACATCCTGTTCCGCCACTTTGCGGATGCGGAGAAGGAGTGCGCGTCGCTGAACGAGAAGAAGCTCCCGCTTCCAGCTTACGACCAGTGCATCAAGGCGAGCCATTGCTTCAACCTCCTGGACGCGCGCGGGGTGATTTCGGTGACCGAGCGCGCGGCCTACATCGCCCGCGTGCGGGCGCTGGCCAAGATGTGCTGCGAAGGCTGGCTGGCTTCGCCGCAAGGTGAATACAAGCCGAGGTATGGG
>Ga0335069_10011869_pt1 | contig 12278 bp, 14 predicted proteins | sample Lox_Sample_11_FD_206714 | JGI IMG/M metagenome (GOLD analysis project Ga0335069, IMG submission 206714) | Soil microbial communities from Loxahatchee National Wildlife Refuge, Florida, United States - Lox_Sample_1.1 | ecosystem: Environmental > Terrestrial > Soil > Wetlands | place: USA...
TTCGACCGACAAGCCGGTCAACAAGCCAGCCTCAGTCTCGTTGAGAATGAGGGTATCCACGTTGGATAACAAAGATGCCGGCAAAGATTGTGCCGGGGCAGGGTTAAGCACCACACGCACGCCCTTTCGCACTGCTTGAAAAGCAGCCTCTGCCACGGATGCCAGCGGGACTTCCAGTTGCATCACCAGGCACGAGACGCCTTCCAGAGCATCTTGTGCAGTTCGAACATCATCCAGCGACAAGCGATGATTGGCGCCCGGGCTGACCACAATGCTGTTCTGTCCGGATTCATCGAGCAAAATGAACGCCACACCGGTAGGCGCCTTGGGATCAGACAAAAGCCATCGGGTATCGATCCCGGCCTTTTGCAAAGCAGCACACTGAGCCTCACCGTTTGCATCCGCACCCACCCGGCCGATCATGGCCACATTTCCTCCCAGACGGGCAGCGGCCACAGCCTGGTTGGCACCCTTACCCCCCAACGCTGTCACCAGATCACCGCCCAACACGGTCTCACCCGGTGCCGGCAGGTGCGGCATGCGGATGATCAAATCCATGTTCAAGCTGCCAAGGACGACGATTTTACCCATGTGTCTTTATCGCCTTTCCACGCAAGGCCGAAAGGAACTCATCGGTCGTGCAGATCGATTCGGATAACTCGAGCCGTTTTCCCAGGCGGGTAAGTTGTGGCGGCGTGACGTACGTGCTTTCCAAGAGTGCCCCCTGTGACACCGCTTCGTGCATAGGCGCGTCCAGGATCACCTTCCCTTGAGCCATGGCAATCAGGCGGGTAAAGTTCTCGGCGCAAAAATCCATGTCATGGGTGATGGTGATGACCGTCTTGCCCTGTTCGTGCAGATGGTTGACAATGTGCGCCATGCGCCCCACATTGACCGCATCCTGGCCCGTGGTAGGCTCGTCCAATACGACCACCGGTGTATCCATAGCCAGAACGGAAGCCAGGGCAACCAGTTTTCGCATCGAAGGGGACAAATCATAAGAATTTGATTCAGTGTAAGTGGCAATTTCGGTCAAAGCCATGGCCGCTTGGGCAAGCTGTTCGGCTTTCTCGTCCGGAAAGCCCAAATTGTGCGGACCGAAGGCGACTTCCTCACCCACCGAGCTGCAAAAGAGCTGTTCATCCGGGTTCTGGAACACATACCCCACGCGCTGCGCCAGGCGATAAGTAGCCGTCTGGCGGGTATCCCAATCTCCCACCGTTACGCTACCCCGGGTTGGCTTTAGCAGTCCGTTGAGATGTTTGACCAGCGTGGTCTTGCCGGCCCCATTCTGGCCGACAATGGCCAGCCGTTCGCCCGGTTCGACCGTGAAGGTTACGCCGCACAAGGCCTCCACGCCGGTATTATAGATGTAATGCAAATCGTTGATCTCAATGCGCATGGCTGCCTCGCAGAACTTCTTGGAACCCCTCGGTGGCTTCCTCCAGCGTCACCGGCAAAACTTGATCGGCGGGCCACAGGGCTTCCTGCTGCGCCTGCTGCGCCACCGAGGTGAACCGGCTGATTCCCACGCCGCGTTCGGGCAACAGTGGATCGGTCAGCGTCTCGTGCGCCGTACCCTGGCGAAGAATTTTGCCCTCATCCAAGACGATCACCCGGTCGGCAAAAGCGGCAATATGCTCCACCTTGTGTTCCGCCATGATGATAGTGATGCCCTTGCCGGTCATGGAGCGCACCACCTGGAAAACCTCGCGCGTCCCGATGGGGTCTAGCTGTGAGGTAGGCTCGTCCAGTACCATCACGCGCGGCTGCATGACCAGGATGGAAGCCAGTGCTACGCGCTGTTGCTGGCCGCCCGAGAGCGCATAAGGAGAACGGTCTCCCAGCTCGCGGATGCCCGTCAGCGCCATGACCTCATCAATGCGGTCAGGCATTTCATTACGTGGCACCCCCAGGTTTTCAAGGCCGAAAGCGATCTCTTCATAGACAGTGAATTTGGATCCGGAAATTTGATTGAATGGATTCTGAAAAACAAGACCGGCGTGCAGCACCATCTCCGCCAGGGTCGAAGAGAGTGTCTCCACGCCGTCCACCCTTACCGATCCTGAGGTTTCACCTTTGAAAAAATGGGGCACAAAACCGGCGATGGTGTAGCACAGGGTCGATTTGCCGCTGCCGTTGGGGCCGATGACGGCTATGAATTCGCCCTCTTCCACTGAAAAAGAGATGTGCTGCAACGCCGGCTGTTTGCTGGTGGTGTACTGAAAAGAAAAGTCGTTCAGTTCTATGATAGCCATATATTGCTTCCTATCGAAGCCACCATTAAGATCAGGCAAAACCAACGCAGCACCTTTTCCCAATTGGTATCAGGAATTTCGCGCAAGCTGGTTTTTTTGCGCGGTGCATTGAAGGCGCGTGCCTCCAAGGCAACTGCCCGTTCCTCCACATCCACCAACGAGCCAAACACCAGCGGGCCGACCAACGGGAGCAGCGCTTTCACCCGCTGTCCCAGGCTGCCCTCGGTGTTCAGGCCGCGCGAGCGCTGCGCATCGATGATGGTGCCGGCCTTGTTGCGCATTTGCGGGATGATCTGCAGGGTGGATGTGACGATGTAACTGAGCATGGCCGGGAAGCCGCGCTGGGTCAAGTCGCTCATCAGTGCGCTGGGATGCGTCGACAACAGCACCAGCATAAAAGAGGAGACCATCACCAGAATGCGCATGGCGGTCAGGAAAGCGAACCGCACTCCTTCAAGCTTCACCGTCAGAAACCACAGGCGAAACAGCACCGTCTCACCCCCAGGATAGAACAAGCTTTGCATGATGAACAAAAAAGCGAACAATGGCAAAAATAGGCGCACGCCCGTGCTAAAGAACTCGCGCCCCAACCGGCCCGCCACAGCGATTGGGATGATCCCTGCGATAAATATAGCCAGGGGAGCCCAATACCAATGAGCAGAAAACGCAATGATGATAAAAGCAAACGCCACTGCCAGCTTGGTCAGCGGGTTAAGGCCATGCAAGGGGCCGGGACGATCGATATAGAATGAGAGTTTATTGCTCATAAGTTAATACTTAACCGGAGAGGGAGCACCGGTTTCCGTGCGCTCCCTCTCATTATGGAGAACGCCTTTATGAAGCTAAAAGCGAAACCAACACCGTAGCAGCAATGACAATCAACACCGCTGCAATGGCAATGGCAACAATGATTTGAGTGTTATGCGTACCCTTCTTTTCCACCATCACATTTTCAGAGCGCGGGAAGCGCGCCACATACCGCACAGAAAGACCCTGAATGATGGCAAAAGCCAGCAAGGCAGTGGTAACTTTGTCTACAGGCTCGACCAGGAAGTTGGTGGAAAGCACCGACGAAATCAGACCATGGCCGGTTTGCAGCAAAAAGGCAGTAATGAATGAGGAACCGCTGGCGGTGATGCCACCGTACAACCATACGGAAATGGGGGTAGATGCAGTTGCAGACGTCAAAGAAATGAGAATGCCGCTGATGATCACTTTCCACCAGTTCGTGAACAAGCCAAAGCGTGCGCACCAGCCTGCTACAAACCCAATAAGCAATGCCACCGGGAACCACGGGAGAGCATTCGGGTCGATCAATAAGCCCCAGATCGTGTTGGATAGCGTGCCGGTCAGCGCACCGGCCCACGGCCCACAGAGAGCGCCCACCAGTACCGTGCCAATCGAATCCAGGTACACAGGCAACTTCAGTACCACGACAATTTCGCCAATCACTACGTTGATGGCAATGGCGACCGGGATCAACACCAACGTCATCGTGTTGAAATCTTTTTTAATAGAACGAATTAGATTCATAACTTCTCCTCTCAAATGGCCTGAGCCAAAGATGTCCAGACGTTAATCTGGGAACTGCCGGCAGAGTGTTTCCATGCGATCCACAAAAAGGTCCAAGAAATCATTGGCGCGTACTTTCATCGCCACCCGCATATTGGGTTCCTTATGATTATAGTTGTAATAATCCGCAAAGGTCTTACCAATCGATACACCCGCATTGGTATCCACGTCCACGTAAAAGTCCTCCCAGGTCACCAGGTCGGGTCGAAAGACAAGTGCCAGTGCCAACGGGTCATTGATGGCGCAACCCTCGATCTTCTGATACGCATCGTGAAATTCCATGTAGAAGCGAGTGGAATCGGCAATGAATCGCGAGACAGGCGAATGGAATTGAAGCAAATGCTGAACATGTTTGGGTGTCAGGACGCACTGGTACGTCACATCCAATGGCACCAGCGATAAGCTCAACCCGGCATGGTAAACGATGTGCGCGGCGTGCGGGTCACACCATACGTTGAATTCCGCCAGAGGCGTCGTATTCCCCTGGAACTGGATTGCCCCACCCATGCTGATGACCCGCCGCAGGGCCGGGACGATGCGCGGCTCGGTGCGGATGGCAAGCGCCAGGTTGGTTAGCGGCGCAATCGCCAACAGGGATAGTTCCCCCGGCGCGGCTACGATCGTATCGATCAAGAAATTGACGGCGTGACGCCGTTCATGCAGGCGTGAAGAAGGCGGCAGCTCGGCATATCCCATGCCGGTTGGGCCGTGAGTTTCATCAGCGACGATCAAGGGTTGAATGAGAGGAAGATCGGCGCCGCGTGCCACTGGAATGGCGCCGGCATGTGCCAGATCGAGCACCCGACGGGCATTTTCATAACCGGCTTCGGCAGTGCAATTTCCGCAGCAAACGGAAAGCCCTTCGAGAGACACTTCGGGGGATGCCATGGCCAGCAAAATGGTCAGGGCATCATCAATCCCCGGATCGGTATCGATCAATAAGCGTTCTGGTGCCACAATGTACCTCCTCGTCCAGGTGAGATGAACTACCTATCGCAAACGGTTCAAATTGTACAACCGTGAGCATACGATAAAGCATGCATCTGCGCCAGCCCTCCCGCCTTGTACACAATGAACCGCAATAAGAAACCATTGCAAGAAATGGTGGAAGAGCAGAAGTGCAATATGACGTTGTAGAGGCGAACCGTGGATTAAAAACGACAAACGATACTATTTGAAGCCATCCGCGTAATTCGCAAGCACAAAACGCTTGGTGTTGCCCAATAGAAAACCAAACAGGTCAACGCTTACCACTATTATATTCAATTCAAATCAATTGACAAGTGCAAGCTATCCCGATTGGCAACAAACTCACGGAAACCCAATTTCATTTTGAAGCCGGCGGTGGATAGAGCCCGCGCTGTTTCAATTCTTCGATAAGACCGGTAATGATGAATTGCTGTCCCTGGCCGGTGAAAAGCAGGCTGGCAGCAATGGGAAGGGTGATGACCATTTCTCCAAAATGAGCTTCCAGAATCAAATGAGATTGTCCCTTTGTCCCCTGTTCTTTTATGTACCAGGAAGTACATTTCAATTGCTGCAATGCTTCACTAAGCAAGGGGTAATTGTTATCCATGCGTCTTATCTTACCTCGCATCTTGCACCTCGACGCAGGTAAAGTATTGCAGTTTCGTTGTAATAGTCAAAGAATGAGGAGAATCTACAAAATGCCGGCCAGGGCGGTCAATCCAAAACCTACAATGATCACGCCGGAAATCCGGTTGACCCATTGCAATCTTTGAAGATTGAATTTCCCCCGGAACGCCCCGACTCCGCTGCTCAACACCAGCCACCACAATGCCGACCCCAGGAACACGCCCAGAACCAGGATCCCTGCTGCAGCGTAACCCCGGCTCATGCCTGCCAACCCCAGGCCGGCAAAGATCGCCGCGAAGGAAAGAATCGTCATCGGGTTGGTAAGCGTCAGGAAAAAGGTCGAGGCATACGCGCCAATGAGTCCGCTGCCTTTGGCCACGACCGCTCGTTCCGCGGGTCTGGTCAATAAAGTCCTTACTCCCAAATAGCAAAGGAACATACCGCCAATAAGGCGCAGCCAAAACTGTTGAGCCACCAAAAAACTCGAGATGAAGGCCAGGCCGAACCCGGCCACGCAGCCATAGAGTGTGTCGGCGGTGGCAGCGCCCAACCCGGAGACGAGCCCGGTTACCCGCCCTTCGGCCAGTGTGCGCCGGATGCACAACACACCGATCGGCCCCACCGGTGCGGCAATCGAAAACCCGATGGCCAGGCCCTTGAACAAAAAACTAAAGTCCATTGAGCTTTCCCCAAAATAAATCTTGCTCTGCTTTTAAACCAAAGGCGCTGGATCTTCAAGACCAGTCTTCACCAGATAAGCCTTGCGGTTTCGTGAACGGATAAACTCCCGTACTTGATAGAACAACAACATCAAAATCGAAAGATGCCCAAAGACATGGATCAGTAATCCATAAGGCAGGAACCACCTGTCCATCTGCGCCACCAATAAACCGGCCAGGCACCAGGCAATCACGCGTCCATCCAGTCGCGACCACCCCATCCAGATCAATAAGGGCAGCAGCATAAAAACATAATGGTGATACCACATTACATTCGGCGAAAGCATCATTCCCAAGGTTGTGATGATAAACGCCGGTTCTTTTGCCTGTTTGCCAAAAAGCAAGAGGGCGTTGCTCACTAAAACGACGACGGCGATGTAGATCGTCAGAATGTGCTGGACCAACGGATAATTGGTCGCGAAGAAATCCAAAACCGGTGATTGAAACCTGAGATTCTCCGGCAAGCTGGCCACCACACTCTGCAGGCCGGCAAGCCTGGCCGCCAGGGATTGTGAATTGGTGCCCAGCGGGAACTGATTGGTCAACCACTGAAAAACCGAAGGGTACTTAAGGACCGGGTCGAGCCCAAAACAAAGAATGCTCAAGCCGGTTATCAGGATAATGACGGCAATCGCTGCTGCCATGGTCTTCCATCTTTTATTGGCAAAAAGGTAAACAAAAAACAAAGCAGGAGATACTTTAGTCAATGTGGCCAAAGCCAACCCGGAACCGCCCAGAATGGGAAGACTATCCGCCCACAAGAACAACATGAATATCCCAAAAAGGGTAATCACATTGATCTGGCCAATGGTCAACAACTCAAGAAATGGGGCAAAACCCAGGCAGATGACATACCAAAACCCAACCTGTGCATTCGAATAATCATAATGCTTTGCCACCCCATATACCATCAGGACAAGAAGAATGACATTCAATGTCGAATAAAGTGACACCTGGAGCGGTAGCGACCGTATCCCGCTAAACACAGCGACGATGAACAGGGCAGAAGGAGGATAAAGATAGCCATGCCCGATATTCAGTATTCTATAAGGATCGCCACCATGGATCATACTTGAGAATGCCTGCTCATAGATCTTGAAGTCTTGCATCAAAGCGCTGGGCAAAGGCTTGATGATGATCAGCTTCAATTCCGTGTAGAATCCACAAACCACGTAGAAACACAGGAACAAGATCATCCAAACTTGTGGGCGGGAAAGAAACTTTGTTGCTGTCTTGATGGCTTTCATGATGTTCACCCTATGGTCAATAGTCTGTGTTACCCCCATACATGATGGCGGCACGACTTGCCACAATATCTGATATTATGGCATAGAACAATTATAGCTACTATGATTTTGGCTGGGAAACTGTCTGTTGTTCAGATTTGCGTTGTTGTTATTTGCCAAAGCAGGTTAAGCCACCCAAGATAACGCTGTCGCTATAGTCCTTCTTCAGTTTTCACTGTGATGCCATTTCGTTTGCACAGCACAGTAAATACACCATCTCCATCTCCCAATGTCCCATTAAAATTGCCATCGTAAACTTTTCCAACGCCACAGGAAGGCGAGCAGCTTTTGAGGATAGCCTCTTTGGCTCCGACCAGTTGAGCCAGCTTTAACGCTTCTTGAGCGCCGCGTTCAAACTCCTCCGTGACATTGATGCCATCTTTGCGCACGACGCAGCCGTTTTTAATTTCAGACGAAAGCCTGGGCGTCGGTAACCCACCTAACTGTTCGGGGCACACTGGCATGGCCTTGCCTTCTGCTACCAGGCGAATGACCGCTTTGCATGGCTTCCCTACCCCATCATATCGGCATTGAATGCCCGCCAAACATGCACTTACAATGATCATCTGATATTTCTCCTGAACTCTATTCGATGATGCGATCTTCGATCTCCCAGGCGTGATCGAGCACGTGCCAGGCCGCCCGGCGGACAAAGTAGCGCACCGGCCAGGGAGTTCCGCCTCTGGCTTTTTGCTTGGGCAATTCATCATGGTCGGCCGCCTCCAGCGCATCGAGCACATCCTGGCGCACACTGTCCAGCGCCTGGCGCGGGGTCAGCCCTTTGACCGGAGCCGATTTCCATGCCAGTTGACCCAGGTAAGCTCGTTCAGCCTCGAGCACATGATTGATCATGGTTGCCAGGTCGCGCCCGCCCCCGCGCGGTCCTTTCTGCAGCGCATGGCCCTCGGCACGCTGCACCTCACGATCGAAGATTCGCCAGCAGGCTTGCAAAATGGCCTGAAATCGCCGGATCTCATCCGCAGAAGCAGGCTCGTGATCAACATCCAGTACCACTCCGGGCATGCCAAAATCAGGTGCTCCTCCACCATCATGCCGCTCGATCACGGTGAAATCGGCTATACTCGCAGGAACCTGAAAATCAACCTCGCTGCCAATTAAAGCCTGGGCGTAACGCGGCCCATACGCCACCAACGTCTGCAATGCCGCCGTTTCATCGTCGGCCCGTCGGCACCAGCCCGGCCAATCCACCGCACCGGCAAACACCTTTTTCTGGCCCGTCTCGATAAATACGTTATATGTGCTCATGGCTTCCTCCTGTGATTGCCACAGCCGCAGAATTGTCATTCATTCCGATTTACATTACACCATATTTGCCCACCCAACGCAACACCTGTACCACTCGCGGGGTTTTAATGAGATATACTTGCACCTAAAATTCAGGAGGACCTCCAATGAACACCACTTTGGCATCCGTAATGGTGACCCGTTACTGGCCGCGGCTGGATAGCCGCTTGCGAGATGCGTTGCTCGTTTTGACTGGCAGCCTGGTCGTGGCAGCCATGGCGCAGGTGAGGATCCCCCTGCCGTTCACGCCCGTGCCGCTGACCGGCCAGACGTTCGCTGTGTTGTTGGTGAGCGCCGCCCTCGGCTCACGCCGTGGGGCCGGCAGCCTGTTGCTGTATTTGTTGGCAGGAACAGCCGGTTTGCCTTTCTTCGCCGGTGGCGCCAGTGAGTTAGCGTATCTTTCGGGACCGACCGGCGGCTATCTGATCGGCTTTGTCCTGGCAGCTTACGTCGTCGGCCGCCTGGCCGAGACTGGCAGGGATCGCCATTTCCTGGCAGCAATTGCTACGTTTCTAATCGGCGAAGTGCTCATCTACATCCCGGCCCTGATCTGGCTAAGCGCCTGGATCGGGCCGCAGCACGCACTGGTGTCCGGCTTGCTGCCCTTCCTGGCCGGTGATGCCATCAAGCTGGTTGCCGCGGCGCTAGCCCTGCCTGCGGCATGGAAGCTCGTCAGGTGATTGCCAATTCAAGGATTTGCTCATCTACACCAATTCTAAGGTACCCCGTTGCCGGGTGATACGCATGCGGTAACCAAAGACCACCCAGGCAATGGCGCCGTAGACCAGAAATATAAGGACTTCCTTGGCAATCCACGGCCAAACGCTGGCGTAGCTGGCCCCATCGATCAGCGCCCGTACCGCCAGCAGCCCATTGGTCACCGGCAGCAAATTACCGACGAACTGAAGCGGAGCAGACAAGCTGCTGAAGGGTATATTGATCCCACAAAAGATCATCATGAGATAACCCATCCAGTTACCGATCAAATACCCGTAGCGGATGGGCAGAGAAAACGCTCCAATGCACCAGCCCATGGCACCGGCTGAAGCAAAGATAACCAGAATCACCGGCGCGGCGCGTAACAAATTGACCAGCGCAATGGGAATATGCAACAGAGGAATCAGCACAGCAAAAGTGACCGACGAAGCGATCATCGCTTCCCCGTAATATGCCATGCTCTTTCCGAGCATGATGGGCAGCCAACTGGAAGGCGCAGCGATCAGGTATTGGAGGGTATCAGCATATTTCTCTGATTCGATCACCGCTTCCATGGTCAAGATGATGATAAAAACGGCGATCTGGACGCCGTTGCCGATCAGCGCAAACCGTTCCAATTTATCACCGCCGGCGGCCTTGGCCATAAAAACGAAGAAAAGTGATTGCAGCAAAATGCGCGGCAGACGCATTCCTAAAAAGATTTCCGGGGTCAACTCGACAAGGTAATCTGCCCAGGAAGCTCGTACCCCACCCCAGAACAAACGCCAGGCGCTACGCATCACCATTGCTCCAAGGTTCCGGTTTGCAAAGCTCGATATTCCACATGCTGATACAGGAAATGGGCAATGATCAAATAAAGGACCGACAGTCCCAGGATTACCAGGTAATTGGGCAACATACTTCCTTCTGTTCCTGATACGGCCGCATTCAAGACGAGGTTGCCCCAGGTGGGAGACAAAAGCTGCGAAAATGGGTGAGTCCATAACGGCAACAACGTCAGCGGGATCGAAAGGCCGGAAAGGATAAAAACCGGATAATTAGCCACTGACATGAGCTCGCCTGCCGAGCGAGTCAGGATGAACAGCGTACCAAATACCAGTCCCAGGCAAGTGATCGAAATAATCATCAACACCAGCCCAATTAGAAAAGCCAAAGGGTTAGCAATTCTTATGGGAATCTGGAAGGCCAACATGCCGGTCATGAAGGTCAGGCCCATGGCAATGATAGACGTGATCGCATTGGCAAGGCTCTTGCCCAGCAAAACAACTAACAAGGGGGTGGGTGACGCCATAACCAGGGACAGGGTGCCTCGACGGCGTTCCTCGCGAAGGATATCACCGGATATAAACAGATTCGTATTCCAGATGGAGATCAGCCCGACACCGATGATGGCAAACAGGCTCAAGTCCGGTCTATGCCCGTACTCGTAGGTTCCCACTGAGATAAGAGTAAAAATGACCGGCTGCAGGATTAGCGTGCCGACGATCTGAGACGACACAACATTGTCCTTTAGTTGCAGCCATATGGAATTACCCAAGATCCTGAACGTGGGACGAATATCTGCGAGCTTCATTGATTATTCCTCTTTGGTCCCCCCGCCCACCAGCTTGATGTAAGCATCTTCCAGCGTAGGCTGGCGAGTCACCACTTTGTGTACCGGTACACCTTCCAGAATCGCCAGGAACTCCTTGACCATTTCCGCACCGGCCGGCGCCTGGATCTGCAGCAACTGGCTTTGCTCCAAAGGTTCGACGTTTACCGCCTGGACACCCGGATGCATCCGTAGTTTGGTGATCAATTCTTCGGGAATGCCAAAGCATTCGATCTCCACCACCTCCAGATCAGCAACCAATTTTTTGAGCGCCGAGGGCGTGTCCTCTACCAGGATGTGCCCTTTATCCATGATCGCCACGCGGCCGCATAGGGCATCGATCTCGAACATGTAATGTGAGGTCAGAAAAATGGTTTTACCGGCTTGATGCAAATTGCGGATCACTTCGCGCAAGTTGCGCGCCGCCAGCGGGTCCAGGCCGATGGTGGGCTCATCGAGAAAGAGCAGCTCCGGGTCGTGGAGCAGGCCACGCGCAATGTGCAGACGTTGCTTCATGCCGCGCGAATAATTCTCGACGCGTTCGTTGGCCCGATCGGCCAGCCCCACCAACTCGAACAACTCAGGGATGCGCCGTTTAGCAATTTCCGGCGGTATCTTGTAGAGATCGGCAAAATACTGCAAATTGTCGCGCCCCGAAAGCCGCATATACAGGCCGCGCTCGCCGCCAAACACCAGCCCGATGCGCGGGCGGATTTCCTTGACCTTCTTGACCACGTCCAGGCCAAAGACCTGGGCCATGCCAGAGGTCGGCAGGAGCACCGTTGCCAGGATGCGCGTGATGGTGGTCTTGCCGGCGCCATTGGGGCCCAGCAAGCCAAACAACTCGCCGCTCTGGATAGAGAGATCGACGCCATCCAGGGCCACGATCTCTTTATGCCTGCGCCGAATAACACCGGTGGTGGTCTGATAGGTGCGACGTAGGTTTTGGGTGAAAATGGTGATCAAAAGAGAAACTCCACGAGACAAGTTTTTGATTTATCGGGATATGACCCGGTAAATATTGAACAACGCCTGGTCAATTTCTCTTTGGGGGTCTTCTTCGACTACCCCCTTCCATCCCCATTATAGCACCCCATGGATTTTCAAACAAAGACACCCTTTCCGGGTGTTTGTCACATGAGTGGTTGGCGGATTTGAGAAATGAAAAAGGGTGAGAAGGGATCTAGGACTTACCAGCGTTAGAAGGAAGCGCCGAATGTCGATAGGATGAGAG
>Ga0335069_10011871_pt1 | contig 12277 bp, 8 predicted proteins | sample Lox_Sample_11_FD_206714 | JGI IMG/M metagenome (GOLD analysis project Ga0335069, IMG submission 206714) | Soil microbial communities from Loxahatchee National Wildlife Refuge, Florida, United States - Lox_Sample_1.1 | ecosystem: Environmental > Terrestrial > Soil > Wetlands | place: USA: Florida...
TTGGCTTCATACCTGCGTCAGGATTGCCGCCCGAGAGCACTGGGCCCGTCATTGTCCTTTCCGCACACCTCGATACCGTCTTCCCCGCTGAAACTCCGCTCAGGCCCGTGATTGCCCAGGCGAACGGAAATTATCGGCTTAGTGCGCCTGGCGCCTGCGACAATGCCGCGGGTGTCGTCGGAATGCTTGCCGTCGCCCGGGCTCTGATTCACGCAAAGGTCAAACTCGCCGTCCCGCTTGTCGTCCTCGGCAATGTCGGCGAAGAAGGCGAAGGAGACCTCCGCGGAATCCGTCATTTCTACGAACAGCATGCTCTCGCCGGCCGCATCGCGGCCCACGTCGTTCTCGATGGTGCGGGCTCGGACTCCGCTGTGACACAGGCCCTCGGCAGCCGGAGATACCTGGTCACGATCAACGGCCCCGGAGGCCACAGCTTCACCGACGCTGGAACGCCCAATCCCATCGCCGCAATGGCAACAGCGCTCTCGTCTCTCGCGCAAACACCGCTTCCCGATCTGCCCGTCACCACACTCAATCTCGGCACAATGCACGGCGGCACCAGCGTCAATTCCATTCCTGAGTGCGCCACCGCTTCTATCGACTTTCGCTCCACAAGCCCCGCCGAGTTGCTCCGGCTTGAAGTCGCCCTGCGCCGCGCCGTCGAAGACGCTGTCGATCAATGGAACTCCTCTGCAAAGCCTGCTCCCTCGCGCAGCCGTGCTGCTTTGTCCTTTTCCATCGAAAAAATCGGCGATCGCCCTGCCGCGCAACTTGCGCCGGACTCGCCGGTGCTCGAAGCCCTGCGAGCCGTCGACCGTCATCTCGGTATTCAAACCGATTTGCGCCTGGGCTCCACCGATGCAAACATCCCCATCGCGCTCGGCATCCCTGCGCTTTCCATGGGCGCCGGCGGTGACGGTGGTGGCGCTCACACTCTTGCCGAGTGGTACAGCGACAAGGACCGCGCGATCGGCCTGCGCCGCATACTTCTCGTCACGCTTGCCGTAGCTGAATGGGCCGCAGGTCTTTAGCGGCGCTCTGCTACACTGCGCGCATGCCTGCCATCCTTTCCCTGCTTCTTGCAGCCTTCGCCGCATCGACGTTGACCGCTCAAGCCGGCACGGCCAAAACCTCTTCCCCGCAGGCAACGCCAAAGCACGCCTCATCGCAAGCGGTCCAGCCTCCGGAGTTGATCCTCTTCAACGCGACGATCTATACCGGCAATGGATTCGCGCAGGACAAGCCTGAAGTCGTGCAGGCGATGGCGATCGCTGGCGGCAAGGTCATCGCAGTCGGCACGACGGAGGAGGTCACGCGTCTGGCCGGGCCAAAGACCATCTTGCGCGATGTCGACTCTCAACACACCGGGACGATCATCTTCCCGGGCTTCAACGACGCGCACACACACCTCGGCGGAGCCGGCCGCACCAAGCTCAACATCGACCTCACCGGCGTGAAATCCCTCTCTGCGATGCTCGGCCAGATTCACGCAGCCGCCAAGGACGCGCCTGCCGGCCAATGGCTCACCGGTGGCAACTGGGACCATACGCTCTGGTCTGAAAAACATCTCCCCACTCGTCAGGACCTCGATCGCGTCACCGCCGGCCATCCAACATTTCTCAATCGCATCGACGGTCACATCGCCATCGTTAACTCCGTCGCGCTCTCCGCCGCAGGCATCACCGGCAAGACGCATCCTCCCCAGGGAGGCGCGATCGATCTCGATCCCCAGGGAGAGCCTACCGGCATCCTCCGCGAATCGGCCCAGGAGCTCGTCTACAAGGTCATTCCGCCGCCCAGCAGCGACGAACGCCGCAAGGGCGATGAACTCGCCATCAACGACGCCCTCGCACACGGCGTCACCAGCGTTCAGGACCTCAGTACATGGGATGACTTCCTCGTCTTCGAAGAGATGGAGAAGGAGGGCAATCTTCACATCCGCATCAGCGAATGGCTCCCATTCAAGTACTCCCTCTTTGATCTCAAAAGAATGCGCGCGCACCACGACGCCCACGATCCCGTCCTTCACACCGGAATGCTCAAAGGATTCATGGACGGCTCGCTTGGCTCGCGCACCGCTGCAATGAAGGCACCCTTCGCAGATGATCCCGCCAACACCGGCCTCCCCCAGTTCACCCAGGACGAACTGAACAAACTGGCCGCCGATCGTTCCGCAGCGGGGTTTCAGTTGGGCTTTCACGCCATCGGAGACAATGCCACCGCGATGGCGCTTGACTCCTTCGCACAATCCGGCGTTGCGAAAACCGCTCGCAATCGCATCGAGCACGCCCAGGTCGTCGATCCGGCTGACATCCCCCGCTTCAAACAACTCGGCGTCATCGCGTCCATGCAGCCCAATCATCTCCTTACTGACATGAATTGGGCTGAAGACCGTCTCGGCCCGCAACGCGCCGCCTACTCCTACGCATGGAAGACCTTTCTCGACGCGGGTGTGCCTCTGGCCTTCGGCACCGACTATCCCGTCGAGCCGATCACCCCGTTCCGCGGGCTCTACGCGGCGGTGACGCGCATGAACGAAGCCGGCACAAAGTCCTACTATCCAGAGAACAAACTCACGCGCGGCCAGGCCCTCTACGCATACACGCAAGGCTCCGCCTACGCCGAGTTCGCCGAGAAGCACAAGGGCCGTCTTGCTCCCGGCTACGAGGCCGACTTCATCCTCGTCGATCGCGATCTCTATACCGTAAGCGCTCCGCGGCTTCTTGGCGCAACCGTTCTGCAGACATTTGTTGCAGGCAAACAGGTCTACATATCAAGCGCGCACTGATGACCTTCGACTCAATCTGAAACCGGGGCGTTCACTGACTGCAATAATCCACACAGATGAAGCCGCGCGCCTATCTGTTGATGGTCTTTGTCGTGGCGGTCTGGGGATCGACCTTTGTGCTCGTCAAGGGCGCACTCGCCGACGCAACTCCCGGAGCCTTCAACCTCGTTCGAATGACGCTCGCTTTCGCGTTGCTTGCTATCGCTTACCATCGCTCATGGCGCACAATCCGTAGCAGCCATCTCGCTGCGGGAGCGCTCACGGGCCTCTGTCTCGCTGGCGGATATCAGTTTCAGACCACTGGTCTCGCGCGCACTTCTCCATCCAAGTCTGCCTTCATCACCGGCCTCGTCGTCGTTCTTGTTCCACTTTTTTCATCAATCCCCGGACTTCATCCGCCCGGCGCGCATCGTCCGCGATGGAATGCATTTCTTGGAGCGGCCTTTGCGCTCGTCGGAATCCTTCTCCTCACCGCGCCGTCGATGGCCAGCTCATCCGGTTCAGCAACGGAAGGCATCGCTCGTCTGCTCCCCGATCTCTCTTCGATGAACGCGGGCGACATCCTCACCTTCGCCTGCGCTATTGGCTTCGCATTCCACTGTATCGCTCTCAGTCACGCTTCTCCCCGCATCCCGTTTCAGCCCCTCGCTCTGTTGCAGGTGGGTTTCTGCGCAGCCTTCATGGCGTTGAGCCTGCCTCTCATCGAGCATCCTCATATCCGCTGGACACCCCGCCTGGTTGTTGCTCTTCTCATCGCTGCGGCTCTCGCCACTGCTGCCGCTTTCTCCATTCAAAGCTGGGCGCAGTCCATACTGCCGTCCACGCACATTGCCCTGCTCCTCACGCTCGAACCCGTCTTTGCGTGGATAACGTCCTTTCTCTTCACCGGCGAACGCCTCGGTCTGCGTCCGGCATCCGGCGCCATCCTCATTCTCATCGGCATCGCTCTCACTGAACTCGTCCCGCAAACCCACGTCCCTTCGGCACACGAAGCCTGATTCCCTTTCGATCTGATCTCTTCTTGCAGCCCGTCTATCCCATTCGAGAGGCACCGTAGCAGTTAGGCGACCGCAAACAAACGCAGGTACCCCATCCTTCCGCAGTTTCATCGCGGAAGGGTGGGATACCGCGAACCGCGACTCTGCCGGCTTGCTGTCCCGCTGACCTCGCCTCCACTAACGCGGGGCAATCTCCGCCGAATCCGCCAGTGCATAAGCCAGAACCGTAACGACAGCGGAATTCTCGTTCAGATGCCGCATATCGACCTTGTCAAACGTATCCGCCGCCGTGTGGTGGTAGTTGAAGTAGAAACGGCTATCCTGAACCGGGGCAAAGCTCGGAACGCCCTTTTGCCTCAACCCGTCGATGTCTTCACCGGTTTGCGGTGCGCTGATTAGCGTCGATGCCCCGATCGCATCCAGAACCTGCGAAACAGGGCGAAGCCACTGGCCCAGCTCCCTCCGCCCCGCATAGTAGATTCCGGTCGGGTGGTCAGCCCCAAGGTCGCATTCGATCGCGCCGATGTGATTGGCAAACTCTGCCTTGTAATCCGCCATGTAGGCAGCCGCACCTTCTGAGCCTTCCTCCTCGCTCATCCATGCGATGAACCGGACTGTACGCTTTGGCCGAATTCCCAGTTCCTTCATCAGCTGGATCGCCTGCATCGAAACCACGATCCCCGCTCCGTCGTCGATCGCCCCCGTTCCAAGATCCCAGGAATCCAGGTGCCCTGAGACCACAACCACCTGCTCGGGATGCTCCGTTCCCTTCCAGTCCGCAATCACGTTGTAGCTTTCGGTATCGGGCAGGGTCTGCGGAGTCAGGGTCAAATGAAGCTTCACTCGTCCCTGGCCGGTAAGGCTCTTCAACATTTCGGCATCTTCTGCCGTCACGGCAGCCGCAGGAATCTTCGCCACGCCGGGCGCGTAGTCCGTCATTCCCGTGTGGGGCAGGCGAAAATCCGCACCGCCTGCGGAACGGACGAGCACCGCGGCAGCGCCCGCGGCAGCGCCCGCGGCTGGTCCTGCTCCGCGATACACAACCGTCCCGATGTAGGCGTCCAGGCCGCCGCCCTGCGCGGCGAGTTGTTTGTCAAAGGCGCGATTGAATACCAGGATCTTACCCTTTACAGCATTCGCAGGGAGCCCACGAAGCGCTTGCCAGTTGTCGACCACCAGCACCTCGGCCGTCAGCCCCTCGGGAGCGGTTGCAATGCTGCCGCCAAGTGCCGTAAGCACAATCTTTTGCTCCGTTCCCGGCGTCTGGCCTGGCCACTCGACCAGTTCGGCGGTTTCCGTACCCCGCACCCAGTGCGGCACCATCGCCTTTTCCAGCTTCACTTCCGCACCCAGCGCGTGCATCTCTCCGGCAACATAGTCCACCGCCTGTTGAGCCTGCGGCGACCCGCTCAGTCGTGGCCCGATGTTCTCCGTGAGATGACGCAATTGATCCAGCGCATAGGTGTCCTTGAGCGCCGCATCGCGAAGCCGCACCATCGCAGAAATCTGCTCCGGCGTCCAAGAGCTCTGTCCGACTGAAATCATGGCATTGAGCCGGTCGAGTATGGAGGGCTGATTCGGGCTGCCGGGGCGCTGTCCGGGCGCCTGGCTTTCGCAGTATCCCGGTCCCGCTGCAAGGGCTAGAACCAGGATGATGATGAAACCGCTGGACTTCCGAAGGGACTTCATGCCGGATGTTACCACGATGCTTTAAATCCTCTTTCCCGGTTTCCGCGTCTAACATGTGTGTCGCTCTCGCTGTAGGCAAAGTTCAAGGCGCGCGCACGTCAGGCTCTTGCGGTGACTGAACTCCGGCAAGGGCTTAAGCGCTCGCGTCACTCGTTATACTGGATATTGACCTGAATCGGCCAGCCAACGATGCTGGAAACTCAAGAGGTTGTCTAACGTATGAAATCGCTCTTGGAACGGCTGCGTTCGCACCGTCTCGCTTTCACTTTTGCGCTGCTTGGCACGCTCTCTGCCGCAATCGTCGGTGGTTCCTACGCCGCCCATGGAGTGCGCGGGCAGGAGAAACAGAATGACAGCTCTGATGCCACGCCGCTCAAAGTCAACAACTCCGCTTCCCAGCCGAACGAATTCGTGAAGATTGCCAAGGCCGTCGGGCCTGCGGTCGTCAACATCAACACGCAAACCCTGCCCAAGGCCAGCGCAAACAAGGGACATCGCAATCCTCACAGCCGTGTCCAGCCACCACCCCCGGGCGGAGGCGGCGGCGACGACGACGAACAGACTCCTCCCGGTCAGGGCCAGAACAATTTCCAGGACTTCTTTAACCGCTTCTTCGGCGGTCAGATGCCCGACATGGGCGACGGTGACGACGGTCAGGTTCACGAGTCTCTCGGGTCGGGTTTCATCGTCGATCCAAAGGGCTACATCATCACGAATAATCACGTGATTGAAAAGGCCGACAAGATCTACATCAAGCTCTCCACCGACCCCGATAGTCAGGACTTTGGTCGTCCGGCCCGCGTGATCGGAACCGACAAGGCCACCGACCTCGCCGTGATCAAGATCGACACCAGCACTCCTCTCCCCACGGTCAAGATGGGCAACTCTGACTCCTCCCAGGTCGGCGACTGGGTTGAAGCCATCGGCAGCCCGTTTGCGCTTGCGCAGACCGTCACCGCCGGAATCATCTCCGCCAAAAACCGCACCATTGAGCCCGGCGTCAGCGGCCAGTTCCAGCACTTCATCCAGACTGATGCAGCCATCAATCCCGGCAACTCGGGTGGGCCCCTGCTCAACATGCAGGGTGAGGTGGTCGGCGTGAACACCGCGATCTACACGCAATCCGCCGGCTATCAGGGCATCGGCTTCGCGATGCCTTCCAACACCGTCGTCTCCGTTTACAACGACCTGATCAGCCCCAGCCACAAGGTCACGCGCGGTTCGATTGGGATCCAGTTCCGCCCGGGTCTCTCCGGCGCGGTCAACCGCGTTTACGGATTCAAGAACGGCGTCCTCGTGCAGCAGGTGCAGCCTGGAGGCCCCGCTGAGAAGGCCGGCCTCAAGGCGGGCGACATCATCACCACGATCGACGGCCGCTCCATCAAGGACGGCGACGATCTCGTCAACGAGATCGCTAGTCGCAGACCGGGTTCCAGCGTTCGTCTCGGCTTCCTCCGCGACGGCAAGCCGAGCGATGCGACCGTCACCATCGGCGACCGCGACAAGGTCTTTGCTGAGATTGCTCAACAGGAGTCCAACTCCGCCCCTGACGAGCGCGGAGACGCGGGCGAAACAAAGCTAGGCCTCGTCGTCCGTCAGGCGTCTGAACAAACCACATCAAAACTCCACACCTCGGGCGTCGTGATCCAGTCGGTCCGCAATGGTTCCTTTGCCGATCTCGTCGGGTTGGAGCCCGGCCTCGTGATTGTTCGCATCAACAAGCACTCCACCGGCACGAAGGATCAGTACGATGCCGCCGTGAAGGCCCTGAAGAGCGGCGATGACGTCGTCTTTGAAGTCATGGATCCGCGTCATCCGGAAGCAGGGATTAACTATCCTGCCGGTACTTTGCAGTAACGGCGCAACCGGGTGAGGACTGGCATCCCGTCCGTCCTTACCCACGAATTAAGGCCAAATGACCGATGCTTGCACGGGCTCGCGTAGGACTTTCGTAACGCCCCTTGCCGTGTAATCCGGATTTCGGCACTGCTTTTTGTTGGCGCTTCCCGAAACGTTCGGCTAAACTTTCCGGAACGTCCAGGGAATCCAATAACCTGAGGTATTTCCTATGCTCTTATTCCGGGCTGGCCTGGCGTCGATTTTGGCGGCGGTGGTTTGTTTCGCTCCGGCATTCGCGTCGACCGCTCAGAGCACATCGAGCACACAAAAGAAGACCTCGAGCAGCCACGCGCACAGCAAACACAAATCCTCAAAGAAGTCGCACCACAAATCGCATGGCCAGCAGGGCATCGATTCCACGCGCGCGACCGAAATCCAGCAGGCGCTCATTCGCGAGCACTACATGACGGGCGAACCCACCGGCAAGTGGGACGCAACCACTGTAGCGGCAATGCAAAAGTTTCAGGCTGATCAAGGCTGGCAGACCAAGCTGACGCCCGACTCTCGTGCGATCAAGAAGCTCGGCCTCGGGCCTGACTACTCCAGCGCGATCAACGCCGGCAGTTCCTCCACTTCGACTGAGCCGCAAGCCGCGAGCAAAATCCCCGCCGCGCAGGAGGCTGGCTTCGTTCAGGCCTCCGGAGTCAACAAGTAAGCACTTTTGCGGCTTCTGACTTTCTTCCGAAGCTTCTTCCAGTCCGGCGCAATCTTTGTCTACATTCTGAGTGGTACAGATGTCCTTTCGATTCCGACCAAAAAGTGAAGGCCGCCATTCCGGCGGCCTTTCTTACGTTCTGTCCTCTTTCCTCTAGAAATGCAGCGGCGGAATCCCCTTCAGCAGGAACTCATACCGCGCGCGCAGCGTATCGGGCCCGGAAGCGATCGGGCTGTTCAGGTGGATCAGCGCGTCATCGGCGCCATACTTTGGCCATGCCGCCGCTCCCTGACCATTCGGATCGCCCGTCTTCGCAAAGTTCGTCCAGTAGGTCATCATGGCCTCGCTCAAGTCGCGGTCTTCCTGACGCACCTTGAATCCCGGCCGGGTGTCCAGCGTCCCGAACACGTACTCGATATCGTCCGAGTGAAATGCAAACGTCCCCGGATGAAACTTGCTGGGCGTCGCTGCCAATTCGAAGTGATAGCGGTACACCGGCGCGTTGCCCGTCTTGCGATGCGCCTCCAGCCACTTCCAGGTGCCGAAACCAATAAACGCATCGCTGCCGTAGTCAATTGCCGAACGCAGCGACTGCGCGTCCGTGTCTCCGGGATACAGCTTCAGAAACTCGTCTGTGCGCTCCTTGAATAATCCCGTCGCCATTGCTTTCCATTGTTGCGCCGTCATGCCCCTCATCGCAAAGAAACTGCCCTCGTCGGCATTCCATCCTGCCAGCAGAGGAACATGCGCCTGCTTCCCTGCCGCATAGGTATCCGGCACAGGCTCGGTCAGGAATCTTCCGTCAACAACCGGCGCGAACCCCGTCTGCCCCTTCGATTTCGCTGCTTCCAGCATCTTGTCCGTGGGCATGGCGCGCAACTCGGCGAGCGACTTCACGCCAATCTTCTCCACCCACTTCCCATCGACCGGGGCGCGTTCTTTCACCGTCTCGCCGCCGAGGCTAAGAGCGCTTGGAAACGCAGCGCCGCTCTCGCCGATCGCCTTGTGGAACAGGCCTTGTGCCATCGGCGAAGCCATCAGCGTGCTCACTGCAAACGATCCTGCGCTCTCACCGAAGATCGTCACATTCCCCGGATCGCCTCCGAACGCGGCAATGTTGCCCCTCACCCACTGCAGCGCGGCGACCATATCCATCAGCCCGTAGTTTCCTGCCGCTCCGTTGCCTTCCTTCGCAAGCTCATCCGTCACGAGAAAGCCGAATACGCCAAGCCTGTAATTGATCGTGACAAGGACAACGCCCTTCATCGGCAGAAAGTCCCCATTGTGACGCGGCTCGGAGCTGGCGCCTCCCGAGTAGCCACCACCATGAATCCAGAACATGACCGGCAGCTTGCTCTTCTTCGTCGCGTTTGCCGGCGTATAGACGTTCAGAAAGAGACAATCCTCGCTCGGCCCCGCGTCCTGAAAGATCATGTCATCGAACACGCGTCCCTGGGCACAGTGCGCGCCATACTTGGTCGCATCACGCTGGCCCTTCCACTTCGGGGCCGGCTGCGGCTCCTTCCACCGGAACTCCCCCACCGGTGCTCCTGCATAGGGCAGCCCCATGAACGCCCGAACCTTTCCATCATGAATGGTCTTTCCAACCACCTTGCCCTGTGGCAACTTCACCTTGAGTGGGTCGGCGTTTGCAAATCCCGCGACCCCCAGTACGAGTCCGGCGGCCGTCAGGGCACACATCACCTGCGTACGAAATTGCATTGAAAAATCCTCCGCGAGATACCTTATCAGGACGAACTGGCAGGCCACCGAGTTTCAAGTGCGAAGGTAATCCCCTCTGCAACTCCAACTGCTACGCGATCTCCGCGCCAAGCAGGTCGCCAATCGTCTCCCTGCGGCGGATCAACCGCGCGCTCTTCCCCTCGACAAGCACCTCAGCGGGCCGCATGCGCGTGTTGTAGTTCGATGCCTGCGCCATTCCATAGGCTCCGGCGTCAAGAATCGCAACCAGGTCGCCGGGCGCGAGCGGCTTGATCTTGCGATCGCGCGCAAAGAAGTCTCCCGTCTCGCACACCGGTCCCACAACATCCACCACTTGTGCCCTTCCTGCTCCCGGTTTCGCCGGCACAATCTCGTGATGCGCCTGGTAGAGCGCCGGGCGGATCAGGTCGTTCATCGCCGCATCCACAATCACAAAGGTCTTCTTCCCGTTGCGCTTCACATGCAGCACCCGCGTCAACAGCGCGCCTGCCTGTGCCACGATAAACCGACCCGGCTCCAGCAGCAGCCTTCCCTCAAAACCCCCGAGCGCCTCGCCGATTGCCGCCGCGTACTCGGCGGCCTTCGCCGCCGGATGTCCTCCGCCTGCATCGCCCGCCCCGTGATAATCGATTCCCAGTCCCCCACCGGCATCGATCGTTTGCAGCGCAATGCCCTCGCGTCCAAGTTCCTCCACAAGCTTCCTCACTCGCTCCAGCGCTGCCCCAAATGGCGAAGCCGAACGGATCTGCGAACCGATATGGACGCTCACACCATTCGCCTGCAGCCAGCGATTCTGCTTCGCGCCGCGATAGATTCGTGCGGCCTGACGGATATCGATGCCAAACTTGTGCTCGCGCAGCCCTGTCGAAATATATGGATGCGTCTCCGCAAAAACATCCGGATTCACCCGCAACGCAAAGCGCGCTCTTCTCTTCAGCTTCCGCGCGCGTGCCGCCAGCAGCTCCAGTTCCTCTTCGCTCTCCACGTTGAACTGAAGGATGCCTGCCGTCAGCGTGCGATCGATCTCCTCCGCCGTCTTGCCTACACCCGAGAACACGACTCGCCCTGCCGCATCCGGCGCCGCTGCAAGCACGCGCTCCAGTTCGCCTCCCGACACGATGTCGAATCCCGCGCCCCGCTCCGCAAGCAGCTTCAGAATAGCCAGCGAGGAATTCGCTTTCACCGCGTAACACACCAGGTGATCGCGGCCGGTAAACGCACTTTGAAAGAGCGACAGCCTCTCCACAATCTGGTCGGCCGAGTAGACATACAAGGGCGTGCCAAACTTCTTTGCAAGTAGTTCCAGCGATACTTTGCCGCAATGGAGCGCTCGCCCGGGCGCAGGGTGATGAAAGGGTCGCGATGACATCTTCTCGGCAGTGATCAAGACTGGGTTCCAGCCTGTGCGTGGGATGATCTGAGCCTATCGCATCAGGTTTGCATCCGACGAATACCAATTGCAAGAGGGGTGCCGGGTGCCCAGGTCCCTGTTTAGGAACCGGGAATCGATCAGGCCCGCCGTGTGATTGTCTCTCACCCGCCTTGTGATGAGGAGCGGGTGCCCCATCCATGTCGAGCCTTATCACGACATGGGTTCGATTCCACGAACCTTCACTCATCGAAGCCCTTGAAAAGGCCCACGGCTTCGATTACGCCGATTCGTTTTCAGTTCTCAGTCCGCAAACTGCTGAAGCCACGGCATCATCAGCGATGCCACCTTCGCCGGCTGTTCATACGCCGCAAAATGCCCCGCATTCGGGAAGAGATGAAATTCGCATCCTCCGGGCGCCGCGAGAAATGCCTGCATCTCTCCCGCCGTGACTCCCGGGTCCTCCCCTCCGCAAATGGCGAGTATTGGCGCATCGATGCCCGCAATCAGCGGCACCGAGTCTGCCCGCGTCGCCAATCCTGCTTGCACCGCAACAACCGCATCCGCACTGAGTTTCATATGAGACCGCAACTCGCCAACGATCTTCGGCCGCTGCGCGCGCGACGTTGCCCCGATCAGCGTCTGCGCATTCCCATTGAAGATTCCCACTACGCCCTCTTTGCGCGCCCGCGCAATCGTATCGGCCCGTCTCTGAAGGTTCTCCTCCGCGTCGGGTTGCGCTTTCGAACAAACAAACACCAACCCGCGCACCCGCTTCGACGCTCTGCGCCACACCTCGAGCAGTACGTAGCCTCCAATCGAACAACCCGCAAACACCGCCGCGGGCAGTTCCAGATGGTCCAACAATGCCAGCACATCCGTCGCAAGCTGATCGATGGTCAGCACCGGAGCATCGGGCACCCGCGCAAAGCCGCCCACCGGCAGGTCCTTGCCGAGCTCCGACTCCCCGTGGCCACGAAAATCCGGCAGGATCGCTCGCACCCCGGCCAACTGGTCCACCAGCGGAATCCAGTACCGGTGATCGAGTGGCGTGGGATGAAGAAAGACAATTGGCACCCGGAAACCAACGTCCTGATAGCTCAACCGGGCGCCGTTCGACTCGTAGGTCTCGCTCATACGTTAGGAGGATACAACCA
>Ga0335069_10011873_pt1 | contig 12276 bp, 14 predicted proteins | sample Lox_Sample_11_FD_206714 | JGI IMG/M metagenome (GOLD analysis project Ga0335069, IMG submission 206714) | Soil microbial communities from Loxahatchee National Wildlife Refuge, Florida, United States - Lox_Sample_1.1 | ecosystem: Environmental > Terrestrial > Soil > Wetlands | place: USA...
CCAACCGCAACCCCCTGTTCTTCGAGTTCACCGTCGACATCGAGGTGCGCGATCTCGCGCATTTGCAGAACATCCTGGGCGCGCTGCGCGTGAGCGCCGCGGTCGAATCGGTCGACCGCGTACGCGAGAAGGAAAGCGGCTAGGCTCGTGATCAGTCCTGGCCTCACCCGCTTGCGGGAGGGGGTATGGGGACAAGGGGAAAATGTCTCGCATTGGGCAACACTTCGATTGCCCCTGACTTATCGACGCCAAACCACACAGCTCAATCGGCATCGCCATGCAGATGGCCTGGCGGGTGCGGAGTTGGGGGCGGGTTGGAGGTTATGCGGAAGCAGCTCTAGCATGAACCGCTGAACTCACTCGGGGGGCTTTCATGTCACTTTCCGATCTTGCATCGCTCGGCAGCTTTCGTTAGCGGCGCGCAATCATGACGGCGTTCGATCATGTCATAGTGCTTCTGTCTTTTGTCTATGCAATCGCGCTAACACATCTTCTCTCGCGGATTGGATCGGTTATCAATGCGTATAAGCGCGTGAATTGGTCAGGCCTGCTGGCGCTCGCTGTCATGAACGCGGCTGTTATTCTTATTATGAATTGGCTATCGCTCCTCGGATATCGCAATCAAAGCGACTGGAACGTTCTGGACGTTGCCGTGCAGCTTTGGATGGCGATTCAACTCTATTTCTGGTGTTTTGTTGCGCTGCCCGAGATCCCGACGGACGGGACCATCGATCTTGAAGCGGTGTATTGGAAGCAGCGGCGCATCTACTACATCGCGGGTCTTGTTAGTATTCCTGCGGCCGTCGCGGTCAATCTTGAATACCTGAAGACGCCCCTCGCAGCATTCGTCGTGCAATCCAACATGATTGCATTCGCTGGTAGCGTGCCGATGCTCTTCGCGATCTGGCGGCCTGAGCGGTGGGCGCAGTGGCTCGCCGGTGTCTGCGTCTTCGCGCTCGGCGGAATAGTGACCCCATTCTACTATTGGCGGCTCATCTAACCCCAAATCAGTCGCGCTCCAGGAGCGCATGGTACCCGCCGGCGCGGGTGATGCGCGGATGGTGACCGGACCGCAACGCTCGGCCGGGGATGACAGTGAGTTTTTGATTTCGACGAGGCCCTCTTTGCTCTAGAAGCGTCGCGGCAAACGGACAACCGATTCCAATGAACACCGAACAAGTCCTCAAGGAATTCGAGAAGGCCGGCGCCCTGCTGCGCGGCCACTTCATCCTCACCAGCGGTCTGCGCTCCGACGTCTATCTCCAGAAGTCGCTGCTTTTCACCGACGCCAGGCGCACCGCCAGGCTGATGAAGGCGCTCGCCAAGAAGGTGCGCGAGCAGCTGAAGGTGCAGCCAACCGCCATCGTCTCCACCGCCGTCGGCGCCATCGTTCCCGGCTACGAGATGGGCCGCCAGCTCGGCTTGCCCGCCTATTTCGTCGAGCGTGTCGACGGCAAGTTCCAGCTCCGCCGCAACTTCACGCTGACGAAGAACCAGCCCGTCTTGATCGTCGAGGACATCGTCTCGACCGGTGGTTCGATCAAGGAGTGCATCGAGACGGTGCGCAAGGCCGGCGGCAGGCCCGTCGCCGTCGCCGCGCTGGTAGATCGTACCGGCGGCAAGGTGAAGTTCGGCATCCCGTTCATCCCGCTGGCAACTTGGCAGGCCAAGGCTTGGGAAGCCGACAAGCTCCCGCCGCATCTGAAGAACGTCCCCGCCGTGAAGCCGGGCAGCCGAGGCCTTGCATAGCGGCGCGATGCCGTGGCGGGCGCCGCGGCGGAAGTGTTCGATAGATTCGTCCTTCCGCAGATGCCGCCGCTTCTACCTCGCTGATTGCGCTCGCACTTCGGCTGCATGGCTGATGTTCGCGGGAAATGTATCCCCCGCCGCCGGAGCAGCCTTATATTTCCGGCCATGAAACGCGATCTGAGTCTCTCCGCCCCCACGCCCGTCATCTCCGCCGCGCTCCGCCGTTCGCCGGGGCGGGTCGCAATTGGGGGAGGGGGGACAAAAAATTTCGCTGACAATTATGTTGCGAAGTCGCCGCTAACCAGCGGACAGAACTCGGGAAACCGCCTGGGCGCCGGCGCACCGCCGGGAAACCGCAACGCGCTTCGCTACGGCTTTGCCTCCGCGGCGGCGAAGGTGCGCAATGGTCTCATCATCCGTCGCTTCCGCGAGCTTTATCGCGCCATCGACGCCATCGTGCCGATCTGGCGCGCCGGTGGCGACGGGCAAGCCCAGTCCCGCCACGCATACGACCTGATGCTTACGCTGGAGGACCCATGAACACGCTCCGGCTCGGCGTGAACATCGATCATGTGGCGACCGTGCGTGAGGCGCGCGGCAGCGCCTATCCCGATCCCGTGCGCGCCGCGCTGCTGGCCGCGGCAGCCGGCGCCGACGGCATCACCGCGCATCTGCGCGAGGACCGCCGCCACATCTCGGACGCCGACATCGAGCGGCTGTCGCGCGAGCTCAGGATCCCGCTCAACCTCGAAATGGCCGCGACCGACGAGATGCACATCATCGCACTGAACGCGAAACCGCATGCCGCCTGCATCGTGCCGGAGAAGCGCGAGGAGCGGACGACCGAAGGGGGCCTCGACGCGGCCGGCCAGCACAATCATCTTTCGCCGATCGTCCGCAGCCTCGGCGCCGCCCGCATCCGCGTCTCGCTGTTTGTGGAGCCCGACAAGCGCCAGCTCGACGCCGCGAAATCGCTCGGTGCCCCGGTCGTCGAGCTCCACACCGGCGCCTATGCCAATGCCGGCGGCGAGGAGCAGGAGCGGATTCTTGGCCGCCTGCGCGAGGCGGCGGCCTATGGCGCCTCCCTCGGGCTCGAGATCCACGCCGGCCACGGCCTGACCTTCGACAACGTCAAGCCGATCGCCGCCATTCCCGAGATCCGCGAGCTCAACATCGGCCATTTCCTCGTCGCCGAATCGATCTTCATCGGTCTCGACCCGGCGATCCGCCGCATGCGCGCCCTGATGGACGAAGCGCGCGCATGACCAACATCCTGGTGATGTGGCTCATCGCGGCGCAGCTCGTCGCGTTGACGGCGATCTATTTCGTGCGCGCCCGCCTGTCGCGCAATGCCTTTATCGTGCTCGCCACCGCGTTCATCGTTGCCGGAGTCGGCGCGCTCTTCTTGACCGAGCTCGTCTATTCGACCGCCAACACGCGCGCCCTGTATGCGCCCCTCGACCTCGCGCGCGCCGGCACTGTCCTCGACGCCCGGATCGAGACCGGGCTCTCGGGCCGGTATGACCTGTTCCTCGAGACCGATCACACGCCGGGCATAGCAAAGTTCGGTTGCCTGACCGGCGATAGCGGTTTCGAGGCGCTGTGCCCCAGGGGCGATCCTGAGCTTGATGCCGCCTGGACCGTCAGCGAAGAGGGAAGCACCGTCGCCCGGGGCGGCAGCGATCTTCCCGGCTGGCGCGCGCGCCAGGCTGCTCTGGACCCCACCGAGGCGGCGCGCCGCCGCGCCGCCTATCTCGCCGACATGGCCAAGGTCGAGAACCCGTCCGATGTCACGCCGCTGTTCCACTCCCTCGGCGGCTTCGGCGCCGTGGGCGGCCGCAGCTATGGCGTGAAGCTGGTCCTGCGTCGCCCCGCGCCGACTCTTGCGGCGCTGCATCCCCGCCTGCTTGTCGGCTACAGTGACGCCCAGACTCGCGGCCTTGGTCTGTGGGTCATCCTCTTCTGCCTCGTCGGAGTCGTGGGCGGCGGCGCTATGATCCTCGCTGCGCGCGCCAGACAGGGAACCGCATCATGATCATCGGCTTGGGCTCCGACCTCATCGACATCCGCCGCGTCGACAAGTCCATTGAGCGCTTCGGCGAGCGGTTCCTGTCGCGCATCTTCACCGCAGTCGAGCGCGAGAAGTCGGACAGGCGGGCCCAGCGCGCCGCCTCCTACGCCAAGCGGTTCGCTGCAAAGGAGGCGTGCTCCAAGGCGCTCGGTACGGGGCTTCGCCGCGGCGTTTTCTGGCGCGATATGGGCGTCGTCAACTTGCCCGGCGGCAAGCCGAGCATGAAGCTCACCGGTGGCGCATTGAAGCGTCTTCAGGAGATCACGCCGCCCGGCCACGTCGCCCAGATCGACCTCACAATCACCGACGACTTCCCGATGGCGCAGGCCATCGTCATCATTTCGGCGGTTCCCGCCGCCCAGGCTTAAGCACGTTGCCGCGCCCGCCTTGACCTTGGCTGCGCCCGCCCGCAAAAGACCCAGCGATGTCCGATGATCCCCCGATGAGCGCCAAAGACGAAGCTGCCGCCCCTGCGAAGAAGCAGGGCGAGTCCTGGATCGAGACGGTCAAGACGATCGCCTATGCGCTGCTGATCGCGCTCGTCATTCGCACGTTTCTGTTTCAGCCCTTCAGCATCCCGTCGGGTTCGATGGAGGCGACGCTTCTTGTCGGCGACTACCTCTTCGTCGAGAAGTTCGCCTATGGCTACAGCCGCCACTCCTTTCCGTTCAGCCTGGCGCCGTTCTCCGGCCGCATCTTCGGCGCGGCGCCCGCACGCGGCGACGTCGTCGTATTCAAGATGCCCAATCGCAGGTCGGAGCATTATCTCGATGACTACATCAAGCGCGTGATCGGGCTGCCCGGCGACCGCATCCAGATGATCGACGGTTTCCTGTACATTGACGACAGGAAGGTGCCGAAGGTCCGCGTCGCCGATTACATCGAGCCGGACGGCTTCGGCGGCACGCACCATGTGGCGCAGTTCCGCGAGACGCTCCCGAACGGCAAGAGCTACCTCGTCCTGGATCGCGGCGCGAGCGAGTTCGACAACACGCCGGCCTATATCGTCCCGCCCGGCAACTACTTCATGATGGGCGACAATCGCGACAATTCCGACGACAGCCGGGGCGAGGTGGGCTACGTTCCGGCGGCAATGCTTGTCGGCCGGGCCGAAATACGCTTCTTCTCCATCGATGACAGCGCGATCTGGTACGAACCCTGGACCTGGCCCGGCGCCATCCGCTTCAGCCGGATGTTCACCGTCATCGACTGACCTCGAAGAGCGCCTCGGCCATCGTTTTGCGAATCGCGAATTGCTGACGCGCGCCCTGACGCACTCCAGCGCCAATCCGCGCGCCTCGAACGAGCGGCTCGAGTTTCTCGGCGACCGCGTCCTTGGACTGATCGTCGCCGAGGAGCTTCACGCGCGCTATCCCGATGATCCGGAGGGCGCGCTCGCGCTCAAGTACAACGCGCTCGTGCGCCAGGAAGCTTGCGCCCGCGCCGCCGAAGCCGCCGGCCTCGCCGGGCATCTGATCCTCGCCAACTCGGAGAGCAGCAGCGGCGGCCGGCAGAAGGCTGCGATCCTTGCCGGCGCCTGCGAGGCCGTGATCGCCGCGCTTTACGAGGACGGCGGCTTCGAGGCCGCGCGCCGCTTCGTCGCCTGCTACTGGGACGACGCCTACCGGATGCTCGGCTACGACATGCGCGACGCCAAGACCGCGCTTCAGGAGTGGGCGCAGGCGCGCAAGGGCGACGCATCGATGCCCGTTTACACGCTGGTCCGGCGCGAAGGGCCCGATCATGCGCCGCGCTTCGCCGTTCGCGTCTCGGTCAGCGGCCATGAGCCGGAAGTCGGCGAGGGCGGATCGAAGCGCGAGGCCGAGCAGGACGCGGCGCGCCGCCTGCTTGCACGCGTGAGGCGGCAATGACCCGGCGCGCGGGGTTTGCGGCGATCATCGGTGCGCCGAATGCCGGCAAGTCGACGCTCGTCAACGCGCTCGTAGGCGCAAAGGTCGCGATCGTGAGCCCGAAGGTGCAGACCACGCGCATGCCGGTCCGCGGCGTCGCGATCAGGGACGAGACGCAGATCGTGTTCGTCGACACGCCTGGCATCTTCAAGCCGCGCCGCCGGCTCGATCGGGCCATGGTCAACGCCGCCTGGGCCGGCGCGGGCGACGCCGACGCCGTCGTCCTGCTGGTCGACGCCGCCGAGCTCAGCGCGAACCCGAACGGCCATGCCGCTGCGGACACCGCCGCGATCATCGCCGCGCTTGCGAAGGACAACCGCAAGGCCGCGCTGGCGCTCAACAAGATCGACGGCATGAAGCGCACCGATCTCTTGCCGCTGGTCCGGAAGCTGACCGGCGAATATGCCTTCGCCGAGGTCTTCCTGGTCTCGGCGCTCACCGGCGATGGGGTCGGCGACCTGGCCAGATGGGTCGCGGCGCAGATGCCCGAAGGCGACTGGCTCTATCCCGAGGACCAAGCCGCCGACATTCCGTCGCGCCTGCTCGCCGCGGAGATCACGCGGGAAAAAATATATCTGCGCCTGCACGACGAACTGCCCTACGCCTCGACGGTCGAGACGGAGAAGTGGGAAGAGCGCAAGGACGGCTCGGTCAAGATCGACCAGACGATCTACGTCCAGCGCGAGGGCCAGAAGGCGATCGTGCTCGGCAAGGGCGGCCAGACGATCAAGATCATCGGCGAGATGGCGCGCAAGGAGATGGAGGAAATCTTCGACCGCCGCGTCCACCTGTTCCTGTTCGTCAAGGTGCGCGAGGACTGGGCGGAAAGGCGCGAGCACTATCGCCAGATGGGGCTGGAGTTTCCCGACGAGTAGTGCGTATGTGGCCGCATGGAATGGAGCGATGACGCCATCGTGCTCGCCGTGCGGCCGCACGGCGAGTCGAGCGCGATCCTGGAAGTGTTGACACGCAGCCACGGCCGGCATCTCGGCCTTGTGCGCGGTGGGGCCTCGCGCCGGACGAGGCCGGTGCTTCAGCCGGGCAACGCGCTGCGCCTGCACTGGCGCGCGCGCCTCAGCGAGCACCTCGGCAATTTCTCGGCCGAGCTCGTCAAGGCGCGGGCCGGCGAGATGCTGGACAGCCGTGATGCGCTCGCCGGCCTCAACGCGTTCACCGCGGTCGCCTCGGCGGCGCTGCCTGAGCGCGAAGCCCACGCGTCGGTGTTCGAGGCCGCCGGCGTCCTCCTGGATGCGATGGTGGAGAACGACTTCGTCCACTGGGGCGCGCTGTATGTGCGGTGGGAGGCCGGATTGCTCGATGAGCTCGGTTTCGGCCTCGATCTGTCGCGCTGCGCTGCGACCGGAGCCTCGGAAGACCTGGTCTACGTCTCGCCGCGCAGCGGCCGCGCTGTCTCTTCCGGCGCTGGCGCGGCCTACAGGGAGCGGCTGTTCGCGCTGCCCGCGTTCCTGCTCGGTACGCAGGGCGCGCCAACCGCCGCCGCGGACGTCCTCGCAGGGTTGCGGCTCACCGGTCATTTCCTGGAGGCGCGCGTGCTGCATCCGCACGACCGCACGATGCCGCCGGCGCGGGCGCGTCTCGACGAACTGGTGGCGCGCGAATCGTAATAGAGAAGCACCATGGCTGACATCAAGGACGACATCCGCCCCGAACCCTTGGGCAAGGCGCTCGCCGAGCGCTATCTCGCCTACGCGCTCTCGACCATCACCCAGCGCGCGCTGCCCGACGTCCGCGACGGGTTGAAGCCGGTGCACCGGCGCGTGCTGTGGGCGATGCGCGCGCTCGGCCTCGGTCCGAACACCGCCTTCAAGAAGTCGGCGCGCGTCGTCGGCGACACCATCGGCAAGTATCACCCGCACGGCGAGCTCGCGGTATACGACGCGCTGGTGCGTCTCGCCCAGGAGTTCTCGTCGCGCTATCCGTTGGTCGACGGGCAAGGCAATTTCGGCAACATCGACGGCGATTCCCCTGCCGCCCAGCGCTACACCGAGGCGCGGCTCACCGAAGTGGCGCAGAGCCTGCTCGAAGGTCTCGACGAGGACGCGATCGACTTCAAACCGAACTACGACGGCGCCGAGGAAGAGCCCGTCGTCCTCCCGGCTGCGTTCCCGAACCTGCTTGCCAACGGTTCATCGGGCATCGCCGTCGGAATGGCGACGTCGATTCCGCCGCACAATGCCGGCGAGCTGTGCGAGGCGCTGAGGCGGCTCATCGAAAACCCCAACACCCGCGACCGGACGCTCTCCGACATCGTGCGTGGTCCGGACTTTCCGACCGGCGGCGTGCTGGTCGACAGCCCGGAAACCATCGCCGAGGCCTACAAGACCGGGCGCGGCAGCTTCCGTATCCGCGCCCGCTGGCGGAAGGAAGAAGGCGCGCGGGGCGTCTACCAGATCGTCGTCACCGAGATTCCCTACCAGATCCAGAAGGCCAAGCTGATCGAGCGTATCGCCGAGCTGCTGGAACAGAAGAAGCTGCCGCTGCTCGACGACGTGCATGACGAAAGCGCCGAGGACATCCGCATCGTCCTGACACCCAAGAGCCGTACCGTCGATGCGGACATCCTGATGGAGCAGATGTTCCGTCAGACCGACTTGGAATCGCGCTTCCCGCTCAACATGAACGTGCTCGACGGCGGCACCGTCCCCAGGGTGATGAGCCTCAAGGAAGTGCTCCAGGCGTTCATCGAGCATCGCCGCGATGTGCTCGAGCGCCGCAGCCGGCACCGCCTCGAGAAGATCGCGGCCCGTCTCGAGATCCTCGACGGCTATCTTGTCGTCTATCTCGACCTCGACAAGGTCATCAGGATCATTCGCAACGAGGACGAGCCGAAGCCGGTGCTGATCAAGGCGTTCAAGCTCACCGACAACCAGGCCGAAGCGATCCTCAACATGCGCTTGCGCTCCCTGCGCAAGCTCGAGGAGATGGAGATCCGGCGCGAGCACGACTCGCTGACCAGGGAGCAGAAGGAGCTTCGGAAGCTGCTCGGCTCCGACAAACTCAAGTCCGAGAGGCTGATCGACGAGATCAAGGCGATCGATGCAAAGTTCGGCGGCAAGACGCCGCTTGGCAAGCGCCGCACCCAGATCGTCGAGGCGACGCACATCGACAAGATCGAAGCCCTTGCCGAGGAAGCCGTTGCCCTCGAATCCGCCGTCGAGAAGGAGCCGATCACCGTCGTTCTCTCCGAGAAGGGCTGGCTCCGCAGCTTCAAGAGTCACATGGAGGAGAACGACAGCATCAAGTATCGCGAGGGCGATCGGCGCAAGTTTTGGGTGCACGCCCAGACGACCGACCGCCTGATGCTGTTCTCGACCGACGGGCGCTTCTTCACACTGGACTGCGCGAAGTTGCCGGGCGGCCGCGGCAACGGCGAGGCCATCCGTACCTTCATCGATCTCCCGCCCGATGCCGACATCGTCGCCGTCTTCGCCCACGTTCCCGGCCGCAGGCTGCTCGTGGCTGCAGAGACGGGGCACGGCTTCGTTACCAGCGAAGATGACGCTGTGGCGATGACGAAGAACGGCAAGCGCGTGATGAACGTAAAGCCGGGCACCGAGGCGAAGGCGTGTGCCTTCGTCACGGGCGATTCGGTCGTTGTCATCGGCGAGAACCGCAAGATGCTTATCTTTCCGCTGCCAGAGGTCCCGGAGATGGCGCGCGGTCAGGGCGTCTATCTGCAGCGCTACAAGGATGGCGGCCTGCTCGACGCGACGACCTTCAGCTGGAAGGATGGTCTCAAGGACGAGAACGGTCGCCTGTTCGAGCCGGCAGAGCTCAAGGATTGGCGCGGCGCGCGCGCCCAGGCCGGCCGACTGCCGCCGCGTGGCTGGGCCAAGTCCGGAAAGTTCGCCTAGTGGCCGTGATGCGGGCCGGTCTGCCCGACATCGCCCCCGCTGTCACTGCCGCTGGCTGGCGCTGATGGCGTTGTGACTTGGCCGCCCTCCGCGCCGCCGTTGCTGCCGCGGCTCGTGGTTGAAGTGGACCCGTGCGGATTGCCAGCCACGTCGCCATTTGCGTTCGCGCCGCCGCTTGCACTTCCGGTGCCGCCGGTGTTGCCTCCGCTGCCGGCGCCACTGCCGTTTCTGGCGTTTCCGCCGCTGCTGCCCTGACCGCCGATTGTGCCGCCGGTGTGAACGGTTTGCCCGCCGCCATGCGGTGGGGGTTTGGAGCCGTTCGAGAAGAGCGTCCCGATCACATAGAGAACCGCGACCAGCGCGACTGCGCCGATTGCAGCGTAGCGCCAGACGGGATTGGTCGACGACGTGCTCTTGGCGCCGGCAAGGTTCGCGAGGCCCGCAGGGATTGCTGCACCGGCATGGCCAGGATTGGCCAGGGTGGTGCTCATTGTGGCCGGGTTGGCGACCGGACTGGCGGGTGCCGAACTCGCAGAACCCTGTCCAGCGTTCGTTGAGTCGGCGGACCGCGGCGCGCCCGGATCCGTTGGCGGCGATGGCGCGACAACTGAGTCGGTCTTCAGCGGGGGTGGGTCGGCCATGGGGCCGCCGCTCGGCGGTCGCCCGACGAGGTGCGACACGCCTTTCAGCATCCGCTGGAATTCGACGTGATCCTGCGCGCCAGTCCAGGTCGCGAGGTCGGCCGTCTGCAACTGGCGGAAACCCGCTGGCGGGCGAACTGCTTCCTTAAGAACCGGTACTAAGATGTTGCGCTGCTGGCCTTCTTCGGCCTCATCGCGGACGAAGTCGGAGTGGATCGAATACTGCGACCACACCACGAGAGCGACCTTGGCCGACGACAATTCCGTCTCGATCGCTTCGCGGTATCGCTTGCCGACCAGGAGGTCCCAGTCCCACCAGACCGAGAAGCCGTCGCCCTGGAGCGCTTTGGCAAGCCTTTCGACCCATTCCCGGTCCTCACGGGCGTAGGAGATGAAGATGTCGGCCATAAGTCCCTCTGGCGGCGGACTTTATGGGAATGGACTGGCGACGCAAGCGTCCCGCGATGGACGGCGACGGCGTTTGTCGGCAGGGTCGCCGTCAGATGACACCATGGGAGGCTTCGGTGGCGTTCAAGGACATAGTGTACGGCTTGGACGGCGCGGTGGCGACGATCACGCTGAACCGCCCGAAATTCCGCAACGCCCTGAGTTACCGGATGCTCGACGAGATCGATGCCGCCTTCGATATCGCCGGCAAGGACAGGTCGGTCCGCGTCGTCGTGATCCGGGGCGCAGGTGGCACGTTCTCCTCAGGTCACGACCTCGGCACGGCCGATGCGCTCGAATACAAGCGTGAGCTTGGTGTGGTCCCGGGCACGATCGAGGCTTATGACCAGTTCAAGCGCTACAACCTCGACATCCATCTCCGCTGGCGCAACTTCCCCAAGCCGACCGTCGCCATGGTCGAGGGTTTCTGCATCTATGCCGGCTGGATGACGGCCGCCTGCTGCGACGTGATCTTCGCGGCCGCGAACGCCGAATTCCTCGCGGGCTTCGTCGAATACATGTCGATCCCGTGGGACATCGGCATCCGGCGCGCGAAGGAGTTGTGTTTCGAGAGCCGCTTCATCTCGGCAAGAGAAGCGCAGGACTACGGCTTCGTGAACCGCGTGGTGGCGCCCGAGGCACTCGAGAAGGAGACGTATGACTACGCCCATCGCGTGGCCGAAAACAGTCCCGACGCATTGCGCTTCGCCAAGATCCAGATGAACAAGGCGCAGGATGCGCAGGGCTTCACCAATGCGCTCGAAGACTCGCTCGGTGACTATCAGGCGATGATGTACCTTCTCGGCTCGGAGCAGATGCGCGTCGGCGGCCAGCGTCGCCTCCAGACAGTCGATCTCGCGGTAAAGGGGCGGCGGCGCGAGCGCCATGGCCAGAAGTAGGAGGACGTTCTTGAAGCAGCTTCTCGCGGCATCGACCGTTGCCGTGCTCGTCTCGTCGCCGGCATTGGCCGATTGCGCCGGTTCGCACGCCCTGGACCGTTGCCTTGTCGGCACATGGAGCTACGCCAGCGGCGGCAGCGCCGAATGGCTTAACCGCAATGTCCGCATGGCCCATGTCACCAGCGTCACGCATAGTGGCCTCAGCATCACATTTCGGCCCGACGGCACCTTTTCGACCGGCCATGTCGACATCAACGCGCATGTCGCGGCGAACAACGGCGCCATGACGGGGTCGAGCCATTCGACCGGCCAGGCCAGCGGCACGTGGTCGGCGGCCGGCGGCCGGTTCACGCTCTGCATGACTCCGGGCGCTCTCCACACGACGGTCACCGTCGTTGTTCATGGCCGCCCGATCACGGTCACACCGGCAATGCCGCCGCACCCGGTGCCGACGGCTTACACCTGCAGCGCCGCGTCGCTGACGACCACGCAGCCCATCCCGGGCCATGAGCCGATCGTGACTGCCTACAGCCGCGCCCACTGACGCAGCGACGGGCTTCTGTTAGGGTCGCCGAAAAATCAGGCGCCCCGGGGAGATGCATCTTGGCCAGTGAAGAGAATGCCGCGCCATCGAGCGCCGGCACGGGTGGCGTGTCGCGCCAGTATATCCTGGTCATGCTGACG
>Ga0335069_10011874_pt1 | contig 12276 bp, 11 predicted proteins | sample Lox_Sample_11_FD_206714 | JGI IMG/M metagenome (GOLD analysis project Ga0335069, IMG submission 206714) | Soil microbial communities from Loxahatchee National Wildlife Refuge, Florida, United States - Lox_Sample_1.1 | ecosystem: Environmental > Terrestrial > Soil > Wetlands | place: USA...
CACAGCTTCCCCTGCGGCACCCGGCGCAGGATGGCCATCCAGGCGCCAAACAGTTCCTCAGTGATTTTGTAAAAGTTGGAAAAGCAGCAAAACAGGAAAGCGTCTTCCGGGAGGCCGGCGGCCGTGCGTGTCTCGGCGGCGCCGATCACCCGCTTGCTGTCGTTCGCCTGGTAGTTGCGTGCGACATAGAGCGGCCGGGGCCGGTAAGAGGCGGCGAGCGGGGGCGGAACGACGAAGCTGTCGCACAACAGGAAATCGAGTTCCGGCAACGGCACCGCACCGATGAAGCCGAGATAGGTCGCCTGCACCGGCGCGGGTTTCCAGCGCAGGATCTGCAGCCGCGAACCCGAAGTCAGTCCGTTCAGGTCGATGAGTATGTCGATTTCGTCGTCCCGGATCAGCCGCGCCGCTTCTTCGTCGGACCGCTCGCCAATGCGAATGAAATAGTCGAACGCGGCGATCACGCGGCGGCGGATGTCGCTGCCGTCTTCGCGGCTCATGCAGTAGCCATAGAGTTCGAAGCGGCTGCGGTCGTGCCGCTCGAACAGCTCGGCGATGAGGTAGCTCATCGCGTGCCGGCAGAAATCCGAGGAAATGTAGCCGAGGCGGATCCGCTCGTGCCGATAGCCCTGCGGCGGGCTGAGGCGCTGCGGCACCGGCGTTGTCTTGCGCGCGATCCAATTGGCGGCGACTGCGCTTTGCGCAGCAATGTCATCGGTCAGGGCAAGGGCGGCCAACGGACCGCACTGGGTCAGCAACTCCTCGCGCTCGAGGCCGGGGATGGTTTCGTCCAGCGTCGGCCACAGGCACATTTTCTGCCGCACATGCACCCAGTGCTGCACGGCGTCGGGCTGCCGCGGGTTGGTGACCAGGCTTCGGCGCAGCGTCTGTTCGGCATCGTCGAGCGCGCCGCGCTGCTCCATCAGCCGCGCCCGCTGGTTGAGCAGCGCCGTGCGGGACTCGTCGCTCTGCAGGGCTTTGTCCCAGGCTTGCAGGGCCGCGTCGGGCTGGCCGCATTGCTCCAGCAGCAGGCCGAGATTGATCGCGGCGGAAGCAAAGTCCGGCTTCAGCGCCAGCGCCGAGCGGTAGGCCAGGATTGCCTCCTGCGTCTGCCGGGCGCGCGCGTATTCCACACCGAGATTGAACCAGGCGGCGTAAAGATTGCGCTCGCCACCCGACTGAACCGCGATCCAGTTGCGATAGAGATCGATGACGGCCGGCTGGCCGCGATTGGCGCCCATGCCCTCGGCCGTGGCGACGATCTGAGTGAACGAGGCGCTTTCGAGCTGCGCCAGAAGAGAGGCCTCGGCCATGCTGCCTGCTGGAGCGATTTTCGCTGCCGCATCTAACGCGCATACCGATTAACAGCTGATTACTCGCAGGGCAGAACGGGAAGGCCTACAGCGTGTTCGCAATCGAAAAGACGTTTTCTCCGAGATAGACGAAATCGCGGTCCAGCCCGGATACAATGCGGAGAAAATTGCGCGAGGTCCGCGCTTTCGGCATCAGCCAATCGTGCAGCTCGACAATCACCAGCGGGGTCTGCTCGATCCATTCGACGGCCTCGGAAAAAAGCTCCCCCTCGGCGCCTTCGATGTCGATCTTCACGATGAATGGGTAAAGCTCAGGCGACCGAGCCGCAAAAATGACGTTGAGCTGTATGCTTTCGACCACGGCGGCGGCGTCGACCATCCCGGCCGCCTGTGGGACGGTGCGGAAGCCGCAAAATCCTTCCCCTGGATCCACCACGGCCACCGGGCCGGGCCGCGCGGTGACGGCGGCGTGGTGGCAGGTCACCGGCAGCCCTTCGGTGTTGCGGCAGAGAAGGTCAAAATTGCCGCGGTCCGGCTCAATGGCCACGATCCGCGCATTGGGGAACTCGCCGCAAAAGTAAACCGAGGCGGCGCCGATATTGGCCCCGGCATCCACGATCAGCGGCCGCTCGCCCGCGGCCGATCGCGATTGCCAGTAGGCCAGCAGCTCCTCGCCGCGACGAAGGGCCCGGAGGTCATAATCCTTGTTTTGGAATACCTGCCAGATGATCCCCTTGTCGCTCGAGCCCGGGCGATAGACGAACGGACGAGCCGGCTCTGGCCGGTCGCTCATGCAGCCGCCGCCTGTATGGTGGGCAGCGCGCTCGCCGGCGGCTCCAGGAAGCAGCGGTCGATGCGCCCGAGCAGCGCCTGCAGGTTCGCGCTTTCGCTCGCCAGCGAGAAGCGGTCGGCAAGGCTGGCTATCACCGGGGCAAGGTGTTCCGCTCTCATCTCCCCGGCATCGAAACGGCGCGCCGCCGCAACGGCAGCGCCGACGAAAGTCTGAATGTCGCCCTGATGGATTTCCTGGAAGTTCGGGGCATCCCAGTATTCGCGTGCCCCCTGGCCCGTGTAGCCGATCACCAGGTTGCCCGCGAGGGCGGCTTCCAGCGGCGGCAGCGGCAGGCCTTCGAACTCTGAAAACGAAAGAAAAATGCGCGATGCCGCCAGCGTCCTGGCGACCGCCGCTTCATCCATCCCGTCGATCGGCACGATCTCCCATGCCTCCGGCAGGTGCTGGCGCAGGGCGAAGGCCACTAACCGGGCGTGGTACCCCAGCTTGCGCGGCATGTAGGTGATGCTGCGCGTCCGCTCCGCGCCGGGCGGCGCGCGAAAGCATTCAGGAACCGAGTAGCGCACCCGCAGCAGCCGCGCCGGATCCATCTGCGGGTAGCTCAGCGCCGTCATGCGCGAGCTGTCGTCGGAGATCGACAGCACCAGATCAGCGCAACGGTAGACCTGCGCGAACAGTTCCGGGCTGTGCTGCGGCAGGACCGGATGGGCGAGATAGCCGTTCTGCACGAAGATCGCGTAGCGCACGCCCTGCTCGATGCATTGCGGGCCGAAGACGCCCGCCCACAGTTCCGGAATGATGACGAAATCGACCTGCGAATCGAGCTCCAGGCGGCGGCGCATGCGGGCGCGGTGGCTGAACCAGCGGCAGGTGAATTCGAAGTCGAACGGGTGCAGAACGTAAGCGTCTGCATCGAGCGCGGCGAGCAGTTCGGCATGGCGGTAGATCACCTTCACCCCGCCGGTCGGTTTTTCGTCGGCAGGACAAAGGTAGATGATGCGGCTCATCGGCGTCCGTTCCAGCCGCACTTTTTGCGGCATACTGCGCGAGCATCATTCAGAGCAAAGACTAATAAAGTATGAGCAATTGCCGCGAATGTCCGCTTGCGCGAGGATGATGCACTGCGCCGCAGCGATGGTCGCGAAGTGGCGGAACGAGAGCCGCCCGCATGTTTCATCGCCGCCCTGGTATCGCCGGCTGATGCTGAGCCGCCCCGCGTTGCCTGCCACCATCGCGGCGCTGCCGCCTCGGCAGGCAATGGCGTTTCTCGCCCTGTTCTTCGTCCCCGGCGTCGCGCAGGCGATTCTGCTCACCGTCGTTCCGCTCGAGGCGCTGAACCTGCTCGGCAACGCGCGGTCGGTCACGCTGGTTTATGTCGGCGCCGGACTGTTTGCCATCGGCGGCCGGTTCAGCATCCCGTTCCTGGTGCAGCTGATCCGGCGGCGCTTCGTCTTCACCCTGGGCACGCTCTCGCTCGCCGCCAGCAGCACGTTGCTCGCCTTCGACCGGGTGCCGCTGCTGGCGGCGGGGCTGGTGCTCAGCACCTTTGCGTTCGCCTGCATCGAAATCACCAGTCAGCTTTACCTGCTGGACCATGTCCCGCGGCAGGCGCTGAAGCATTTTGAACCGATGCGCATCTTTGTCAGCGCCGGTCCATGGACGCTCGGGCCGTGGCTCGGCGTTTATCTCCAGCGCAGCGTGGCGTTCGCCGCGCCGTTCGTCATCGCTGCCGGCGCCGCGCTGGTGTTGCTGGTCCTGTTCTGGTTGCTGCGGCTCGGCGAGAACCCGATCCTCACCGGCGCACGGCGGCCGCCGCTGAACCCGCTGCGCTACCTGCACCGCTTTTTCGTCCAGCCACGGCTCCGGCTGGCCTGGACGCTGGCGGCGGCGCGCTCGTCGTGGTGGAGCATGTTCTATGTCTATACGCCGATCTTCGCGGTCACCTCGGGACTGGGGGCGGAGACGGGCGGGATCATCGTGTCGATCGGCACCGGCTGGATCTGGCTGGTGCCGCTCTGGGGCTGGGCCGGCCGCCGCTTCGGCCTGCGCCGCCTGCTGCAGGGGGGCTATGCGGCGGCGGGCGTGCTGAGCGTCTGCTTCGCGATGGCGTTCGGCATGCCGTGGTTCGGCGCCACGCTGCTCGCTTTGGCGGCGTTGGGTACCGAGATTATCGACGGGGCCGGCAACCTGCTGTTCCTGCGCGCGGTGCACGTCTATGAGCGCGCGGAGATGACCACGGTGTTCGTGAGCTTCCGCGATGTGGCACAGCTCGGCCCGCCGGCGGTGTGCTCGGTGCTGCTGTCGCTGTTCGCGCTTCCCTCGGTGTTCGTCGCGGCGGGCGTGATGATGCTAGCGTCGGCGGTGCTGTCGGGAAGTATACCGCGGCGGCTGTAGGGGCGCTCGCCGGTCAGAGGGTCTGCGGCCAGCGCTGGCGTGCGTGCAGCACACGCAGCACCTGGATTGTTTCCGCTGTCACACGATACGCCACGATGTAGGGGGTGCGGCTGACGACGAGCTCGCGCGTCCCAGGGCGGCGGCCAGGCCGCCCGATCTCCGGGAACCGCAGCAGAGTGGCAACCGCGGCCAGCACGCGTTCAACCTGGCGGCCGGCCGCCGGAGCATTGTCGCGGGCAATGTAGGCACGTGCGGCCGCGAGGTCATGCAGGGCTGGCGCGGTCCAGGTTATCCGCATTTGGGCATGGGCAGCTCATCGGGCTCTCCCCACGAACGCACCCATGCGGCGACTTCTTCATGCGCGACGACCTGGTTGGCGTCCGCAGCCTGGATCCCTGCCTCGATGGCGGTGAGTTGCCATTCGTGCACAGCGACGAAATCGGCAACCGCCTGCTCGATCACCCAGGATTTCGGGCGATCGAGGGCGGCGGCGATGGTGGCAAGGCGTTCGTTCAGCTCGGGGTCCAGGCGAACGCTCACCGGCGCGATCTTATTCATGATGCTCTCGCACTACGTTCGGCTACAACGTAGTTGAAACGGCTCATGAAGCAAGGCTTGGGGACGCCCTGTCAGAACAGTTCGATCTCGCCGCCGCTGCTTTGCTGCGCTTCCTCCGCGGGGTCTTCAGCGATCGGGTTGCCCATCAGGAGCTGCGCGACGAAGCGCTTGCGCACCTCGCCCATGGTGCAGCGGTCGACCAGGGTTTTCAGCCAGACGCTGTCGACTTCCGCCTCGCTGGTGGCTTCCCGCTTCGCGTGTTCTTCCAGTGCCTGGTCGAGAATGGTCAGCGCATCCAGCACATGATCGAGCCGCTGCTTGCTGCGGTCCTGGAACTGCATGCCAACGATGATCTGGCCGATTTCCTGCTCGATCGCCGCGGCCGAACCGGACGCTTCCTTGATCAGGCCTTCCACTTCTTCCCGGCGCTTCAGCAGGCCCTGCAAGAGGCGATCGAGGCGCGCTTTCGTCTGTTTCTGCTCGCTCAGGTCGATCGTTGCGACTTCGGAGAGGATGGCGCTGGCATGCCGCAGCCCCTCCACGATCGAGCCGATTTCGCCGCGCATCATCAGCGCGAGCTCGTTGGTGGCGCGGGAGAGCTCTTTCACCTCGCCGGCGACGACCGCGAAGGACTTGCCGTGCTCGCCGGCGCGCGCGGCCTCGATCATGGCGTTCAGCGCCAGCAGGTTGGTGGTGTGGTTGATCTTGTCGATCCGGCCGATGCACTGCTCGATCAGCCCGATATGCGCCTTCACCTCGTCGAGCGCCGTCAGCATGCCCGAGGCATGGCCGGCGCTGGCGAGGGCGGTTCCGAGCGCGCCTTCCAGCGTTTCGTCCAGGAGCTGCGTCATCTCGCTGAGCGGCAGGGTTTCGTCTTCCGTCTCCACGCTGTCGGCGACGCCGACGATGCGCTCGACGCGGTGCGTCTGCTCTTCCGCGGCTTGGGCGAGCTTGGTGAAATCGCCGGCCATGCGGACGACGTTGCGTTCGACGAAGGCAGAGGTCCCTTCGATCTCGGCGTGCAGGGCCGCGTAGGTGCGGCGCTGCGTCGCGGCGAGACGGAGCCATTCTCCCCGCTCCTGGTCCTTGGGAACACACGCATCGGAAGCGGGCGGCTCGGCCGGGACCGCCTGTGCGACGGGCGCAATGTCCGAGGCTTGCTCCGTCCGACGCCGGAAGAATGGGATGTGCATGCCAGCAGGCCTTTTGCTTTGGCCGGTCAGCCGAGGATTGTTTCGGCAAGACGCGACAAGGGAACCTCCTTCTGCACGGCGCCGATGAGCCTGGCGGCCTTGGGCATGCCGTAGACGACGGAACTGGCTTCATCCTGGCCGAAGGTCCGGGCGCCCGCCTGGCGCATGGCCAGCAGCCCTTCGGCGCCGTCGCTGCCCATGCCGGTCAGGATCGCTCCGGCCGCACTCGCTCCCGCCGCGGCCGCGACCGAGCGGAACAGCACGTTGACCGACGGCACGTGGCCGCTGACCGGCGGGCCGCGGCGCGAGCGGCACAGCCAGTCCGTGCCCGCGCGCGCCAGTTCGAGATGATAGCCGCCGGCGGCGATGTAGACGTGGCCGGCTTCGACCGGCGCGCGGTCCACGGCCTCCGTCACGGTCATCGCGCATTCGCCGTTGAGCCGCTGCGCAAACGACGCGGTGAAGCCGGCCGGCATATGCTGCGTCACCAGAATGGGGGGAGCGGATGCGGGCATCGCCGTCAGCAGCTCGTGCAGCGCTTCGACCCCGCCGGTGGATGCGCCGATGGCAATGAGCTGCGGCCATGACGCGCGGCGCTGCGGGAGCGGCCTCGGCGCGGTGCAGGGCAGGGGCCGCGGCCGCACGCGGGCTTGCGCCGCCGCCCTGACCTTCGCCACCAGTTCGTTACGCAGCTCCGCCATGCCCTGCCGCAGGTCGCGCAACGGCTTGGCAACGTAGTCCACCGCACCCAGCGCCAATGCCCGCAAGGCAGCGTCGGCGCCTTTCTGCGTCAGCGAAGACACCACCACCACCGGCATCGGCCGCAGCGCCATGATCTTCTCGAGGAAGGTCAGCCCGTCCATGTGCGGCATCTCGATGTCGAGCGTCAGCACATCGGGGTTGAGCGTTTTGATCTTCTCGCGTGCGACCAGCGGGTCAGGCGCCACGCCAACCACGGTGATGTCCTGATTGTTGCTCAAAAGCTCGGTGAGCAGCACCCGGATCAGCGCAGAATCGTCGACGACGAGGACCTTGATGCTCACGGCTGTTGCCTTCCGCCAAACAGCTCGATGGAGCCGGTCACCGGGGCCAGTTGGAGCTGCGTTCGATAGTGTGTTTCGTGCGCAACCATCGCCAGGTCGTCCTGACGCCGCAGCGCGAGCACGTGGGCTTGGCCGTTGGAGGGGAAATAGTGCACCCGACGCGGAAAGACGCCGTAGAGATCCTGCGCCTCCGCCGTCAGCCCTTCCTCCTTGAGGTAGCGCAGCACGAACTCGCCGTTGGCGGTGCCGATGGCGCTGGCGCCCATGAGGCTGGCGCCGCCGAACACTTTCACCTCGAGGCGGGAGCGGCAGCCGCCGCGCTTGAGGATGTCATTGACCAGCTTTTCCATGGCAAAATTGCCGTAGCGCATGGCCGCACAGGCGCCGCCCCAGCGGCCGTCGGGGCTTTCGGGCAACATGAAATGGTTCATGCCGCCGACGCCGATGGTGGGATCGCGAATGCAGGCCGCCACGCACGAACCAAGCACGGTGACGATCATCTCGTGGGGCACGGCGGTGACATAGTGTTCGCCCGGCAGCAGCTTCACCGCGGTGGCGTCGAAGCGAGGGTCGTGATAGCGGCGAACGGATTCGTCGGCATAGGCGACCAACGACAGATCCGTTACGCGGCGTTCGATGGGAAAAGCGGTGCCCATCAGCCGATCCTCCGATAGATCGTGCGGCCGAGATGCTGGAAGAAGTCGCTGACCCGGAACAGGGATTCGGAGTGGCCGACGTAGAGCCAGCCGCCGGGGACGAGGATGCGGGCGAAGCGTTCCATCAGCCGCCGCTGCGTGGCGGCATCGAAGTATATGACGACGTTGCGGCAGAAGATGGCGTCGAACGGCCGCCGCATCGGCCACTCGTCGAGCAGATTGAGCGAATTGAAGACGATGAGCGACTTGATGCTGTCGGCCATTTCGAAGCCGCCGCTGGGACACGCATGCACGTAGCGCTGGCGCAGCGGGGGCGGAATGGCGGCGACACGATCGGCGTCGTAGCGGCCTGCCTTGGCCCGCGCGACCATTTCGGTGTCGATGTCGGTGGCGAGGATCTTCACGTCCCACTCGTGCGTCTCGCCCAGCACCTCGCGAACGCTGAGCGCGATGGAGTAAGGCTCCTCGCCGGAAGAGCAGCCGGCCGACCAGATGCGGATGCGCCGCTCGCCGCCGGTGCGGGTGCGCATGATCGCGGGCAGCGCCTCTCTGGACAGATGCTCGAAATGGTGCGGCTCGCGGAAGAAACGCGTGAGATTGGTGGTGATGGCGTTGAGCATGACGCGCCGTTCGTCCTCGCCATCGGGACCGTCGAGCCGACGGCAGTAATCGGCGAAACTGGTGCAGCGAAGCGTGCGCAGGCGGCGGGAAAGCCGGCCGTAGACGAGATCGCGCTTGCGTTCGCCGAGCACGATGCCGGCACGCTCCCGGACCAGCGCCGCGATCTTTGCGAAGTCGCGTTCGAGGAGCGGGAATTCGCGTTCGGCCAGATCATCCACGGCTCACCTGCGCTTTCCCAGCCGGCGGCACGGCGCTGCCGGCGGGCGGCATCTCCGGCGGCCTAGAACTCGCGCCAGGCCGCGTCGCCGGCGCTGCCGTTGGCGGAGCGGCGCGCCGGGGCGGGCTTGGCGGGTGCGGTCGCCGCTTTTGCAGGGCGCGTCGCGGCGGGAGTGGCCTTGTGCCCGGCGCCGTCACCGGCGGGGTGCGCGGGCGGCGCGGCCACCGTGCGCGTGGCCGGCTTCGCTTTCACTTCATCGAACGCCGCGCCGAGGTGGAATACGGCCACCATATCGGCCAGACCGGTCGTCTGGTCTTCCATCGATTTCGCGGCCGAAGCGGCTTCCTCGACCAGCGCCGCGTTCTGCTGCGTGATCTTGTCCATCTGCGCGACTGCGGAATTCACCTGCTCGATGCCGCCGCTCTGCTCCTGCGAGGCGGAGGAGATCTGCTGCATGATGTCGGTCACGTGCTTCACCGAGGCGACGATCTCGTCCATCGTCTTGCCGGCGCCGTCGACCAGTTTCGATCCGGTTTCGACTTTGGTGACGCTGTCGGAAATCAGCGCCTTGATTTCCTTCGCGGCATTGGCGCTGCGCTGGGCGAGATTGCGCACCTCGGCTGCCACCACGGCGAAGCCGCGGCCCTGCTCCCCCGCACGCGCCGCCTCTACCGCCGCGTTCAGCGCCAGGATGTTGGTCTGGAAGGCGATCTCGTCGATGACGCCGATAATCTCGGCGATCTTGCGGCTGGCCTGGGTGATGCCATCCATCGTCTGCACCACTTCGGCCACCACTTTCCCGCCTTTGAGCGCGACATCGGACGCGGAGCTCGCCAGCTTGTTCGCCTGCTGCGCGTTCTCGGCATTCTGCTTCACCGTCGCGGTCAGTTGCTCGAGGCTGGCCGAGGTTTCTTCCAGGCTGGAGGCCTGTTCCTCGGTCCGCTGCGACAGGTCGGTGTTGCCGACGGCGATTTCCCGCGCGGCGGAGGCGAGCGTGGCCGAGGCCTGGCTGATGTTGGAAACGATCGTCGTCATTGTATCCAACAGGCCGTTGACGCCGGAGCAGAGCTCCTTGATCTCGCCGTCCTTGCCCTGCATCGGGATGCGTTTGGTCAGGTCGTTGGCCTGCGCGGCGGAAACTGCGTCTTTCGTCTCGGCGACGGTCAGCTGTAGCACCTGCGAGGCGTGCACCTGGTCGGTGATGTCGGTCGCGTATTTAACGACTTTGAACGGCTTGCCGTTGAGATCCATGATCGGGTTGTAGCTGGCCTGGATCCAGACCTCCTTGCCGCCTTTGCCGATGCGCTTGTATTGGCCGGCGTCGTATTCGCCCCGCCCGAGCTTCTCCCAGAACAGGCGATAATCCTGCGTCTGCCGATAGGCGGGATCGACGAAGATGCTGTGCGACTGGCCGCGGATTTCCTCCAGCGAGTAGCCGAGCAAACGGAGGAAATTCTCGTTGGCGGTGAGCACCTTGCCGTCGAGGCCGAACTCGATGACGCCCTGCGCCTTGTTGATCGCGGCGAGCTGGCCTTCGAAGTTGGCCGCCTGGAGCTTCTGCTGGGTGACGTCGGTGGCGTATTTGACGACCTTGAACGGCTTGCCGTTGAGATCCATGATCGGGTTGTAGCTGGCCTGGATCCAGACCTCTTTGCCGCCCTTACCGATGCGCTTGTATTGCGCCGCGTCATACTCGCCGCGCCCGAGCTTCTCCCAGAACAGCCTGTACTCCACGCTCTGCCGATAGACGGGATCGACGAACATGCTGTGATGCTGGCCGCGGATTTCCTCCAGCGAGTAGCCGAGCAGGTTCAGGAAGTTCTCGTTGGCGGTGAGCACCTTGCCGTCGAGGCCGAACTCGATGACGCCCTGCGCCTTGTTAATGGCGGCGAGCTGCCCTTCGAAATCGGCGGTCGCCACCTTCTGCCCGGTGATGTCGGTGGCGTATTTGACGACTTTGAACGGCTTGCCGTCGAGGTCCATGATCGGGTTGTAGCTGGCCTGGATCCACACCTCCTTGCCGCCCTTGCCGATGCGCTTGTATTGCGCCGCGTCGTACTCACCGCGCCCAAGCTTCTCCCAGAAGAGCCGGTACTCCACGCTCTGCCGATAGACGGGATCGACGAACATGCTGTGATGCTGGCCGCGGATTTCTTCCAGCGTGTAGCCGAGCAGGTTCAGGAAGTTCTCGTTGGCCCAAAGCACCTTGCCGGCCAGGTCAAACTCGATGACGCCCTGCGCCTTGTTGATGGCGGCGAGCTGGCCTTGGGAATTGGCAGCGGCCAGCTTCTGCTCGGTGATGTCAGCGGACAGGACCACGATTTTGTATGGCTTGCCGTCGGCGCCAAAGATCGGGTTGTAGCTCGACTGCAGCCAGATTTCCTTGCCGCCCTTGGCCGCACGCTTCTGCTCGCCGACGAAGCGCTCGCCGCGCAGCAGCTTCTCCCACATCGACTGGTACTCAGGGCCGTGTTGCACGCTCGGATCGGTGAACAAGCTGCGGTCCTGGCCGCGCACCTCGTCGAGGGAATAGCCGAACATCCGTAGGAAATTCTCATTGGCGGCGAGCACTTTGCCGTCCAGGTTGAATTCGACGATCGCCTGCACCTGGCTGATCGCCGCGAGTTCGGCCCGCAGGTTCTGCAGTTCGTTCCGGCCGCTGGAAACCGCGGCTTGCCGTTTTCCGGATGGCTTGCGGGAGGTGCGAGCGGCTGTGACCCGAGGCATGGTGCTCTCCAGTTGCAATTGCGGTTTTCGAAACGCGGCCATGGCCGTTTACGCCGCGAGGCTTGCGGTTGCCGCCGCGGCGGCCGTGGCGGCTTCCACCGCGGCGGTGTTGCGGAACAAGCCGTCGAGGGAAACCAGCGTGACCATGCGGTCATCGAGCGGCACCAGCCCCTGCAGCAGGTTGTCCTCGGCGGCGAGGTCGAGATCGGGCACCGGACGCACCGCGGCAGGCTCGACCGCGATGATGTCGGAGACGGTATCGACCAGCAGGCCGACGGTGCGGGCTCCGGCATCGACGATGATGACCACGTGCATGCGCGAGGCCTCGGTGAGGCCCATGCCGAAGCGGGCGCGCAGATCGAAGATCGGGACGATGACGCCGCGGAGGTTGATGACGCCGCGCATGTGCTGCGGGGCTTTCGGGATCGGCGTGGTTTCCGCCCAGCCCTTGATTTCGCGCACGACCATGATGTCGATGCCGTATTCCTCGGCACCGATGGTGAAGGTGATGAACTGGGCGGTCTGCTCGGTGCCGCCGGCGGCGCGGGCGCCGGGACCGGCGACGGCGGAGGATTGCGAAAGTGCGGATTGCATAACCTGCTTTCCTTGCCGATCGGTCATTGGAGAAGGTGCGGTTGCGGCGGCAGGCCCGTTCGCGTTGCGATGGCCTGCGTGTCGCTGACGGCGAGGCGCGACACGTCGAGGATCAGCGCCACCCGGCCGTTGCCGAGAATGGTTGCCCCGCCGATACCGTCGACGGC
>Ga0335069_10011875_pt1 | contig 12275 bp, 11 predicted proteins | sample Lox_Sample_11_FD_206714 | JGI IMG/M metagenome (GOLD analysis project Ga0335069, IMG submission 206714) | Soil microbial communities from Loxahatchee National Wildlife Refuge, Florida, United States - Lox_Sample_1.1 | ecosystem: Environmental > Terrestrial > Soil > Wetlands | place: USA...
TTGCCGTGATGAGCGAGAGGCTCAAGAATCGCGACGCCGTCGATGCGATCGTGAGTGCTCATACGCGGAGCCGCAACGCCGACGAACTGACCGTCGCTTTGCAGGCATCGGGTATCGCCGCGTATCCCGTGCAGAATTGCATGGATATCCATCGCGACGAGAATCTCGAAGCCTTCGATTTCTGGCATTGGCTCGATCATAAGGAGATGGGGCCGTCGCCTTACGAGGGCTTGCAGCATCGCCTGAGCCGTACGCCGGGAGAACTCCGATGGGCCGCTCCGGTGCTCGGTCAGCACAATGAAGAGATCCTCGGGGGGATGCTCGGTTTCAGCGGAGCAGAGATCGAGCAGCTCAAACAGGATAAAATCGTCTTCTAGATTGTTCGCCCGCTAGAATCAGTTGAACTACGAATTGCAAATTGCGCTCCGCTATCTGCGCGCGCGGAGGCGTGACGCCTTTATTTCGATCACCACGGTTTTTACCGCTATCGGAGTGATGCTAGGGGTTGCGGCCCTGATTATGGTGCTGGCCGTGATGCGCGGTTTCGAGGTCAGCCTGCGCCAGCGAATCCTGAGCCTCACGCCGCAAATTCAGATCCAGAATCCGCTCGGGTCGATTAGCGATTACACCGCGATTATCGCCCGCGTCGATCAGGTCAAGGGTGTTGCGGGGGCAGCTCCCTTTATTCTTGGGCAAGGCATGGCCGCCTCTGCTCGCGGTCTGAGCGGGGTATTCGTTCGCGGGGTTGATCCCAAGAACGAGTTGGTCCTGAACCGCTTCAGCAAGTACGTTCGCGATGGCTCGCTCGCGGATCTCGATCGAATCGATCCCGCGATCGATGGGACCGTCGCAATCGGCGAAACGCTTGCCGAGAAACTCAAAGCCAAGGTCGGTGATCCGGTGAATCTGGTCGTGCCGATCATGTCGGGCAAGGATGCTGCCGAGCTGACGACGCGCACCGGTCACTTTCGGATCGGGGCGATCTTCGAAACCGGCGTCGTGTTGGTCGATCGCGATCTGATGGTCACCGGGTTGGGGCGCGCTCAGACCTTCTTTGGCCGTGAAGGGCGTGTGGACGGAATCGAGGTTCAACTTGCGAATCTGGACGACACTACACCTGTGACCCTCGCGATACGCGCGGCCTTGGGCAAAGGCTTCGGCGTCAGCAACTGGATGGAATACAACCAGGCCGCGGTTGCCGGCTTCGAACTGCTCAAGCGCGTTTACTCGATCGTGCTGCTGATGTTAATCGGCGTGGCAGCCTTCAACCTTGTCGCGACGCTAATCATGGTCGTGATGGAAAAGCGGAAAGATATCGCGGTGCTGATGGCGATGGGGGCGACGTCGGCCGGAGTGCGGCGAATCTTCCTCTTGAAGGGGCTGATCGTGGGATCGGCTGGTACCGCGGCTGGTCTATCGATCGGTGCGGCAGGATGCTTCATCCTGTCCCGCTACCACTTCATCCATATCGAGAAGAAAATCTACGGGATCGCGACCCTACCGATCGATGCACAACCATTGAGCTTTGTGATCGTGGCTATCGCTTCAATCGCTTTATGCTGGATCGCCGCAGTCTATCCGGCCAGGCAAGCCGCTCGCGAACTGCCAGTGGCAATCTTCCGTTCTTAAACGGATTGGAGCCCGAGCTGTGAAGGTCGGGCTGTCACCACGGTTCAGCTATCAGAAGGTTCGGTCGTTGCCGGCGTTTTGGCTGCAATTTTCGGCTTACGGATGACGAGCGTCTCGTGGCCGCGCACTTTAATCGTGCGAGCTGCGTCAGACTTGAAACTTACGCTCGGACCTTCTTTATGATGCTGCCGTCCCCGACCACCCGTGCGCCGTTGACGCCAATTGCTAAGTTCTTTGCTTAGCTTGTTGGCGACGGAATCGTTTTCGCGATTGTTGCGTTCGGCTGAGCCGTTATCGTGCAGCTCGTTCTCGATGTCCTGCGGGCTCATAGTTCCTTTCAGCAATGTCTCCTTATGGAAAAGTTTCTCTCAGGCAAGTATCGAAAAAGTATTTGTTGTATAGGGGAATCGGTCTTGTATGAGATTTTACGGGCGGCCCTCACGGGCGCTGATTATGGCGTCGTGCAGCGCTCCCGTGGTATGAACGGGAGCTTTGGATGGGTTCCTTAAGGCTGGATAGTCCCTGTCGATCGAATTTGCGTGGTAAGCCGTTATATCTTAGCTGAACAAGCCTTGAAGCTTCAGCGCTAGACCCATATCACCGCTGATGCGAAGCTTCCCGGTCATGAAAGCCATCTGGCCATTCAGCTTCCCGGCCACCATGTCCAAGTAATCTTTTGCGGACATCGAGATCGTGATGTTCGGAGAGGCGTGCTGCCCATCCTGCACCTGACACTGTTCATTATCGATCAGGACCGCCCACTTGCCACCACCATCGCCCGAAAGGTCGAACTGATACACCGCATTGAGCCCTTTCGCTGCGTCTTTGTTCAGACGCCCAGGCATCTGGTCGAATACCTCTTTGCAGGTGGTGGGATCAGCCATGTGTGGATTGTGTCCTTATGAACGGAGCCGATGGGTTACTTCTCTTACGCCCATATAATCGAGGCATAGACCGAAAGTCAATAGCTTAGTCTCGCTACCGAATCAGAAGCCAAAAACCTTACCAACTTCGATCCGAATCAGGTTCTCACGCACCGTTACGGGGGCGGCGGCCTGGGCCACTGTTACGGCCCTGTCCTTATCGAGCTGGGTCTTAACCGTACCGCTCAGATAGACACTCTTTCCGATGACTTTCGCCGTCACGCCGGGCAGGCCAGCAGCCTGTAACTGCTGATTGATACGTATCGCAGTATTGGCCCAGTCCAGGGTGTCGGTCGTCAGATTGTTGGTTACCGACGTCACGCCGCTGACGCCTCGGGCCGTCCGTTCCGCGAGCATTTTGTCGTTGTCATCGAAGACTTTGCCGCTCAGGGTGACGTTGCCGCCTATCGCATAGGCCTGGACTCGGCGCAGCTTGCGATTTGCCCGCAGCTCGTCGTTGAGACGTTCAGTGATCGATGGTGGAGGTGGCGCCGAAGCGATACCACCGCCCGGTGATGTGCGATGCCGGCGCGGCTTCGGCGGCGCGGCCACGACGGGAGGAGCAACAGGGGGCGCCGGTGCCAGTTCGGGCGGAGGCGCAGGAGCTGGAGCCGGTGGCGGTGCCGCGGCTATCGGGGTCGGAGCCGCAGCGGGACTCGCCGGCGCCATCGCGTACTCAGGGGCTTCGCCCGGGGCGAGACTCGCCAACTTCTTGCTGAGATCCGCCTCGATAGATGCGGTGTCGCTGGTCGTGGCGAGAATCACTGGATAATCAACATCGATCGCAGACCCTGCGCTCGAATCAAATTTCCAGCCCGTCACGGCCTTCGCCACTTCGGCGTCGAGGCTGGGATTAGGAGCCGTCGACACCCGCACCGATGCATCGCTGACGGTACCATCAGGCATCACATGCAGGCGGATCATCATCCCATCGCTTAGGCCGGGACTAGTCTCCAGCGTATGACCATACGCGGCGGCGAGAGAAACCTTGTTGTTCTCAAACACCTTGGTCAGCGTCGCAGCGTCGCGCTGGGTGGCTCCGGTCAGGTCTCCATTCACCTGCACACCTATCGTCTTGGATAGAGTCACAACGGGCGACGGCGAGGCAGCGGGGCTCGGCGAGGCTTCCGCCACGGGAGCCGCCTGATGGCGTCCACTAAGATAAATCGCGAGCCAAGCGCCACCAGCCAAAGCCAGTATCGCCGCGAGTACGAAGCCGAGGACCCCGAAACCGCGATCCCCAGGCTCTGCGCTCTCGATAGAGTCCTGCTCCGCATGATGTTCCGTGACGCGTGGCCGGTCACTCGCGGGGACATAGGTCTCCGGACTTACGCGGGTGCGCGCAGCGGAAGCCTGGGAGGGCGCGGGTGCTGTTTTCTCTTCCGGCTGGTCGGGAGCGAGCCGAGTCCCGCAGAAGTTGCAGATCACTTCACCGGGCTGGGCCTTGCCGCCGCACACCGGGCATTCGACGGGAGCACCCTCACCAGACGGATTATCGGCCATCACCCTGGTCCCGCGATTCGAAGACGAAGCACTCGCGAGTGCAACGCCATCGTCCTCGCAGAAGGTTTCACTATCAGGGTAGGCCTTACCGCATCGCGGGCACTTCTTCATCGCTCGCTACTCTCCGCTCTCATCAAGGCTGACTACATCAATGATATGGCGGCGAGTCGCTGCGACCAAGCCCATCGGCTATCGCAGTCTAGTCGACAGTTCGTCAGACCGGCGCGCCTTCGAGGCGAAAACCAATCCGCACTTCGACCTGAAAACTCAGTTCCTTACCGTTTACTCCGCCGCGGATATTCTTGACTTCGAACCAATCGATATTGCGCAGCGTCTGGCTCGCCTTGGCGATTGCATTGCGCACCGCCTGATGGATGCTCTCCTCCGAAACGCCGACTACATCAACTATCTTGTAGGTCTTGTCCGGCATGGCTCTGCCTCCGTTCGGCCCAGAGATATGGTCCACGATCCATATCGCGCCACGCCCCACGGGAATGCAAGCGTCGTTATTGATCGGTCGGTTAACGGCTGAAGCGAGGTGTTACGGCGAGTGCAAAGGGGTCGATTATAGCGGCCAAGTCTAAAAGGAATGCGTCGTCGGCGATACGCCCGATCACTCTTTCGCGGCGAAACGCCTCGGCAATCGCCATTGGATTGATCGCACGATGCGTAATCCGCAGGGCGCGAGATTCGAGATGTTTACCGGGTTGCGAGCCCGATCCGATCTCCGCCTCTGATGCTACTATCTGAATATTAAATGCTACTCCGAGACGTTCTGCGAGAAGATCGCGCGCACGTTCCGCAATTTGTTCGAGTTCACCGGGTTTGCGCGAGAGCAGGCGCAGCGTCGGGAGCTCTTCGCTTAGCTCGCGGCTTTGGCGATAAAGCCTGAGCGTCGATAAAAGCGCTGCGAGCCGCAGCTTGTCGCATCGGATAGCCCGCCACAACGGATTTGCTTTGAGCCGCTGAATCAGGGCCCCTCGCCCGACTACGATTCCCACCTGCGGCCCGCCAAGCAACTTGTCCCCGGAAAAGGTCACGAGCGAGGCTCCCGCCGCGACACGCTCTGCCACGATCGGCTCGCGCGGAAGTCCATACTGCTGCAGATCGATCAGCGCGCCAGCGCCCAAGTCCTCGACGACATCGAGGGCGTGCTCGCGCCCCATTTTTACCAGTTCCGCCAGATCCACTTCGGAGGTGAAACCGACGATTTGATAATTCGACGGATGCACTTTCATCAGGAGTGCGGTGTCCGGGTTAATCGCGCCAACGTAATCCCGTGGATGGGTCCGGTTGGTGGTACCGACCTCACGCAATCGCACTTGTGCCTGTGTCATCATGTCGGGAATGCGGAAGGCTCCGCCAATCTCGACCAGTTCGCCGCGGGAGACGATTACTTCCCTACCTGCCGCAAGAGTATTCAGCACGAGCAGAACCGCTGCCGCGTTGTTATTGACCACCGTTGCGGCTTCTGCGCCGGTTAAGGCACAGAGGTCGCTTTCGACCAGCTCGTCGCGATCGCCTCGGCCACCGGTGGCGATCGAGTATTCGAGATTCACTGGCGATCGCGCCGCCTGCACCATCGCTTCGACCGCGCTCTCGGCCAGCAGCGCTCGCCCTAGATTGGTGTGCAACACGACGCCCGTCGCGTTCACCAGCGGAACAAGGGCCGGGGCGTCATTCGCGATCGCTTGATGGGCGCGCTCCAGCACGATTCGCACCAAGTGCTCGCGAGTTTCACCGGAGCTGTGGGTTCCATCTGCGATAGCGCTCCGGAGATCGGTCAGCGCACGTTGAATCAGGGTCTTGAGATAGGAGTGGCTAAAGCGGACGAGGGACAAGTCGCTTTCGGCGGCACTCAGGCATTCTTCAACGGACGGGAGGTTGCGGAACGCTCGTGCACGCTCATCATCGCGACCGAGAGAAGAAGTCTTCTTATCCGCATTCGACGCCATCGCCCGATTATAGATCGATTGTCTCGGTTGCGTCCCGTTACTTAGCGGGACTCGTATGCATACGGAGTGCGGCCTGTGCCCGTTCGAGCAGTGGCAAGCGCGAGACCAAGGCTGCTCCGCACAAAAGGGAAATGATCCCGCAGATCACCACCGCCACCTGCGGGCTGACGTGTTCGCCGATGAAACCCACCTCGAGTGAGCCGAGCGGAGCGAGTCCGATGAACGAGAGGGTGTAGATACTCATCACGCGTCCGCGCAGTTCGTCCGAAACGAACATCTGGAGCATCGTATTCGTGCCCGCCATGTAGTTGATAATGCCGAAACCAATCAGCATCTGGGCGAGCATCGAGATCGCTATCCAGCGCGACATTCCAAATCCGACGATCGCGATCGCGGTACAGAAGAGACCCGCGGTCAAAGTCTGGCGCAGGGCATGACCGGCACGCGATGCCAGATACACGGCGCCCAGAACAGCACCGATTCCTTGCGCAGCCATCAGGAAGCCATAACCGTGTGCGCCGACTTTCAGAAGGTCGCGAGCGAAAACGGGAATCAGAACCGAGTAGGTGATTCCGAAGCCGCTGTTCATCAAGACAATCAACAGGAGGATACGCGTCGGCTGATGTTCCCACGCATATTTGAGTCCCTCGAAGAGCCGCGCGAACATCTGTGAGCCCAACGCTACCGCCGTTTCGCGAGGCGTCAGCTCCATCGAAAAGAGGCTCCAGAGCGCGGCCAGGTAGCTTACACCATTGAGGAAGAAACAGGTCGCGGTGCTCGTAATGGCGATGAGCAAGCCGGCGATCGCAGGTCCGATCGTGCGAGCGCCGTTAAAGATCATTGAGTTGAGCGCGATCGCGCTTGGCAGATCTTCCTTGCCAACCATCTCGACCACGAAGGCTTGGCGCCCCGGCATATCGAAGGCACTCACCAGACCATTGAATGCAGCGAGCGCGATAACGTGTTCTACCCGAACCGCACCAGTCCAGGTCAGCGCGGCGAGCGCAAAAGCGCTCAGCATCAGCAGGATCTGCGCGATAATGATCAGCTTACGTCGATCGACGTGATCGACGATTACGCCGGCAAATAGGGCCATCAGCAACGTCGGTACAAAGCTCGCGAAGGAGACAACACCGAGCATCATGGCCGAGTTGCTGAGCTTCAGCACCAGCCATGATTGCGCCACGGTCTGCATCCAGGTGCCGATAAGCGAGATCAGCTGGCCGCCGAAGAAAAGACGGAAATTCCGATGGCGCATCGCGCGAAAGGCGCTGAACCATCCTGGCCGCTCCGAGCCGGCGACGGCTCCGCCAACCTCGTTATCGTTCGGAAGATCTGCCATCGGGTGAGTGACTAGTTTTATAGCAGTTGGCGGTGATGCGCGACGGGCTTACCGCTCTTGAGCGTTTGCGCTCGGAGATCGATTCGGCCACTAGTAGCGTGAGCGACCAAAGCCTTCGATTGGCAGCGAAGCTAAGGGTTTTAATCATGGCAAACACGGCGGGCGTTCGAAGAAAGCCGGAAATTGAGATTACAGAGGCGGAATTTCGCTCAGGGTTTGCCGAGCTACTGTCGAAAGCTCCCGCGCAGACGTTGCGTCATCACGCATTCTTTGCGATTCCGGCGAATCAGCACCCGTGGTTCGACACCGGGATAGAGTTAAGGGCCGGCGAGTTCGTAACTATCTTCGCTGTGGGGCGCGCCTGGCTCTCGCGCGAAGCCGGTATGTGCGTATACCCCGACATGCAGCTGTGGTTCCGCATCGGAGAGCGCGGGAACATCTTTCGCGGCACCCGTTACTCGCACTCCTTTCAGGTGCGCGAAGCCGGTCGTCTGTTTCTCGGCAACTACTTTCCGGGCGAATGGAATACACGGACTGGTGGTATCGCGGTCGGTACCGAGGCTTATCGGCCGATGGAAGGCGATATCTGTGTGCTGGCGCTCTGCTGGAGCGGGTTGTCGCTTGAAGGCTTGAAGCGGATAGCGGCGCATGGCGATGTAGCCGGGATGATCCGGCTGGAGATAGAGCGCCTCGAGAATCCTGCGTTACCACCGGAAGGATGGGAGTATCTGTGGTTTCTCGGCCCGGCCGAGATCTACACTCCGGGATCGCCGGCTCCGCAGCGGCCCTCAATCCGATGCTATACCCATCAGGATGCCGGCATCCTGCATAAGGACGTATCATTGCCCCTCTCCGATGAAGTGCGTCTGCGATGGGCCTGGAAGGTCGATCTTCTCCCATCCGCGAGCCGGGAAGACCTGCTGCCCAATCACGATTATTTAAGTATCGCGGTCGAATTCGATAACGGTCAGGACCTGACCTACTTCTGGAGCTCGGAACTGCCGCTCGAAGCGGGGTTCCGCTGCCCGATCACGACGTGGGCGCCTCGTGAAACGCACGTCGTGGTCCGCTCGGGCAAAGATGAGCTGGGTCGCTGGTGCCAGGAAGAGCGTGCCTTGAAGGCCGATTATCAACGCTACGTCGGTACAGTGGGCGAGAGGGACGCAAGCGTCGACCCTAGGGTGGTGCCGCCCCCGACACGAATTGTTCGAGTCTGGCTGATCGCGAACAGCATGTTCCGTGAGCAAGTAGGCCAATGCGAATACGGCACTATCGAGCTACATGCTGGCAGTACCGTCATCACCGTCAACTGAGGATCCGACCAACGAAAAGTCGCTTGCTCAACTCCTGCCCCCAAGCCTTAATGGGATTAACGCGGAAGCGCAGGCTGAGCTAATATAGAGGCTTACTGAAACGATAGAGAGATCGCTAAGACAGCGGATCCTCAATATGGACACGGCCTATGTTTGGTGAAATCAGCCCACGCGAGCACGAGCCCAGAGCACCCTTTATTACAATCGAAGAGGCGCTCGAAGAGACCCGGCGCGGTCGCATGTTCATCCTGATGGATGACGAGGACCGCGAGAATGAAGGAGATCTTTGTATGGCGGCCGAGAAGGCCACCACCGAAGCAATCAACTTCATGGCGAAGTTCGGGCGAGGACTCATCTGCCTGCCGATGTCGGGGGCACGTCTCGATCAGCTCGGACTCAGCATGATGGTCGGCGATAACCAGGCGCCGCTTGGTACCGCGTTTACTGTTCCGATCACGGCGCGACGCGCCTCAGGCTCGGGCGTTTCGGCACAGGATCGTGCGACAACGATCCTTCAGGCCGTGCGCGAAGACGCGACGGGTGCGGAGTTCATCACGCCGGGCTATGTCTATCCATTGCGCGCACGCGACGGCGGCGTGCTGGTGCGCACCGGGCAGACCGAAGGGGCGGTCGATCTGGCTCGCCTCGCCGGACTAAAGCCGGCCGGGGTGATCTGCGAAATCCTGAAGGAAGACGGCACGATGGCTAGGCGTGATGATCTCGTCGAATTCGCCCGTATCCATGGACTCAAGATCGTCACGGTAGCCGATATTATCGAGTATCGGCTGCGTAACGAGACGATGATCGAGAAGATCGCCGAAGCCAAGCTGCCCACCGTTTGTGGTGAGTTCAAAGCGAGCGTCTACCGCAATTTGGTCGATCAAAGTGAGCATCTGGTGCTGACGATGGGCGAAATCAGTCCGGACCGGCCAACGCTGGTGCGCGCTCATCGCGAGTATCTGCCGGGCGACGTTTTTGCCTACACCAAGCGCAATACTCGCAGCCTCCTGCGCGCCGCGATGGAACAAATCGCGGCCAAGGGCGAAGGCGTGATCCTTTATTTGAAACGAGAAACGGATGCGATCTCCGGGGATATAGCCCACTGGATGCGCCGCGCGAATGTGCGAAGCACTCGCCTGAATGTGCCGGAGGCCGATTTCCGCGATTATGGGATCGGCGCACAAATTCTGCGCGATATCGGAGTGCGGCAATTAGTCCTGCTTACCGACAAGCCGCCACGGCTGGCTAATCTTCCTGGTTACGGACTTGAGATCGTCGACCACGCGCCGCTCTCACACGAGGGCGCCGAGCCACTGGATGGCTGATAGGGTCGGCTAAACGTTCATCACGGGCGGGGCGATGGGCGGATTTTCAGCTGAAAACGATTCGCTGGCGCAGGTCTTCGCGAGTCACGGCTACCTTCCAGGATTCCTCCTGGTGATGCTGGGTGGGCTCGCGCTTAACCTTACTCCCTGCGTCTACCCTCTTATCGGCGTCACGGTTGCCTACTTCGGCAATGAGGGCGGCGGACCGCGCCGCGTTATCAGTCTCGCCCTGCTCTATGTGCTGGGTATCGCGCTGACCTTCTCGACTGTAGGTGTCGTTGCGGCACTCACCGGGGGACTGTTCGGTGCGGCGATGCAGAATCCTTACGTGCTGGGCGCAATTGCCCTGATGCTTCTTGCGCTCGCATCGTCGAGCTTCGGCTTTTTCAGCCTGCAACCGCCAGTCTGGCTGATGCAGCGGGCGGGTATCGCGCGGCCGGGCTACATCGGTTCGCTGGTGATGGGCCTCGGGATGGGCGTGGTTGCGGCGCCGTGTATCGGGCCGATTGTCTTAGGCCTGCTGCTGATGGTTCAACGCAGCGGCAGTGCGATCTTCGGCTTTTCCCTCTTTTTTGCGCTCGCCGTCGGGATGGGCCTTCCATATATCGCCCTCGCGCTTGCCGCCGGCAATATACGTAGTCTGCCGCGATCCGGCGAATGGCTTGCTTGGGTCGAACAGCTCTTCGGCTTTATCCTGATTGGTCTCGCGCTCTATTTTCTCGATCCGCTGACGCCGAACCGCCTGATGACTCGGCTTCTGCCATATTATGCAGGGGCCGTTGGCATCTTCCTCGGTTTCATTACTCGGCCTGGACGCAACTGGCGCCCATTTCTCGTGATCCGGTCTGCAGTCGGCGTGACTGCGACGCTCGCTACCATCTACATGGCGGTGCAGTCGCAACGCCCGCTGGTGGAACTCAGCTTCGCATCCTACAGCGACACGCTGCTGCGTAACGCCAAAGAGCAAGGCAAGCCCGTCGTGGTCGATTTCAGCGCGGATTGGTGCGTGCCGTGCCGCGAGATGGAGCATACGACCTTCGTCGATCCCACGGTGATCGACGCGGCCCGCGGCTTCGTCCGCCTGCGCGCCAACATGACTGCCGACAACGACGTTAATAAGGCGTTAATGAAGCAATTTAACGTCCAGGGTGTACCAACGACCGTGTTTATCGATTCGCAGGGTCAGATTCGCGCCCGACGGGTCGGTTACGTTGGCCCGCAACAGTTTCTCAAATATCTCCACGAAGCCAACTGAGCGCTGAGCATCGGGTCGCACTGCGCCTGGATCTCCGTCGGCACGTCTGAAATCCGCAAGGGTTAGTCTCTCGCATACTTTGCGAATCACGCGCCTCCGATTACGGTAGTCCAAGAAGGTAGAAGATGACGCTTGAAGAGAAGGTTAGGTTGCTTGAAAACTTGCGGGAGATTGAGCAGCTGAAGTATCGCTATGCTCGCTGCTGCGATAACGGCTATGACTTGGATGGGTTCCGAGCGATCTTCGCTCCGGACGGAAGCTGGTCGGCCAACGGCTACGGCGATTCTCGCGGTCATCGGGAGATCTGCGAATTTTTTCGCGAGCTTTCAAAATCCGTCGTTAACGTGCTCCATTACGTCACCTAGCCCAATGTCACGATAGCCGAGAATGAGGTTTCCGCGACGGGAACGTTCTATCTGCACTGCCTCTCTCAGTTCCGTCGCGAAGAGGATCCGTCACTGGTCGATTTCGTGGTTATCATGGGCGTCTACGAAGACGAATTCGTAAAGACCGTGAACGGATGGCAGTTCAAATCGATCAAAGTGAAGGTGAGCCACACCAGCAAGCTCAACACCTTGGCGACCACGGTTCTTCAACACAAGGACAGCTAAAGGAAGCCCTAAAGCTCATCGCTTCGTTTCACCTAGGGGCGATGGTTTTGTTATGCTTGGCCCAACCGGGTCTCGGATCTAGGCCGAGATGCCGCAACTTTCGACTTGAGAGGTTCGTTTAATGTCAGCGTCGAGTGAAGCTTTTGTGCGGGACCTGTTTGCGATGGTGCGGGAGCGCCGTTCCTTCGGCCAGCATCCGCTTTGGAAGAAGATCGCAGATGGAAAGGTGCCGCGCGACAAGATGAAGATTTTTGCGGCACAGTTCTTTCTGCAGGTGCGTGAATTTCCGCGCGCGATCAGCGCTCTTCATTCCCGCTGCTATGATTCGGTACAACGCCTCAAGTTGGCTGAGAGCCTCTATGAAGAGGAAACCGGCCAGCTCTCCGGATCGGCTCCCCATCCCGAATTGTTCATCCGCC
>Ga0335069_10011877_pt1 | contig 12274 bp, 13 predicted proteins | sample Lox_Sample_11_FD_206714 | JGI IMG/M metagenome (GOLD analysis project Ga0335069, IMG submission 206714) | Soil microbial communities from Loxahatchee National Wildlife Refuge, Florida, United States - Lox_Sample_1.1 | ecosystem: Environmental > Terrestrial > Soil > Wetlands | place: USA...
CAGGACAAGAACACCGAAAACTGCAAGACCGCGGAAACCGCCTACACCAACGCCCTGCAAAAGTTTCCCGATAGCGCCGCCATCGCTTACGGCCTCGGACGCGCCGAAGTTTGCCTGTACAAGGTCCAGCCCGAGAAGATCTCGGCCGGCCTGTTCTACGTGGCGCGCGCCGTGGGTATCGATGCCTCGCTCGGCGGCACCGCCGACGCCAAGCAGATCGAGAACTACCTCAACAACCTGTACACCCAGTATCACGGCGGCGACGATGCCGGCCTGAAACAGCTCAAGGACACGGCCAAGGCTTCGCCGACGCCTCCCGCGGATTTCAAGATCAAGTCCACTAGCGAAATCGCGCACGAGAAGGAAGAGGAGTTCAAGAAGAGCAATCCGCAGCTCGCACTCTGGATGGGCATCAAGGGTCAGCTCGCCGACCAGAACGGCGAACAGTACTTCGCTTCCTCACTGAAAGACGCCCAGGTCCCCAAGCTCAAGGGGACCATCGTGGAAGGCAAGCCCGCGTGCCGCAGCAAGGAGCTCCTGGTGGCCCTCTCCGATGCCACCCATCCGGAAGTCTCCCTGAAGCTCGATGCGCCTCTCACCGGCAAGCCCGAGGCCGGCGCCGAGATTCAGTGGGAGGGCGTTCCCAGCGCCTTCACCAAAGACCCGTTCCTCCTGACCATGGACACGGAAAAGGCCAAGATCGAGAACCTGAAGTCTTCCCCCTGCGCCGCCGCCCCGGTGAAGAAAGCCGTCCCCAAAAAGAAGTAGAAACGCGTGGCGCGGACGATGATTTTTGTCGCCCGCGCTACCTCTCCGAATGCGCCAGCACCAGGCTGAACACCAGCCGCTCCACCGTGCTGACGTCCGACCGCTTCAGCTCCCGAAAATGCCGTTGAAAACTGTGCGCCGAGGAAACCAGGCGCCAGGATGGCAAGGCCGCCGCCGCACTCAGCGCCAGCGTCACTCCCATGAAAGCCCCGGCAATGTAAGCTCTGCGTTTCACTCTACCCTAATGACGCCGCGCCCCGCCGCTGTGTTAGCCGTTTTGTCCAGCCTTTACAAAACTTAGCCTCGCCAAAGGCGCGCCAAAGTCGTGCAACTTCGGCCCCCTCCCGTCATCTGATACAATAGAAACAAGTTCGAGGGGTATCACAGAAGCACATGCCTCTTTACGATTACAAGTGTCAAAAATGCGGGAAGACGTTTGAGGTCCTGCAAAAATTCTCCGACGAGCCTCTGCAGGTTCACGAAAATTGCGGCGGCAAAGTGGAAAGGCTGATTTCTGCTCCGGCTCTTCAGTTCAAGGGCACCGGCTGGTATGTGACCGACTACGCCAGGAACGGAAAATCCCCGTCCACCGGCGCGTCCGGGTCGGATTCGAAATCCGAGACAAAAAGCGAATCCAAATCGGAGACCAAAAAGTCCGAAGCCAGTCCGGCTCCAGCCTCGTCGTCGAAGGAAACGTAGCGTAAGGCTCCGCGCTCACGCGCCCAGCAGATTCATCTTCAATTCGTTCTTGCGCACCGTGTCCACCCACCGCTGCAGCATGCTGTCGGTGCGGCCGGTCGAAATCGGCTCCAGCTTCCGCGATTGCGTGCGAAATTCATACTTGTCCACCGAGCAAGCCGCCCGGTTGCCTTGCGACCGCAGAACCCGCCCGAAAATCGTCAGCCGCATGGGACAATTCTCGTCCAACAACATCGGCCAACTGATGGATAACTCCACAAATGCGCCGGGCTGCAGCCGGTTTTCCGCGCAGAACGCCACTCCTCCGCTCCCGATGTTGATCGTCTCGCCGGCGCCCGACGCTACTACCACTCCTTCCTCCGCCACCTTGTATCGCAATTGCCGCCGAAGCTCAAAGCGGCGCCTTCTCCTTCGCTCGGCTTGCTTCTTGACTAATTCCATGACTCGGTTTCCTCCCGACCAGAGTGCTTGTGAATGCATTTTCCGCGCCGGTAAGGGCGTTCCGTAAAATCAGTAGTTTACAAATTGAATTTCCAGTCTTCTGTCTATGTTGTTTACATTAACAATCCTGACGATATGTACACACTCTTGACATTGTCCGCCCGCCGCCGGTGCTAACCTGTAACTATTCCGTTAGAGATTTCCATGAAAAAAGCCGCTCTCCTCGTCTTGGCACTCGCCTGCCTTGCCCTCGCCGCCCCCAGGAAGCCCAAGCTGATCGTCACCATCGTCGTCGACCAGTTCCGCTTCGACTACCTCACCCGCTACCGCAGCGAATACACGGCAGGCTTCGACCGCCTCCTCACGCGCGGGGCGGTCTTCACCAGCGCCAATTACGTCCACGTCCCCACCATCACCGCCGTCGGCCACAGCACCATCCTCACCGGCGCCACACCGGCCATCAGCGGGATTGTCGCCAACGACTGGTACGACCGCGAAGAGCATGCCGCCGTAACCAGCGTCTCCGATAACGCCACCCAGCTTTTGGGAGGACTCGCCGGCGCCAAAGGTGCTTCGCCGCGTCGGATGCTCGTCAGCACCGTCGGCGATCAGCTCAAAATGGTGAGCGCCGCGTCTCGCGTCATCGGCATCTCCCTGAAGGACCGCTCCGCCATCCTGCCCGCCGGACACATGGCCGACGGCGCCTTCTGGTTCGACCCCAAAACCGGAAACTTCGTCAGCAGTAGTTATTACTGTGCCGAGCTTCCCGGATGGGTCCGCGACTTCAACGCCGCGCATCCCGCCGACCGGTACAAAGGGGTCGCCTGGCTCGGACACGAATTGTCCGCCGGCCCGAAGTTCTACGATTCCCTGGAATCCACACCCTTCGGCAACGACTTGGTCGAGGCCATGGCTGAGCGCGCCCTGGCCGCCGCGAACCTCGGCAAACAGGACGCCACCGACCTGCTCGTGGTCAGCTTCTCGTCCAACGATTACGTGGGCCACAACTACGGTCCCGACTCGCCCGAGGCCCACGATATCTCGACCCGAACCGACCGCCTGCTGGGCAAGTTCCTCCAGGCCCTCGACACGCAGGCTGGTGCGGACAATGTGCTGGTGGTCTTCACCGCCGATCACGGCGGCGCGCCCATGCCCGAGATCAACCGCGACCGCAAAATGCCGGGCGGCCGCTTTCTGTCCCCGAATATCAGGAAGGCAGTCCAATCCGCGCTGGTCGCGCGCTATGGGCCCGGCGTGTGGGTGGCCGGCGCCTGGGACCTCGCAATCTATCTGAACCACGAGTTGATCGCCGAAAAGAAACTCGACCTGGCCCAGGTGCAACGCGAAGCTGCCGCCGTCATCGAAGCCTTGCCGCACGTTTTCCGCGTCTACACCCTCGACGACGCGGCCCACGGACGTGTCCTCCCCGATGAAATCACCCGCAAGGTGGTCAACGGGTTCAATCTCCGCCGCAGTCCCGATGTCGAGTTCATCCCCGATCCCTATTGGGTCGTGCGCACGTCGGATAGCGGCAGCAGCCATGCCTCGCCGTTCAGTTACGACACTCACGTCCCCATAATTTTCATGGGCTCCGGCATTCGCCCCGGCACTTACTACCAGCCGGTCATCGTCAACGACATCGCCCCCACCCTCGCCGCCATCCTCCAGATCGAGCCGCCCTCCGGGTCCATCGGCCGCGTCTTGAGCGAGATCTTCGAGTAGCTGCGTACCGCTATAATCAGGATCATGGATCTTCGTCCTCTCCACGATCGAATTATGGTTGTCCGCCTCGATGAAGGCGAACAAATGAAGGGGGGCATCATCATCCCCGATACCGCCAAGGAAAAACCGCAGCAGGCTGAGGTCAGGGCCGTCGGAAACGGCAAGCTGCTCGATTCCGGCGAACGCGTACCCGTCGACGTCCAGCCCGGCGACCGCATCCTGTTCGGCAAGTACTCCGGCTCCGAAATCAAGATCGACGGCACCGAGTACCTGATCCTGCGCGAAGACGAGATACTCGCGGTTCTCGAATAAATTCGTCCGAAAATGTGCGGCGGCGGGCCCAATAGCCGCGCTGTGTTAGTCTATTAGCGTACACCCCACTCCAGGAGTTGTTTCATGTCTCTTCGCTCGGCGCTCAGGCCGCTAGTCGTCTGTTCCGCCCTTTTCTTGTTTGGCTCTCTTGCAGTCGCGCAGACCAAGGTCGCGGTCATCAGCCTTCAAAAGGCGGTCCTCGAATCCGCCGAAATCAAGGCTGCTTCCGCCGCCATGGAAACACGCTACAAACCGCGCCTCTCCCAGATCGAAAACCTCGACCGCGAGATCGCCACGCTCTCGCAGAACCTCCAGACCAATGCCGGGAAGTTGACGCCGCAGGCCGAAGCCGACATGAACGCCCAGCTTCAGCGCAAGCAGCGCGACGTGCAGCGCTATCGCGACGACCTCCAGGGCGACGTCGATAACGAGCGCAACACCATCCTCCAGAAGGCCGGCCAGAAAATGGCGGATGTCGTGAAAAAGTACGCCGAGGAGAAAGGCATCGACGTCGTCGTCGACATGCCCTACACCGTGTACTTCAAGACCGCTCTCGATATCACCAACGACGCCATCGCCGCCTACGACAAAGCTTATCCCGCCGCCGCTCCAGCCGCGGGAAAGTGAGCCATAATCGAAATTAAGGATGGCCGGTTATCTGGAGCAGTACGGCGCCGGCGAAGAGCTCCACGCGCGGCGCGTAAAAATCATCAAGCGCACGCTGATTTCGCTATTGACTCTGGCCGTGGTTGGCGGCATTCTTCTTTTCGTGTTTCATAATTACCGCGAGGAACAGAGGGTCAGGCAGTTCTATTCCTTCCTCGGGGTCAAGGACTACAAGTCGGCCTACGCGCTGTTCGGCTGTACCGACACCACGCCGTGCCGGTATTATGGATTCGACCAGTTTATGCGCGACTGGGGTCCCAACAGCGGCCATGACGATTTGTCCAACGTGCGCATTGCCCGCAGCCGTTCCTGCGGGTCGGGTGTGCTGTTGACCATCGACTACGGCAGGCAGCAGCAGGAAAAACTGTGGGTCGAGCGCAAGGACATGAGCATCGGTTTTCCGCCGGTGCAGGGATGCCCGGCAGGGATGTGATATTTCTACTATCGGAGTGGGCATGGGAACCTTAACGGCAGCAGGGTTGGAAGGCGTCATCGCCGGCGAAAGCGAAATCTGTTACATCGACGGGCACCAGGGCATCCTGAGTTACCGCGGATACAACATTCACACTCTGGCGGACAACGCCGTCTTCGAAGAAGTCGTCTTCCTGCTTTGGAACGGCTGGCTCCCCAAGCAAGCCGAGCTCGATCAGCTTAAAAAGGACCTGGTGGCCGCGCGCAACCTGCCCCAGCCCGTGGTCGATTTCCTCGCCGGCGCCCCCAAAGTCAACACCATGGACCTGCTGCGCACCGCGGTCAGCATGCTCGGCCTCTACGATCCCGAGGCGCAGGATATGTCGGCCGAGGCCAACCACCGCAAGGCCGTCCGCCTCATGGCCAAGACCGCGACTATCGTCACTACCTACGATCACCTGCGCAACGGCAGGCCCGTGATCCCCGGCGATCCGGCGCTCGGCTTCGCGGCCAACTTCCTCTACACGCTCACCGGCAAACGCCCCGACGATGTCATGGAGCGCGCCTTCGATGTGGCCCTCACCCTCCACGCCGATCACGAGCTCAACGCCTCCACCTTCGCCGCCCGCGTAGTCGCGGCGACCCTCTCCGACATCTACTCGGCCATCACCGCCGGCATCGGCGCGCTCAAAGGCCCCCTGCACGGCGGCGCCAACCAGGACGTGATCAACTGGCTGCTCAAGCTCGGCGATGAGGATTCCGCCAAGGATGCGGTGAAGGGCACCCTAGCCAAGAAAGTCAAGATTCCGGGTTTCGGTCACCGCGTCTATCGCACCGAAGATCCCCGCGCCACGCATCTGCGCGTGCTCAGCGAGGAGCTCGGCAAGCGTACCGGCCACGAGAAGCTCTACCGCCTCTCGCGCGTCATGGAAGAGACCGTGATGGGCGAAAAGGGATTGAACCCCAACGTCGATTTCTACTCCGCCTCCGCTTACTACTCCCTCGGCATCCCTATCGACCTCTACACCCCCATCTTCGCCGTCAGCCGCATGTCCGGCTGGACCGCCCACGTCCTCGAGCAGTATCGCAACAATCGCCTCATCCGCCCGCGCGCCGAGTACAAAGGCAAGCCCGACGGCCAGCCCTGGATTCCCATGACCGAGAGATAGCGCCATGGACGAGCGGGCGTTTTACTCCGAATCCCAGACCACTAAGGCGGCGTCGTTGAACTGCCCTTATTGCCGCAGCGTCGAAAGTTACGAGCTGCGTTGGATGGTGCGTAAGAAGAAAGACCGTATCCCCCAGGGAGCCGATGAGCGCGACCGGGCTAAGTTCCAAAAGGCGCAAAGTTACATGGTGCTGCTCGACGACAAAGTCGCCTGCAAGAATCTCCGCTGCCGCAAGCGCTTCGACATCTCCGGCGTCAAAACCATGGCGTTCTTGTAACGCGGGCCTCCAGGCCCGCACTCGCCGCCGTTGCCGCGGAGCGGCGCGCGGCGAGCTTGTCTTACATTTCTTTACCCGCCCTTAGCCCCAAAGAGCCTTCAGCCCGGACGCCCGCTCTCCCTACACTGACCCTAGTGTCACAGCGAAAGCAAAGCGTCTAATCTTCTTTCGGCTCGTTGCTGATCACCGGCCGCTCGTCGGCCGGTGTCTTTCCTCCACCACCCCAAAGTTGTGTTCATCGCGCTAAACTCGGTGTGGGAGGGCCTATGGCCGAACACAAAGCGGGAGTCCATCCCCGTACCGCGGTCCTGACGCGCGGTTTCGATCCCAGTCTTTCGGTTGGCGCGGCGCGCCCCGCCGTCTTTCGCAGTTCGACGTTTGTCTTCGAGAGCCCGGAGGCCGCCGAACACGCCTTCGCCATCACCACCGGCAAGATTCAGCCGGAACACGGCGAGCGCCCGGACCTGATCTACTCCCGCTTCTCGCATCCGAATTCGGAGATCCTGGAAGACCAGATCGTGCCGCTCGAAGCCGGCGCCCGATATGCCGCCGTCTTCAATTCCGGAATGGCCGCCATCATGACGGCATTCTTCGCCTACGCCCGCGCGGGTTCCAGCATCGTCTACACCACGCCGCTCTACGGCGGCACCACCGGCCTCATCCACAAGTTCCTGACGCCCCTCGGCGTCACCGGCATTCCCGTGCCTTCCGGCGACAGCGCGGCCATCGACGCCGCCATCCGCGGCGCCAAAAGCCTCTGCATCGTCTACCTGGAAACCCCGGCCAATCCGACCCTGATCATGACCGATATCGAGCGCGCCGCCGCCACCGCCGCTGCTCACCCCGACAAGCCGGTGGTCATGGTCGACAACACCTTCCTCGGCCCCTCCTTCCAGCATCCGTTCATGCTCGGCGCGCAAATCTCGCTCTACTCCGCCACCAAGTATCTCGCCGGATACAGCGACATGCTCGGCGGCGTGTCCCTCACCCACAGCGTCGAGGCCATCCGCAAGATCCGCTCCGTCCGCGGCATGTTCGGCAACATCCTCCAGCCCGACGAGTGCTGGATCCTAGATGGCCGCCTGCCCACCGTGTCCCTGCGCATGAACCGGCAGAGCAAGAATGCCCAGCGCATCGCTGAAGCCCTGCACGGCCACCGCCTGCTGGAGAAGGTCATCTATCCCACGCTGTTCACCGACCCCGAGCAGAAGCGCATCTTCGAGAAGCAGTGCGAATATCCCGGCGGCATGTTCTCCATCGTCTTCCGGGGCGGAAAGGAAGCCGCGTTCGAGTTCCTGCGCCACCTCGAGATCGCCCGCAACGCAGTCTCTCTGGGCGGCGTCGAAACCTTGGTCTGCCACCCCAAGTCCACCATCCATTCCGGCATGACGCCCCAGGAGCTAGCCGAGTCCGGCGTCACCGACGGCCTGGTACGCATCTCCACCGGCATCGAAGACTGGCGCGACCTCCTCGCCGATTTCGAGCAGGCGCTCGCGTTTGTGGGATAACGTAGAAGCATGAAGCTGGTGTGCGCCCTGGTGCTGGCCTGCAGCCTCGCGGGCGCCCAGACGGCGAAAAAAACCACCCCAGCCAAAAAAGCGCCGCCATCCACAACTGCCGCACCAGCGCCCGCCAACAAGTGGCCCATCCAAAAGCTCGTAGTCGAGGGCAATCGCAACTACTCCGCCGGCCAGGTGCTCGCTGTGGCCGGACTCAAGATCGGCCAACTCGCCGGCCGCCCCGAGTTCGAGGCCGCGCGTGACCGTCTCGCGGCCTGCGGGGCCTTCGAAACCGTCGGCTACAAGTTCGAGCCCGCCTCCGACCAGCAGGGCTACGTGGCCACGTTCCAGGTCACCGAGGTCGAGCCCGCCTTCCCGGTGCGCTTCGAAGACCTCGGCGTGCCGGATCAGGATCTCGCGGCCATGCTGCGCGCCAAAGATCCGCTGTTCTCCCTCACCCGCCTGCCCGCCACCAGGGCGCTCATGGACCGCTACGTCGGCTGGATTCAGGATTACCTCGCCGCGCAGAACCACACCGAGGCCATCGCCGTCAAGGTCACGCCAGTCACCACCGACCATTTCGCCATCGTCTTCCGCCCGGCGCGCGGACTGCCCGCTGTGGCCGCGGTAACCTTCCGCGGCAACCAGGTCGTCCCGCAATCCGTGCTCCGCGAGGCGATCTCCCCGGTCGGCGTCGGCGCGCCCTATTCCGAAGCCGGCTTCCGCGAGATCCTCAACAGCGCCATCCGGCCGGTGTACGAGCAGCGCGGCCGCGTCCGCGTCGCTTTTCCGGAAGTCCGCGCCGAAGCCCTTTCGGGCGGCGAAGTCCAGGGCGTCCACGTGTTCGTCAAAATCGATGAAGGCGTCAGCTACGAGTTAGGCAAGGTGCAGGTCGCGCCGCCAACCCCGCTCGACCCCGCCGTGCTCCTCAAAGAGGGCGACTTCAAGACCGGCGACGTCGCTAACATGGACAAGGTCGCCGACGGCCTGGAAAAGATCCGCAAGGCCGTGCGCCACGCCGGCTACCTCGACGTCAAGGTCACCAACGACCGCCACATCGACGACGCTAAAAAAGCGGTCGATATTCTCGTGCACATCGACGCCGGCGCCCAGTACATGATGGGCAAGCTGACGCTCGTCGGCCTCGACCTCGACGGCGAAGCCGAGATCAAGCGCATCTGGACCATGAACGAAGGCAAGCCGCTGAATCCCGACTATCCCGATTTCTTCCTCGCGCGCGTCAAAGAGGGCGGCACCTTCGACAATCTCGGCAAGACCAGGGCCGATCTCAAGGTCGATGAAAAGCGCCACGTCGCCGACGTGACGCTCACCTTCAGCGGGGCAGGTCCCGCGCAGCGACCGGGGCGAAGAGGGCGGTTGGACCGCTAGGCGCGCCCGGAGCCAGGTCCTCGGCCGGAATCGGCGCGCCGGCGACGGTCCGCAGCGGCACCACGCCCGCCCACACCGGAATCGCCAGGTCCGCCTCGTCATCCACCGGCGGCCCGCTGCGCACCTTCGCGGAGACCTCCTCGATCGGCACCGCCAGCACCTCGGTGGCCTTCAGCTCCTGTTCATCGGGCGGGCGCACCTCTTCCCAACGCCCGGGAACTACATGGTTGGTGAAGCAGCGCAGCGCCTCCATCTTCTCGGCCGGATCGTTCACCACGCGCGCCTTTCCGAAGATCACCACGCTGCGATAGTTCACCGAATGATGGAAGGCCGAGCGCGCCAGAACGAATCCGTCCACCAGCGTCACCGTCACGCACACGTCGATCCCGTCGCCAAGTGCCTTGAGCATCCGGCTCGCGGCGGACCCGTGGATGAAGATCTCGTTGCCGCGGCGCGCGTAGTTGGTCGGAATCACGTACGGCAGGCCGTCTGCCACGAATCCCACGTGGCACACGAAGCCGTCGTCGAGAATCGCGTGGATCTTTTCGTGGCTGTAGACGGCGCGTTTCGGCAGGCGTTTCACCTGCGTTCGCGGAGTCGGTGGAAAGGGAGCCATGATTTCAGACTACGGCAGGCGGTGGACCGGGGAAAAGATCCACTTTTGAGAATGTTGTATAGTCCACTTATGCGCGTTGCCATGGCCCTCGACCGCGATTCCGCCCTTCCCCTGCACCGCCAGATCTACGAAGAGTGGCGCGGCGGCATCCTCAATGGCCGCTTCCGCAGCGGCGAGCGCGTGCCTTCCACCCGCGACCTCGCCTGGAGCCTCGGCGTCGCGCGCGCCACCGTCACCGCCGCCTACGACCAGCTCATCGCCGAAGGCTATCTCGAAAGCGCCCACGGCTCGGGCACCTTCGTCTGCCGGCAATTGCCCGAGGAGCTTCTGCATCCCCGCCACGCCCCCGTGGCCCAGCCATCCGGCGAAACGGCCATCCGCCTCTCCCGCGCCGGCGCGAAAATCGCCGCCCAGGTGCCTTATCCGACTCCCGAGCCGCGCCCCGGATGGATCCACTTCTCGCATTGGCGGCCGGATCTCAACGAATTTCCGTTCACGCTCTGGCGCAAGCTCCTGGCGCGCCACATGCGCTCCGCCGAGCACGCCTTCTTCGACTACCGCAACGAGCGCGCCGGCCACGAGCCGCTCCGCCGTGAGATCGCCGCCTACCTGGCCCGCTCGCGCGCCGTGCGCTGCCATCCCGAGCAGGTGATCGTCGTCAACGGCTCGCAGCAGGCCCTCGATTTCTGCGCCCGCCTCCTGCTCGATCCCGGCGACCAGATCGCCTTCGAAAACCCCGGATACCAGGGCGCGCGGCAGATTTTCATCGCCTGCGGCGCGCGTCTGCGGCCCGTCCGCGTCGGCCCCGATGGCGTCGCGCCGGACACTCTGCCCGCCGGCGCGCGAGCGCTCTACGTCACACCGTCGCACCAGTTCCCCACCGGCGTCTCCCTCAGCGTGGCGCGCCGCCTCGAGCTCATCGAATGGGCCCGCCGCCGTCGCGCCGCCATCCTCGAAGACGACTACGACAGCGAATACCGCTACAACGGTCCGCCGCTGCCCGCCATGCAGGGACTGGCCGGCGGCAGCCCGGTCATCTACATCGGCACATTTTCCAAGGTGATGTTTCCCGGCCTCCGCATCGGGTACGTGGTGGCCCCCCGCGCCCTCGCCGCCGCCTTCACCCGCGCCAAGTGGCTCGCCGACCGCCAGACCCCCATGCTCGAACAGGCCGCCCTCGCCGACTTCCTCCGCGAAGGCCACCTCGAGCGCCACGTCCGCCGCATGCGCAGGCTCTACGCGCGCCGCCGCGACGCGCTGCTCGAATCCCTCCGCCGCCACTTCGGGGCTCGCGCTCGGGTGCTCGGCGATCCGGCCGGCATGCACGCCCTCGTCCGCCTCGACGACGACGGCCTTCTCGCGCGCGCCGCCGCCAACCGCGTTCACGTGACATCGTCCGCGCCTTATTACATCGGCCGCGCGCCGCGCAACGAGTTCGTCTTCGGCTTCTCGGCAATCACCGAACGCGCCATTCGCGAAGGACTGCGCCGTCTGGCGGCATAAAGGAAGCGCGGCGTTACAATTTACTCATGCGGCGGCTCCTCTTCCTGCTGTGCTCGTGTGCGATTGCGTTCGCCCAGAAAAAGCCGTTCGACGTCAACGCGCTCCTCGAATTGAAGCGGATCGGCGATCCTCAGATCTCGCCCGATGGACGCTGGGTCGCGTTCACCGTGCAGACGGTCGACCTCGCCGCCAACAAGAAACCGGTGCAGGTCTGGATCGTTCCCCTCGATGGCGGCACGCCGAAGCAGATCACCCACGATGGCGAAAGCAATCAGCGCCCCCGCTGGTCGCCCGACGGCAAGCGCATCGCCTACATCTCCGATCGCGGCGGGTCGTCGCAGATCTGGCTCATGGACCCCGACGGCGGCAACGCCAGACAGGTCACCAATCTCTCCACCGAGGCGGATGGCGAAGTCTTCTCCGGCGACGGCAAGAACCTGGTCTTCACCAGCGAGGTCTACCCCGATTGCGGCGCCGACGACGCCTGCAATAAGAAAAATCTCGATGCCGCCAAATCGGAAAAAACGCGCGCGCACATCTACACCGAGCTGCTCTATCGCCATTGGACCGCCTGGCAAGGCAAGCGCCGCAGTCATCTGCTGGTAGTTCCCGTCACCGGCGGCCCCGCCCGCGACCTCACGCCCGGCGCCCGCGGCGTGCCGCCGTTTTCGCTCGGCGGTCCCGACGACTACGACGTCTCGCCCGACGGCCAGGAAGTCTGCTTCAGCATGAATGCCGACCCGGTGCCGGCCACAAGCACGAATTCCGATCTCTACGTCGTATCCATCGCCGGAAGCCAGCC
>Ga0335069_10011878_pt1 | contig 12274 bp, 10 predicted proteins | sample Lox_Sample_11_FD_206714 | JGI IMG/M metagenome (GOLD analysis project Ga0335069, IMG submission 206714) | Soil microbial communities from Loxahatchee National Wildlife Refuge, Florida, United States - Lox_Sample_1.1 | ecosystem: Environmental > Terrestrial > Soil > Wetlands | place: USA...
CGTGGCGCGGAACACAAAAAGGGTAGGGGCCGCGATAGCGGCAGGGCTGAAGCCCTGCCCTTCCACTAACGTCCGAAAGTGGTGAGAAATCCAGGCTAGCGGCTTGCTTGTCCGCTTCGATACGGCGTGCGAATTCTTCTACTGCTCTTTTTTCGGCTTGGGCGCCGGCGCCGGCGGCAGTGATTTCAGTCCTAGTTTCACGGCCCGGAACGCCATGCTGTCTTTCTCAAGTCCCGCCGGGGCAGGGTTCTGCTTCAATTCTTCCTTCAGGGCTTGCACCCGTTCCCCAGGAAGCGGGTGGTTCATGAGCAGCCCCTCGACCAGCGTGGGGTTTCCCGTGAATTTACTCAGCCTGCCCAGCGCCGAGACCAGTCCCTGGGGATCATATCCCGCGCGAACAACGTTATAGAGGCCAAACAGGTCTGCTTCCGACTCTTCATCACGGTTGAACTTGCGGTCGACAAAGAGCGCTACGGGCCCGCCATACTGTTGCAAGAGATCGGTTATGCGTTGATCGGAGAGGAGACCGGCGTTCTTCAGTTCGGACATCCCTCGATCCAGCCAGTAACGCCGCGCCACGTCGTTCATGCTGTGGTAAGCCACGACATGCCCGACCTCGTGGCCAAGGACGCCCGCCAGTTCGCTTTCGCTCGCGACGAAGTCGAGGAGGCCGCGGTTGACGTAAACGAATCCTCCCGGCAGGGAAAACGCGTTAACGGAATCCGTGTTCACAATCTTGAACGAGTATTTGAGGTCCGGGCGGCGCGACGCCTTGGCCAGCTTTTGACCGACGGCGTCGACGTATTGGGTGAGCAGGGGAGTGTCCAAGAGCGCGAGCTGCTTTTCCGTCTCCTCCGCGGCCTTTCGGCCCATCGTCATTTCTTCTTCATCGGTGAACGTGTTGTAAAAGGCCCTGGCCGCTTTCGGTTCTTCCGCCCGGCAGAGCGGCGCCCACAGCACTCCGCTGAAAAAGAGGAGGCTCAGGGCGCCCAGCCCTGCGTTGACATGGGTGGTGTGTTTGGTCATGCGATTTTGCCTTTCGCCGCGTCCCAGGTGACTTTGGCGCCACGCTTAAGAGCCGCGTTGCCCAGCCAGGAGGTGCGCGCGGCCTCGAACCCAAGGTGGATGTTGGCATTGGGCGACTGGCGCGTACGCATGCACTCTACGAAGTTGCGCACGTTGTCGAGCGTGCCGTCGCGCTCGGAACGAACCAGGATTTCGGGCTCGGGCGCTAGCGTGCCGGACACCCAGGGCCCTCCTTCGGGATAGACCGCGAGGCGGCTGCGGTCGATCTTGAGGGTTGCCTCGCTGCCGCAGAACTCGATGCCGCCGTCGTCCACGCTGCTGTTGATGGAGCCGGTGAACGTCACCAGGAAGTCCCCGGGAAACTCATAGGCGGCGGTGACGGTGTCGGGGCACTGCCACTTCATGCGATAAACACCCCCGACGGCCGTCGCGGTCTTCGGAGCAGGCTGCTCCATGTACCACTGGATGACGTCAATCCAGTGCGTGAGCAGGTCGGTGAGAATCCCGCCGCCGAAATCCCAGTACCAGCGCCACCAGATGAATTTCTCCACGGTAAACGGCTGGTCGGGGGCAGAGCCCAGGAAGCTCTTCCAATCGAGGTCCGACGGGTCAACCTTGGGCAGGCCCTCCCACCCTTGGTAGTAATTCTGGTACCAGTAGGTGTGGACCATGGTGATCTTGCCGAGCTTGCCGGACGCGACGATCTGTTTGCCCAGAATCCAGTGGTCCCAGTTGCGCTGTTGAGTGCCGGTCTGCACGATGCGCCGGGATTCATCCACGGCGTGCACCATTTCGGCGCCCTCTTCTATCGAGTGCATGATGGGTTTCTCGACGTAGGCGTCCTTACCCGCCCGCACCGCGTCGACGAGGATTTGTTTGTGCCAGTGATCGGGGGTGCCGATGACGACGGCGTCGATGTCCTTGCGGTCGAGCACCTCGCGGTAGTCGGAGCATGAAACCGCCTCGGGGCCGGCAATCGCCAGGGCCTTCGCGCGGGCCATAGCGTAAACGTCGCAGACCGTCACGAGTTCAACCGAGGGAACCTGCTTGAAAAGGGTCATCAGGTATTGCGCGCGCTCGCCTGTCCCGATTACACCCACGCGAATGCGGTCGTTCGCACCCAGCACGCGAGCCGGGCTCATGCTTCCCAGCATCGCTACACCTGCACCGGCCAGCGCAGTCTCTTTCAGGAACTCGCGGCGATTGACTTCGATTTTGTTCGGCATCAGCACCTCCTCCTCGAAACCAATTGAGATTTACGGCGCTAGTTCTTGCCCGGCAGTGCTTCCGGCGGACGATCGAAAAGCAGGAAGAAAAGGATGCGCGAATCGTCCGGAATGCGAATGTCGTCTTCCCTGCGAATCAACTTGAAGCCGTCCTGCCCCACCTCTTCCTGCACAAGCCCGGGAGGAATCCGGTGGTGGCTCGTGTACTCGGAGCGCGGTTGGCCGGGTTCAGCAATGTAATCGATGATGGCCAACCTTCCACCGGGCTTCAAGGCGGCGAGAAAGTGGGCCAGCATCGCGTCGTGAGCGTCGAACTCGTGATAGGCCTTGACCACGAGAATCCCGTCGAGCGCGCCCGGCGGCAGGTGGGGATTGTCTGCATCTCCGACGATGCCGGTGATCTGTGGCAGCTTCTTCTCGGAAGCCTGCTGGAGGATTTTCTTGATCTGGTCCGCTTGAATATCGACAGCGTAAACGCGTCCCTCCGGTCCCACGCGGTCTGCCAGCCGAAAGGTGAAATACCCGTCACCGCAGCCGACATCCGCCACGGCCGACCCGGCCTTCAGGCCAAGCTCGTCCATTACTTCCTGCGGACGTTGCCACGTGTCGCGGGTAGGCCAGGCCCAGGCGTCCGCGCCGGCCGAACGAGTCCGCACCGGCACGATCAGCGCCGCGGCGATTAGGAGGGACGCAAGAAGGCCCACCCCAGGAAGGCGTTTTCCAAACCATTTACGCATGAGGCGCTCGATGGCGTTCCAACTTATTGGGACCACTTCGTAGGTTTGCGGTCCCAACGGTGTTTGCGCAACTCAGCATGCAGTTGCTCAGGGAGCGGTCCCCTGGTGCTGGCGCTCAAGTTCGCATCAACGTTTTTCAATCGGCGCATCCCAGGAATTGTGGTGCTTACCTGAGGATTGCTGAGAATGAAGCGCAATGCCATCTCCGGCATGGTCATGCCCTGGGGAAGAAGCGGCCGCAAGGCGTCCGCGTGCGCCACGCTGTTCTTCAGATTCTCGGCGACGAAGTAGGTGTTGCGCCAGTCGCCCTTTGGCCATTGGCTGTCCAGCGTCAGCGTTCCGGTGAGAGAACCTTCGTCAAACGGGCACCGCGCAATGATGGCGACGTCCTTGGCGGCGCAGGCCGGGAAGAGTTCGTCCTCGGGATTCTGGTCAAAGATGTTGTAGATGACTTGCACGGAATCGATCAGACCGGACTTAACCGCCAGCACGCCGTTGCCGGGTTCCCATCGGTTGATGCTGATGCCTACCGCACGAAATAGTCCCTGGCGGCGCAGATCGTCGAGCTTCTTTGCCCACCGGTCGTCCTGCACCCAGGCATCCTCCCAGGTGTGAAACTGGATCAAGTCGAAACTCGGAATGCCCAGGTTTTCCAGGCTGGAATGCACGTAGCGCTCGATGTGATCGGGAGGGAAACAGTCGTCAAGCTTAAACTCACGCCGGCTGGGCCAAGCCAGATTCTTGGGCGGGATCTTGGTCGCGACGTACAGCTTCTTGCCAGGATTGCTGCGGACCAACGCGCCGAGCAATTTCTCACTGTGGCCGTTACCGTACGCCCACGCCGTATCAAAAAAGTTGCAGCCCAGATCGACCGCCCGTTGGAGAGACAGGCTTGATTCCGCGTCATCGGAACCGGTCCAGCCGGCCATGCCCCACATGCCGTACCCGACGTCGCTCACCATCCAGCCGGTGCGTCCGAACCTGCGATAATTCATGGTTGTGGCTCCTTAAAGGGCAGGGCTGTCGTCGCCGAGTAGTGCCTTGCGGATAATACCGAGCGGGACCCCGCCTTGCTCCATCAAGTGATTGTGAAAGTCCTCAAGGCGAAACTGGCTGCCGACCTTCTTCTTGTAATCTTCGCGCAACTTCAGGATCTGCAGCTTGCCCAGAGTGTACACCAGATAGGTGGGATCGGTCGTCCCACGTTTGGCTTCCACGTCAGCGACGGCGGGGACTTGATAGCCTTCGCGAACGAAAAACTCCCTGGCTTGGTCCAGGGTCATCTCGCCCGTGTGCATTTCAATCCCAGCGATAAAGCGCGCATCACGCAGAAGGGCGTCCTGCAATTGCCCCATGCGCAGCTTGGGATCACCATCGCCGAAGCCCTCGTCGAGCATCATCTGTTCCGTGTAGTGTGCCCAGCCTTCCACGTTGGTGTCGCAGTAAAGTAATTTGCGCACCTTGGAAGACAGGTGCTGGGTCCACAGGAATTGCGTGTAATGCCCCGGATACGCTTCATGGATGGTCGTGCTGAGGATCGTGCCGCGGTTGAATCCTTCCATCCACTCCTCGACGCGCTGCGGCGCCCAGTCCGGCTCGGGAAGCGTGACGTTGAACATGGCTTCCGTGGCGCGCGTCTCATAAGGACCGGGCGTGTCCATCGAGGCCGTCGTGGTGGCGCGCATGAATGGAGGTGTAGGTTCGAGAAGGGGCAGAATCTCGGAAGGGATGGCGACGATCTGTTTGGTTTCGATGAATTGGCGGAGGTTCCCCAGTAGGTCGCGGAAGGTATCGAGAAGCTTCGCCGGTGCGGGATGGTCCTTTTCAAGCGTCGCGAGGACTCCCCGGGGACTCATCTGAGGGTTGATCAGCGCTGCCGTTTCCTTCAGGCGTTGTTGATTTCTGTGCAGGTCTTCGCGGCCGATAGCCAGCAGCCGATCGAGGGGAATGTCCACCATTTCATCGGCAAGGAGTTTTCGCCGGAAATTCTCAGCGCCGATGCGGAAGTCGCCATGCGCTGCGGGCAGCAGATCGTCATGGAGATAGACTCTGTACTCTTCGAGAGCCCGGACGACGCCGTTGTTGGCCTGGTGCAGTTCCTGCTGCAACGCCGTGTCTTGCACTTCGCGGAACGCCGCCGGGACGTCCTCTCGGAAGAAGGCAATCGTTCCCGGCATCTGTTCGAGGGCGATTTCCACATAGATCTTGGGCGGATTCTCCACGCTGCGGCGGCCCACCGCCAGGACTGCGGGAATTTGGCGTTCCCGGGCGACTACCGAGCGCAGCCGATCTTCCGGCGAGGCAAAGCTGCGTTTAATGAGAAGGAAGATGCTCCCCGTACCCTCGTTTGTGTAAAAGCCGGGATCTCGCCGCCACATTTGCAGTGTTTCCAACTCCAGCAGACGGCCTGCGATGGTCGTCTTGAGGAAAACGAGGTCTCCGGCGGATTCCGGCGAAAGTCCGGCGGGGTCGATGCGCGCGAGTTTTTGGGCGAGGTCCCTAAGCTTGGCCGTCTCCGAGGCGCGTGCCGCGGGAGTGCAATCCTCCATCTGCGCGTCATACTCGTGAAACCCAGCCGCGGTGGCTTCCTTAGGGTGAAACTGAAACCTCATTTGGAAGTACTGATCCACAAGCTGCTGGAACTCTTCTGACGACGATGGCCTGCGTGGGGTATTGGGGCTTGATGCGCTAGACATATCAACGCTCCCCAGGATTGTGAGGAGCACAACCAGAGCCGCTGTGCATGTGGAGACGGAAATTATTCGCGGAATTGTCATGTTTTTCGTGGACCACGCCGAGCTTCGCCCGTCTTGCGGATGGCCTTACAGCAGGTTTCGGACTACAACGTTTGACGCGTGGCGTTCTCACGTTGGCCTGTACTGGACGACGTTTACGGTGATGTCATCGGACTGCGGCGCCACCCCGGCGTACTCCTGCACGCTGGCCAGAATGCGACGGCACACCTCTTCGGCCGGCACGCCGCCGCAACGCTCCAGCAGACTGAGCAAGCGGGGATCGCCGAACAGGTCCCCGATGGAATCCCGTGCCTCGGTCACGCCGTCCGAAGTGGTCACGATCATATCACCAGGTTGAAGGTGCGCGTGATCCGCCTCAAACGCCACGCCGGGGAAGAGTCCCAGCGGGAAGTTGGCCGAGTTGATGCAATCCACGCCTCCCGCGGCGCGCACGATCAGAGGTGGGACATGGCCGGCGTTGACGAATTCAAACCGTCCCTGGCGATCCAGAACATAGTAGAGGACGGTGGCATACATCTCGGGCGGCGTCCGCTCACACATGTAGTCATTGACGCGCGCGAAGAGTTCAGGCGTGGCGGGCGAGCCCGCGGCGACCGCGTTGAAGGCTCCCTGTAAGCTTGCCGCAAGGATGGCAGCCGGCAGGCCCTTGCCAGAGACATCCGCCAGCGCGAACCCCCAACGGCCGTCGGGAAGGTGCACCATGTCGTAGTAGTCGCCGCCGACAGCCTCGGTGGGCATGGTCACCGCCGCGACCTGGAAGTAGTCGCTCTCCGGTAATTGTCTCGGCAGCAGGCCCACCTGGATGTTCCGCGCCAGAAACATCTCGTGCTGGAGGCGCTCCTGCTGGCGGGCCAGGCGGAACATGCGCGCGTTGTCGATGACGGTGGCGCCTTCCACGGCGAGCGTCTGCAGCACCTGCCGGTCAAGTCCGGTGACCGCCGCGGCATGGGAACGAGTGTCGAGGTAGAGAAGGCCCAGCAACTCAGGTGCGGCCCCGACGAACGTCTCGCCCAGAGACTCGGTCATGGGAAGTTTCTGCAGCGGCACCGCTACGATTCCCCGGGGAGTTCCGATCCGCAGGATGCCGGTGTCCTGCGGCGCGCGGCCCGAGGCTTCCTCTTCCAGAACCACCACTTCCTGTCCGGATGTCGCCACGCGCTCCACGACCGCGTGCGAGTAGTCGCTGAGGTTCGTGTCCAGGTAGGTGCCTCCCCGGCTCCGGGCCAGGCGCAAGCGCAGGTCACCCGCATCTTCCTTCAGGAACAGCAATCCGCGTTCGGCATTGGCGAGTTGCACCGCGGAGTCCACTAAGGCGGTCAGCACTTCCTCCAGCGCCGGAGCCCGCAGCAACATCTTGGCCATCTGCAGCAGCAGCCCCAGGTGTTGGAGTTGTGGGGCGGGACCGTGCTCCGCTGCCTTCCCGAACTTTTCCAGGAGTCCCGGCAATACCGCTTCCTCCACGCTGAACACCAGCGTGTAGGAATCCGTCACTCCCAGGCTGATTTGATCGCCCGATTTCAGCCGCTGTGATGTCTCAATTCTCTCGCCGTTCACGAACGAGCCGTGGCGGCTGCCGGCATCTTCCAGCACGTAGCCGTCGGCGTCCCCCACAATGCGCGCGTGACGGCGCGAAATGCGGCTGTCGAGAAGCACCAGGTCATTATCGCTTTGCCGCCCAAGGGTGAAAGGCGTGTGCGAAATCTCGATCTCGCGCTGGTTGCCGAACGCGTCATGGACAGTCAGGCGTGGAAGCGTGCTGGGCATGGATTGGATTGACCCCCGACGTGGGGAGTCATTATAGCAAACCGCGCTGGCCCGGCCCACGGTTATGGAGAAGCGGCGATGCGGCCCGCGATCTCGTTCCGCCAGCCCGCCAGTGGGGGGGTGACGGTGCGCCCGATTAGAAATCTAATTGCAATTTACCGGGGATTAGCGCATCATGCCTCGTTTCGGCGGACGATTTCCTGGCATGCGGACGCTCGCGGCGTGAGCGGACATCGGTACGAGCCCACCCCTGCCTTTCAGCAGCGTGGACGAAAAACCGTCTGACATCATTGTCATGCTCTTGCTTGTAAACGGCGACATGGCGCCGCAGGTGTTCGTTGATGGGGACGCCACGGCGGCGTCACCCACTCCGTGGAAGGCACGTCTGCCAATGCACGGACATTGAGGAGGAATATAATCGTGAGCAAAAACCCAGTGAATATCGAAGCACCCAAAGGGAAACTCGGTGTGTTGATTCCCGGCATGGGAGCCGTAGCAACCACCTTCATCGCGGGCGTGGAGGCGATTCGCCGCCGGCAGGCCCTGCCGATCGGTTCACTAACCCAAATGGGCACGATCCGCTTGGGTAAGCGTACCGACAAGCGAATTCCCTTGATCAAGGATTTCGTCCCGCTCGCCAAACTTGAGGATTTGGTTTTCGGGGGATGGGACCTTTATCGGGACGATGCTTACGAGGCGGCGATCAAAGCGGGTGTACTGGAACGCAAGCAAGTGGATTCCGTGAAGGGCTTTTTGAAGAAGATTCGTCCCATGCCCGCGGTCTTCGAGCAGAAGTTCGTCAAGAACCTGCACGGCGAGAACCTGAAAAAGGGAAAAACCAAGATGCACCTCGCCGAGCAAGTCATGCAAGATATCGAAACGTTCAAGAAGCAGAACCACGTGGCGCGCCTCGTCATGATCTGGTGCGGCTCGACGGAGATTTTCCTGCGAACCCGCCCTGTCCACCGTTCGCTGGAGGCGTTTGAGAAGGGTTTGCGCGCGAACAGCCCGGATATCCCGCCCAGCATGATCTACGCTTACGCCGCTCTGAAGCTCGGCATCCCCTTTGCCAACGGGGCTCCGAACCTGACCAGTGACATCCCGGCGCTGCTGGAATTGGCCCTCCAGAACCAGGTTCCCATTTGCGGGAAGGACTACAAAACCGGCCAGACCATGATGAAGACGATCTTGGCGCCCGGATTCAAAGCCCGCCTTCTGGGTGTGCGCGGTTGGTTTTCCACCAACATCCTGGGAAACCGCGACGGCGAAGTCCTGGACGATCCGGACTCTTTCCGCACCAAGGAGGAAAGCAAGCTTTCCGTCCTGCAATACATCCTGCAACCCGAACTCTATCCGTCTCTTTACAAGGATCTCTTCCACAAAGTACGGATCAACTACTACCCACCCCGCGGTGACAACAAGGAAGGATGGGACAACATCGACATCTTTGGCTGGCTGGGATATCCCATGCAGATCAAGGTGGATTTCCTCTGCCGCGATTCCATCCTGGCGGCGCCGCTGGTGCTGGACCTGGTGTTGTTCCTCGACCTCGCACAGCGTTGTCCGGAGTTGAAGTCCAAAGGCATTCAGGAATGGCTCTCGTTCTACTTCAAGAGCCCCATGTGTGCGCCGAACCTTTATCCGGAGCACGACTTGTTCATCCAGCTCATGAAGCTCAAGAACACCCTGCGTTACCTGCGTGGCGAGGAATTGATCACGCACCTGGGGTTGGAGTATTACGACTAGCCTGGTGCGGGACGGGGTGTGCCGGGCGGCGCCGGCACCGTAAGAAATAGAACGAGGGTGGGCCGATGGCTTGGCGTTTCGCGACAGAAGGGGCCGGCCATCGCCCACCCGAGAGTTTGCCGGCCCTCCTTCAGTGTCGCGCGGCGCTCCGGGGATCCGTCAGCGGCGGGACGGCAACTCGGCGAGAAACTTACCCAGGATCGTTCCCACCGTATCCAAACGTTCGAGGTCTTTGGGGGTAAAGTCGGGACCGGCCGGTCTCCCACTGCGCACCTTGCGGCTGATCTGTATCACACCTACCACTTTTCCATCGACCATCATTGGCGAACTCATGATCTTCTCGATGGGTGTTGCCTTCTCTTCCGCCGAGAGGTTAACGGCCTCAAAAATCGTGGGGTGTTTGTACACCGTGAAGTTGTTGACGATTTCGCCCTGTTTCTCTCGAATCGTTTTTGCCGCTAGCGAGTGCGTGGTCGTCATGGGAATGGCGCCGACGACGGAGAGGCGCACAGGGAAGAGAAAGTTCAGCATCGCGCCGTCCGGTGAGAGCCGCAGGATCGCGACTTCTCCTTTTGTTGCCTTGAAGCCGTTCGATATGTGGGCGGCCAGGCGATTTAGGTCCTGCTCGGTAGGAGGCGTCCCCGCCGCGCGCATTTCTTCCACCAGTTTGGTTACGATACGAGTGACGTCGTTTTCTGGCATCGCTCTCTTCTCCGCTGAGGATCGTGCGAATTGGGGGGGATTATACTTAAGGTGGTCCTAGCAAGCAATGACACAATATGTTTTGTGGTAAGCGCGACTCTCTGGTCCGGTCCGCCTGAGGCTGGCGGCTGGAGCCGGGTCTTCTCGGACAGCGCCCGCGTCGTCTTTGAGCCTTTTGTTGCGAGTGTCTATTCTGGTGCCGGCCTCTTGTTTCGCGGAAAGAATTTGACAAAAACTTCGCTGTCTCCCGATAATTCTCCACGTGGCCGCCGTGCTTGACCACGGGGCTCCGGGTTGCGGGCAGCACTGCCGTTGGCGATCACATCGATTGCGTGCGCAGGGTCGCGAGCCCGGACCTGCAGACTGAAGAGAGAATTTATGGCAAAAATCCCAAGTGTTGTCCTAACTGTTCTTTGCGCCAGCGCCATGTTGTGGGGGCAGGCTGCCAAGAAGCCTACGAGTGCTACGCATGCAGCCGCCCATCGCGCCGTCAACAGTCCTTCGCTGCTGAATCCTGCTTCGTTGAAAGCACAGGCACCGGCGGTCTTCAAGGCGCGCTTCACGACTACCCAGGGAGATTTTGTAGTGGAGGTCACGCGGGCCTGGGCACCGCTGGGCGCCGACCGGTTCTACAATTTGGTAAAGAACCATTTCTACGACGGCAACACGTTCTTCCGCGTGATCCCTGGTTTCATGGCGCAGTTCGGTATCTCCGGCCGCCCCGAGGTCAATCGGGTTTGGACGCGTGCCGCGATTCACGACGACCCCGTTACGCAAAGCAATACGCGCGGCATGCTGTCATTTGCCACGGCGGGGCCCAACACGCGCACGACACAAGTCTTCATCAATTTCATTGATAACTCGAACTTGAATGCCATGGGATTTGCCCCGTTTGGAAAAGTCGTCACGGGCATGGAAGTGGTCGACAAACTTTACAGCGGTTATGGCGAGGGTGCGCCCGAAGGCAACGGGCCTAGTCAGGAACGGCTTCAGAAAGAAGGCAAGGCGTACCTTGACAAGGGTTTCCCCAAGCTCGACCTGATTAAGGCTGCCGTGATTGTTCCTTAGTGCGTGGGGCCGGGCCATTCTGCGGGAGTGACGAGTCCGGCCAGGGCCGCCCAAACTGGCGTTCCACTTCCGCGTACCATGCGGCTCCGCCGCTTGCTGTGCGGAAAGCCTCCGGCTTTCCGGGCGGATTTGCGCCCCAGTGCCTCTGTTTCGCCCGCTGGAAGGCTTAGCCTTCCAGCGGGCGAAGGACAAGTTGGTCGCGGGGCTTGCGGCACGGGAAGGCAAAGCCTTCCCGCACAGCAAAGCGGCGCAGCCGCGAACAACCCATATTAGCTTGGGAGATAATTGGGACGGGCTTGAGTGCCGGCTGCCCTTAGGCTGCAAGAAGGTTTTCAAGGGCCGGTTGCCGGTCTCGCGGGCCACATGCTACAAACAATCAAAGTGATATAGGAGAATCTATGAGCGATCTGAGCTCCGGCTTGTATGCCATCTTCGAAACGACGTTAGGGGAGATCACCTGTCAACTTTTCCCCGAGCAAGCCCCCGAGACGGTCGAGAATTTTGTCGGCTTGGCCAGCGGAACCAAGGAATTTGTGGATCCCAAAACGCGCGCCCGGGCGAAGCGTGCTTTCTACGATGGCCTGACTTTCCATCGCGTGATTCCGAAATTCATGATTCAGGGTGGTTGCCCGCTGGGGACCGGAACCGGCGGACCCGGCTACAAGTTCAAGGATGAATTCTCAGCTGACTTGAGTTTTGACCAGCCTGGCCGGCTGGCGATGGCCAACGCCGGCCCCGGCACGAATGGTTCGCAATTCTTCATTACGGTTGTGCCGACAGACTGGCTTGATAACCACCACACGATTTTCGGCCAGGTCGTCAAGGGCCAGGACGTTGTCGATAAGATCGCGAACACGCCGCGCGGAGCGAATGACCGGCCCCTGACGCCCGTGGTGATGAAGGCGGTCAAGGTTGTCGAGGTGAAGTAGAAACGCCTCAGACGCCGATAATTTCGACCAGTTCTTTGACTGCTGCGGCGGACTTCTCGAGTGCGGCCTGTTCTTCCGGCGTTAGCTTGATTTGGATTATTTCTTCGATCCCGTGCGCACCCAGCTTCACGGGAACGCCGGCGAACAGGCCGTGGATTCCGTATTCGCCTTCCAGGTAGGCGGCGCAGGGCAGAATCTTTTTGCGGTCGTTCAGAATGGCGTCAATCATCTGCGCCACCGCCGCCGACGGCGCATAGAACGCGCTCCCGGTTTTGAGCAAAGTTACGATTTCGCCGCCCCCCTTCCGCGTGCGTTCGATG
>Ga0335069_10011879_pt1 | contig 12272 bp, 11 predicted proteins | sample Lox_Sample_11_FD_206714 | JGI IMG/M metagenome (GOLD analysis project Ga0335069, IMG submission 206714) | Soil microbial communities from Loxahatchee National Wildlife Refuge, Florida, United States - Lox_Sample_1.1 | ecosystem: Environmental > Terrestrial > Soil > Wetlands | place: USA...
CGGGCGAACGGTCAGACCCAGGGACGGGCGGCGGCGGCCTTCTTCTCGTAATCGCCGATCGCCGGCGCCTTGACCATGGTCAGGCCGATGTCGTCGAGCCCTTCCATCAGGCAGTGCTTGCGGAACGGATCGATGTCGAACGTGACCACGCCGCCGTCGGGGCCGCGGATCTCCTGCGCTTCGAGGTCGACCGTCAGCGTCGCGTTGGCGCCGCGGCGCGCGTCGTCCATCAGCTTGGCAAGGTCGTCAGGCTTGACCTTGATCGGCAGCACGCCGTTCTTGAAGCAGTTGTTGTAGAAGATGTCGCCGAATTCGGTCGAGACGATGCAGCGGATGCCGAAATCGAGCAGCGCCCAGGGCGCGTGCTCGCGCGACGAGCCGCAGCCGAAATTGTTTCCGGCGACGAGAATCTTGGCGTTGGAATAGGCCGGCTTGTTGAGCACGAAGTCCGGGTTCAGCGAGCCGTCGTCGTTGTAGCGCATCTCGGAGAACAGGCCCTTGCCGAGGCCGGTGCGCTTGATCGTCTTCAGATACTGCTTGGGGATGATCATGTCGGTGTCGACATTGTCGATCTCGAGCGGCGCGGCGACGCCGGTGAGAGTGACGAATTTGTCCATCGCGCGGATTTCCTCGGCCTGCTAAACAGCCCTCGCTGCGAGCCCTTAGCAAATGCGCGGCGGCCGGGCAAACCCGCCGCCGAAGCGCGGAGCGAATGCGTATGACTGCATCTCCCGTCGCGCCGGCGGTCCTGACGGTCGACGTCGCCGCGCTGGTCGACAATTGGCGGCTGCTGAAGCAGCGCTCGGCGCCGGGCGATTGCGCCGCCGTGGTCAAGGCCAACGGCTACGGACTCGGGATTGAGACGGTCGCCCCGCCGCTCTACGCCGCCGGCTGCCGGGTCTTCTTCGTCGCCCACATCGGCGAGGGTCAACGCTTGCGCGCGCTGCTGCCCGAGGCCGGCGCGCGCATCTACGTGCTGAACGGACTGGAGGCGAAGGCCGACCCGCTGGCCGATTACGCGCGCCATCGCCTCGCCCCGGCGATCGGCGCGGCCGCGGAGCTCGCGCGCTGGGCGGCGTTCGCGCGCGGACAGGCGAGCCCCCCGCCGGCGGCGCTGCACCTCGACACCGGCATGAACCGGCTCGGCTTCGAATCGCTCGATGCGCTCCGCGCCGGCGTCGCGGCGGCGGGCGACAGCGGCGCCGACCTGCTCATGAGCCATTTCGTCTCGTCGGAGGTCCCCGACGACCCGCTCAACGCGCTGCAGATCGCCCGCTTCGACGCGGCGCGCGCCGCGTTGCCGCGCCTGACGGCGTCGCTCGCCAATTCCTCGGGCCTGTTCCTGCCCGGGCCGCCCGCCTACGACCTCGGGCGGCCGGGCTACGCGCTCTACGGCGGCAACCCGACGCCGGGGCGGCCGAACCCGATGAGGCCGGTCGTCGCGCTCGACGTCGCCATCCAGCAGACGCGCTGGATCGAGAAGGGCGAGAGCTGCGGCTACAACGCGCAATGGACGGCGCGGCGGCGCACGCGGCTCGCGACCCTGCTCGCCGGCTACGCCGACGGCCTGCCGCGCGCCGCCGGTTTCGTCGACGGCCGCGACGGCGCGGAGGTCGAGATCGCCGGCCGGCGCTGCCGGCTGGTCGGCCGCGTGTCGATGGACCTGATCATCGCCGACGTCACCGACCTGCCCGAGAGCGCGGCGCGGCCGGGCGACTACGCGCGATTGTTCGGCGGGGCGGTGAGCCTCGACGAGTTCGCCGAGCGGGCGGGGACGATCGGCTACACGATCCTCACCAGCTTGAGCCGCCGTTATGCGCGGCGGGTGGTCGGGGCCCCCGCTCCCGCTTCCTGTGCCGCCTGCGCAGCAGGCGAGTCGAAAGAGGCAGAGCCGATCTCAACGCCAACGCGACTGGAAATCCCGCCCCGCACGGCCTAAGTGGAAACCATTGGCGCGCCTTTGCGCTCCGCCCGGGACGACGCGATGAATCGACAGGACCCTTTCCCGCCCGCCGGAACCGAGGCGCAGGTGCGCTATCTCGACGGCGATTTCCGCGTCCTGCGCCCCGGGTCGTTCGTCCGCTGCGCCGTCACCGGAACGCCGATCCCGCTCGACGAGCTGCGCTATTGGAGCGTCGACCTCCAGGAAGCCTATTCCAGCACCGAGGCGGCGCTGGCGCGGCTGGAGCGGCGCGACGAGGCCTGAGCCGCAGCTGGCTCCGCTCACCACGGCACCGTTCGGCCCAGGTAGTCGAGGTACTCGAGGCCCGGCCTTTCGCGTTTCGCCAGCAGCACGTTGACCAGGCTGGGGACGCTTTCCTCGATGGTCAGCCGCGCGTCCGGCCCGCCCAGCTCGGTGCGCACCCAGCCCGGCGCCGTCAGGACGAACGCCCGCCCGGTCGCCGCCTGCCGCACCGAGAAGCTGCGCATGAACATGTTCAGCGCCGCCTTGCTGCCGCGATAGACCTCGCGCAGCGCGGTCGCATTGTTGGCGATGCTGCCCTGCCCCGACGACATCGCGCCGATCAGCCCGGTCGGCGAGACGAGATGCTGGAGGGATTCGACGACCCGCATCGGGCTCAGCGCATTGGTGATCATCAGCGCGACGAAATCCTCCGTCGGCACGTCGCCGATCGGCGTGCGCTCGTTGTTCGCCGTCCCCGCGTTGACGAACAGCATGTCGAAGGTCCGGCCCGCCAGCCGATCGCGCAGCGCCGCGAGCTGCGCCGGCTCGTTGATGTCGAGAACCTGGATTTCGACGCGGCCCGGCGCCGCGTCAGCGAGCGCGTGCAGCGGGGTCCGCGTCGCTCCGCCGCGCACCGTGCCGACGACGCGCCACCCCTTCTTCACGAACTCAGCGGCCATCGCGTGGCCGAGGCCGCGCGAGGCGCCGACGATCAGGATGGTCGGAGCAGGGCGGGATGCGGGACTGGGGGGCATGGCGCGACTCCTTCACGATCGGTTCGTTCGGCGACGAAAATAGGCGCGCCTTTGGCCATGCGCCAGACGCAGCAAAATCAAAGAATAGTTGCGTTTGACGCTAGGCCAAACGCGTTTGCCGGATTAGGCTGAGCGCATGGACGACGTGGACTTAAACCTGCTCGCGGCGTTGGACGTCCTGCTCGAAGAGGGCAATGTCACCAGGGCCGCCGGTCGGCTCGGCCTGAGCGCTTCGGCGATGAGCCGGACGCTGGCGCGGCTGCGGGCGGCGACCGGCGATCCGCTGCTGGTGCGCGCCGGACGCGGCCTGGCGCCGACGCCTCACGCCGCGGCGCTGCGGGGCCGGGTGCACGCGCTCGCCAGCGAGGCGCGGGCGGCGCTTCGTCCGCCCGGCGGCGAGGTGAACCTGGCTTCGCTGGCGGCCACCTTCACCATCCGCGCCGGCGAATGGTTCATGGACCTGCTCTCGGCCCCGCTGGTGGCGACGCTCACCGAAGCCGCGCCGCGAATCCGCCTGCGCTTCGCGCCGAAACCCGATAAGGACGCCCGCCCGCTTCGCGACGGCCGCATCGATCTCGAAGTCGGCCTGCGCGGGATCGGGGCGCCGGAGCTGCGCGAGGAGGTCCTGTTTTGCGACGAATTCGTCGGGGTCGTTCGGGCCGGGCACCCGCTGCTCGCCGGCGGCAAGCCGACCCCCGAGCGTTTCGCCGCCTTCGGGCATGTCGTCGCTTCGCAGATCGGCGAATTCAGAGGCCCGCTCGACGACGCTTTGGACAAGCTGGGGATCGCGCGAACGGTCGTCGTCGTGACGCCGGGGTTCCCCGACGCCATGCGGCTTGCGCGCGCTTCCGATCTGGTCGCGACCGCGCCGCGGTCGTGCCTCGGCAACGCCTTGGCGGGCGATCGCGCCGCCGCCTGGGGTCTCGAGAGTTTTCCCCTGCCGGTTTCCCTGCCGCGACACAGCGTATCGGCGATGTGGCATCCGCGGATGGACGCCGATCCGGCGCACCGCTGGCTGCGCAGCAGCGTCATCGCGCTGTGCAAGCGGGCCTATCCGCCGCTCGAGGCGGGACGCGCCGTCCCCGGTCGTGGTTGACACGCTGGCAGCGAAAGAAATGATGGCCGCGGTCGGCGCGGTCGGAGATTTCCATGCAGGCCTGGAGCCAGTTCTACGCGACGATCGCCGCCGCCTCGGCGGCCCTGCTCGGCCTGTTGTACGTCGCCGTGTCGATCAACGCCGCGGCCGCGGTCGGCCCCGACCAGCGCGTGTCCTACCGGCTGACGGAACAGGCGTTCCAGAACTACCTGGCGGTGCTGATGATCGCGCTGCTGGCGCTGTTCGCCGACATCAGCGCGGTCGTGTTCGGCTGGGTGGCGCTCGCCGCGACGGCGAGCTGGTCGGCCTGGGTCGTCATCCGTTTCGTCCAGGCGATGCTCGAGCGCGGCGAGCGGCGGGCCTGGGTCATCGCCCTTCGCCGACATTTCACCTCGGTGATCGGCTTCGGCATGATGCTGTTCGCCGCCCTGTGGATGGCGCTCGGCCGTGGCCCGGAATACAACTGGCTGGCGGCCGCCACGCTGGTGCTGCTGTTCTCCGCCACGACCGTGTCGTGGGAGCTCCTCACCCGCATCGCCAAACGCCAGCCGGCGGATCCACCGACTTAAGGATGAGGCGCGCGATTGGCGGCGGGCGAAAATCGGCCTTGCGTTCCGCCGAAGGATAGTTCATATGTGAACAATCTTCCGCAGCGGCCCTGGGCCGGGGCGGGATTCGCTTTTCCAAACTTGGTGTTCGCCCATGCCCAGCTACAAGGCGCCGGTCGACGACACGCTGTTTCTGTTGCGCGACGTCCTCGATTACGAGCGGTACGGCAATCTGCCGCGGTTCGGCGAGGCCCCGCTCGACGTGGTCGAGGCGGTGCTCGGCGAAGGGGGCAGGTTCGCTGAGGAAGTGCTGCAGCCGCTGAACCGGGTCGGCGACCTCGAAGGCTGCGTCCGCGCTGACGACGGTTCGGTGAAGACGCCGAAGGGTTTCAGGGAGGCCTACAAGGCCTACGCCGAGGGCGGCTGGGTCGGGCTCGACGGCGACCCCGCCTATGGCGGCCAGGGCCTGCCGCATTTCCTCGCCGTGGCGCTCAGCGAATACACGATCGCCGCCAATCTCTCGTTCGCCATGTATCCCGGCCTGACCAACGGCGCGGCGGCGGCGCTCGCCACCCACGGCGACGACGAGCTCAAGCGGCGCTATCTGCCGAAAATGACGTCGGGCGAGTGGACCGCGACGATGAACCTGACCGAGCCGCATTGCGGCACGGATCTCGGCCTCATCAAGACGCGCGCCGTGCGTCAGCCGGACGGCTCGTTTCTCCTCACCGGCCAGAAGATCTTCATCTCCGCCGGCGAGCACGACCTTTCCGACAACATCATCCATCTCGTGCTGGCGCGCATCGAAGGCGCGCCCGCCGGCACCAAGGGCATTTCACTGTTCGTCGCGCCCAAGGTTCTGGTCAACGACGACGGCTCGCTCGGCGAGCGCAACGGCGTCGCCTGCGGCTCGATCGAGCACAAGATGGGCATCCACGGCAACGCGACCTGCGTGCTCAACTACGACGGCGCCAAGGGCTGGCTGGTCGGCGAGGAGAACCGCGGCCTCAACGCAATGTTCGTGATGATGAACGCGGCGCGGCTCGGCGTCGCGGTGCAGGGCCTCAGCCTGTCCGAGGTCGCCTATCAGAACGCCGCCGCCTACGCCAAGGAACGCCTGCAGGGCCGCTCGCTGACCGGCGTCAAGGCGCCCGACAAGCCGGCCGATCCGCTGCTCGTCCATCCCGACGTGCGGCGCATGCTGCTCGAGATCCGGGCGTTCAACGAGGCGGCGCGCGCGCTCATGCTGTGGGTCGCGCTCTCCGAGGACGAAGCGCTGTCTTCGCCCGACGCCAACGCGCGGAAAGTCGCCGACGACCGCGTCGGGCTGCTGACGCCGGTGATCAAGGGCGTCTTCACCGACCAGGGCTTCGCCAACGCGGTCAAGGCGCAGCAGGTGCTGGGCGGCCACGGCTACATCGCCGAATGGGGCCTCGAGCAGTTCGTCCGCGACGCCCGCATCACCATGATCTACGAAGGCGCGAACGGCGTGCAGGCGCTCGACCTGGTCGGCCGCAAGCTGCCCAAGGACGGCGGCCGCGCCATCACCGCCTTCTTCGCCGACGTCTCGGCCTTTGTCGCCGCCGGCAAGGACGACGCCGCGCTCGCTCCCTATCTCGCGCCGGCCAAGGCGGCGCTCGGCCAGTTGCAGCAGGCGACGATGTGGCTGATGCAGAACGGGATGAAGAACCCCGACAACGCCGGCGCGGCCTCCTACGATTACATGCATCTCTTCGGCCTGACGGCGCTCGCTTTCATGTGGGCGCGCATCGCCAAGGCGGTGCTGAAGCGCCAGGCGGAAGGGACGAGCGACGCCGCGCTTGACTCCAAGCTGACGCTCGCCAAGTTCTTTGCCCAGCGCATGCTGCCGGAAGCCGGCGCGTGCCTTGCTCGGCTGACCAGCGGCGCGGAGACGCTGATGGCGCTGCCGGCGGTGGCGTTCTGAACGATCGCGGCGCGAAAGCGCGAACGGGAGGACGGACGATGGCGGCGGAAGCTCGGCCTCTCGGCCTGACCGGCGGTTGCCAGTGCGGCGCCGTGCGCTACCGGCTCGACGCCGCGCCGACCGGCGCCAACGTCTGCCATTGCCGCATGTGCCAGAAGGCTGGCGGGGCGCCGTTCATGGCTTTCGCCGGCGTCCGTCTCGCGGAGCTCGTCTGGACGCGCGGCGCGCCGAAGATCTTTGTCAGCTCGGCGATCGGCGAACGCGGCTTTTGCGGCGATTGCGGCACGCCGCTGACCTACCGCGGCTACGGCCGCGATCGCGTCAGCGTCACGATCGGCTCGCTCGACGCGCCGGCCGCCGTCGCGCCGGTCGTTCAGTACGCAGCCGAATCGAGGCTCGCTTGGCTCGACGACGTTTCCGACTTGCCGTTCGCCAATTTCAGCAATCCGGTTGACCCGGTCCGTCTGGGCAATCGCCAGCATCCCGACCACGACACCTGAGCGGAGCGCCGCCGCGCGCTCGAAGGAGACACGAACATGGCCGACGCGTTCATCTACGACCACGTCCGCACCCCGCGCGGGCGCGGCAAGGCGGACGGCGCGCTGCACACCGCCACCACACTGCATCTGGCGACGACCGCGCTGAAGGCGATCAAGAACCGCAACGCGATTCCGGCCGGCCAGATCGACGACGTGGTGATGGGGTGCGTCGATCCGGTCGGCGAGGCGGGCGGCGACATTGCGCGCATGGGCGCTCTGGCGGCCGGCCTCGGCGACGACGTGCCCGGCGTGCAGATCAACCGCTTCTGCGCCTCCGGCCTCGACTCGGTCAATTTCGCCTCGGCGCAGGTGATGGCGGGCCAGCACGAGCTGACGATCGGCGGCGGCGTCGAATCGATGAGCCGGGTCGGCATCGGCGCCTCGGGCGGCGCCTGGCCGGTCGATCCGGCGATCGCCATTCCAGCGTATTTCATGCCGCAGGGCGTGTCGGCCGATCTGATCGCGACCAAATACGGCTTCTCGCGCGACGACGTCGACGCCTATGCGGTCGAGTCGCAACGCCGCGCCGCCAGGGCGTGGTCGGAGGGCCGGTTCAAGGGATCGATCGAGCCGGTGCGCGACGTCAACGGCTTGCCGCTGCTCGACCGCGACGAGCACATGCGGCCGACGACCGACATGCAGTCGCTGGCGGCGCTGAAGCCGTCGTTCGTCATGGCCGGCGAGCAGGGCGGCTTCGACGCGGTGGCGATCCAAGCCCATCCGGAAATCGAGCGCATCAACCACGTCCATCACGCCGGCAATTCGTCGGGCATCGTCGACGGCGCCGCGGCCGTGCTGATCGGCTCGAAGGAAGCGGGGGCGAAGCTCGGCAAGAAGCCGCGCGCCCGCGTTCGCGCCTTCGTCAACATCGGCTCGGAGCCGGCGATCATGCTGACCGGCCCGGTCGACGTGACCAAGAAGCTGCTCAAGCGCGCCGGCATGCAGATCTCCGACATCGACCTGTTCGAGGTCAACGAGGCCTTCGCCTCGGTTGTGCTGCGCTTTCTGCAGGCGTTCGACCTCGACCCCGCCAAGGTCAACGTCAACGGCGGCGCGATCGCGCTCGGCCATCCGCTCGGCGCGACGGGGGCGATGATCCTCGGCACGGCGCTCGACGAACTCGAGCGCACCGGCAAAGAGACCGCGCTGATCACGCTGTGCATCGGCGGCGGCATGGGCACCGCGACGGTGATCGAGCGCCTGTGATGCCGAAGATCGACGTCGACAGCCTGCCGATCGACACCCGCACTGGATATCCCCCGCCGCACGACAAGCTCGTCGTCGGCCGCTCCCGCAAGCGATTGGGGAACGCTGCGGGGCTCGACCAGTTTGGCGTCAACCTGACCCGTCTGAGACCGGGCTCGGCGTCGTCGATGCGCCACTGGCACGAGAGCGAGGACGAATTCGTCTACGTGCTCGAAGGCGAGCTCGTGCTGATCGAAGACGGGGGCGAAATCGTCATGCGCCCCGGCGACGCCGCCGGTTTCAAGGCCGGCGTCGCCAACGGCCACCATCTCGTCAACCGCTCCGACCGCGACGCCGTCTACCTCGAGATCGGTTCGCGACACGCGACCGAGCGCGTCCAATACTCCGACATCGACCTTGCCGCCGCCAAGGACGCCGCCGGCTTGCGCTACACCCGCAAGGACGGAACGCCGTTCTGAATCGTCAACCCCTCCGCTGCGAGAATGTCCAATGACCACGCAGAATTTCCGCTTCGACGTCGACGCCGACGGCGTCGCGCTGATCACTTGGGACATGCCCGGCCGTTCGATGAACGTGCTGACGCCGGAAGCGATCGAAGAGCTCAACGGCCTGATCGACAAGATCGCCGCCGACACGGCGATCAAGGGCGCGGTCGTCACCTCCGGCAAGGAGAGCTTCTCCGGCGGCGCCGACCTCACCATGCTGCAAGGCATGGCGCACGAATACGCCCGCGTCGCCAAGGCGGACGGCGAGGAGGCGGCGATGCGTGTGTTCTTCGACCGCTCGCGCCAGCTCTCGCTCATCTATCGCAAGCTCGAGACCTGCGGCAAACCTTTCGCCGCGGCGATCAACGGCGTCTGCATGGGCGGCGCGTTCGAGCTGGCGCTGGCCTGCCACTACCGCATCGTCGCCGACAGCGACAAGGCCCGCGTCGGCCTGCCGGAGGTGAAGGTCGGCCTGTTCCCCGGCGCTGGCGGCACCCAGCGCGTGGCGCGGCTGATGCCGACGCCGGACGCGTTGCAGATGCTGTTCAAGGGCGAGCAGCTCAAGCCCGCGGCGGCCAAGCGGATGGGCCTCGTCCACGACGTCGCGCCGGCGGGCGAGATCGTGGCGCGCGCCAAGGACTGGGTGAAGGCCAACCCGAACGCCAAGGCGCCGTGGGACGATCCGAAGTTCAAGGCCCCGTCGGGCAAGGTGTTCTCGCCGGCGGGGATGATGATCTGGCCGCCGGCCAACGCGATCTATCGCCGCGAGACCTACGACAATTATCCCGCGATCAAGGCGATCCTCGCCTGCGTGTTCGAGGGCCTGCAACTGCCGATCGATCTGGCGCTGGCGGTCGAGAGCCGCTACTTCGCCAAGATCCTGCGCTCGAAGGAGGCGGCGGCGATGATCCGCTCGCTGTTCGTCTCCAAGGGCGAGCTCGACAAGGGCGCACGCCGGCCGGCTGGAGTCGCGCCGACCAACCTGCGCAAGATCGGGGTCCTCGGCGCCGGCTTCATGGGCGCGGGCATCGCCTATGTCGCGGCCAGCGCCGGGCTCGAGGTCGTGCTGATCGACCGCGACCAGGAATCGGTGGACAAGGGCAAGGCCCATTCGGAGAAGCTGATCTCCAACCAGATCGCCAAGGGCCGCGCCAGGAGCGCCGACCGCGACGCGCTGCTCGGCCGCATCGCGGCCACCCCCGACTACGCGGCCTTGAAGGGTTGCGACCTCGTGGTCGAAGCGGTGTTCGAGGAGCGCGGCGTCAAGAAGGAGGCGACCGAGAAGGCGCAGGCGGTGGTCGGCGCCGACGTGATCTTCGCCTCCAACACCTCGACCCTGCCGATCGGCTCGCTCGCCGAGACCGCTGAGAAGCCGGAGAACTTCATCGGCGTCCACTTCTTCTCGCCGGTCGACAAGATGATGCTGGTCGAGGTCATCATGGGCGCCAAGACCGGCCCGCGGGCGCTGGCGACCGCGCTCGACTTCGTCCGCGCGATCAGGAAGACGCCGATCGTCGTCAACGACTGCCGCGGCTTCTTCGTCAACCGCTGCGTGACGAACTACATGGTCGAGGCGCACAAGATGCTGATGGAGGGCGCGCCGCCGGCGATGATCGAGAACGCGGCGCGCATGGCCGGCATGCCGGTCGGGCCACTGGCGCTCAACGACGAAGTCGGCGTCGACCTGTCGTGGAAGATCCTCCAGGCGGCGAAGAAGGACCTCGGCCCGCAGGCGGTCGACGCGCAGCAGGAAACGTTGATCGAGGCGATGGTGGTGAAGGAGCAGCGCTTCGGCCGCAAGAACGGCAGGGGCTTCTACGACTACCCCGCGACCGGGGCGAAGTCGCTGTGGCCGGGCCTAGCCAAGATCGCCGGCAAGGCGCTCGACCCCGATTCGATCGACGTGCAGGAGTTGAAGGACCGCTTCCTCTTCACCGCGGCGCTCGAGGCGGCGCGCTGCGTCGAGGAGAACATCGTCACCGATCCGCGCGAGGCCGACGTCGGCTCGATCCTCGGCTTCGGCTTCGCGCCGTTCACCGGCGGCGTGCTGTCGCTGATCGACGGACTCGGCGTCGCGGCCTTCGTCGCCCGCGCCGAGGCGCTGGCGGTCCAGCACGGCAAGCGCTTCGCGCCGAGCGCCGGCCTCAAGGCGATGGCGGCCAAGGGCGAGTCCTTCTACGGCCGCGCCGCCAAGCCGGCGGCGGCGTAGCCCGCTTCGGGAAGGAGATACGGGCGCGGCCCGCGGCCGCGCCTACAACGGGCGCGCTCGCGGGCGACGCCGCCTACTCCTTCGCGGCGCGGTGGTAGATGTCCTCGAGGCGGATGATGTCGTCCTCGCCGAGATAGGAGCCGGTCTGCACTTCGATCAGCTCGAGGTCGATCTTGCCGGGATTGACCAGGCGGTGGACGACGCCGATCGGCAGGTAGACCGACTCGTTCTCGTGCACCATGAGGTCCTCGTGGCCGCGCGTCACTTGCGCCGTGCCCTTGACCACCACCCAATGCTCGGCGCGGTGGAAGTGCTTCTGCAGCGACAATTGGCGGCCGGGCGAGACGACGATGCGCTTGACCTGATAGCGCGGCCCCGAGTCGATCGACTGGTAATAGCCCCACGGCCGATAGATGCGCTTGTGCTCGATCGCCTCGCGATGCTGCCCGCGCTTTAGCTCGTCGACCAGATCCTTGACCCGGTCGCCCTGGCCGCGCTTCAGCACCAGCACCGCGTCCTGGGTCGACACCACCTCGATGTCATCGACGCCGACCACCGCCGTCAGCAGGTCGTTGGAGCGGATGTGGACGTTCTTCGCGTCGAGGGTGAAGCCGTTGCCCTGGATGGCGTTGCCGTTGGCGTCGTGCGGGCTGAGCTTCCACACCGCGTCCCAGTTGCCGACGTCCGACCAGCCGACGTCGGCCGGCACCACCGCGGCGCGCTGCGTGCGCTCCATCACCGCGTAGTCGATCGACTTCTTCGGCGAGCGTTCGAACGCCGCCTTGTCGAGGGCGAGGAAGCCGAGATCGCGATGCGCCCCCTTCAGCGCCGCCGTCGTCGCCTCGACCATCTCCGGCTCGAAGGCGCGCAATTCCTCGAGCATCGTCTCGGCGCGGAAGAAGAAGTTGCCGGAATTCCACAGATAGCCTTCCGCCACATAGCGCTTGGCGGTCTCCAGGTCCGGCTTCTCGACGAACGCGGCGACGCGGCGGGCCGCGCCGATCCCGAGCGGCTCGCCGGGACGGATATAACCGTAGCCGACGGCCGGCTCGGTCGGGGTGACGCCGAGGGTGACGATTTCGCCTTTGGCGGCCGCCTCGGCCGCGTTGGCGCAGGCCGCGAGGAACTTCTTCTGGTCGAGCACGACATGGTCGGCGGCGAAGACCGCGACGACCGTTTCCGGATTGCGGGCGGCGCCGATCTCGGCGGCGATCGCCACCGCCGGCCCGGAGTCGCGGCGGGTCGGCTCGATGACGATCGTCGCCTTGGCGCCGATCTCCTCGAGCTGCTCGCGCGCCAGGAAG
>Ga0335069_10011881_pt1 | contig 12270 bp, 11 predicted proteins | sample Lox_Sample_11_FD_206714 | JGI IMG/M metagenome (GOLD analysis project Ga0335069, IMG submission 206714) | Soil microbial communities from Loxahatchee National Wildlife Refuge, Florida, United States - Lox_Sample_1.1 | ecosystem: Environmental > Terrestrial > Soil > Wetlands | place: USA...
AAAGGCGGCGGCTACCGCGTTCCTCTGACGCACCATTTACGCAGCCGTATAAACTGACTTGAGAAGGCGGTAGCTGCTGCTACCGCTTTCCGTCTGCGATCAATGCCGCGATGACGAAAAGGCGGCGGCTACCGCGTTCCTCTGACGCATCATTTATGCAGCCGTATAAACTGACTTGAGAAGGCGGTAGCTGCTGCTACCGCACTCCAAGACATGGCGCGATATATTTTGTCTCACGCTTTTGCCGTTGCGGCAGGCTTGGCCGTCCCCCCGCCCTTGGACCCGGCCGCCGGCGGCCCTGAAGCCGTGGTTCCCCCCGCCCCGTGGCATTTCTTGTACTTCTTGCCACTCCCGCACGGGCAGGGGTCGTTGCGTCCGATCTTCTCGCGACGGATAACCTGCTGGGGTTTTTCCACCGCGCCTCCGCCCACCATCTGCATTTCGCGCTGCTCGCGCCGCTTGCGCTGCTGGTACTGCCGGATCATTTCTTCTTCTTCGTCCGGCGTGCGCATCAGGAAGAGGTAGCGCAGGGTTTCGTCTTCCACGCGGTCCATCATGCCTTCGAACATAGAGAAGGACTCGCGCTTGTACTCTACCAGGGGATCCCGCTGGCTGTATCCGCGCAGGCCGATGCCCTCTTTCAGGTGGTCCATGGCCAGCAGGTGGTCTTTCCACTGCGCGTCGACCACCTGCAGCATGATCATGCGCTCGTGGAATCGCATGCGCTCGGGGGTCCACACCTGCTCGCGCTCATCGTAGTGCTTGTGGACGATCTCCTGGAGTTCCGCGGTGAGTTCGGGGAGGCGCTTGGGATCGTAGCGAAGCTCGTGCTTCTTCAGGTCGACGCCGAATCTCCCCCAGAATTCCGTGCGCAGCCCGTTGATGTTCCATTGGTCGGCGTGCTGGTCCTTGGGGCAGTTGCTTTCCACCAGCCAGTTCGCCACGCGGTCGGCGGCGTCCATGACGAATTCTTTCTGGTCGGTCCCTTCCAGCAACTGGCGGCGCAAGCCGTAGACGGTCTCGCGCTGCTTGTTCATGACGTCGTCGTATTCCAGCAGGTGTTTGCGGGACTCGAAGTTCTGCGCCTCCACGGCTTTCTGCGCGGCCTCGATGCGTTTCGAGATCAGGCGGGACTCAATGGGCACGCCCTCTTCCATGCCCAGCCGGTGCATGATGCCGGAGATGCGCTCACCCGCGAAGATGCGCAGCAGGTCGTCTTCCAGCGAAAGGTAGAAACGCGAGGAGCCGGGATCGCCCTGGCGGCCGGCGCGCCCGCGCAACTGGTTATCGATGCGCCGCGCCTCATGGCGCTCCGTGCCCAGGATGTGCAACCCGCCCAACGCCACCACCCGCGTGTGTTCCGCGTCGGTGGTGGTCTTGAAGCGGTCCACGAAACCCGCCCACTTTTTTCTCCACTCGGAGTAGGCCTCCACGTATGTCCCGAAGACCTCGGCGTCCGACCCCTCCGGGGGCCGCTCGGGAGGTTCCGGGTTGATCCCTTGTTCGCGATACTTCTCGGGCATCTTGCGGAATTCCTCGCGCGCCATGGTCTCGGGGTTTCCGCCCAGCAGGATGTCCGTGCCGCGCCCGGCCATGTTGGTGGAAACCGTGACCGCGCCCACCCGTCCAGCCTGCGCCACCACCAGGGCTTCGCGCTCATGCTGCTTGGCGTTCAGCACGTTGTGCCGGACTTCCTTCATGCCCAGAACCTCAACGGCGCGCGCCGGGAGGCAGCGCATTTCGATCAAGCAGTCCAGGGCCGGAAAGTATTTCTCCTCCTTGTCACTGGCCAGGGCCACCAGGTCCGGGAGAATAGCCTCATCCACGGGGGGAAGCCCGTTGTAAGGGTAACCACGCGGTGCACGCTTTTGCACGGCCTCCAGGAAGGCCTGGCGCGTTCCGTTGGCGTCGGTCATTAAGGACTTGTAACGGCCCTGCTTCAGCAATTCCTTGATGGTGGTGATGCCCACTCCGGCCCGAATCAGCCACTCGAGGCCGGGATGAGGAGCCTGCGCCAGCTGCTCCAACCAGATCTTCAGCCGGGGCCCTTCCAGGCCCGCCGCCTTCGCGGCCTCGAGCAATCGGGCAGGCACCACACCGGCTTTCCTCAATGCCACGCTTAGCCGCTCGGACTTCTCGATGGCAATGCTGCCCACCAGCACCGGCTGGCCACGCAGGTGATACTCCTTGATTTCCTCGATCGAGGCGTTGAATTTCTCGCGTTCCGTGCGGTAAACCACATCGGCGTATTCGTGCCGGATCAGGAACCGGTTGGTGGGGACGATGACGATTTCCAGGTTATAAATCTTCTCGAACTCCGCCGCTTCCGTTTCCGCCGTGCCTGTCATGCCGGCCAGCTTCTTGTACATGCGGAAATAATTCTGGAAGGTGACGGTGGCCAGCGTCTGGTTTTCGCTTTCCACCTTGACGCCTTCCTTGGCTTCCACCGCCTGGTGCAGGCCGTCGCTCCACCGCCGGCCGGGCATCAGGCGGCCGGTGAATTCGTCCACGATCACCACTTCGCCGTCCTTCACCACGTAATCGCGGTCCAGCTTGAACAGGGTGTGGGCTTTCAATGCCTGTTCGAAGTGGTGGAGGTACTCGATGTTGGCGGGATCATACAGGTTCTCGATCCCCAGCATCTTCTCGGCCTTGGCAATGCCGGTTTCCGAGGGCGTGGCCTGGCGGTGCTTTTCATCCAGCTCGAAATCGGTCCCCTCCACCAGGTGAGGAATGACCTTGTTCACGCGCGCGTACTTGTCCGTGGATTCGTCGGAGGAGCCGGAAATGATCAACGGGGTTCGCGCTTCGTCGATCAGAATGGAGTCCACCTCGTCCACAATCGCGAAGTGATGCGGGCGCTGGACGTAGTCCTTGAGGTCGAACTTCATGTTGTCGCGGAGGTAGTCGAACCCGAACTCGTTGTTGGTGCCGTAGGTCAGGTCGCAACCGTAGGCGGCGCGCCGCTCATCGTCGCTGAGGTCGTGGACGATGACGCCCACGCTCAACCCCAGCAGGCGATAGATCGGTCCCATCCACGCGGCGTCGCGCTTGGCCAGGTAATCGTTCACCGTTACCAGGTGGACGCCCTTGCCCTCCAGGGCGTTCAGGTAGCAGGGCAGCGTGGCCACCAGCGTCTTGCCTTCGCCCGTCTTCATTTCGGCGATCTTGCCTTCGTGCAGCACCATGCCGCCGATGAGCTGCACATCGAAGTGGCGCATGTTCAGGGTGCGCCGCCCCGCCTCGCGACAGAGAGCAAAGGCTTCCGGCAGAATCTCTCCGAGCGTGGCTCCCTGGGCAATGCGACCCTTGAGTTGCTCTGTGCGCAAGGGAAAGTCGGAGTCCGCGAGTTTCAGCATCTCCGGTTCGAGAGCGTTGATTTCCACCACCCGGGCGGCGAGACGCTTCAACTCCCGCTCGTTCTTGGTTCCCAGGACCTTGCCTAGCGCGTACTGGAGAAAGTTTCCCATAGCGTATAGAGGGCTTCCGGCCTCACACTCCAACCTTTCTATTCTAAGGCCCTACGCCCCGGTTGACAAGGAAGGCGCGGCCTCGGGGCCATATTGTCGAAGGGTTGGCCGGGGGAGGACGCGGGCCATTGCGAGGCGGCGGATTTGTGTGGTTGCGGGGCAGTGGATGTGGCCTATTGCGGGGTGGAAGTGGGCTGCTGCTAGCCGGCGGTGGATGTGGGCTGGAGAAAATGCCGGCATGGATTGGCGGGCGCGAGGTCTTCAAATTTCAAATTTGAAATTGATCCGGTAGCCAAAACTGAGCTTTGGACTATCCCCACCCACCCTGAACTCGCCTGAAGCCGACCCCTTGCTGTGAGCGCGGTTCCCCTTGGATTATGAGCGTCAAGAACTTTCAAGTCCTTGCGGGTCAGGCGGTTTGCCCCGTCAAGGCGGCTTCGCGGTCGGCGGCCTGGGTCTTCAGCAGTTGGTGGCAGATTTGCAGGACTTCGCGCACGGCGCAGGCTTCCACACTCAGCCTCCGCCGAAGAGCGCCCGGGTCGTCGGCGCGGGGCGGTTCCGGGCGGTCCGCTGGCAAAGCTCGGACGCTGGCGATGGCCGGTCCCTCCGGTGCCGGGTCGGCGCGCTCCAGCCGCCAAATGGCCGCCGCCAGGCTCTCAATCAGCGCTTTCTGCGACGAATCGGCCAGGGGCCAGGAAGCGTAAAGGACCTGCCGCAGCCTATCGAATTGTTCTTCCCCCAGGGAGGCCAGCACCTCTCCCTCCGCTCCGAAAAGTAACGCGTGGTGGAGGTCGGAGGGGCTTCGCTGCCCCCGGGCCGCGCGGCTGACAGTGCCTCGCGAGCGCCGTCCGCTCCCTCCGGCCCCCGCACTTTGCCCATCTCTGGTCATTCGTCCCTTCTTCCTCGACATCGCCGCCTCCGCCTGCCTCCCCGAATGCGCCGCAACTTTGTGAATGGCGCCCCGCCACATGCGCCAGGGGTTTTCCCAGAGGCTAAACCTTCCGCGGCAGCATGTCAACATATTTATGTACTCTTCATGCAATACCGACATATTGACCCAAGAAAATCAGACAAGATGTCTGACGCCCCAACGCCAAACATGCCGGCCTGCAAGTCCATCCGCGCGGAACCGGGCCATCGGGCACCTATGGTCACATCGTTTGCCGGGGGACCACTTGCATTTCATGTTTTTACTTCTGGTATAATGACCGGCCTTATAGGACCTTTCTCTAAAAGGGCGCGGGCGGGATCGCGCCTGGTCCATCGCGCCTCGCACCTTTTCCCGCGGTGAGTTGCCCTCATGCTTTTCAAAACGCTGAGCGCCTCGGTATTTGGAATTGATGCCTACCCCGTGGAAGTGGAAGTCGACGTCACCGCCGGCAAGATCCTGTTCCTGACCGTCGGCCTGCCCGATGCGGCCGTGCGCGAAAGCAGTGAGCGCATCCGGGCAGCCATCAACAACTGCGGCCTGCAATTTCCCTGGCAGACCATCACCGTGAATCTGGCCCCTGCCGACGTGAAGAAGGAAGGCTCGGGATTCGATCTGCCCATCGCGCTGGGGATCCTGGGCACTACGGGCGTGCTGCTCAAGACCGAACTCAAAGACATTCTATTTCTCGGGGAATTGTCGCTGGATGGCGGCCTGCGGCCCATCAAAGGAGCGCTCTCCATCGCCACCATGGCGCGGCAGAAAGGGATTCGCCGTCTGGTGCTGCCCGTGGAGAACGCGGCGGAGGCGGCCGTCGTCCAGAATGTGAAAGTCTACGGGTTGCGCTCGCTGCCGGAGGTTTTGGACCTGATCAACGAAACCCGCGAGTTCAATCCGGTGCATGTCAATACGGGGGCCATGCTGGCGCAAGCCGGCCAATACGCGGTGGATTTTCGCGACGTCAAGGGTCAACTCCATGCTAAGCGCGCCCTCGAGGTGGCGACGGCGGGCGGGCACAACATCCTGATGATCGGCCCGCCCGGCGCGGGCAAAACCATGCTGGCCAAACGCATCCCCACCATCCTGCCGCCCCTCACCTTCGACGAAGCCATCCAAACCACCAAGATCCACAGCGTGGCCGGAGTGTTGGAAGCGGGCACGGGACTGATTGGCATCCGTCCATTCCGCGCGCCTCACCACACTATCTCGGACGCGGGATTGATCGGCGGCGGCGCCATTCCGCGTCCGGGCGAAGTCAGCCTGGCGCACAATGGCGTGCTGTTCCTCGATGAGTTGCCCGAATTCCAGCGCAACGTCCTGGAGGTCATGCGGCAACCCCTGGAAGACGGCATGGTTTCGATCGCGCGCGCCGCCATGACGCTGACTTTCCCCGCGCGCTTCATGCTGGCATCGGCAATGAACCCTTGCCCGTGCGGATTCTTCAACGATCCTTCGCGGGAGTGCACCTGCACGCCGCCGCTCATCCAGCGCTACGTTTCCAAGATCTCCGGGCCGCTGCTGGACCGCATCGATATTCACATCGATATGCCTGCGGTGCGGTTCCATGAGTTGCGGCAGGAGGCGGGGGGCGAGACCTCCGAGGGCATCCGCGCCCGCGTCATCAGGACGCGCGAGCGCCAGTTGGAGCGCTTCCAGGGTGAGAAGATCTATTGCAACGCCCAGATGAGCTCGCGGCAGATCCGCAAGTATTGCGATATCTCGCCGGATTGCGAGCGCATGCTGGAAAGTGCCATGAATCGCCTGGGCCTGTCGGCACGCGCCCATGACCGCATCCTGAAAGTGGCCCGCACCATCGCCGATCTCGAAGCCGCGGAGAACATCGGCAACGCCCACCTCTCTGAAGCCATCCAATATCGCTCGCTCGACCGCAGCTATTGGACGTGACGCAACCTGCGAAAAAGCCCCCGTGGATTGCCGCGTTTTGTCTCCTCTTTCAGGACCACACATTGCTTCAGTGAAGGCCAAAACCAAGTGACAATGCGCGCCCTCACGCTGTCCAGCGACCGGAGCGGAGCGCGGCAGCCCATTCCTGGCACAGCTTCGCCTCCCGCCGCAATTCCGCCGCCCGGGGTTCTTCGGCCTTTGCTGCTTCTTTTTCGCATTCGGCAGCTTTCTTCATCAGTTCCGCGATCGAAGCGTTCGCCGGGACAAACTGTTGGCGTATGCCGCCCGCGTGGATGCCCTCCCAGCGAAGAGAAGGTTTGTAGGAGTTGGAGCCGTCTTTCATGTCGGAGAGCTCTTTGCCAACACCGAAGTGCAGATTTCGAACGACGATTATGGAGGAGGATACGCCCGAATGCTTTGTGCCGCAATGCGGGGTTGGAAACTCTGCCGACTTCCATGCAGGGCAAACCAGGAAATCAGCCGCGAGTTGAATTCCTCGGGCATTACACTCGCTGCATCAGACCGGCGCCGCCGGGCGGAAGGAGAGCCCAGGGCCTCTAAGGCGGTGACCGTGATGGCTACCGCCCCCCTCGCAAGTACCAAGGACTTCCGTGCTATGGCAAGCCACGATGTTCCTTGATACAAGGCCCATTAGCAGTTTGTTACGAGGGAATCTGGCGCAGTCCTTCTCTTGCAATCCATCCCGGAAGGAGAGTAACAAACACGCCGATGAAGGCCTGCCCTGCCTGCCAGCAAACCTGTTCCGATAGGTTTGACTGCTGTCCCCGATACGGGTCCCGGCCTGCCGCAAAAGTCCGGGATGGGCGGAAATGCCCGCACTGCGCCGGACTAATTCCGAACAAGGCACGGGTAATGGCTGATGCATGAGTACTTTTTCCCTTCGACTAGCGAAATCTTGCAATGAATTCGCTTGGCGAAACTCCGGACGGAGGGCGCACGACCATGGAAGACTTACGTAGCAATCTCTATAAGGAACTGCATGACACGCTGAAGGCTGGGCGCTATGAGGTCGATCTCACGCTAAAGAAAACCTTTGACGTACGTTCTGGCCAGGAACAAATCCTGGTGGAGATCCTGGAATGGATCATGGGCACCGGGCAAATCGCAGCCTACCAGGTGAAAAAGGTTGAATCGGTCAATGCCGGCCGGCCCGCGGCCTAAGAGTACGAAGCAAGTAGCCCGTCCTGCTTCTCAGGTCCGCGGCTCTTACTATTTCACCGGCATCAAGCTTCTGTGAGTTGATTCGCCGAAGGCCCCAGGCTTAAGCGGGAGAAATCGGAGGGGATTCGATGAGCGTTGCGGGTTGGGTAGTTTTTGCCTTAATCGCGTCATTAGTGCCTATGGCGTATTTCCTGGGAAGAAGAACCAAGTCCGCAACTGTGGCCGAGGACATTCAGCACCACATCGGCAACTTGACGCGGACGGCGCGCTCCATCGCGCAGGGTGACTTCTCCCAGCGCGGGGAGGTCGAGAGCGGCACGGAAATCGGCGAACTTGCCTCCACCTTTAATGAGATGGCCGACGACATTCAGCGCCACATCGGCAATCTGAAGATGGCCTCCGAGCGGAACCACCAGCTCTTTATCGACTCGATTGAAATGATTGCCGCCGCGGTCGACGCCAGGGACCCGTACACGAAGGGCCATTCGAGACGCGTTTCACAATTCTCCGTTATCCTGGCGCGAGAGATCGGCCTGCCGGAAGAGGAAGTCGACAAGATTCGCATCTCCGCCACCCTTCACGACGTCGGCAAGATCGGCATTGAAGACCGTGTGCTGAAGAAGCCCGGCGCGCTCACCCAAGAAGAGTTTGAAATCATGAAACGCCACACTGTGATGGGTTATGAGATTGTGCGGCAGGTCAAGCAGCTTACGGAAATGCTTCCCGGCATTCGCTGGCACCATGAGGCACTGAACGGGCGGGGCTACCCCGACGGCGTCAAAGGTGATGAGCTTCCACTCATGGCGAGGATCATAGCCGTCGCTGAGACCTTTGATGCCATTACCACCAACCAGCCTTACCAGGCGGGCTCGGAATTTCCCAGGGCGCTTGAAATTTTACGCAAGCACGCGGGCAGCAAGTACGACCCCATCGTCGTGGACGCGATGGAGTCCGCACTGGCCAAGGGTATGCGGGCCAAGTTCGAAATGCGACGTCGCTCTACCCCACCTGGTATCTAGTGCGGACTTTGCTCCCAAGAAAGGAGCGCGACCCTGCTTCTCAATGCTCGCGGCACTTCCTATCATAAGACCCGGGTGGTCAGTGGCGATTAAACGGAGTAAGCGAGCGCAGTTGAAGGGTAAAAAACTATGGTGGATGACATCATTCGGTTGGTGAAGGGGAAGCCTGCGATCGGAAAGTGTCCTGACTTCGTTCCGCATAAGAGCCCTTCCGGTCGAGCGGGGAGGGCGATACAATCCCTCCCCTTAATGAGCGTAAGGATAGATGGAGTCCAGTTTCTGTGAGTTGGTTCGCCGAAGGCCCCAGGCTTAAGCGGGAGAAATCGGAGAAGATTCGATGAGCGGCGCGGGTTGGGTAGTCCCTGCCCTAATCGCGTTATTGGTGCTCATAGCGTACTTCCTTCTACACAGGCCCAGGTCTATGCATACGCAGAGTCTGGCAAGGCAATCCGTTTGGAGCCTCAGAGCGCCGACCTCCACTTCACGCGCGGCGTGGTGCTTGGGAGCAAGGGGGATTGGGACGGAGCGATGGCCGAAGCGTGCGAAGCAGTGTGCCTGAACCCGAAGAATAAGATTGAAGTATGGAAAGAGTGCACATCTATTCCAGAGTGCCCTACGGCAGTTCTTTGCCCTTTCGGTATGGGCATGAACTGAGCGAGTCTGGGTACGTTGACGTGGACTTGCACCGGAGCTCTATTAATCCAGACATCGACGCGCTTGGCTTGGCGACCGAACTTATCAACTACGGCCCGGCTCAGCCGACTGTCCACATTCGGCATGGGCATGGCATCAAGTTTGGTGATGTCCTGCGGTATAACGACATGTGGTTTGCAGTCTCCACCGGGTATGATTGGATTGACAATCCCATCAGGGTCTTGGAGAACTACTCCCGTCCCATGCGTGAGGATGGTTGGAAAGCGTGGGAGTTGGGTTGCAAGCTGACGAAAAATGAATGGGTTATCATTTTTGATAAACCCTTTACACTCTGGGGACCGGCCAGATTGCAAATTACATGCTGGGGACCGGACGAATTGCGGATCAAAGTCCCTCCCAAATATTCCCGTGAGGGTTTTGCCGCTGCTCTCAAAGTATGCTTGTATTGCGATGCGGCCGATACGCACACCCGGGCGGTGGGCCTTGACGGTCGCTGCTGCGATAAGTGTCTGCCTGCGCAGAAGAAGAGGCAGGAATACCCGGGTTGGTACGGTGACGACTAACCACCTCGCCCACTAAGCGTTATCAGTGGGCAAACAGGATACGTCCTCAGCAGGTAGCGCAAAAGATAGCCTTCCAAGGTAGCCGTCAGCCGACGGATTCCTTTGCGGCTTTTCATCCGGAATTCACGCCTCGGAAACTGCGCGGGCGCGGGTGGGTGCAAGGATCATAATCCGCCTCATGTCGAGCCTGCGCCGGCGGGAGGGGGAGCAGTGATGAACGCACGGAAGGTTTAGGTGGGAGTCGACCCGGACTTCGCTGACTTTTCTCCCGCCCTGTACGCTTTCTGCTCCGCTGCGGTTTGCAGGCGGTTCTCGCAAGGCTCCCACTTGTCCGTGTCGCACTTGGTTACGTGGCAGCCGAATTCGCAGGCGGCGTTCTCGGGGGAGACGTCATGAACCATCCGCTGCACGAGTGATTGCCATGCACGGCGGAATAGGCTGACTTTTGGTTGCGCCATATTTCCAAGTCCTCCAGACATATACCCCAGCTCAAGCGGAACGACCGCAATGTGCCCAAAGCGGAAATGACGAGTCGGCACCGTCCGTCGGGCGAGTCGCGCGACTAAGCCGGAGCGTACGTCAACCTGACCACATCCTCGCCAATTACATCGCTGGCCACAAGGCGGAGCGGCGGCCGGGGGCCGGCGAAGAAGGGCGTGCCACCACCCAGCACGATGGGGTGGAGGTAGAGTCGATACTCATCGATAAGACCAAGGTCGGTTAGGCTTGCTGCCAAGTTAGGCCCGGCAACATCAATCTCCCCAACTTGCTGAGCCTTCAGCCCGCGTACCACCGCCTCAAGGTCATTCTCGACCAGTGTGGCGTTGGGTCCGACCGACCGGAGCGAGCGGGACACAACCCACTTCGGGTGGCTCCGCCACACCGCCGCGAATTCGCGATCCTCGGCGTCCCAGTCGGGAAGGTCATCGTCCCAATAGCGCATTATTTCGTAGATGCGGCGACCGTACAGCATGCCCGTCAGGCCGCGCACCTGCTCGATGAAATGACGAAAGAGCGCGGGACGGGGTGGCCCCAATTTCAGGTGGTCGACGTAGCCGTCCAGGGACTGGTTCAGTCCATATATGAGCTTTGCCATGACGCAAAATCTCCGCCCCGGTTTCTTCAGAACATCTTAAACCGGCGTTCCGCAAAAATCAATTTGGACACGATCTGCGACGCCGTATTGTCGGCGTGACCAATAACCAGAGGCACGCCTAACCGGTTGCAGCCGTTGCAAAATGGGCCCTTGGTGAAACGCACGAGCCGCACTGGAGGCGACTCAAGAACGGGAATATGCCCTCCATTTTGGACCGGCGGCTGGAGTACCGTCAGTCTTTGGCAGATGTGGTGGCCCTTGAGTATCTCTAATGGGACGGACGAGGGGCGAACGACTGGGGGTATACTGAACAAACGGAGGGCTCCGGTGCTCTCCCGGAGGTTGGAAACCAGATCAATGTCCTGCCCGGGGACCCCGCTGCCGGGCCGTAAGTCGATAGAAAGGATTCCACAGGTGCAAAAACTTAGGGTCCACGGCTTCGGCATTTCACTGGATGGCTACAGCGCGGGCCCGAACCAGAGCCTGGAGCATCCCCTCGGCGTCGGCGGCACGGGGCTGATGGAATGGTTCTTCCCGACGCGCACGTTCCAGAGAATGCACAACCAGGCGTCCCGCGACACAGCAGGACTGGCGAATGTGCCGGACCATCTGTTCGGCCCGAGGGAGGGCGACGCTGACATTGACGACAAGTTTGCGGCTCGCGGGTTTGAGAATATCGGCGCCTGGATTATCGGACGGAACATGTTCGGCCCCCTTCGCGGTCCGTGGCCGAATGACGATTGGAAGGGTTGGTGGGGCGACAACCCGGTCTATCATTGCGATGTTTTTGTGCTCACGCACCATGCCCGGGCTACGCTTCCCATGGAAGGCGGCACCACGTTCCATTTCGTCACCGATGGAATCGAAGCCGCATGGCAACGCGCCAAGGCCGCAGCCCAAGGCAAGGACGTGCGGCTGGGCGGCGGTGCCGCCACGGTTCGAGCCTACTTGCGAGCGGGCAGGGTTGATGAATTGCACCTCGCGCAGTCGCCCGTCCTGCTTGGCTCGGGAGAATCGTTGTTCCCCGGCCTCGATCTGCTATCGCTCGGCTATCGTTGCGTCGAGCGCGTTCCCTCATCCAAGACGACTCACCTGGTCCTGGCACGATCCTGAGTTTTTCGCACGACGATCTGCAGAAGCGAGATTGACCAGTCCTATCCGTTTCAAAAACGGTAAACTCTGGGACGAAATCGGAAGGGCGCTGCTCGTATGTCACTGGCCGGACTTCCGGGCCGTTACTTCGGTACTGTTTTCTCCAGGTATTCTAAGGGGTAAAATGATTTCCGTTTTCTGTACGGAGCGACACCAATTGTAGCGTCCGTCGGCCGACGGACGACGGCGGTCGGAGACCGCCGCAAGGTCCTGCGCAAGCATGTAGGGCGCCCTGTTGAGCGCCGCAAGATTTGAAGGAGAAGCACCGATGGATGAGAAGACGACGATACTGACCTGGCTG
>Ga0335069_10011882_pt1 | contig 12269 bp, 9 predicted proteins | sample Lox_Sample_11_FD_206714 | JGI IMG/M metagenome (GOLD analysis project Ga0335069, IMG submission 206714) | Soil microbial communities from Loxahatchee National Wildlife Refuge, Florida, United States - Lox_Sample_1.1 | ecosystem: Environmental > Terrestrial > Soil > Wetlands | place: USA: Florida...
CCGAACTGCTGAAGTCGCCGGTGGATGAATTGAGCAGCGTGGGAGCCACACAGTCCGGACGCGATTTCCAGAAGGACGTGCATGGCTGGAATCCGTGCGTGCCTATGTGGCGCAGAAGTCCGAAAGAATAGGCTTCAAAGTTTCAGAGCTTTCAAAGTTCCAAGCTTGGTAATCGGCCTTCTCTTTGAAACTCTGAAACGTTGAAACTTTGAAACCTTCGAATGTGAAACCTGCTGTTGCGAGGCATTGTCGATGAAACCGAAAAAGATTCTCATTCTCGGTGCGGCAGGCAGAGACTTCCACAATTTCAACGTCATCTATCGCGGGAATCCCGAATACAACGTCGTAGGTTTCACCGCGACGCAGATCCCCGGCATCGCCAACCGGCGCTATCCCGCGGAACTGGCCGGTCCCCAGTATCCGGCGGGGATTCCCATCTTCGAAGAGCACGACCTCGAGCACCTTGTCCACGAGCATGAGATCGATGCCGTCGTGTTCTCTTACAGCGACATCTCCCATCAGAACCTGATGCACCTGGCATCGCGCGTTGTGGCCGCGGGAGCCGATTTCTGGCTGCTTAGTTGCCAGCGCACACAACTGAAGGCTAGCGTGCCTGTAATCTCGGTGTGCGCAGTGCGCACCGGATGCGGCAAGAGTCCCGTCGGCCGTTTTGTGGCTAACGAACTGCGGCTGCAAGGCCACAAGCCCGTCGTGGTGCGCCACCCCATGCCTTACGGCGACTTGGCTGCTGAAGCCGTGCAACGCTTCGCAACGTTGGAGGATCTCGATAAGCAGCAGTGCACGATCGAAGAACGAGAAGAATACGAGCCGCACCTGCGTGAAGGCACAGTAGTATTCGCCGGAGTGGACTACGGGCGCATTCTGCGCCAGGCTGAGAAAGAAGCGGACGTCATCCTGTGGGACGGCGGGAACAACGATACTCCCTTCTACGCCTCCGATCTGCAGATCGTCGTCGCCGACCCGCATCGACCAGGACACGAATTGTCCTACTATCCCGGCGAAGTAAACCTGCGCCGCGCCGACATCGTGGTCGTGAATAAGGTCGACACCGCCGCACACCAGGACGTGGAAACCGTACGCAAAAACGCTCGCGCGGTGAATCCCAAGGCCAGCATTGTGGAAACCGCCTGCCGCGTCGCTGTCTCGGAACCCGAGTTGATCAAGGGACGGCGTGTTCTCGTGGTCGAAGATGGCCCGACGCTGACGCACGGCGAAATGCCCTACGGCGCCGGAGTGGTTGCGGCACGCCAGTGCGGAGCTGCCGAACTGGTCGATCCGCGGCCTTTTGCCGTGGGATCGATCCGCTGGACGTATGAGCACTATCCGCACCTGACGAGTCTGTTGCCAGCTATGGGTTACAGCGCCGTGCAGCGGCACGAACTCGAGGAAACCATCAACCGCGTTCCTTGCGATCTGGTGATCGTGGCGACCCCGATTGACCTTGCACATCTGATCAAGCTCAACAAGCCCAGCCTGCGCGTGACCTATGAGATCGAAGATCTCACGCATCCCGGGCTGGCCGAACGGCTGCATCAGTTCGCGCACCATCGCGCTGGAGTGGAGGTCTAGGCACGAACCTGCACACGCCACCGCCGGTGACCGGAATCACTGCCCAGAACACAGCGGACGCCTATACGCAGAAAAATGGATTCTCTCGAACGGCAGATGAACCTGCCGCAAGGAGGTGTTCCATGCCCACCCTTTCGCAAGTGTCGCGTCTTTGCCTGAAGAACATCCTGGTTCCCACAGATTTCTCTCCCGCCTCGAGAACCGCATTACCTTTCGCCCAGTCTCTGGCACAGACCTACGGATCAACGATTTTGCTTGCTCACGCCATTGCACCCGAGCCGCACCGGCAAATCCCAACGGACCATATTCCGGAAGAAGATTCGATGGTGTGGGATCATGCCCGCGCAAAGATGGCTGAGTTCGCCCGCGATGGCAGCCTCACCGGCTTATGCTGCCAGATGCTGGTGGAACGTGGCGATGTCGGCGACGTGATCCCCAACATGATCGGCGAACATGCGGTAGATATGGTCGTAGTCGGCACGCATGGCCGACGCGGCGTCAGCAAGCTCGTCCTCGGCTCAGAGGCGGAAAAAATCTACCGCTCGGCAACGTGCCCGGTCCTGATCGTCGGACCTAGAGCTGGACGTCCGGACAGATGGACGTTGCGCCAGATCCTCTGTCCTATCGAACCTTCGGAAAGTCCCGCGCCGGTTCTGCAGTACGCGCTCTCGTTGGCCGAGGAGCATCAGTCGAGGCTCATTCTTCTCGAGGCCATGCCGCTGGTTCCATGGCAACATCGGTCCGAGATGGAAGAGAAGTCCTGCGCTGCGCTGGAGGCTCTGATCCCCGAGGAGGCAAGAAACTGGTGCAACCTTGAATACATGGTTCGCTGGGGGCATCCGGCGGAATCCATTGTGAATCAGGCGGAGACGCGCGGCGTCGACCTAATCGTGATGAGCGTGCATAAATCGCGCGTCATATCGTCGCACCTGCCATGGCCTGTCGCCTCTGAGGTGATCAGCCAGGCCGGGTGCCCGGTGTTGACCATACGAGTTTAGGAAGATGCGCTCGGACGCTGCTGCCCAGCAATGTGCAGCGCCGGCGCGATTCATGGTACGGAGGCAATCATGCTAGTCAGCAAGCAACAGGCCCTGGATTACCACTTTGGCTCGCGCCCGGGAAAAATCGAAATCACACCGACCAAGCCCTGCCGCACCCAACGCGACTTGAGCATGGCGTATACACCCGGCGTGGCCGAGCCCTGCCTAGAGATCAACAAGAATCCTCAGGACGCCTTCAAATACACCGGGCGTGGCAATCTTGTCGCCGTTCTGAGCAATGGAACGGCTGTGCTCGGCCTCGGCGACATCGGAGCTCTCGCCGGTAAGCCGGTGATGGAAGGCAAGGCCGTGTTGTTCAAGCGCTTTGCCGACGTCGACGTATTCGACATCGAAGTCAACTCCCACAACCCGGAAGAGATTATCAAGCTGTGCCAGTTGCTCGAGCCCACCTTTGGCGGAATCAACCTGGAAGACATCAAGGCGCCGGACTGCTTCCACATCGAAGAGGAGTTGAAGAAGACGATGAAGATTCCCGTCTTTCACGATGATCAGCATGGGACTGCGATCATTTCCGGGGCGGCGCTACTGAATGCGCTGGAAATCGTGGGCAAAGATGTTAGCAAGGTGCGCGTGGTCTTTAATGGCGCTGGCGCGGCCGGGATTGCTTGCGCGGAGCACTATGTCCGGCTGGGTGTGAAGCGCGAAAACATAATCCTTTGCGATACGAAGGGCGTAGTGTACCAGGGCCGCAAAGAAGGTATGAATAAGTACAAGGAGCGGTTCGCGCAGGACACGCCGATGCGCACGCTCGCCGAGGCCATGGTCGGGTCCGATGTTTTCGCCGGTCTTTCGGTCAAAGGCGCCATCGATGGCGAGATGGTTCGCACCATGGCGCATGACCCGATCGTTTTTGCCATGGCGAACCCTGATCCGGAGATTACCTACGAAGAAGCGAAGGCAAGCCGGCCTGATGTGATCATCGCTACTGGCCGGTCTGATTATCCGAACCAGGTCAACAACGTTCTGGGATTTCCGTTCATCTTCCGCGGGGCGCTAGACGTGCGCGCGACGGCTATCAACGAAGAGATGAAACTGGCGGCCACTCGGGCGCTGGCAGACCTGGCCAAAGAAGATGTCCCGGATTCCGTTTGCCGTGCGTATGGCGTCTCGCGGCTGCAGTTCGGCCGGGAATACCTGATTCCCAAGCCGTTTGATCCGCGCGTGCTGATGTGGGAAGCCTCTGCCGTGGCGGAAGCTGCCATACGTAGCGGTGTCGCCCAGCAACCCATCGACCTCGAGAGCTATCGTGCGCAACTTGAGCGCAGGCTAGGCAAGGCTTATGAGGTTTCGCGCACCATGATTCACAAAGCGCAGGCCAATCCGAAGCAGGTTGTGTTCCCTGAAGGAGATAACGAGAAAATCCTGCGGGCGTGCCACACGCTGGTGGAGGAGGCGATCGCTAAACCGATCCTGCTGGGTGAGGCAACGAAGATTCAGGCCCGCGCCCGCGAGCTGGGCGTGAGTCTGGACGGCATGCAGATTGTTGAGCCCGCCACGTCCGAGCATCACGCAACCTATGTGCTCGAGTTGTTCCGGCTGCGTCAGCGCAGGGGTGTCACGCGGCAGGAAGCCGAAACGCTCATCAATAACCGCAACGTCTTCGGCTCGATGATGGTGCACATGGGCGATGCCGACGCGCTGGTCTCGGGGGTAACGCAGCATTTCCCGGATACCATCCGTCCGGCGTTGCAGATTGTGCGCATGCGCGAAGGCCTGCACCGTGTCTCCGGCTGTTATGCGGTCATCACGCGCAAGGGCGAAGTCTTCTTCATGGCCGATACCAGCGTGAACATCGAGCCAACTGCCGAGGAACTGGTAGAGATTGCACTGTGCACGGCGCACATGGCGAGGCGCTTTGACATGACGCCGCAGGTGGCGTTGCTGTCGTTCTCCAGCTTCGGCGCAGTGGACCACCCCATCTGCACAAAAGTTCGCAAGGCTGTGGAGCTGATCAAGTATGCGGATCCGACACTAATCGTGGACGGCGAGATCATGCCCGACGAGGCCTTGTCGCCGGAACTGATCGACGAGTTCTATCCCTTCAGTTCGTTGAAGGGCGGCGCGAATGTGCTGATTTTTCCAGACCTGGCCTCGGCGAACCTGGCCTGCAAGCTGTCGGCAAAAGTTGGCGGCGGCGAGCTGATCGGGCCGATTCTGATGGGAATGAGCCGTCCGGTACATGTGTTGCAACGGACTGCCACGGTGGAGACCGTGGTCAATGTGGCAGCCATCGCCGTGGTCGATGCGCAGGAAAACGACACCTACGCTCACCACCATGCGCACGTGCCGGTCGAACCGGAATTGGTAGGGGAGGATTAGGGGGAAAGTTTCAAGGTTTCAAAGTTTCAAGGTTTCAAAGTTGCAGAGCTATAGGGTGTCAGGGTTCAGGTTATTGTGAAAACCGTGGTTGCGACGCGTAAGTTATTGCTTTCGAAACGTTGAAACCTTGAAACTTTGAAACCTTGAAACCTCTTCCGTGTCACTTTAGGTACGTTGTAACGCTCGCTAGAAAGCATCTAATTGTCAGCAGTTCGAGGAGAGCCATGTCGACACTCTGGAAATCGCGGTACGCGCAGCGCACGCTGTCAATCAAGAGTTCGGCCATCCGTGAGCTTTTGAAGGTGACGCAACGGCCCGAGATCATTTCTTTCGGCGGCGGACTGCCTGCTCCCGACGTGTTCCCCGTGCAAAGGTTCGAAGAGGCGTGCCACAAAGTCCTGTCGGAACACGGTGCCATGGCACTCCAGTATGGAACTACCGAGGGATACCAGCCGCTGCGCGAGATGATTGCCCGCAACATCTCCCGGTATGGCATTCTGGCGACGGCCGACAACGTTCTGATTACATCCGGATCACAGCAAGCGCTCGATCTGATCGGCAAGCTGCTCATCAACCGAGGCGACCGGATCGTGCTCGAGGCGCCCACGTATTTGGGCGCGCTGCAGGCCTTCAATGTGTACGGAGCCCAGTATGTTCCTGTGCCCGCCGACAACGAAGGTCTTCAGACTGAACAACTCGAACCCAGCCTGCGCACCGGGCCGAAGTTTATGTATGTGCTGCCGAACTTCCAGAATCCATCGGGAGTGACCCTTTCCGAGGGGCGGCGGCATCAACTGATCCTGCTGGCAGACAAGTACGGCATTCCGATCATCGAAGATGATCCATACGGGCAGTTGCGCTATGAAGGCGAGCACATCCCGCCGCTCGTAGTGTTAGATCGCGAGAATGTGCGGCGGGACAACGGATTCACGATCGGCAATGTCATCTACCTGAGCACATTCTCGAAGACGCTCGCGCCGGGAATCCGGCTGGCCTGGATCGTCGCTCCGGAAGACGTGATCGTCAAGCTGGTGCAGCTCAAGCAGGCAGCAGACCTGCATACATCGACCTTCAATCAGTATGTCGCGTATGAAGTCGCGCGGGACGGGTTCCTGGATCAACACGTCAAACTGATCCGGCAGGTTTATCGCGAGCGGCGCGATGCCATGCTGCAGGGTCTGCACGAATACTTCCCGCATGACGTCACGTGGACGCGGCCGCAGGGCGGGTTGTTCCTCTGGGTGACGATGCCGGACGGCACGGACTCACAGGCGCTATTCAAAGCGGCGCTGGCGGAAAATGTCGCCTTTGTGACGGGAGATAGTTTTTACCCCAACAACGATCCTGAAGGCAGCCGCCACATGCGGTTGAACTTCTCGCATTCGCAGCCGGAGCAGATCCGGGAGGGCATTCGCCGTCTCTCGGTCGCGGTGAAGATGCAGTTGCGAACCAATCACGTGATTCACTAGCCGGCTCCTCCGGTGCGGTAAGAGAATGTAACCGCAGAGTTCGCGGGGGATTGCGATGAGGCCGCTGAGAGCGACACCAGCCATTGCATCGGGGCTATACTAGTAGCTGGTATGCATCGCCTAATCTTCACTGCGGCGTTCGCTTTGTTGCTGGCCGTACCAGTGTGGGCGCAGCGCGGCGGCGGAGGAGGTCACGTCGGCGGCGGAATGCATGCGGGAGGCTTTGGCGGCCATGCTGGCGGCTTCGCCTCTCACGGTGGGGGCGCTGGGCACTCGTTCGGCGGTGTGCGATCCGCGGGTGGAATGCATCCTGCTCCAGGACCCTCTCGCGGATCGAATCGTTCCTTCCATCGAAGCTTCAGCCAAAATCCTTACGGCAGCCGGTACCACCATACTCATAATGGCTGGCATGGCGGTCATTATGGCTCGCACCATCACCATTACTACAACGGCTATTGCTACGGGTATGGGTGCCGGTCTTACGCGAACTGGGGCTATGGCTATCCGTGGTGGGGATGGGGGTACGATCCGTCCTGGTGGGGTGATTGGGATGATCAGGACCAGCGTTTTGACGAGGACTACTACCGCCACTACGAAATCGCCAACGAGATGAACCAGCAGAGCCTCGAGCAGCAGCAGATGCTGCGCCAGGAAGAAGCGGATGGCGATCAGGACTCGTATGCCCCACGTTCGTACAGTTCAGAGTCGCGGGCCAGCCGCCCAACACAGGCGGATCCTCCAGTGCAGCCGACGGTGCTCGTGTATCGGGATCAGCATCGACAGGAGATACAGAACTACGCCATCGCCGGCGAGACGCTCTGGGCTTTCACGCCCGGGAGGACCCAGAGGATTGCGTTGGCCGACCTCGACCTAACGGCGACAGAGAAAGCGAACGAAGAGAGAGGGTTGACATTTGCGGTGCCCAGAGCAGCGCCGGTCCTGGAACCTGAGACGGTGCCGGAAGAAGACACAGCGCCGCAGCCGAATCTAGGCAGTAATTCAATCCGTCACATACCCCACCGAGAGCCGGTTATCCCCATTCGCTGCACAAAAGGGCCGTTCGCTCTAATGTGGTTTGCGTTAAGCCAGAGTCCCCGATACATTTGAAAATAAGGACTTACGTCGAAATTTCGACCTGGAGCGGGAACCTGCGACAGCACGGGTGGCCGGGTGTGGCGCTTTGCCCGGATGCTAGAATATCCCGAACACCAACACAATATGCCTTTAAAGACACTGTTCTTAAATCCTCCTTCTTTTGAGAACTTCGACGGGGGCGCCGGCTCCCGTTGGCCCGCCACGCGAGAGATTGAAAGTTACTGGTACCCAGTCTGGCTGGCCTACCCCGCAGGCATGCTGGAAGGAGCGCGGCTGCTGGATGCGCCGCCGCATCACGTCTCTGGCGACGAGACCATCAAAATCGCCCGTGACTATGAGTTCCTGGTTCTATTCACATCGACTCCGGGGTTTCCGGGCGATATCCGGCTGGCCAAGGCCATCAAGAGCGCGAATTCCAATATCAAGATTGCCTTTGTCGGGCCGCACGTCAGCGTGCTGCCGGAGAAATCGCTGCGGGACTGTCCTGAGATCGACTTTGTATGCCGGCGCGAATTCGACTATTCGGTGGTGGACTACGCCAAAGGCAAGCCGCTGCAGGAGATACCCGGCGTCTCGTTCTTGCAGGACGGGAAAGTGGTGCACAATCCGGACTCGCCGCAGCTTCAGGATCTGGATTCGTTGCCCCACGTAACCGAGATTTACAAGCGCGATCTGGATGTGACCCGGTACAACGTCCCGTTCCTCCTGCATCCGTTCGTCTCGCTCTACACAACGCGCGGATGCCCGGCGCAGTGCACGTTCTGCTTGTGGCCGCAGACGCTGAGCGGACATCCGTGGCGCAAACGCTCGACGGATGACGTGGCGCGCGAGATGGCGAAGGCAAAGCAGATGTGGCCCGAGGTAAAGGAATTCTTTTTCGACGACGATACGTTCAATATCCAGAAAGCGCGCACGATCGAGCTCTGCGCGAAGCTGAAGCCGCTCGGGCTAACGTGGTCGTGCACCTCGCGTGTGACTACTGACTACGAGACGCTCAAGGCGATGAAGGAAGCGGGCTGCCGGCTCTTGATCGTGGGCTACGAGTCGGGCGATCCGCAGATCCTGAAGAACATCAAGAAGGGCGCGACGGTCGAGCGGGCGCGGCAGTTTACGAAAGACTGCCACAAGCTCGGACTCATCATTCACGGAGATTTCATTCTCGGCCTGCCGGGCGAGACGCATCAGACGATCAACAACACCATCGCATTCGCTAAGGAACTCGACGTCGAGACCATTCAGGTTTCAGTGGCCCACGCTTATCCGGGAACCGAGCTCTACGATTACGCCGTAAAGAACGGCTTCATGGTGGGCAACAAGATGGTGGACGAAGGCGGACACCAGCTGGCCCACATACAGTATCCCGGGCTGCCAGCGGATGACATCCTGGCAGCGGTGCACCGGTTCTATGACGAATATTATTTCCGTCCCAGGGCGGTTTTCCGCATCTTGAAGAAAGCGGTGTTTGACGGCAGCGAGCGCAAGCGGCTGTACAAAGAAGCGAGGACCTTCCTGAAGTTGCGAGCGGCTCGTAACAAGATGGTGAAGAACAAACCGCAGCCGGCTGCGTCGTCGGGTGAGCCCGCAGGCGTTGTGAGCATGTCGGACTAACGGCAAGTTCTCAGTACTCGGTACTTAATACTCAGTACGAGAACGAATTGAGCTGAGTATTGAACACGGTGTACTGAGAATTCCCACGTGACTTTTCGAAAGTATCTTGTACTCGCAGGGATCACCGTCTTCGCCGCCGCGGGCGACTCCATGCTCTCGCATGGGATGAAACAGACGGGTCACATTTCCATCCATCATTTGCAGGGCGTCATTCTGGCGATTCTGAACCCGTGGGTCGCGCTCGGAATCGTTCTGTTGCTGGCTTTTTTTGCGGCTTACATGAGTGCGCTGTCGTGGGCGGACCTGACTTACGTTTTGCCTGCGACTTCTCTAGGGTACGTGTTGCTGGCCATGGTGGCGAGGTTTGCTCTGCATGAGCATGTGAGCCTGTTGCGCTGGCTGGGGATTGTGCTGATCTCGAGTGGCGTGGGATTTGTTGCAGGTGGTCCGGCTCTTACGTTACATGGTCAGCATGAGCCATTGGTTCCAGCCGAATTGCCGGACGAAGTGCTCGTGGCTGAGGACGAGGAACCGGTGGTCGCTTCGGCAGCATCGAGCGGAGGCCAGCGGTGAAGCATTTTTATACCTGGAGCGGAATCGGCCTGGTGGTGTTTTTCTCGGTCGTTGGCGATGTACTAATGTCGCGCGCCATGAAAGAGGTAGGCGACGTTCACGAGCTGGTGCGAAGCGCAGGTGTCTGGACGGCGGTGGGCCGGATTCTCTCGAAGTCCAATTTCTTTCTCGGCGTGACCGCCATGGCTTTGACCTTCTTCAGCCTCCTGTTCGCGCTCTCGTGGGGCGACGTGAGCCTGGTGGCGCCAGCTTCGTCGTCGCTAACGTTTATCGGCAGCGCGTTTGCGGCGAAAGTTTTCCTGCGGGAAAGAGTCGACCGGCGGCGATGGGTTGCGGCAAGCCTGGTCGCGGCGGGTGTGGCGCTGCTGGCTGCGTGAGTTCCAGCGAGCACTAGCGCGACTCACCGTGGTTCGAATCGACTTCTGTGGAAAACCTTGTCAAGCCCCTCCCGCGTACCGTTCAAGGGTAAGTCGCTCATTTCATGGCCCAAATATTTCTGGAAAGTTGGCAAGGTGAATCTAGTGAATTTGCTATCCTAAAAGTAGAGAGTAAAAATCGATGGCGCGAGCCTTAGGCTTCGCGCCATTTCTCTTTGGGGCAACTTCAAGTGATTGAAAGGCGAGAATCACTGTGTGGCGTCGGGCGTGCACGGTTTTGCGCGAACGTTGCCGCAGGAGACTTCGTAAATACTTTTAGAATGCGGCGTAAACGACAATCACGAAGCGTTCTTGTTTCGTTCACTCTGTATCTGGCTGTGTGTGCGATTGGCGGGATTTACGTCGCGGATGGGAGTCTGCATCCGGGACGGCGGCCTGTTGAGAGGGATGAGGCAGCAAGTTTTGCGCGCACCGTAGCGGGCATACACGCGCAGTTGCAGAACGTTTCCATGACGAGTGCGGACGGTGTGACCCTCCGGGGGTGGCTGCTGCGACCTGTTTCACCCAACGGCGATTCCGTGCTCGTTCTGCATGGGCTGGGGGACAACCGGCTGGGCATGATCGGGTACGCAGAACTTTTTCTGGCGCATGGATATACGGTTTTGCTGCCAGATGCGCGGGCGCATGGAGAGAGCGGCGGCGCGTTGGCGACATACGGTTTGCTGGAAGCACGAGACATTCACCAATGGGTTGATTTCCTGGCCGAGGCGGCGCATCCGCGCTGCATCTACGGCATGGGCGAATCCATGGGAGCGTCGCAGTTGCTGCAATCGCTCGAGACAGAATCGCGGTTCTGTGCCGTGGTCGCAGAGTCGCCTTTCTCGACGTTCCGAGAGATTGCTTACGACCGGATGGGACAGCCATTTCATTTGGGGCCGTGGATGGGGCGAATCGTGCTGCGGCCTATGGTGGAAATCGCGTTTTTGCGGGCGCGCTGGAAATACGGCGTGAGGATAGCGGTCATTTCTCCTGAAGATGCGGTCGCGCGATCGAGCGTTCCCGTACTACTCATTCATGGGCAGATCGATGGCAATATACCAGTGCGGCACTCGCGGGCGATTCATGCCCGGGCTCCGCGGACAGTGCTCTGGGAGGTGCCGGGAGCGGATCATTGCGGAGCAGTGGCGGCTAACCCGCAGCGATTTGAGACTCGGGTGATCGGGTGGTTGGAGAAGCACCATGATGGCGAAACCAAGGCGTTCACCACTAAGGGCACGAAGGTACACGAAGGCCAATACCATCGCTATCTTGTTCTGATTTTTCCTCCTTTTTGGAAGGAGACTATCGCTACGAATTTCAGAACTGCCTTACCTTCGATGAGCAGTGGTTGATAACGCCATTGCTTGATAGCGTCGATGGCGGCTTTTGCGAGGAGTGGATTGCCATCGATGACATCGACGTGATCTACCGTGCCGTCTTCTTTCAGGGTGACATCAAGCACTACGTCACCGGAGACGTGTTGGGCTATGGCTTCTGGCGGATAGGTCGGCATCACCTTCGAGATCAGCTTGGGCACCTCGCGCTTGGCGGGCGGGATCACGAGGTTTGTGCCGGGACGGACTGGACCGGGGCCGGCGAGTACGTCGCGGTTGGCTTCGAAGATCTGAACCCACATTTTGGGGTCGCCGTAGACGAGCTTGGCGACACCTTGGAGGGTGAGGGAATCGTCGCGTTCGCCGACTGTGTAGTTGAACGGCTTTTTCCTGATGGTGAGGTCTTCCGGGACTACTTGCATCGGAGCGGCAGCGTACTCGCAGCACCCCGGAAAGCTACCGATTTCGAGTTTGATGTCGTTGCGTTTGAGCTCTCCGGCCTGGAGTTGAATCTCCTTCACGACTGCGGTTTTGAAGTTCTGGAATTCGGCTTTGATGGTGTAGCGGCCTGGACGCAGATCTTTGGCCAGGTAAGCGCCGGAAGCGTCAGTGGTAAGCTTCGTCACTTGTCCGGTGTCGAGATTCATGATGCTGACGGAGGCGCCGGCGATGGCGGCACCGGTCGCATCGGTGACAGTGCCTGACAGAGAGCAAAGGTCTTTTTCAGCAATCCCGGGAGGCGGCGGCTGCGTCGGACCCTGCTGCAGCGGCCGGGCTGCGTACTCGCTGCAGCCTACCTGGCAT
>Ga0335069_10011883_pt1 | contig 12269 bp, 5 predicted proteins | sample Lox_Sample_11_FD_206714 | JGI IMG/M metagenome (GOLD analysis project Ga0335069, IMG submission 206714) | Soil microbial communities from Loxahatchee National Wildlife Refuge, Florida, United States - Lox_Sample_1.1 | ecosystem: Environmental > Terrestrial > Soil > Wetlands | place: USA: Florida...
GATGGAACTGCAGGAAATCTTACTTAATTGCGGAGACCTGGCTCCGAATGCACCCAACGAACAACAGCTTAGGAGCGCTGCAAGAAGGGCGACTTTGTATGGGCGGGAGTGCCAGTTCTTAGTTGCTTTACTCCAATAGAGTCTGTGTCTCAGGTCTGAATAGGACTTCATTTAACTCTTTTCCTGCTATAGACATAACCTTTGCCCGCGATCGATAGGTGCTCAGTGGCACATGGTCTAAATTAAGTCGCAGGGCAAAGGAGAGCCCGGTTTATGAACTTGTAATTGAGGATATCAGACCATGCAGAGCAGTATCGTGATGAATGTCACGGAGGTCTCAGAATATGGTTACTTTTGTGTGATATTCGGTAGCATATTGTAAATAAACAAGTTGATCGATAAATCTGACCGATAGAGTCCTGAATCCAGACCGATTTCCGGGGATTCTCTGGACATCGGGAGGGGTTAACGAGAGAGTAAGTAATCTCACCGAGAGCATTCCGTCGTGGCTTTCATCTGTCTGGTGTGGCTGTGTTTAGGCGACACCACCTCATGCGATCCAACGGGCCTGTGAAAAGTCTGTCAAAAAGCCAGCGGGAAAGGACTTTTTAATTCTCTCCCCGTACCCATCTGCAGGCTTTGTGGGTCATCTGACTCTCCTGAGCATGATCGATGCAGTACGAGAAAATACGCTACGCGGGCCTTTGCACTGGACAATGCGGGGTCATAACTCTTTGATTGAGGAGGCTTGTCTGTAGGATCTCAAGACTCTCTTACGCCGTACTGGCGAAGGGCCTCGGCGCTGAGCCGTTGTTTAGTTCCAGACATCCCCGACCACGGATCGTTTTTGAGTCGCCTTTTCCAGGAGGCAAAGGTGGCCACCGTCGCTGCAGGTCGGTCCTTTCCATTCAGTTCGTTCCAATGGAGCGGCAGGGCAACGGGCACCCCGGAACGCGCCCGCGGCGAGAATGGCGCGACTGCGGTTGAACCGCGATCGTTACGAAGGTAGTCGAGAAAGATTCGACCCGCGCGAAGCGCCTTCCTCATATTGGTGATGTAGAGACCTGGCGATTCCTTCTCCATCTGCAGGACGAATGCGTGCGCGAAGCTCTTGACCGCGGTCCAGGAATGCTCTGCTCGGATCGGAAACACAACGTGCAGCCCTTTGCCACCCGTGGTTTTGACAAAGCTTTCCAGCCCAAGGGCACTGAGTCTCTCGCGAACGCTCTTGGCCGCTATCGCGAGAGTTTTCCAGTCAATGGACGTGTCGGGGTCCAGGTCAAATACGATGCGGTCGGGTTTCTCCAGGGATTCGTTCCGCGACCCCCATGGATGAATCTCGAAGACGCCGATTTGGGCAAGGCCAACGAGACCCTTGCTTGAATCCAGGGTCAGGTAATCCTCGGTCCCTCCCGACTTCAAGTCCGGCACAGGGACACTCCTGACGCCTTCAGGCAACCCTATGCTGATGTGCTTCTGGAAGAAGCAGGGTTTCCCATTTCCATCAGGGCAACGCACGATACTCAGTGGTCTGCCGGCGATGTGGGGGAGGATGTGGTCGGCAATCGACATGTAGTATTCCGCCAGCATCTTCTTGGTCATCCCGGAAGCTTCGTCGAGAACCTTGTTCGGATTGGAGACTGGGAGGTTGTTCTCGAAGCTGTTCCTGGGTCCCGAACCGAGCCGTGGCCTGGCCCTGGCCGGAAGAGAACTGACCTCACTCAATCGATCCTCTGCAATCGCTGCCTCACGCTCGACCTCGTTTGCGGGCTTATCCTCGCGCAAGCCTCTGAAAGAGGCCTGGCGCAGCAGGTTGTCGCTTGTCCACGAGGCGAACGCGAGTTGGGCAACGACCTTTGGCTGGACCCACTGAACCCCCTTCTGCGCTTCTTTCGGCACGCTGTCAAACGGGGATTTGCTCTGGTCGAGTTTGTCGAGTCGCTTCCTGAGATCTCGTTGAGACTCTTGTGTGAAGCCCGTTCCCGATCGTCCGGCGTAGCGGAGCTTGCCTCCCTCGTAGTAGCCGACGAGAATTGAGCCAATTCCATGGCCGCCGTTGGAAGGGTGTGTGAACCCGCCGATGACGAATTCCTGTTCGTTAACGCACTTGGATTTGACCCATACGGTGCTTCGCCCCGAAGTATACGGTGCCGAAGCCAGCTTTGAGACAATGCCTTCGGCGCCCAGGCGGCATGCCTGTGCAAACACGCGGGCGCCATTGGCAGTGACATGCTCGCAGAAATGAATTGTCGAGTTCTTGTCGGAGTGAGCGAGGATCTGGGAAAGCAGCGCCTTGCGCTGAAGCAGTTCCAGTCCGCGAAGGTTGTGGCCGTTCAAGTGGAGAAGGTCAAATGCAAAGTACGTTTGGCGCACGTTTGCACCACCCTGAAACGATGCCTGAAGCTGCGCAAAGCTCGATGTTCCCGATTCGTCCAGCACGACAGCTTCGCCGTCAAGGATCCCGCTTTCGATGGGCAGTTCCTCGGCCGCGCGGGCAATCTCCGGCAATCTCCTTGTCCAGTCGAGGCCCTTGCGCGTGAGTAGCTTCACATGGTTCTGGCTGCTCTTGCCCTTGCCTTCGCTCCGCACATGAATCTGAATCCTGTAGCCATCCAGCTTCAGTTCGTGCACCCAATCGGCTCCGGTCGGCGGGGAGGAAGATTGACGTGCGAGTTGTGGCTCAATGAATCCGGGGAGAGCCTCCGTTGGGAATGATTTCAGAGAGAGTATGGGTACGGGCGTCGCTCGGTGTTTGCGTCTCGGTTGCAAAGGTGCAGGGGTGGGCTGTGCTTGATTTGCTTGACGCTGCGTTTGGCGACTTTGCCAGGTTCGATCGTTATCGCGCGCGATCTGGTCGATTGTCCGTCCGGTCAGTGCGCTGTCGGGTGCTTCATCTGTGATTGGCAACGCGTCTTCGGGTCGCGCAAACTCGTCACGATGCTTGATCAGCAGCCAATTCGGCTTATCGGGACGTTCATTTCGGCCGTGCATCCGCGCGAGAACCCAGCTTCCTTTCAGCTTGGTCCCGTTCAGCTCAAACTTCAGGTCACCCTTGGCTAATCCTGTATCGACGTTGACAAGCGGTTTCCATGTGCCATAGTCCCACACCATCACGCTTCCACCGCCGTATTGCCCCTTTGGGATGGTGCCCTCGAAGCTGCCGTACTCGATGGGGTGATCTTCGACCTCGACAGCTAGGCGTTTGTCGCCGGGGAACAGGCTTGGACCCTTGGTGACCGCCCAGCTCTTCAGCACACCGTTCCAAGCAAGCCGAAAGTCATAGTGCAGCCGCGTGGCATCGTGCTTCTGAATGACGAAGGGAAACGCGCCGCCCGGATCCGCGCGTTGATTCTGGATCTTATGTCCACGAGGCTCGGAAGTGACTTGAAAGTCGCGCATCGAGCGGTATCGTTCGAGCTGTTTCTCCAACTCACGCAGGGGCGCGGAATTGGATGCCCGTCTTTGCGCCATTTTTATGCGACCTTATTTGATCGCTTGCCCGGCCTCACCAGTGCTGGACCCTTCTTGGGAGGTAGCGATTGCGTCTTGCGCCGCTCTTCACCACCTTTGGATTCGGTCAAGCTTTGCTTCAACGCATCCATGAGGCCAACGACATTCGGACGCTGCGGCATTGCCTCGCTCAATGGCAGCGGGGTCTCAGCGAGCTTGGCATCGACGAGGGCGCGCAAGGCAACCTCGTAGTCATCCCTGTAGTCCTCTTGGTGGAAGGGGGCCGAGTGGGCGCGGATCAGTTCGGTTGCCAGTGCGAGTTGCTTTTTGTCGATCGTATGATCTGGAATCGAGGAGAAGTACTCTGCTTTATCGCGGAGTTCGTTGGCGTATCGGAGTGTATAGGCCATCATGCCGCGCGAATTGTCACCCGGCGGGACGGCGATTGCAATAAGATGCTCACGCCCACCAAAAGCAACCTCGCCAATTGCGACTTTGTCGGCCTTAGCCATAGCGGTGCGCACGACAGCGAAGGCATCGACAGGTCCCTTTGGATCAGGGACTACAAAGTAAGGCTTCTCGAAGAGGGATGGAGCGAGGTCCTTTGAATCGACAAACTGCGCCACCTCAATCGAATTCTCGGTCTCCAGGCGCAACTTCTTGATCTCTTCAGGCTCGATGATCAGGTATTTGCCTTTGCTGTACTCGAAGCCTTTAACGATTTCGGAGTTCTCTACGGGCTGGTCCCCGTCGATAACGTTCAAGTGACGTACCCTCTGCCCCGACACCCGGTCGATCTGATTAAACGAGATTCCCGAGGCAGAACTCGTCGCGGGATAGAGTTGAATGCCGAATGAAACGAGCGAGATTCTAAGTTGACCAGACCAATAGGGCCGACCGACCATTTCGACCTCCGAGTTAGCGCCAGGCTTCTTTCAATTCAGATCTGCCTGTTCCTGGATGACGCCGGACAAGGGAACGTTGGGCCTGGCATAGGGCGAGGCGCACGCTTCGGCGTGGGCTACCAGAGTAGCATATTGGCGCTAACGAATTGCAAGAATTCGCTTTGGAGGCACATTCGGAGAGGGCATCGGTTACCATCGTTTGTGCGTGCCCGTTCCGAATCCACTACCGAATGAGGCTCGGCTGCGTGGATCCGTCCTGGTGCTGATCCAGTTCGATGTGTGCGAAGAACTCCGTCTGGATACACTGCAGCAGACAATCAGCGCGAGGACGGTTCAACAGCCAAGCATGAAGCAACCGGTGCCCGCCTACGTGCGCTACGAAAGGCCCCCCGTAGTTGAGCCCCTCGAGCCACTGATCCTAGAATCCGGCGAGCGACTTGAGGGAGAGATCAAGTATTACGACTACGGCGTGGTCAGCGTCGTATTCCAGTTGCCGTTCACGGGCGATTGGGATGGCCTTGTCCACCTTGCCAGCCGATGGGTCTGGGACGTCGATTTCGCCACGCGCGTGGAGCCGATCGTCAGGCAGAGGCTGGGCCGCGCTGCCGCGGCGATGGTGAAGCCATACACACGCTGGCTCAGCGAGGACTACTTCATCTTTCATGTGCGAGAAGCTGCCGGAGCCCCAACGGCTGCGGAGATGACCCGCGATTACGCAGCCCAGATAGCCCAGGTGGTCAGGGGCGATCGAATGCAGCTTTCAGCCGGAGAATGCGCTGAGGTCATGCATTCACAGATCTCGTACTACGCAAACGACGTGACAGTCGTGGGCTGGAACGCAGCTTTTTTATATGACAGCACTGTCGGTGCAGAGACCGCCATTCAACTTCTTGAATATGCGAACTCGCAGCTTCTTGAATTCCGCCACTACGACGAGCTCCTCACCGGAATTCTCGATGGAGTCTACGACGTTCTCGGACGGAACACGGGAGTATTGGCCCGGTGGCGCATGGCGCGATCTGCGACGAACCTTCACCGTGTCCTCCTTGACGTCGCTGAGTTAACTGAGCATGCCGACAACGCGATCAAGTTCCTGAGCGATATGTTCGCTGCAAGGCTATACAGGCTGGCCGCCGCGAAGGTTGGCGTTCCAGACTATAAGGATCTGGTAGCGCGGAAGGTCCGAACTGCGGAGGACCTCTACAACTACATGGTGGAGCAATTCAACCAAAGCCGAGCTTTCTTTCTCGAGGCAGTGGTCGTTCTGATTCTCCTGATCGAGCTCTTCTACTTCTTCCGCGGAAAACCCATCTGACCGGAGAGGCGAAGCTGGGAACGGGTCCCGGTGAGAAATGGCGCGGGTAACCAGCAGGTTCTGAATAACCGGCGCGGATCAAATCAATCAGGCGCGTCAATCAGGCGCGCGCGCGAAGTGCGGAAAGCCCGGGCGATTCCTTCTCAGTGAGATAGCGATCGACCGCCGCCGCGGCCTTGCGGCCTTCGGAGATGGCCCAGACGACAAGAGACTGACCGCGGCGCATATCTCCGGCGGCAAAGATGCCGTCGACAGAAGTCATGTAGTCCGCGTTTGCCGCTACGTTACCGCGTTGGTCGAGAGCCAGCCCCAACTGCTCGATCATGCCATTACGCACCGGGCCAAGGAAGCCCATCGCAAGCAGGACGAGATCAACATCCAGCGTGAATTCTGAGCCCGCGATCGGCTCGAACTTCGGCGGCGGCCCGACCCGGACAGCGTGGACCTGCGTTACATTGCCACGCTCGTCGCCGGTAAACCGAATGCTGTTGATGCCCCAGTCGCGGATGCCGCCTTCTTCATGCGCACTCTCGGTGCGGAGCTGAAGAGGCCACAGCGGCCAGGGCGTGGATGCTGCGCGCTCTGCCGGCGGTTTGGGCATGATTTCCCACTGGTGAACGCTTAGGGCTCCCTGCCTGTGGCTTGTGCCCAGACAGTCAGCGCCGGTGTCGCCGCCGCCGATGATCAGCACGCGCTTACCCTCAGCGTGAATGCCGATTGAGGCGTCAACGTAATCCCCTTCGCAGCGTCGATTCTGTTGCGGCAGAAACTCCATTGCATAATGGATGCCCTTCAGCTCCCGTCCAGGGATCTTCAGATCGCGAGGCTGCTCGGCCCCGCCGGTGAGAAGAATCGCATCATAGTGACCGGTCAGTGATTCGATCGGAATGTTCCCGCCGACATGCGCGTTCGTCAGGAAAGTGACGCCCTCAGCGCGCATCTGGTCGAGGCGGCGATCGATCACATGCTTTTCGAGTTTGAAGTTGGGGATACCGTAGCGGAGCAGCCCGCCGATGCGGTCGTTCTTCTCATACACTGTGACCGAATGACCGGCGCGGCGCAGCTGCTGTGCGGCTGCCAGGCCCGCGGGACCGCTGCCGACAACGGCAACGCGCTTGCCTGTATTGTGTTCGGGGGGCTCGGGATGAATCCAGCCTTCGTCCCATGCGCGCTCAACGATGCTCTTTTCGATCAGCTTGATGGAGACCGCAGGGAAATTGATCCCGAGGACGCATGCGGCTTCGCACGGGGCCGGACAGATGCGTCCGGTGAACTCCGGGAAGTTGTTTGTGGCGTGCAGGCGCTTGATTGCACTTTGCCAGCGCCCGTTGTACGCGAGGTCGTTCCAATCAGGAATCAGGTTGCTAACCGGACAGCCTGTGTGGCAGAAGGGAACGCCGCAGTCCATACAGCGGCCCCCTTGCTCCCGCTGCTTCTCTTCGGGAAATGGCTGATAGATCTCTTGCCAGTCGTGTACACGTTCTTCTACATTGCGACGTGTTGCTTGTTCGCGATCGGTCTCAAGGAACCCGGTGACCTTACCCATGTTGCACCTCTGCTGTAGCCGTCACCAGGGACGACGAACTGACTGGAGAAGAGTAGACGGTTTCAACCCTTTCGACGCCGAGCACGCGCTTGTACTCGTGCGGGAAGACTTTAACAAATTGCGGTTGCGCCTCGGCCCAATGTTCGAGAATCCAAGCTGCGCGCGGGCTACCGGTGAAATCGCGATGACGCTCAAGGAGACCTCGCACTTCTGCGACATCCTCATCCGTCACGAGGGGTTCCAGATCCACGCTCGTTCTGTTACATCTGCGGGAGGAGAAGTCGCCCTGGTCATCGAAGACAAAAGCGCGTCCGCCGCTCATGCCAGCGGCAAAGTTGCGCCCGGTCGAGCCGAGAACGACGACCGTGCCGTTGGTCATGTATTCACATCCATGGTCGCCGACACCTTCGACGACTGCGGTTGCGCCCGAGTTACGCACGGCAAACCGCTCGCCAGCGATGCCGTTCAGGAAGACCTCTCCGCTTGTGGCGCCGTAGAGTACCACGTTCCCAACGAGGATGCTTTCTTCCGGAAGGAAACTCGATGTCTTCGGAGGGTAGGCGATAATGCGACCGCCGGAAAGCCCCTTCCCAAGGTAGTCGTTGCTGTCGCCTTCAAGTTCGAGGGTGACGCCCTGCGGAACAAAAGCGCCGAAGCTCTGGCCTGCTGAGCCTTCAAATCTGAAGTGAATGGTCCCGTCGGGTAAACCGGCGGATCCGAACCGGCGAGCGATCTCACCGCCAAGCATGCCTCCGACCGTCCTGTGCACGTTGCGAATCGCGAAACTGCCGGTTACGGGAGCCTTCGATTCGAGCGCCGGTGCTGCCTTTGCTATCAGGAGATGATCGAGAGCCTGGTCTATCCCATGATCCTGCGGCTGAACTTTGCGTCTCGCAACGCGTGATGGAATCGTCGGCGAATAGAGGATCGAGGACAAATCGATACCTTTCGCCTTCCAATGCGCGTCAGCGATGGCCGCATCAATTTTGTCTACCCGGCCTACCATCTCGTCGAAGGACCGGAAACCAAGTTTGGACATATGCTGGCGGATCTGTTCAGCCAGGAAGAAGAAAAAGTTGATTACGTGCTCGGGCTGGCCTTGGAATCGGGCGCGAAGCACAGGGTCCTGCGTGGCAATTCCCACCGAACAGGTGTTGAGGTGGCACTTTCTCAACATGATGCAGCCCATGGTGATGAGCGGAGTCGTGGCAAATCCAAACTCTTCTGCACCGAGCAACGCCGCGATCACAACGTCGCGGCCAGTCTGCAACTTTCCATCAGTCTGAACACGAATGCGGCCGCGCAGATCGTTGAGGAGCAACACTTGCTGGGTTTCAGCCAGCCCCAGTTCCCATGGCAGTCCAGCATGCTTGATTGAGCTTAAGGGCGAGGCACCCGTGCCGCCGCTGTCGCCGGAGATGAGCACGACATCGGCGTGAGCTTTCGAGACCCCGGCAGCGACCGTTCCGACGCCAACCTCGGAGACGAGTTTCACCGCGATGCGTGCCTGAGGGTTGACGTTCTTCAGGTCATAGATCAACTGGGCAAGATCTTCGATCGAGTAGATGTCATGGTGAGGCGGTGGAGAGATTAGCCCCACTCCAGGAATCGAATGGCGAGTCTTGGCAATGACCTCATCTACCTTGTGCCCGGGCAACTGGCCACCCTCGCCTGGCTTTGCACCCTGAGCCATCTTGATCTGCAGCTCATCGGCATTAACAAGATAGTTCGTGGTGACTCCGAATCGACCACTGGCTACTTGCTTGACCGCGCTGCGCCTTGAATCGCCGTTCTCATCTGGCTTGAACCGCGCTTCGTCTTCTCCGCCTTCACCTGTGTTTGACATGCCTCCAAGGCGGTTCATCGCAATCGCGAGAGTCTCGTGAGCTTCCTTGCTGATCGAGCCGAAGCTCATCGCGCCCGTGGTAAACCGCTTCACGATCTCCTTGGCGGGTTCGACCTCTTCAATCGGAATTGGATTCTCAGAGTACTTAAGCTGGAGCAACCCGCGCAGGGTGCAGAGTTCGCGATTCTTCTCGTCGAGCAGATCTGTGTATTCCTGGAAGGTTGCCGGGTTGTTTGCACGCACAGCGTGTTGAAGCTTGCTGATCGTTTGCGGATTGAGGATGTGATACTCCCCACCCAAACGGAATTGATACTGTCCACCGACAACCAATTCAGTTTCAGAGTCGTTCAGCGGCTGGAAGGCGTAAGCGTGCTTGAGTTGCGCTTCGCGAGCAAGCACATCCAATCCAACACCCTCGATGCGGGACGCAGTTCCCGGGAAGTAATCTTCGATGAGCTTCTGATTCAGGCCGACGGCCTCGAACACCTGTGCGCCACGATAACTCTGCAGCGTGCTGATGCCCATCTTTGAGAATGTCTTCAGCAGGGCCTTGTTGATCGCCTTGACGAAGTTTTTCTCAGCATGATTGGCAGAGATGCTATGCGGCAGGAGGCCGCGCCGCTTGAGATCATGCAGGGTCTCGATGGCGAGATAGGGGTTGATCGCGCTTGCCCCATAACCGATCAGGAGAGCGAAGTGCATGACTTCGCGCGGTTCACCGCTTTCGATAATGAGCGCAACCTGCGTGCGCGTCTTCTCTTTGACGAGTCGATTGTGAACGGCGGCCATGGCGAGCAGGCTCGGGATGGGTGCAAAGGTGGGATCGACGCCGCGGTCGGAGATGATCAACAGCGAGTAGCCCGACGCCACCGCATGCGAAGCGCGCGCACTCAGCTCTTCAAGGGAGCGACGCAGACCAGTTTCGCCGTCTTCAGCTCGAAACAGCGCAGGCAATGTTGTCGCAAGCAGATCACCCGAGGAGACGCGACGCAGCTTCTCCAGGTCGCGATTCGTCAGAATCGGATGCGGGATCTTGAGAGTGTGACAGTTGTCAGGATTCTCATTGAGGATGTTCCGCTCGGTGCCGATGTAGCTGATGAGAGACATCACCAGTTCTTCACGAATCGGGTCGATCGGCGGATTCGTTACCTGTGCGAAGAGTTGCTTGAAATAGTTGAATAGAGGCTGGGGCTTGTCGGAGAGACACGCGAGTGGAACATCCGTTCCCATCGATCCCACCGGCTCTTCACCGCGCGCGCCCATTGGAGCGAGAAGGATGCGGAGGTCTTCTTCGCTGTAGCCGAACGCCCGCTGACGTCTTTGCAGAGTTTCTGGGTTTGAGGCAATGACGCGCGTCGGCTCAGGCAGAGAGTCCAGCAGCAGTTGCTGTTCCTGAAGCCACTGCCCGTAAGGTTGACGCGCGGCGAGCGACTTCTTGATCTCATCGTCCGAAATGATGCGCTTCTGCACAGTATCGACAAGGAACATGCGGCCCGGTTGCAGACGACCCTTCTTTCGTATGTCCTCGGCGGGGACCTCGAGCACGCCGGCTTCGGAGGCGAGAACAACGAGGTCATCCTTGGTGACGATGTAGCGGCCCGGGCGCAGGCCATTACGGTCGAGTGTGGCGCCGACAACTCGTCCGTCAGTGAAGGCAATCGCGGCAGGACCGTCCCACGGCTCCATGAGGGACGCGTGATACTCATAGAACGCGCGCTTCTCTTCGTTCATGTCCGGATTGCCGGCCCAGGCTTCGGGAATCAGCATCGCCATGACATGGGGCAGGGAGCGACCTGACTGATACAGGAATTCCACTGCGTTGTCGAGGGAAGCGGAATCGCTTCCGCCAGGCATGATGACTGGAAAGAGCTCGCCGATTTTTTCTCCGTAGAGAGGGCTGTCGAACACGGACTGACGCGCGTTCATCCAGCTGATGTTGCCGCGAATCGTGTTGATTTCACCGTTGTGCGCCACGTAGCGATAAGGGTGCGCAAGCTTCCAGCTCGGGAAGGTGTTCGTAGAGAAGCGCTGGTGAACGAGGCAAAGAGCGCTCTTGACGAGAGGATTGGCGAGTTCGAAATAGAACTTCTCGATCTGCGGGGCAAGCATGAGTCCCTTGTAGATGATCGTGCGACAAGAAAATGACGGAATATAAAAGTCGTCCTTGCCCTCAATCTCCGACTCAGCCATTTCGTTCTCTGTGCGGCGGCGCACAAGGTAGAGCAGGCGCTCAAATGCTTCCTCATCCATTCCTTCGGGCCGACCTACAAAAAACTGCTCGATGTACGGCTGTGAAGCCCGAGCTTCCCGGCCGATTGCATCGCCGTTAACCGGTGTGTCGCGCCAGCCGAGAACCTTCAGACCTTCTGCCTGTGCAATACGCTCAAAGACACCTTCACACTGCAAACGGCTGTGCTTGTCCACCGGCAGAAAGACCATTGCGACGCCATAGGCACCAGGGCCCGGCAACTGCATACCGAGTTCACCACACTCGCGTGCGAAGAAGTCATGGGGAACCTGAATCAAGATGCCGGCGCCGTCGCCGGTCTCGGGATCGCATCCTGCGGCGCCGCGATGAGTGAGGTTGATGAGAACCTCGAGCCCTTTACGAATGATTTCATGGCTCTTTTCGCCACGGATGCTGGCGACCAGCCCCATGCCACAGGCGTCATGCTCATTCTGGGGGTTATACAGGCCTTGGGGTCGCGGGATGCTACGGCGGTGGTCCGATGTCTGCATGTCTACCTTCTCAGCGGGCAAATTGTTGTTTCCTTGCGTTCCTTAAATCAGCGAAGACACAACTGCTGCGACGATTTCGACGGGAATCGCCGCCGTCACTTCCTAAAAGGACCTGGTGTCTCAGGTCCGACACAAAGGGGGTAGTCCTGAACTCTTTACTATAACGTAAATGACTGTCAATTGCTCTTGTAAATGCGCAACTCCCGCGAAATGAGTTGCGAATCTCCGAAAATCCCCCAGATCCCGTGCGAGAACACGGAGCAGGACACGAACGCCAGACCACCTTGCAGTGGCCAGCACGATGATCTCAGCGAAGTTGTACGGCGACGGTGATCACAGCTTGCAGATAAGAAGTTCGCGTTCGTAGATCATCTCTGGGGGCAGATGGTCGTGCAGATCGATGAACAACTCTTCATGAGCGATGACCTCTTTTCGCCAAGCCAACCTGTCAACCTTCATCAGCTCTTC
>Ga0335069_10011884_pt1 | contig 12269 bp, 12 predicted proteins | sample Lox_Sample_11_FD_206714 | JGI IMG/M metagenome (GOLD analysis project Ga0335069, IMG submission 206714) | Soil microbial communities from Loxahatchee National Wildlife Refuge, Florida, United States - Lox_Sample_1.1 | ecosystem: Environmental > Terrestrial > Soil > Wetlands | place: USA...
AGCCCGGCCAGCGGGAGCGCGGCTGCCGCAACATGGGACACGGTCGACGGCTTGGCGGCCAGGTCGGCCGCCGGCACCGTGACGAATTCGGCTGCGGCGCCGTCGCGGTCGAATTCGATCAATCCGTAGACCTGATCTCCGGGTGCCAAACCCGTTGCGCCCGGCCCGATTTCGGCGATCACACCGGACACCTCGTGGGACGGAATCACCGGCGTCCGGCTGGCGCCGTCGCGGGTCCAGGTCTCCTCCCACGTCAACTCGTCGAACGTGATGGCCGCGGCGTGCACCGCGACCAGGACTTCGCCGGCCCCGGGGACCGGGACCGGCGCGCGCTCGACGACCAGCACCTCGGGTCCGCCCCGGTGGTGTGCGCGCAGGGCCGTCATCTCGGTCAGGGCAGCCGCCAATCGATGGGATCGGCGCCCAGCCCGGCGAGCAGCTCGTTGGCGCGGCTGAACGGGCGCGAGCCGAAGAACCCGCGAGACGCCGACAGCGGCGAGGGATGCGGCGATTCGATCGCGACGCAGTCGCCGGCCGCCAGCATCGGCGTGAGCGTCGACGCGTCGCGCCCCCACAATATGGCCACCATCGGCTGTTCACGAGCCACCAGGGCACGGATGGCGCACTCGGTAACCGCCTCCCAGCCCTTGCCGCGATGCGACGCCGGAGTGCCCGGCTGGACTGTCAGCACCCTGTTGAGCAGCATCACCCCACGCTGCGCCCACGGGGTGAGATCGCCGGACGCGGGTAACGGATAGCCGAGGTCGCGCGCGTATTCGGCGAAAATGTTCTCCAGGCTGCGCGGGAGCGGCCTCACCTGGGGCGCCACCGAGAAGCTCAGGCCCACGGCATGCCCGGGCGTCGGGTAGGGGTCTTGGCCGACGATCAGTACCCGGACGGTTTCGAAGGGGAAAGTGAAGGCGCGCAACACGTTCGGCCCCGCCGGCAGGTATCCGCGACCGGCCGCGATCTCGGCGCGCAGGAACTGACCCATCTGGGCGACCTGGTCGGTCACCGGCGCGAGCGCCGTAGCCCAGCCCGGTTCGACGAGTTCGCTCAACCGCCGCGCGGTCACTGCAGGCCCTTCACCAGCAGGACCAGCGTGTCGGCGCCGGCCCGCCGGTCCTTCGAGATCTCCTGATACTCCGGCGATTGCGCCCAGGCGCGGAACGCGGCCTCGTCCGGAAACGACATCAACACCAGCTTCTCGCGGTCCCACTCCCCCTCGACGATCTCGGGCGATTCGTCCGCGGCCAGCAGCGTTCCCGGGTGACGGCGGAAGACCTCCATGAACCTCGCCTGGTACCGGTCGTAGGCTGCCCGATCGGTGAATCTCAGCTGGGCGATGGCGTAGACGGTCACGTTAATCAAAGCCACCTTAGTACGACTGCCAGCCCGCGTAACCGCGCCACTCCACGCCGTCGACGAGCACGCCGGCCGGCCCGTCGAGCACCCTGCCGATGACGCGCCACCCGGGCGGTGGCGGGCCGGCGAAACAGGCCGCCAGGGCGTGATCCTCGCCGCCGCCCAGCACCCACGCCAGGGGGTCGGCGCCGGCGGCGGCCGCGGCCGCCGCCACCGCCTCGCGGTCCGCGGCCAGCGCCGCGCTGGACACGTCGATAGCCACCCCCGACGCCTCGGCGACATGCCGCAGGTCGGCGACCAGGCCGTCGGAGACGTCGATCATCGCCTGCGCGCCCGCGGCCGCGGCGACCGCGCCCTGGCCATACGGCGGCTGCGGCACCAGGTGACGGCGCCGAAGTTCGTCGAACCCGCCAATATCCTTGTCCCACAACGCATATCCGGCGGCAGAGCGGCCCAGGTCACCGGTCACGGCGAGCACCGAACCGGCCTTTGCCCCCGACCGCAACACCGGCGCGCGGCCGTCGAGGTCACCCAGCACCGTCACCGACAACACCCACTGGGGGCAGCTGACCAGATCGCCGCCGGCGATACCGGCGCCGACCCGCGCCGCCTCGTCCCACATCCCGTCGACCAGCGCGTCCACCTGAGCCGCCGGCGTATCACCGGGCGCCGCGAAACCGGCGACGAAGGCCGTGGGCCGCCCGCCCATCGCCTCGACGTCGGCGGCGTTCTGGGCGATCGCCTTGCGGCCGACGTCATGGGGTGTCGACCAGTCCAGCCGAAAGTGCCGGTCCTGCACCAGCACATCGGTCGAGATCAGGGTGCGCCCGTCGCTCGCGGACACCAGCGCCGCGTCGTCGCCGGGCCCCAGCAGCACCGCGCAGGGTTGCCGGCGGCCCCGCACCAACCGGTCGATGACCGCGAACTCGCCGAGCCGTTGCAGCGTGGGGGGCTCGCCCGAAGCCCCGGGATTGTCGTCGCGCACGCCACCTCCTCCGGCTCCTCGCGGCCGGTAAGTTGGATTCCTGCCCGCGCGAGCGAACCGCGCCAGTCTACGAGATCAGGAGGTGTGCGGGCGGTGAGGACCGAGCCCGATGCCTTCGCGGCCGCCGACGCGGGACCGTCCCGCGCCGTGTTGATCGCCGCGGTCACGCTGGCCGTCGTGGCGATCGGCGTGATCCTGGCCGTCGCGGCAAACCGCCAGGCGCCGCCGCCACCGGTCGCCGTCCCCGCCGCCCCCGCTCCGCACGCGACCGACGGCGCGTGCCGGTCGCTGGCCGGCGCGCTGCCCCAGCGGCTCGGGGACTATCAACGCGCCCAGCTCGCTCAGCCCGTCCCCGAGGGCGCGGCGGCCTGGCGGGCCCAGTCCGGCGGCGAGCCGGTGGTGTTGCGCTGCGGACTCGACCGCCCGGCCGAGTTCGTGGTGGGATCCCCGATCCAGATCGTCGATCGGGTGCAGTGGTTCGAGGTCGGGGCCGGTCAGCAATCCGCCGGTGACGGCGGCCGGTCCACCTGGTACGCGGTCGACCGGCCGGTGTATGTGGCGCTCACGCTGCCCTCGGGATCGGGGCCGACGCCCATTCAGCAGCTCTCCGAGGTGATCGACCACACGATGGCGGCGGTGCCCATAAGCCCGGCGCCCGCCCACTAGTCCCCACTAGCGCAGGCCCACACCGCGTGCCAACGCCGTCTGCACCATGGTCGCCAGCAGGGTGGGATAGTCGACGCCGCTGGCCGCCCACATCCTGGGATACATCGAGATCGTGGTGAACCCCGGCATCGTGTTGATCTCGTTGATGACCGGGCCGTCCTCGGTCAAGAAGAAGTCGACCCGGGCCAGGCCCTGGCAGTCGATGGCCTTGAACGCCCGAATCGCCAACTGGCGCACCGCATCGGCGACGTCGTCGTCGACCTTCGCGGGCACGTCCAATTCGGCGGCGTCGTCGAGGTATTTCGTCGCGAAGTCGTAGAAGGCGTCCTCCCGCCCCCGCACCCCGGCCACCCGGATCTCGCCCACAGTGCTGGCTTCCACTGTGCCATCCGGCATTTCGAGCACGCCGCACTCCAGCTCGCGACCGCTGATCGCCGCCTCGACGATCACCTTGGGATCGTGCCGGCGAGCATCGGCCACCGCGGCGGCCAGCTCGTCCCAGCTCGACACCCGGCTGACGCCGATCGAAGAGCCGCCCCGCGCGGGTTTGACGAACACCGGCAGACCGAGCCGCTCGCGCTCCTCGAGATCCAGCGCCGACCGCGACGGGCGCAGCACCGCGTGCGGGCCGACCGGAAGTCCTTCGGCGACAAGGAGCTTCTTGGTGAACTCCTTGTCCATCCCCGCGGCGCTGGCCAGCACTCCGGCACCGACGTAGGGCACACCGGCGAGTTCGAGCAGACCCTGGATGGTGCCGTCCTCCCCGTAGGGGCCGTGCAACACCGGGAACACCACGTCGACCGACGCCAGGACGTCGCTCGCACCGGGCCGAAGCGACACCAACTGGCCGCCGCGCCGCGGATCGGCCGGCAGGGCCAGCTCGGTGCCCGATTCGGCGCTCACCTCGGGCAGCTGCCGGCCGGTGATCGCCAGGGCGTCCGGGTCCCCGTCGGTCAGCACCCACGAACCCTCCGGCGTGATGCCGACCGCCACCACCTCGAAACGCTGCGGGTCGAGATTGCGCAGAATGCTGCCCGCCGACACGCAGGAGATGGCGTGCTCGTTGCTGCGCCCGCCGAAGACGACGGCCACGCGCACGCGGTCGCTGGCACTCACAACCTTCAGAGGCTACCGGGTGCGCGGCCTCCGGGTCGGGCACCGGACCGCTAGCTGGGGTTTCGGTTACTTACTCCGGGCTCATTCGGGCTTGGTGCTGCGGCCGAGCAGCAGCGCCATCGCCTCGTCCACCGACAACCCCTTGTGGCACACCCGGTGCACGGCGTCGGTGAGGGGCATTTCGACGTCGTAACTGGACGCCAGCGCCAGCACCGCCTCGCATGACGTCACCCCCTCGACGACGTGTCCCTGCCCCGCCCGCGTGGCCGACTCCATGGTCCCGCCGCGGCCGAGGCGTTCGCCGAAGGACCGGTTGCGCGACCGCGGCGACGTGCACGTGGCCACCAGGTCGCCGACGCCTGCCAGTCCGGCCAGCGTCGCGCCCTTGGCGCCGAGGGCGATCCCCAACCGGATGATCTCCGCCAGGCCCCGGGTGATGATCGCCGCCGCGGTGTTTTCGCCGAGCCCCACGCCGGCCGCCATCCCGCACGCGAGCGCGATGACGTTCTTGCAAGCCCCGCCGATCTCGGTGCCGACCACGTCACTGTTGGTATAGGGGCGGAAGTACCCGCTGTTCAGCATCCGCTGGACGGCAACCGCGCGGCCGGAGTCGCTGCACGCGACGACGGTGGCGGTGGGCTGGCATTCGGCGATCTCGCTGGCCAGGTTCGGCCCGGAGACGACCGCGACCTGCGCCGGGTCCACGCCGGTCACCGAAACGATCACCTGGCTCATGCGCATCAGGGTGCCCAGCTCGATGCCCTTGGCCAGGCTGACCAGGGTCGCGCCGTCGGCAACCAGAGGTGCCCACCGCTCGAGGTTGCTCCGCATCGTCTGCGCCGGAACCGCCAGCAGCACCGTCGTCGCACCGGCCAGGGCCTCGCCCGCGTCCGCGGTGGCACGAATGCCGGGCGGCAACACGGCGCCCGGCAGATAGGCGGGGTTGTAGCGGGTGGTGTTGATCTCCTCGGCGACGCTGGACCGCCGGGCCCACAGTGTGACTGCGGCTTCCGGTCCCCCGGCCTCGGCCATCACCTTGGCCAGCGCCGTGCCCCAGGCACCGGCGCCCATCACCGCAACGGCGCCCCGTGAACCGGCCATCTTCCGTCCCCGTCTGTCTGTGTCGTCAGTGTGCCGTCACGCTACCGTGGCACGCGGCAGCCGCGGCCGCGCTGGCAGGATGGCTCCCATGAGCGGCACGCGGGCCGACGGTGCAGGCGACGGCGCCGGTGACGTGGCGTTGATCATCGCCGTCAAGCGGTTGGCCGCCGCCAAGACCAGGCTGGCGCCGGTGTTCTCGGCGCGGACCCGGGAGAAGGTGGTGCTGGCCATGTTGATCGACACGCTGAGCGCCGCCTCCGGCGTTGCCGCGCTGGGCTCGATCACCGTCGTCACGCCCGACGACGCCGCGGCGGCCGCCGCCGCCGGGCTCGGCGCCGGTGTCCTGGCCGACCCGACGCCCGAAGGCAATAGCGACCCGCTGAACAACGCGATCGCCACCGCGGAACGGGCGGTGGCTGCGGCCTTCTCCAATATCGTTGTGCTGCAAGGCGATTTGCCGGCGTTGCAGACCCAGGAGCTGGCCGAGGCGGTCGCCGCCGCGCGCCACCACCGGCGCAGCTTCGTCGCCGACCGGTCGGCGACGGGTACCGCCGCGCTGTGCGCGTTCGGAACCGCGCTCGATCCGCAGTTCGGGCCGGATTCGTGCGCGCGGCACCGCCGTTCGGGCGCGATCGAGCTGACGGGTGCGTGGCCGGGCCTGCGATGCGACGTCGACACCCCCGCCGACCTGGCGGCCGCCCGGCGCCTCGGGGTCGGGCCGGCGACGGCCCGGGCCGTCGCGCAGCACTGACGGATGCCCGCACAGCAAATCTGTACGAGCGGTGAACTGCGCGCCAACGGCGAATGGATGTCCGCCGGGCGCTAGCAGCACCAGCGGGAATGAGCAATGATCGCAGGGTGACCGAAACCGAAGCCGAGGCGCGCCTCGAAGAATCCGTATGGCAGCCCGACGACTCGGCCGTGGGCGCACCGCCCGCCGCAACCCAAGCCCCGGTCGATGACGCGCTGCCGGAGGACCGCTACCTCAACCGCGAACTGAGCTGGCTGGACTTCAATGCGCGCGTGCTCGCGCTGGCGGACGACAACTCCCTGCCGCTGCTGGAGCGCGCGAAGTTCCTGGCGATCTTCGCGTCCAATCTCGACGAGTTCTACATGGTTCGGGTCGCCGGCCTCAAGCGCCGCGACGAGATGGGGCTGTCCGTGCGCTCGGCCGACGGTCTGACGCCGCGTGAGCAACTGGCCCTCATCGGCGAGCAGACGCAACGGATCGCGACCCGGCACGCGCGCGTGTTCCTCGATTCGGTGGAGCCGGCGCTCGCGGCGGAAGGCATCCACATCGTCACGTGGTCCGATCTGGATCAGGATGAGCGCGAACAACTGTCGACCTATTTCAACGAGCAGGTCTTCCCGGTCCTGACGCCGCTGGCCGTCGACCCCGCCCACCCGTTCCCCTTCGTCAGCGGGTTGAGCCTGAACCTGGCGGTCATGGTGCGCCAACCCGAGGACGGCGGTCAGCATTTCGCCCGGGTCAAGGTGCCCAACAACGTCGATCGCTTCGTCGAACTCGAAACCCGCGGCGACATCGACGGTGCCGAAGGGCCCGCCATAATCCGCTACCTGCCGATGGAAGAGCTGATCGCGGCGTTCCTCCCGATGCTCTTCCCGGGCATGGAGATCGTGCAGCATCACGCGTTCCGCATCACCCGCAACGCCGACTACGAGGTCGAAGAGGACCGCGACGAAGACCTGCTGCAAGCGCTGGAGCGAGAGCTGGCGCGCCGGCGGTTCGGTTCGCCGGTTCGGCTCGAGATCGCCGACGACATGACCGAGAGCATGCTGGAGCTGCTGCTGCGCGAGCTCGACGTGAATCCCGGTGACGTGATCGAGGTGCCGGGGCTTCTCGACCTGTCGTCGTTGTGGCAGGTCTACGGATTGGACCGGCCGGCGCTCAAGGACCCGGCGTACGTTCCGGCCACCAGTCCCGCCTTCGCCGACCGCGAAACACCGAGGAGCATCTTCGCGACGCTACGCGAAGGCGATGTGCTGCTTCATCATCCGTATGAGTCGTTCTCCACCAGCGTGCAGCGATTCATCGAGCAGGCCGCCGCCGATCCCAACGTCCTCGCGATCAAGCAGACGCTGTACCGCACCTCCGGTGATTCGCCGATCGTCCGGGCGCTCATCGCCGCCGCCGAGGCCGGAAAGCAAGTGGTGGCAATGGTGGAGATCAAGGCGCGCTTCGACGAGCAGGCCAACATCCGCTGGGCACGCACACTTGAGCAGGCGGGCGTGCATGTCGTTTACGGGTACGTCGGGCTCAAGACGCACTGCAAGACCTGCCTGGTGGTGCGCCGCGAAGGCTCGACGATCCGGCGGTACTGCCACATCGGGACCGGCAACTACAACGGCAAGACGGCCCGGCTGTACGAGGATGTCGGCCTGCTCACGGCCTCGCCGGAAATCGGGGCCGATCTGACGGACTTGTTCAATTCGCTCACCGGCTACTCGCGGAAGGTGTCCTACCGCAACCTGTTGGTGGCGCCGCACAGCATCCGCACCGGCATCATCGAGCGCGTCGAGCGCGAGATTGCCGCCCACCGCGAAAGCGGCGGGGGACGGATCCGGATGAAGATGAACGCTCTGGTCGACGAGCAGGTGATTGACGCGCTGTATCGCGCGTCCCGCGCCGGCGTGCGCGTCGAGATTGTGGTGCGCGGCATCTGCGCGCTGCGCCCGGGCGCGGAAGGCTTTTCGGAGAACATCTCGGTCCGTTCGATACTCGGAAGATTCCTGGAGCACTCGCGGATCATGCATTTCGGTCGCATCAACGAGTTCTGGATCGGCAGCGCCGACATGATGCACCGCAACCTCGACCGGCGCGTCGAGGCGCTGGTTCAGGTCAAGGATCCGAGGCTCACCGCGTACCTGGACGACTTGTTCGAGTCAGCGTTGAACCCGTCCACCCGGTGCTGGGAGCTCGGCGCCGACGGGCAGTGGACCGCGTCGCCGCAGGATGGTCACACGGTGCGCGACCATCAGGAATCGCTGATGGAGCTGCACCGAAGCGCCTGACGCCATGTGGTAGCTTTCCTGGTCGCGCCTATGGCCGGCGCGGCCTCGCCGAATTGACCTGCAGGAGTTGAGTTGCCAACGCAGAACTCGTCCGGCAGTCGGCCGTTGGGGAGTCGGATCGTGCATGCCGCGGGCGCCGTGCTGTGGCGACCCACCGATACGGCCAACCCCGGCCTCGAGGTCGCCGTCATCCATCGCCCCCGTTATGACGACTGGTCGCTGCCCAAGGGCAAGGTGGATCCCGGCGAGACGGAGCCCGTGGCGGCGGTTCGGGAGATATTCGAGGAGACGGGCCACGGCGCCGTGCTCGGCCGGCGACTGGACATGGTGAGCTATCCGATCGAGCAGGGCGTCAAGAAGGTTCATTATTGGGCGGCGCGCAGCACCGGCGGTGAGTTCACAGCGGGCAGCGAGGTCGACGAACTCGTCTGGCTGCCCGTCGAAGAGGCCAAGGCCAGACTCACCTACCCTCACGATCGAAAGATGTTGCGCCACTTCGCTAAACAGCCGGCCGACACGCAAACCGTACTGGTGGTCCGGCACGGCACCGCCGGCACGAAGTCACGCTTCAAGGGCGACGACGCCAAGCGACCACTGGACAAGAGGGGACGCGCGCAGGCGGAGGCGCTGGTCCCCCAACTGCTCGCCTTCGGCGCCTCCGACGTGTACGCGGCGGACCGGCTCCGCTGTCACCAGACGGTCGAACCGCTCGCCGAGGAACTCGGTGTGGCCGTGCACAACGAGCCGACCCTCACCGAGGAGGCCTACGCCAAGAACCCCAGGCGCGCCCACCAGCGGATGCTGCGCATCGCCGAGGAGGGCGGCACCCCGGTGGTTTGCACGCAGGGCAAGGTCATTCCGTACCTGATCGCATGGTGGTGCGAACGCGACGGAGTGCGCGCCGATAAATCCCACAACACAAAGGGCAGCACGTGGGTGCTGTCGCTATCCGGCGGCCGGCTGGTGTCGGCCGATCACATCGGCGGCGCGCTGGCCGCCAACGTGCGGGCCTGACACGCAAATACCCTCCGGGTGGCGTCGCTGCCACCCCGAAGGGTATCCGCGTGTGCGAACTTTCTACCGGCGGCCGCGCCGCGCGGTGGCCTTCTTGGCAGGAGCCTTGCTGGCCGGCCTCTTTGACGCTGCCTTCTTGGCCGGGGCCTTGGTGGCGGCCTTCTTGGCCGGGGCCTTCTTGGCCACAGCCTTCGTTGCGGCCTTCTTGGCCGGAGCCTTGGTGGCGGCCTTCTTGGCCGGGGCCTTGGTCACTGCCTTCTTGGCCGGAGCCTTCTTGGCGGCAGCCTTCTTGGCCGGAGCCTTCTTGGCCGGGGCCTTCTTGGCCGGAGCCTTGCTCGCTGCCTTCTTGGCCGGAGCCTTCTTCGCCGCCTTCTTGGCCGCGCCGCCTGCCACAACACCACGCTTCACTGCTGGTCCTTCCGACGGGAGGCGCTGCGCGCCAGACACAACCGCTTTGAATTGGGCACCGGGCCGGAACGCGGGGACCGATGTTGGCTTGACCTTTACCGTCTCACCGGTACGCGGATTGCGGGCCACGCGCGCCGCGCGCTTCCGCTGTTCGAACACACCGAACCCGGTAATGGTGACGCTGTCGCCCTTGTGCACCGCACGCACAATGGTGTCGACGACATTCTCGACGGCGGCGGTCGCCTGCCGACGGTCCGAGCCCAATTTCTGTGTGAGCACGTCAATGAGCTCTGCTTTGTTCATCCAAACCCTCCGAAGCTAGTGGTCCTCGTTTTGGGAACCGACTAGTGGACACGGTAAACCCTCACCCAGCAAATTTCCAAGAGCCACGCGCAATTTCAGGACCGAATGGCGAAACTTTTCGCAATCCGGTTGCCGCCCTTGACCGGTGGCGGGACCGGAAAATCGGCCGGGTTTACTTAGCTCACCGAGAAGAAAATCCGTCCCGATCGACCGTTCAGGAGGCGCTCGAAGTGCGCGGTTTCCACTCCGGTCGCGCCGCCTCGAATGCCTTAATGTCGTCGAGTTTCCGCAGCGTAAGGGCTATATCGTCGAGACCCTCGAGCAGTCGGTAGGCCGTGTAGTCGTCAATCTTGAACGGCAGCACCGTCGTTGCGGCGGTGATATTTCGATCTTGAAGATTGGCAGTGATTTCCAAGCCCGGGCTCTGCTCGATCAGCTTCCAAAGGAGTTCCACGCCGTCCTGAGAAACTTCGGCGGCCAGCAGACCGGCCTTGCCGGCATTGCCCCGGAAAATGTCACCGAATCGAGACGAGATGACCACCCGGAACCCATAGTCCATAAGCGCCCACACCGCATGCTCGCGCGACGAACCCGTGCCGAAATCGGGCCCGGCGACCAGAACCGAGCCGCGGTCGAAGGGGCTGAGATTGAGCACGAATGAGGGATCCGAGCGCCACGTGGCGAACAAGCCGTCCTCGAAACCGGTTCGGGTAACTCGCTTCAAAAAAGCGGCGGGAATGATCTGATCGGTGTCGACATTGGACCGCCGCAGCGGCACGCCGATGCCCGTGTGGGTGCGAAAGGCTTCCATATCTCGTCCTCGATTCGAAGTCAGTTGGAGTTCAGGTCGGCCGGCGCGGACAGCCTGCCCCGCACCGCCGTTGCGGCCGCGACGGCCGGCGACACCAGATGGGTGCGGCCGCCTTTGCCCTGCCGTCCTTCGAAGTTGCGGTTGGACGTCGCGGCGCACCGTTCCCCGGGCGAAAGCTGGTCGGGGTTCATGCCCAGGCACATCGAGCATCCGGCCTGACGCCATTCGGCGCCCGCGGCGGTGAACACCTCGCCCAGCCCTTCGGCTTCTGCCTGCGCGCGCACCCGCATCGAGCCGGGCACGACCAGCATGCGCACCCCCCGGGCGATCTTGCGCCCGCGCAACACGTCGGCCACTGCGCGCAGGTCTTCGATACGACCATTGGTACAAGAGCCGACGAACACCGCGTCGACGCCGATATCGCGCATCGGCGTCCCGGGCCGAAGGTCCATGTACGCCAAGGCTTTCTCCGCGGCCTGCCGCGCGCCGTCGTCGGCCATCAGCTCGGGATCCGGCACGGCCGCGTCCAGGGGCACCCCCTGGCCGGGATTCGTCCCCCAGGTGACGAACGGGCTCAGCGAGGCCGCGTCGAGATACACCTCGGTGTCGAACACGGCGCCGGGATCGGTGCGCAGCTGCCCCCAGTACTCGATGGCGGCATCCCAGTGCGCGCCGGTCGGCGCGTGCGGGCGCCCGCGCAGAAATTCGTAGGTCGTCTCGTCCGGCGCCACCATCCCCGCCCGGGCGCCGGCCTCGATGCTCATGTTGCAGACCGTCATCCGGCCCTCCATCGACAGCGATTCGATGGCACTGCCCCGGTATTCGATGACGTGACCCTGCCCGCCGCCGGTGCCGATCTTCGCGATCAGCGCGAGGATGATGTCCTTGGCGGTCACGCCGGCGGGCAGCGGGCCGTCGACGTTGACCGCCATCGTCTTGAAGGGCCGCAACGGCAGAGTCTGGGTGGCCAGCACGTGCTCGACCTCCGAGGTGCCAATCCCCATGGCCAGAGCGCCAAATGCGCCGTGCGTGGACGTGTGACTGTCGCCACAGACGATCGTCATGCCCGGCTGGGTGAGGCCCAATTGCGGACCGACCACGTGCACGATGCCCTGATCGATGTCACCCATCGGGTAGAGCCGGACGCCGAATTCCGCACAGTTGCGCCGCAACGTCTCGACCTGAGTGCGCGACACGGGGTCGGCGATCGGCTTGTCGATGTCGACGGTGGGCACGTTGTGGTCCTCGGTGGCCAGCGTCAGGTCGGGCCGTCGCACCGGCCGGCCGGCCAGGCGCAGACCGTCGAAAGCCTGCGGGCTGGTGACCTCGTGCACCAGGTGCAGGTCGATGTAGATCAGGTCCGGAGCGTCCTCGCCCCCTCTCACCACAACGTGGTCTTCCCAGACCTTTTCGGCCAGGGTGCGCCGATTGTCGGATCCCATCTCGAATTCGCCTCTATTCGGTCGT
>Ga0335069_10011886_pt1 | contig 12268 bp, 14 predicted proteins | sample Lox_Sample_11_FD_206714 | JGI IMG/M metagenome (GOLD analysis project Ga0335069, IMG submission 206714) | Soil microbial communities from Loxahatchee National Wildlife Refuge, Florida, United States - Lox_Sample_1.1 | ecosystem: Environmental > Terrestrial > Soil > Wetlands | place: USA...
GTGCGCGGGCACGACCCGCGACGTGACCGCCGACCATGTCGTGCTGGCCCTGCCGTTCACCCTGCTGCGGTCGGTCGACCTGAGCCGGGTCGCCATCCCCCGGCGGCATCGCCAGGCCATCGACCAGGAGCCGCTCGGCACCAACTCGAAGATGTTCCTCCAGTTCTCCTCCCGGATGTGGAACGCCGAGCACATGACCGGGAACTGCTACGACGATGGCGTGGTCCAGGGCGGCTGGGACGCGACGAACTACCAGCCCGGCCCGGCGGGCATCCTGGCCGCGCTGCCCGGCGGGCGCAGCGCGGCCGACTGGGGCCGCCGGTACGGCCTGACCAGCCATGCCGGCCCGCCGCCGGCCAGCATGGTTCATGCCTTCCTGGGTGACTTTGACAACCTGTTCCCGCACGTCTCCCCCGCGTTCAACGGGCGCGCCTACTACGTCTGGTCACCGGGCGACCCGCACATCCTCGGCGCCTACTCGTACCTGGCCGTCGGCCAGTTCACCGCGTTCAACGGCATCCAGGGCAAGCGGGAAGGCAACCTGCACTTCGCCGGCGAGCAGACCTCGGTGAACTACCAGGGCTACATCGAGGGCGGGCTGCGCAGTGGCTACCGCTGCGCCAATGAAGTGAGCGCCGGCCGCTAGCTGGCCGCTAGCTGGCCGTGGCGGTCACGGTCGCGCCGACCGGCACCGGGTGGGCCAGCGTCTGGTAGACCACGCAGTACCGCTCGGTCAGCCGGAGCAGCGTCGCGAGCTGCTCCTGGCTGGCCCCGGTGTCCAGCTCGAACGTCAGCCGGATGGCGCGGAACCCGACCGGCGCGTCCTTGGCCACGCCCAGGGTGCCGCGGAAGTCCAGGTCGCCCTCGGCCCGCACGGTCCCGCCCGCCACCGGTATCTCCAGCGAGGTGGCCACGGCCCGCAGCGTGACCCCGGCGCACGCGACCAGCGCCTGCAACAGCATGTCGCCAGAGCAGGCCAGCGACCCGTCGCCGCCGGTGGCTGGGTGCAGGCCGGCCTCGGTGAGCGCCTGCCCGGTGGCCACCGAGCAGCTGATGCCCTCGTCCCCCAGCTCGCCGCTGGCCCGCAACGTGATGACCGCCTGCTGCGGGTCCTCCCGGTAGGCGTCCTTCAGCGGCTGCTGCACGGCGCGCAGGCTGGTGCTGTCCACGCTGTCCCCTTTCCGTGGGCTCGCTTAGCCACGAGGCTAATCCGGCCAGTACGAGGCGGGTGGTTCCAGGGTGCAGAACTCGTTCCCGTCCGGGTCGGCCAGCACGTGCCAGCGCCAGCCCGATTCGGTCACCGGCTCGCTGGTGACCAGTTGCGCGCCGAGCCCGGTCAGCCTGGCCACCTCGGCGTCCAGGTCACGGGTGCGCAGGTCGAGGTGTACCCGGTTCTTGCCCTGCTTGACGTCGGGCACCCGCTGCAGCAGGATCTCGGCGCCCGCGCCATCCCTGCCACCCCGGCCATCCGCGCCGTCCGCCGGCAGCAGGCTGAGATACCGGTCGCCGCCGTCGCCCTCCCGGACGTAACCGAGCACCGCGGACCAGAACTCCGCGGCCCGGTCCAGGCTGGCCACATCGATCACGATGACCAGATCCCCGCGCAGATACGGATGCTGAGTGTGCCCCACCCCCCGATTCTCCCCCGAGCCTGGTTCAGCCCGCCCTGCGCGCCAGGCGCATCCGCTTCTCGATCCCGGCCGCATCGAGCTCCCCCGCCGCCACCGAGACGGTCAGCCGGAACGCCTCATCGTCGGTCATATCCAGCAGGTAGCCATTGATCCATAGGAAGTCGGCCGTCGCCAGCCAGGCCAGCCTCTTGTTGCCATCGACCAGCGCGTGGTTGCCGGCCAGTGAGTGCATGAGCGCCGCGGCCTTCGCGGCCAGTGTTGGATAGGCCTCGTGGCCGAGGAGGCCAGCCTGCGGGCGGTGGCACGCGGAATCCAGCAGCCCAACGTCCCGGACCGGACCGGCGCCGAGCTGTCTGACCAGGAAGAGAAGGTCCTCCAGAGTCAAGTACTCGACGGGTGGACCCGGCTCGGTCACGCTTTACCGAGCCGGTCGAGCACATCACCCCACCGGACCTGCATCTCAACCGTGGCCTCGTGCACCCGGGCGGTATGGGCAACCTCCTGGGCGCTCCGCCGGATGGCCCGGAGCACAGCCTCGTGCTGTGACACGCCTTCCGCCTCGGCCAGCGCCTTGAGCAGGGCGCTGTCCTCCTCGTCCAGCCGCAGGTTCATCGCCATGTGGCCATGGTACCACTTTGGTACCATGTCCACATGGGGGTAGTTAGCAATTGACGTTACGTGACTGGGCTTACTACGGAACATAGGCTGGGCGGGTGCTGACCCGGCGGCTGCTGGTCATCGTCCCATGCATCCTGGCGCTGGTCCTGGCGGCGTGCACGACGGCCGCGCCGGTGCACGAGGCTGCCCCGGCGGCGCCCCGGACGGCCGCGCAGCCGGCCAGCCCAGCGGCCCCGGCACCCACCCGCACCGCGACTGCGGCGGCTAAGCCGGGCACCGTCACGCTGGCCTTCGCCGGGGACGTGAACTTCGCCAAGCGCACCGCCCGGCTGCTGCGCGACCCGGCCACCGCGTTCGGCTCCATCTCGTCGGTGCTCAGGTCGGCCGACTTCACCGCGCTCAACCTGGAGACCGCCGTCACCAGCCGCGGCGCCCCGCAGCCCAAGACCTACCACTTCCGCACCAGGCCGGCCGCGTTCACCGCGCTCCGCGACGGCGGCGTGGACCTGGTCACCATGGCCAACAACCACGTGCTCGACTACGGCCGCACCGGGCTGGCCGACACGCTGGCCGCGGCCCAGTCCGCGCACTTCCCCTACGTGGGCATCGGGCGCAACGCCGCGGCGGCCTGGGCGCCATACCTCACCACGATCAACGGCGTGCGGATCGCCGTCATCGGCGTCTCCCAGGTGGCCGAGCTCGCCTCGTCCTGGGTGGCCACCCGCACCCGGCCTGGCGAGGCCAACGCGATCAACCAGCGCCGCACCCTGGACGCGGTCCGCGCCGCCAGGCGGCTGGCCAGCGTGGTCATCGTGTTCATGCACTGGGGCACCGAGGGCGAGGCCTGCCCGGACCCGAACCAGCTGGCCCTGGCCCCAAAGCTGGCCGCCGCTGGGGCCAGCATCATCGTCGGCGCGCACGCGCACATGCTGCAGGGGTCCGGCTGGCTCGGGCACACGTTCGTGGCCTACGGCATGGGCAACTTCCTCTGGTGGGAGCGGTCCTACAGCACGTCCACCGGGGTGCTGGAACTCACCCTGCACCCGCACCACCCGCTGACGGCGCGGTTCATCCCGGCGACCGTGTCCCGCACCGGCCAGCCCATCGTGGACCGCGGGGCGCAGGCGCGCCAGGCCGCGGCCTACTACGCCAGCCTGCGCGGCTGCGCCCAGCTCGCCGCCCACCCGTCCTGACCGGCATTTATTGCGGTGCCCCGGGCTGGATCGCTCCGTAGGGTGAGGGCGTGCAGCACCCGCCGGACGACATCGACGAGCGCGACCTGGCCCGTGTGCTGGCCGGCGGGTGGGGCCTGGTGCCCGCCGCGCTGCGCTACGCCGCGGTGGGCTTCGGCGATCACCACTGGGAACTGACCGATGTGCCCGGCCGCCACTGGTTCGTCACGGTGGCCGGCCTGGCGGGTGGCTGGCGCGGCACCGGCCCGGCCGAGGGCCTCGCTGACCTGCGCGCCACGCTGGGCACGGTGATCGCGCTGCACCGCGCGGGCCTGGACTTCGCGGTGCCACCGGTGCCGACCCAGGCGGGCCAGCCGCTCGTCCCGCTCGGCCCTGGGCACGCGGTGACCGTCTTCCCGTGGCTGGACGGCGAAGCCGGCGACTTCGGCGAGCCACTCCCCGCCCGCGACCAGCTGACCCTCGTCACCATGCTGGCTAATTTGCATAACGCTACCCAGGTGGCTGGCGCCGGCGCCCCGGTCCGCCGTCCCGAGCTGGCTGACCGGGCTGGCCTGGCCGCCGCGCTGGCCGACCTTGGCCAGCCGTGGCTCGGCGGCCCGTACGGCGAGCCCGCCCGGCGGCTGCTGGCCGAGCGCGCGGCCAGCCTGGACCGGGCCCTAAACCGGTTCGATGGGCTGATCGACCAGGCGCGGCGCGCCGGCCGGCCGGTGCTGACCCACGGCGAGCCGCATCCGGGCAACATCTTCCGCAGCCGGTCCGGCACGCTGCACCTGATCGACTGGGACACGGCCGGCCTGGCCCTGCCCGAACGTGACCTGTGGGACGTGGCCAAACCCGGCTCGGCCGAGGCCGCGCACTACACCGGGCTCACCGGGCGGCCGGTCGACCCCGCTGCGGTCGAGGCGTACCGGATCCGCTGGGCCTTGGACGATATCCGGCTGGCCGTGCGCGAGTTCCGCGGCCCGCACGAGCGCACCCCGGACACCGAGCTGAGCTGGACGACGCTGCACGAGGAGCTGGCCCGGATCGCTTAGGCCGGCCAGACCACCGGGAACAGGGGATGATCCATTGGCGCCCCAGCGGGAATCTCGGCGTCCAGCCGCCCGAAGGGCGGTGAGGTGCGCCAGGCGCGCGGCGCGTGCCGGACGTCGGCGGACAGGTAGCGCAGCGACAGCACCCGGCGGCGGGTGTCGTACGGGAAGCCGGGCGCCCCGTGCACGGTCAGGAAGTCGAAGAAGATCGCGTCGCCCGGGGCGAGCCGGAACCGCCGGATGTCATAGCTGCCCGGGTCGGCGTCGATGTCGGGCAGCTCGGCCAGGCTGCCTTCCGGGAACCAGCGCGCCTCTTTGGTCAGGAACGTGCGCGGCATCAGCCACGGGCCACGGTGGGTGCCGGCCACCAGTTCCAGGCAGCCGTCTTCCGGCACTGGGTCCACCGGGATCCACGCGCTGACCCCGCGGCCGTCCACGTTGTAGTACGGCTGGTCCTGATGCCACGGGGTGCGCTGCTCTGTCCGGCCTTCCTTCACCAGTACGTGATCATGGTAAAAACGCACCTCAGGGGTGGCCAGCAGCGCGGCCGCGATCGCCGGCACCCGGGAATGCAGCGCCAGGCTACATATGTCGGATATCTCCTGCCAGCGGCAGAAATCCTCGGTGAAGCTGCCCGGATCGGCTGGGCCGCTCGCCACCTGAGCGAGCGGGCCCGGCTGGGCCAGCACGGCGTCGATGGCGCGGGCCGCCACCGCCACCTCGCCGGGGTCAAGCACACCCCGGATGCACACCACCCCATCCCGGGCGAAGTCGGCGGCCAGCCCTTCCGCAGCACTAACGGGGTCCATGCCCGCACCCTAATCCCTCAGCTGGGCTTTGAGTTTCCGCCAGCCGCCGGCCCGGTTGTTGGCGATGATCTGCCGGAACATCGCGGTCAGCGCGGCGGCGTTGATGGTCTCCCCCTGGCGGATGCCCACGGTGCGGGCGGTCTTGTTGTCATGGCCGGCCGTGATGATCCCCTCCGGGTCGGGCACGATGGCGCCGTCGTAGAGGAACACGTTGACGTGGTCCTTCGCGGCCAGCAGCGCGCAGACGTTGCCGTCCAGCACGAAGTACGGCTGCCTGGTCCGCTTGATCGTCTCGGTGACCTCAGGGTCGGCCGCGTGCACCAGGTCGCGCACCTCCCGGCAGATGGCCTGCTGCCAGCCGGGCAGCGCATCGATGTAGCCGTCCACCCGCGGATCAGCCTGGTACGGCAGGGTCATGCCCGCCCCTTTCGCTCCCGTAGGCGGCCGCGCTCGGCCGTGAGCCGGCCGCCCGCCAGGCGTTCGAGCGGCTGTCCTACAGCGGCCAGCGGCGCTATGTGCTGGCCATCGAGCAGGCCAGGACGGCGGAGACCCGGCAGCGCCGGATCGCCAAGGCGGTCGCTGAACTGTCCGCCGGCTCAGCTAACTGACGGCCGGGCGGTCCTTCTTGGGCAGCTTGCGCAGCACGGCCTCGTAGGACGAGTCCACCGCCTCGAAGACCTCGTCGTCCGGGATCGCGCCGCCGAACCGGAGCGAGTTCCAGCCGGAGCGGCCGATGTAGGCCAGCACCACCGCGTCGTCCGGGTAGCGGACCAGCCACTCGTCGGCCACGGTCCGGTCGGGGCCGCACTTGACGCCGACGCTGCCCGCGGACTGGTCGCCCAGGAACGCGAAGATCTTGCTGCTCACCTTGACCACGACGTCGCCTTCCCAGGGCTCGTCCTGCCACGCGCCCGGCTTGGCCAGGCAGTAGGCAAGCAGTTCCGCCCGGTTCATCATGGTCCCCTTACCTGATGTGGAACGAGCTGAGTCCCTCGGGCGGCTCGGCCTGCACTGAGACGCCCGCCACCACGGCCCGGCGTGGCCCGCGCCGGGCCCAGTCAATCAGGTGCTGGACGTCGTCGGCCAGCCCTTCGAAGACCGCCTCGACCCGGCCGTCGGGCAGGTTCCGCACCCACCCTGACACGCCCCGCTCGACGGCCAGCTGCCAGCAGGTGTCGCGGAAGTACACCCCCTGGACCCGCCCGGAGACCAGCACCCGGTACCGAACCACAGCCAGACGCTACCCGCGGACCCGGCGGGCCGTCCGGGCGCACGCCGCGCGACGGCTCGAAGCGCTTCGCCCCTGGCGGCGCGCCGGATTATCTGACTAAAGTCAGAGAATGATGGATGCAGGGATGATCAGCCAGGTCCGGCGGTTCAACCGGACGGTCACCCAGCGGATCGGGGCGCTCGACGAGGCATTCCTGTCCCGGGGCCGGCCGCTCGGCCAGGCGCGGCTGCTCTGGGAGATCGGCCCGGATGGCAGCGATGTCCGGCAGCTGCGTGCCCGGCTCGACCTGGACTCCGGCTACCTGAGCCGGCTGCTGCGCTGCCTGGAAGCCGACGGGCTGATCACCGTGACCCAGAGCGAAGCCGACGGGCGGGTCCGGATGGCCCAGCTGACCAGCGCCGGACAGGCCGAACGGGAGGAACTGGACCGGCTGTCCGACGACGCCGCCCAGTCGATCCTCGGGCCGCTCAGCGACCGCCAGCGGGGCCGGCTGGTCGCGGCCATGGCCGACGTGGAGCGGTTGCTCATCGCGTCGGCCATTCCGATCACTCCGGCAGATCCCCGGCGCCCAGCCGCCCAGGCCTGCCTGCGGGCCTACTTCAGCGAGCTGGCGGACCGGTTCGACCACGGCTTCGACCCGGCGCAGAGCATCTCCGCCGGCGACGCGGAGCTGACCCCGCCGGCCGGTGTGCTGCTGGTCGCCACCCTGCACGGGGAGCCGGTGGGCTGCGGCGCGGTCAAGCTGCACGGCACCGGGCCGGCCGAGATCAAGCGGATGTGGGTGTCCCCCGTGGTCCGCGGCCTCGGGCTCGGCCGCCGGATGCTGGCCAGCCTGGAAGCGCACGCGGCAGCCGCCGGGGCCAGCGCGTTCCGGCTGGAGACCAACCACGCGCTGGCCGAGGCGATCAGCCTGTACCGGTCGGCCGGATACCGCGAGGTGGCCGCGTTCAACGACGAACCGTACGCGCACCACTGGTTCGAGAAGACGCTGCCCGGCTAGCGGCCCGGCCGTGGCGCGTTGCCCGCGGCTGAGCCGGCGAGCCAGAATGTAGCTAGCGGCCGCCCAGTCAAAGCTGGGCTGGCTGCGGCCAGACCGCCCTCCCGGGATGGGGCCCCCGGAGGTGATCCGAGATGACCGACGATCAGCGCCGGGACAGCGTCCAGGACCGGCCGCGCGTGATGACCATGCCCGAAGTGGTGGACATGGACAACGCGGACAGCCTGGCCGCCAAGCTGGACGCGGCCCTCACCTCCGGCCTCAGCGTGCTCATCATCGACCTCACCACGACCAGCTACTGCGACACCGTGGGCATGCGTATGCTCGTCCGGGCCTGGCGGCGCGCCCGCGAACTGGGCACCGACCTGCGGCTGGTCGTGCCGGACGGCGCTGTCCGGCGGATGGCCGAGCTGCTCGGGCTGGACAAGGCCGTCCCGATCTACCCGGACCTGCTCCGGGCGCTGCCCCCACCCGCGCCCGGGCCTGCCCCGCGGTTACCGGTCTAGCTGTCCTGGAGCACGGCGAGGATGTTGCCGGCCGGGTCGGTGAACCAGGCGATGAGCGGCCCGTCGCCACTTCGGCTGATCCCCTTGCCGTCCTGGTCCATCCCCGGGTAGCGCTCGAAGTGCACGCCGCGCGCGGTGAGCTCGTCGACTGCCTGGTCGATGTCGGCAACAGGGAAGTTGAGGATGGTGTAGCTGGCCGGGGTGTGATCCGGCTTCGGGTAGACCAGTGTGTCCCGGTCCCCCGCCAGGTGCAGGATGAGCAGGCCGTTGCGCTCTGAGGTGGTGAGGCCGAGTGTCTCGCTGTAGAACTGCTGCGCCTTGCCCAGGTCGCTGACGGCGAACCCGCTGAAGGCCCTGGTGTTCGCGAACATGGCTGCATGCTCCTCTTCCGCCGGGTGGCGGGCAGTACGCGCTGCCCGCTCTCCTGAGTTGAGACGAACCCCGGGCCCGGGATTCACCGGCCGCTGATCATGTGTAGCGCGGGAGCCGGCGGGTAACCGTGGGCGGATGACAGTCACGCGGCCAGCGCACTGGCCAGGTCCGGGTGAATCTGGACGAGCTGGCCGGCGCCGATGATGGAGAACACCCGGTGCACCCCGGCCGAGCTGATGACGAGCCGCAGCTCACTGCCCTCTGCGGCGGCCCGCCGGTGGCTGAGCATAATGGCCCGCACCCCGGCCGAGTCGCAGAACGTGGTCGCCGTCATGTCGACCACGAGCACCTCGGGATGCTCGCCGAGCGCGGCCAGCAGGCCGTCCTGGATCTCGGCGCCGTTGGACATGTCGATCTCTTCGGGCATCGTGATGACTGCGAGCTGCCCGTGCCAATTCACCGGCAGATGCCCTGACCTCACGATGTATCACCCGCCTGAGCGAGAGCGGAAACCGGCCCTGCCCGGCCCTGCGGACCAGGCACTTTGCACTGCCGAGTGGCGTCCGTGATTATCCTATCCATGTCGATCGCGGCGCAAGTCGCGGACGAGTTCCTGGGGTCAGCCGGCCGGGCCGCTGGGCAGCCGCACCGGGGCACCGAGGAGGAGGGGCGGTCGGGCCGATGACCGGTACCGGAAGCCCCGCGCCGCTGTTCCCCGGATCCAGTGTCATGGCCGCCCAGATGCGCGGGCACGACTGGGCCAGCTCCCCGCTCGGGCCCCCCGCGCAGTGGCCGCCGAGTCTGCGCATCGCCACCTGGATCTGCCTGACCTCCCGGTTCCCGATGCTCGTCTGGTGGGGCCCGGACCTGCGGCTCATCTACAACGACGCGTATCTGCCCATGCTGGGCACCAAGCATCCAGCGCTGGACCAGCCCGGCGCCGAGGTATGGGCCGACATCTGGCACATCGTCGGGCCGATGCTGGACGGTGTGCTGCAGACCGGGGAGCCGACCTGGTCGGAGGACCTGCTGCTGCCGATGAGCCGGCACGGTTACGTGGAGGAGACGTACTTCACGTACTCCTACAGCCCGCTGTATGACGAGGAGGGCAGCGTGCGCGGCGTCTTCACCGCGGTCACCGAGACCACCGAACGGGTCATCGGCGCGCGGCGGTTCGCGGCACTGCAGCGCCTGGCCGCGCACGCCGGCGCCGCGCGCACCGTAGAACAGGCCTGCGGCCTGGTCAGCGGGGCGCTGAGCCAGGCCCAGGCCGACATCCCGTACTTCGCGCTCTACGTCAAGGCGGACGGCGCCGAAGGATTCAGCCTGGCCGCCGCGACGCCGGGTGCGGCGGACCTGGCCGGGCTGGAGCGCTGGCCGCTGACCGAGGCCCTGGCCGCGTCCCAGCCACTCGCGGTGCACGATCTGCCGGGCCGGGTGGGCCAGCTCCCCGCGGGTACCTGGCCGGAGCCGCCGTCCCAGGCCATGGTGCTGCCGCTGTATGCGGGCGGTGAGCCGATCGGGGCGCTGGTACTCGCGGCCAGCGCGGGCCACCGGCTGGACGAGGCCTACCAGACCTTCATGAGCCTGGTCGCCCGGCAGACCGCGTCGCTGATCAACAGTGCCAGCGCGTACCGGGCCCAGCAGCGGCGCGCCGAGGAACTGGCCGAGCTGGACCGGGCCAAGACCACGTTCTTCTCCAACATCAGCCACGAGTTCCGAACCCCGCTGACCTTGATCATGGGGCCGGTGCAAGACCTGCGCACCCGGCTCCAGGACAGGGACGCGGCCGTGCGCGAGGACCTGGACCTCGTGTACCGCAACGGGCTGCGGCTGGGCAAGCTGGTCAACGCGCTGCTCGACTTCTCGCGCATCGAGGCCGGGCGCGGCCGGGCCCATTACGAGCCGGTCGACCTGGCCGCGTTCACCGCCGACCTGGGCAGCGTGTTCCGGGCCGCGTTCCAGCGCGCCGGGCTGGCCTTCGAGGTGGACTGCCCGCCGCTGGGCGAGCCCGCCTACGTGGACCGCGAGATGTGGGAGAAGGTGGTGCTCAACCTGCTGAGCAACGCGCTGAAGTACACCGTCGCGGGCTCGGTGCGGCTGTCCCTGAACGCATCCGGCGGCCAGGCGGTGCTGCGCGTCGCGGACACCGGCATCGGCATCAGCCCACCGGACATGCCCCACCTCTTCGAGCGCTTCCACCGCGGCAGCACCCCGCAGGCCCGGTCCAACGAGGGCAGCGGCATCGGCCTGGCCCTCGTCAAGGAGCTGGTCGGGCTGCACGGCGGCCGCATCACCGTGGACAGCCAGCCCGGCGCGGGCGCCGAGTTCACCGTGTCCATCCCGCTCGGCCGCGATCATCTGGCCGCCGACAGCGTGTACCCGGCCAGCCAGCCGGTGGTCCCGGCGGTCGCGGATTCGTTCCTCGAGGAAGCGCTCCGCTGGCTGCCCACCGAACCCGCCGCCGCGGCCGGCGGCACCAGGCCACCGGGTGAGCCGGGCGGCTTCCTGGCCGCACCGTCGGCGGCGGCCGCCTCGGTGCTGATCGCCGATGACAACGCGGACATGCGCGGCTACCTGCAGCGGCTGCTGCAGCCCTGGTATCAGGTCACCGCGGTCGCCGATGGCCGGGCGGCGCTGAGCGCGGCCCAGGGCGCGCCGCCGGACCTGATCGTCAGCGACGTGATGATGCCGGAGATCGACGGGCTTGGCCTGGTCCAGGCGCTGCGCGCCGATCCGCGCACCGCCGGGGTCCCGGTGCTGCTGCTGTCCGCCCGGGCCGGCCAGGAAGCCGCGGTCGAAGGGCTGACGGCAGGCGCGGACGACTACCTCATCAAGCCATTCGCCGCCCAGGAACTGCTGGCCCGGGTGCGCGCGGCCATCGACCTGACCCGGATGCGCGCCCGGCACACCCGCTGGCGGTCCGCGCTGACCGAGTCCTTGCAGGAAGGGTTCTTCCTGGCCAGTGCCGACGGCTCGGCGCTGGAGGTGAACACGGCGTTCCGCGAGATGCTCGGCTACGGCCCCGATACTGCGCTGAACGAGCTGCCCCGCATCTGGTGGCCCGACGAAGCGGGCGACCCGGAAGCGTACCGGCTCGTCGCCGCGGCCTACGCCAGCAGCCGGCAGCAGCCCGGAGGCCGCTTCACGGTGCCGCTGCGGCACCGGGACGGGCACCGGGTCTGGGCCGCGGTCAGCTTCACCGCGGTCGATGATCCGGACGGCGCGGGCCGGATGCTGGTCGGCACGATCCGGGACGTGACCGCGGAGCGGCTCGCCGCCGAGCGGGAGACGGCCGTGGCCAGCATGAACAGCCACGTGTCCCAGGCGGTCACCCGGGACGGGGTGCTGGAGGCCGGGCTGGCCGAGCTGCGCCGGCAGTTCGCCGCCCCGCGGGTCCTGGCCGCGATCTGGCGCGAGGGCGACGCACCGGCCGTCATCTCCGCACCGGCCGGCGCCGACTGGGAGGAGCTGCCCGCACCGCTGCGCGCGACCCTGGACTCGCTGCGCGGCCAGCCGCCTTTGCAGATCACCACGGTTGGCGGGCCGCCGGCCTGGGCGGGCGGCGGCCCTGGCTCGCCGGCCGGGGCTGGCACCGCCGTCGACTACTCCGGGAACGTGGCGGCCATCTGGATCGACCTGGACGGCCGCCCGCCGTTCGGCCTGGAGGACCGGACCCGGCTGGCGCTGCTCTGCGGCAGCCTGGGTCAGGCGCTGAACCGGGTGCACCTGCTCGACCAGGAGCGCGAGGTCGCACTCACGCTGCAGCATGCCATGCTCGGGCCGGCCCGGCTGCCGCCCGGCTTCGCGGTCCGCTACGAGCCCGCCACCCCGCCGCTGGAGATCGGCGGCGACTGGTACGACATTGCGGAACTGCCCG
>Ga0335069_10011887_pt1 | contig 12268 bp, 7 predicted proteins | sample Lox_Sample_11_FD_206714 | JGI IMG/M metagenome (GOLD analysis project Ga0335069, IMG submission 206714) | Soil microbial communities from Loxahatchee National Wildlife Refuge, Florida, United States - Lox_Sample_1.1 | ecosystem: Environmental > Terrestrial > Soil > Wetlands | place: USA: Florida...
GCGGCGCGCCGCAATAGCTCCCCGTTGGTGAACCCCGCCCAACCTTCTTGTTGTACGGTGCGGACATGGTGCCCTTTTACCTCGAGCGCCAGCCGGCGCGGCAGCTGCTCATCGAGGAGGATGCGCACCAGCGGCTAGAACCTCATGGGCCGCCTCGAGCGCCGCAATCGCTTGATCGCGCGACACTGAGGGAAAATCGTCCAAAAATTCATCCAAACTGTGTCCGCCCTCCAGGTAATCAATCAGGTTGCGCAAGGGGACCCGCGTTCCCACGAATACGGGGGTTCCGCCAAGAATCTCCGGGTCGCTATGCACGACAGGATTTCTGGTTTTGATGTTCTCCTTCATTGCGGCTTCATTGTAGCGCGAATCCTGGCTTCGTCCTACAAAAGACCGCTGATTGGCTTGGGCTGGACCAAGCGCGGCCCGTCAGACAAGGGCAGCCGAGCTTTGCGGTCAATGATACTGCGGAATATCGTCATGGCATGGCCACTCGATCGATACGCGGCCCACGTTGCCTTTCAGGTCCGTTCCTGCGGCGAATTACTGTGTTGGCGGATCGTGTCCGTCCGGGCCGCTATCCCTTCAACATACCTGCCTTTTCGCACGGCATCGATATCACGATTACGTCGAATGTCACCTTCTTCGTCGGTGAAAACGGAACGGGTAAATCCACGCTGCTGGAGGCAATCGCGGAGAATAGCGGCTTCAACGCTGAGGGGGGAGATCGCCAGCATGGGTTCACGAACCATAAAGACCGATCAGACTTGGCCTCCGCGCTGCGCCTCTCATGGCTGCCGAAGGTGATCGAAGGGTTCTTCATGCGGGCGGAGAGCTTCTACAATTTCGCCAGCTATCTGGAAAGTGTGAACTCCACGTTCTCGCGGTACGGCGGCCGGCGGCTCCATGACCAATCCCACGGCGAAGCATTTCTGGCGCTATTTTCGAATCGTTTCGAGCGTGGAATCTACATACTCGATGAACCCGAGGCTGCGCTCTCGCCACAACGGCAGCTCAGTTTCCTCAGCATCATCCATCGCCTTGCGACGGCTGGCCACGCGCAATTCATTATCTCCACGCATTCACCGATAATTCTCGCGTACCCGGGCGCCACTCTGTTAAGCCTCGATGGCAATACGATTCACGAGGTAAAATACATGGATACCCAACACTACCGCGTGACCAAAGAGTTCCTCGCTGCTCCGGAGCGCTACTTCAGGCATCTGTTTTCCACCGACTTCGAAGATGACGGCAATGGCTAGCCTCGCGCCCGGACGGCTACGCGCAGCAAATCCTTTCGATTACCTGCAGAATTTTCGCGGTGCCGCCTTCGAATGCGTCGCGCCGGATCGATTCGTTGGGCTGATGAGCTTGATCGAGGTCGCCGGGACCGCAGATTAGCGACGCAACTCCGGCTGAGGAGAACCATCCGCCGTCGGTGCAGAACAGCGCGCCGCCGGAGGATGCCGCTCCCGTCGCCTCGAACAGCGCGCGCTCAAGCGCGGTGCCGCGCGGCGAGTTGAGCGGCGGCACGACCATCGCGGGGCCGACCTCAATCGTCGCGCGATGGTTTTGCGAGGCGAAATCATGCGTATCCAGCGCGCCAAGGCGGCGGACAATCTCTCGGTAAAGCTCCATCGCATCGGCGCCCGGCATCGATCGGTAGCTGACCCGAAGGCGGCACTGCTCCGCGATAATATTGGCGGCAAGACCGCCTTGGATTGTCCCGAAATTCAGGACGTCGTGGGGCGCATCGGGAAAGATCGCCGTGAATTCCAGATGTGGCATCGCGCGTCGCTCTTCCTGAATGCGGCCAATTGCCTCGATCGCGCGGGCCATCACGGCAATTGCGTTTACGCCCATCGCGGGCGCGCCGCTATGGCCGCCTATGCCGCGCACGATAACTTCGAAGCTCGCGATACTTTTGTGCACGTTGCAGACTGCGTAAGAAGTCGGTTCGCCGATCCATGCCAGCCGCGGCACGGGCGTTTCGCCAATCATCGATTTGAGTTTTGGGGCAAGGTCAGCCGCGCCCAGGCATCCAACCTCTTCGCTGGCGGTGAATGCGAACACGAGCGGACGCTTGAGCTTGGCGGCATCGAGCGTGCGGGCGGCGTCAAGGCATTGCGCGATAAAACCCTTCATGTCGGAGGTGCCGCGCCCGAAAATCCGATCGCCTTCGACCGCAAGCTTGAGCGGCTCGCGGTCCCATTCCGGCTGGCCCTCGAACGGGACGGTATCGACATGACCGGAGATGATCAGGCCGTCTTCGCGAGGAGGGCCGATCCATGCGGCCAAATTCGCCTGCGGAACGCCGAGAATATCTGCGGTCTGGATTGCGGTCCGGAAACCGATGGGTGCGAGGGTGGCCGCAAGGAAATCGATTGCAGCGCGGTCGGACTTCGCGCTGACCGTGTCGAAGGCGACCAGCTTGCGGGCGGCATCGTAGAGGAAGTCATGCATCGCGGAATTGACTCTACTTCAACCGGGCCAGCGGAGCCAAAAGCCAAAACGTCAGATATTACACCATTTTTACCAGTTCGATTTGCGTTTCGGCCCGGCGGCTACGACAATCACGTTCGAATCCAGACGGCTCCCGCGTATCGGAAATGATCGATCCTCACGAACCTATTCCAGAATTGCTCAAGCGGCTGAATACCCAGCCGGCGGGCCTCTCCGCCGCCGAAGCGTCCCGCCGCCTGGCCGAATCCGGGCCGAACGAACCTGCGCCGGTAAGCGCCTCGGGTCCGCTTCGCGAGTTTGTCCGCTTTTGCGGAAATCCACTGGTGCTGACCCTGCTGGTGGCGGCGTCGATCTCGGCCATGCTCGGCCAAGTCGCGGACGCAGTTCTGATCGCGCTGATGATCGTAATCAGCGTGGTCCTCAACTTCGTTCAAGCATATCGCTCCGAACAGGCGGTGCGGCGGCTGCGCGATCAGGTTGCGCCGACGGCGAGGGTTTTGCGCGACGGAAAATGGAGCGAATTGCCGCGGCGCGAAATCGTGCCGGGCGATATTATCCGCTTGTCGGCGGGCGACTTGGTTCCCGCCGATTCGCGCCTGCTCGAGAGCCGCGACTTGCACGTGCAGCAGGCGGCGCTTACCGGTGAATCCGCGCCGGTAGAAAAATTTGCCGATGCACCGGCTACCGGCGGCGCCGCAATCGAAGGTGCCAATCTGGTTTTCCTCGGCACCTCGGTGGTCAGCGGGACCGCCATCGCGGCAGTGGCCGACACCGGGCCGCGGACCGCATTCGGCGATATCGCGATGCGCCTGGCTTCGCGACCGCCCGAAACCGAATTCGATCGCGGCACGCGCAAGTTCGGCATTCTCATCATGGAAACGGTGTTCTTTCTCGTGCTGTTCATCTTGCTGGTCAACCTGAGCGTGCACCGCGATCCGCTGGAATCGCTACTATTCGCGGTCGCGCTGGCGGTGGGCCTTACGCCGGAATTCCTGCCGATGATCACGACGGTGACGTTATCGATGGGCGCGGTGCGGATGGCGCGGGAGAAGGTAATCGTCAAGCATCTTGAGGCAATCGAAAACTTCGGCAGCATCGACGTTTTGTGCAGCGACAAGACCGGGACGCTGACCGCCGGAGCGATAACGCTGGACCGCTCGCTCGATTGTTTCGGCGCTCCAAACGACCGGACGATCGAGCTCGCTTATGTGAACAGCGCTTTCGAAACAGGGATTCGCAGCCCGCTGGACGCGGCGATACTCGCCAAGCCGCGGTCCGATGCCGACAAATTCACGAAGACCGACGAAGTTCCGTTCGATTTCGAGCGCCGCCGGCTTTCGATCGCGGTAAGCCGGGACGGACGCTTCCTGATGATCACCAAGGGCGCGCCCGAATCGGTGCTCGCCGTGTGCAGCGCATACGAAGCCGGCGGACGCGACATACCACTGGACGCCGCAGCGCGAGCGCGATGCACCCAGGCGTATCGCAGCCTATGCGCCGAAGGGTTTCGAATGCTGGCCGTCGCCATAAAGCCGATCGCACACGGAGATCGGCTGGTGGCGGCCGACGAATGCGAAATGACGCTGGTTGGATTGGTCACCTTCATGGATCCGCCGCGCGCGGATGCCGCCGAATCGATCGTGGCCCTGCGGCGCGACGGCGTGCGGATAAAAATTCTGACCGGCGACAATGAACTGGTGACACGTCATGTTTGCGCGCAGGTCGGAATCGACGCCCGGCGCATCGTGCTGGGCGAACAGATGGACAAGATGAGCGACTCCGCGCTCGCTCACGTCGCGGAGAATACGGACGTGTTCGCGCGCGTATCACCCGGCCAAAAGGACCGAATCATGATTGCGCTAAAGGCGCGCCGCCACGTGGTCGGCTACCTGGGCGACGGCATCAACGACGCCCCGTCACTGCATACCGCCGATGTGGGCATATCGGTCTCCGGCGCCGTCGATGTCGCCAAGGACTCCGCTTCGATAATTCTGATGGAACCGGGGCTGAAGGTGCTGCACGACGGCATCATTGAGGGGCGCAAGGCGTTCGGCAACCTGCTCAAGTATTTGCTGATGGGCACCAGCTCGAACTTTGGCAACATGTTCAGCATGGCTGGTGCGTCGTTATTTCTTCCGTTCCTGCCGATGCTGCCGACGCAGATTCTGCTGAACAATTTCCTTTACGATCTTTCACAGGTGACAATTCCGACCGATAACGTTGACCCAGCGTACATCCGAAAACCGCAACGGTGGGATATCTCGATCATCCGCAATTTCATGATCGTCATCGGACCGATCAGTTCGATCTACGATTTCCTGACGTTCTACATACTCCTGCACATGTTTCACGCATCGCAGGAGTTGTTTCACACGGGATGGTTCGTGGAATCGCTGGCAACCCAAACGCTGGTGCTGTTCGTAATCCGCACAGCCGGGAATCCCTTCAGCAACCGGCCCAGCGGTCCGCTGGCCGCAACCGCGATTGGAATGGTAGCGATCGGGATTATCCTGCCATTCACGCCGCTGGCGGCGATACTTGGGTTTGGGCCGCTACCCGGGTCGTTTTTCGCGTTCCTGATAGGAGTGACGGTTACCTATCTTGCGCTCGTCCAGCTGGTTAAGAAAATGCTGATCGGCAAACTGCTCGCGTCACATTCGCATCCTTCATCGCGCCGCGGCGGCCATCCGGCCGCCGGGCGCGACTAAAGTTTACAGCTTTGCTTCAGAAGCGTTTTCTCGGGCATACCTATCGTGCGGGGCACCAAGGATTATTTGGCACGCTCTGGCATGGATTCGGCATGGTCTTTTGCTTCGGCAGCGGAATTAAAGCGACCTCCGTCGGCTGGGGATAGCCCGGGTTACCGGGCAGGCCGCTGCATGGTTCGAATACCCCGGTCGCGCAGATTACCTGTTCCGTCAGCGGATCGAGAAATGAGGCGCCCTGGTTCGGTATGCCGCATTGACCGTTGGTGACTTGCAGGTTCGCGGGCGAGGTCGTAAGGCCGTTTGGATCGGTGTTTTTGAACCAGCAATTTCCCGGATCGTTCAGTCCGCTGATATCGCCCAAGTCACCGTTGGTGTCGTTACCGAAAAAGCCGTTGTGGCGCATCGAGTTGCGGGACACTTGGTTGCCGAAGTCGTCGAAGAAACAGGTAACGCCAAATTGCGCCAGCAGGTTCAATGGGAATGGGTCAGTTAATTGTGGAATGACACCGCCAGCGCAGTTGTTAAGTTCGGTGACTTCACCGGTATCGGGAAACGGCACCAGCAGCAGCCCCCAGGAACCATTGTGTTCCACCCGGTTGCGGGTGATGGAGTCGAAACGCCCGCCTGCCACAACCATGCCGGTTCCAACTGGTCCAAGGTCGGCCGATCCGGTCCTTGGCGTGTTTGGATTGTTGTTATCGTGGATGTAGTTGCCGATGAAATACGTGCAGAGTCCGTTTCCGTTTGGGCCACCCTGGCCAGCCGGGCAATGGCCATACTGTGGCGACGGCGAGTCTCCCAATTCGCTGTTGGTGGAGATGCCGGTTTTGTTGTTGTCGAATTCTGACTTCGTGATTGTCAGATGGCCACCCGAATTGGTGCCGGAATAGCCCAAGGCTGAATTTTCCGCATGGGCATCATTCAGGGTCGCATTACAGTTCGGGCAAGCACCGATGTAATAGGACGAATCCGCCATATTGCTCGCGTAGGTGTGAATAATGAGACCGGGACCGGATGAGTTGCTGACGAAGATTCCGTACTGTCCGCTTGGCGCATCGTCCTGATAGTAGGTGGTAGTGGCTGACAGATACTGCCCAAAATAAGCCCCCAAGCCAACGACGCCTGAGTCATCGCCGCCGTTCCACCATATTTCGTTGCCTCCTCCGCCACTCCCATCGAGGAAATTGCACGATGTCAGGTTCTCCACCGAGACACCGCTGGCCTTCCAAACCAAGACGCCATTGCGGCCGATTCCATTCGGTCCCGGATCCTGATCTGAGGGGTTTGACGAGCATTGTGGCGCTCCCGGAATGGTGCCATCGACGACGACGGTGTTGCGATTCATTCCGCGCAGATGAATTCCGGGCGTCGTGATGTAAACACCACCCCCAGCCTCACTGGACCATGCGTTGGTGTAGTCGCCGCGCTCATGGTAATCGCCTGGGCCGACCAGAATCCAGTCGCCTGGATGGGCGGCGTTCACTGCGGATTGGATATCGGAAAATTCGCCGGGAATTCCATTATAGGTTCCCACCAGCAACACTTGCGGCGGTTTGGGCTTAATCGCCCAAGCATCGGACATAGGAATCGCGAGCATCGCCGAAATTGCGGCGGCAAGCGTTATAATCGCGGAAAGACCGCTGAGGCGGCGTCGGGCAATTGCGCGGGTCTCAATCAGTAAGCTCAAACGCATGTAAAACTCCTTAAACCTAAACGTAAAGGATTATTAATATTCCAATTGTCAGGCTTGATGTCCATATCGGCGACAATCTGGCGCGATTGCAGTCATGGCCCCATCTGGAATAGGAATTTGGATACTCGTCAAAGTAGAAGGTAGAATGTTTGACCGGAGAATGGGTCTCCATAACCAGCATGGCTAATCAGGCCGACAATCCCGGAACTGCTGCTGCCATCCTCGATCCGCCTGCAAGCGGCGAATCGGCGACCGGCGCCACGATGGCCAGTTCTGCCGCGGCACCGACGGCGATATTGAAGGTCGTTCCGCCTCGAATCGATAAGGACCTCACCTCGCCGGACTTATTCCTCAACCGCGAGTTGACCTGGCTGGCGTTCAACCGGCGGGTACTGCAGGAAGCCGAAGACACCCGCAACCCTCTGCTCGAGCGGCTCAAGTTCCTTGCAATTACAGCCTCAAACCTTGACGAATTCTTCATGAAGCGCATCGGCGGCTTGAAGCAACAAGTGGTCGCCGGGATGCAGGAACTGACGGTGGACGGACGCACCCCTCAGCAACAAATCATCGAATGTTACGGCGTCATTCGCGAGATCGAGCAACGCCAGCGCGAACTGGCGCCCGAAATCCTGCTGCTGCTAGAAAAGGCAAGCATCCGCTTGCGCACCTTTGCCAGCCTGGGTTCCGACGAACGCAAGAGTATCCGCGACTATTACTACAAGAACATCTTCCCCTTGGTGACGCCGCAGGCGATGGACCCGGCCCATCCGTTTCCATTCGTGTCCAACCTATCACTCAATCTGCTGGTCACCACGCGATACCAGAACGATTCTTCGCCCCTGATGGCACGTGTCAAGGTCCCGGTCGGTTTCGGAATCCCGCGCCTGCTGCGCGTTGGCGCTTCCAACGATTTCGTTCGGCTGGAGGATGTAATCGCGAACAACCTCGACCTGCTGTTCCCGGCGATGTTGATAGATTCATGCGAGATGTTCCGGGTGACTCGCAACGCAAACACTGAACGCGACGAAGACGAAGCTGACGATTTGCTGGCTCTCATCGAATCCGAACTGCGCGATCGGCGCTTTGCGCCGATCGTCCGCCTGGAGGTTGCCGCCGGAATGAACCCGGTCAGGCGCGGCATGCTGGCAGCCGAACTGGGACTGGATGAGCGCAGCGACGTGTTCGAGGTCGATGGAATGCTGGCGATGCGCGATCTGATGGAACTAACCGCGGTCGATGCGCCCGCCCTCCACGATCCGCCGCATCATCCGGTTGATCATCCGCGGCTTACTCCCGGACGCAACATATTTCACGTCATCCGGGATGCCGGCCCGTTCCTTCTCATCCACCCCTACGAATCATTTTCGACATCCGTGGAGCGGTTTATTCGCGAAGCTTCGGAAGATTCCAAGGTTCGCGCGATCAAGATGACGCTGTACCGGACCTCGAGCGATTCCAAGATCATCAATTACCTGTGCGATGCGGCGCGCAATGGCAAGCAGGTCGCCGTAGTGGTTGAACTGAAGGCCCGTTTCGATGAGGCAGCGAACATTCAATTCGCGGAACGGCTAGAAGCGTTCGGCATTCACGTCACCTACGGCGTGGTCGGCCTCAAGACTCATAGCAAGGTAATCCTGGTCGTAAGGCAGGATTACACCGGCTTGCGCCGCTATGCGCATATCGGAACCGGCAACTATCATGCGGGCACAGCCAGGGTTTACTCCGACTACGGTCTGTTGACCTGCGACGACGGGATTGGCGAGGATCTGACGGAGCTATTCAACTACCTGACCACGGGCTTCATGCCCACGCGCGAATATCGAAAGATTCAGCCTGCGCCGGCATTCCTGAAGCGCGCGCTGCTCTCGCGCATCGACCGCGAAATAAAGCTGAGCACGCCGGAGGCGCCCGGCCTGCTGCAGTTCAAGGTCAATGCGCTCGACGACGTCGAAATCACACGCGCGCTCTACCGAGCCTCGCAGGCCGGCGTACACGTCGACCTGATTGTCCGCGATACCTGCCGTTTGCGTCCCGGGTTGCCCGGACTCTCGGATAACATCCGCGTGGTCAGCATCGTCGGGCGGTTCCTCGAGCACGGCCGAATCTATTACTTCCGCAACGGCGGCAACGAGGAATATTTCATCGGCTCGGCCGATTGTATGAAGCGCAACCTTGAAAGCCGGGTCGAGGTCGTCGCCCCGGTCGAGGATCCGTTGCTGCGGAAGGAACTGCGCACCGTTATCGATGTTCAACTGCGGCCGAACCGGTGCCAATGGACGATGCGGTCCGATGGTTCATATTTTCGCAGTCCCGAGTCCGATGCGGCTCCGGCCTGCCAGGACGCGCTCATCGAATTCGCCAACAAACGGCGGCTTGAAGCGACCAAATCCAAGCGGCGCCGGGCCAAAGGATTTGCGCGCCGCGCTGTGGACCGTGACGTTTCCAATGGCGGTGCGGATTAACCTTGCCAACCCTTGCGGTGAATCGAGCTGGCTTTCAGACGCCACCGACGTTATCGGAACCATCGGCACCCAAATCGGCCACTGAGAAGGCCGACCTGTATCGCGACAATCGGATCGCATACTGGAACAATTACGTCCGCCGCTCTCCGAGCCTTTATTATCACCGGCGAACTGCAGAGATTTACAAATTCATCATTCCGCCCGGCCAACAAGTACTGGAACTCGGTTGCGGCGACGGTGACCTGCTTGCGGCGCTCAAACCGTCACGCGGCGTTGGCGTCGATTTCGCGCCGTCCCGAATTGAGCGCGCCAAGGCGAAATATCCGGAAATCGATTTCGTCGTCCAGGACGTTCATGAGCTCAGTCTGGATGGAACCTTTGACTACGTAATTCTTTCCGATTTGGTCAACGATCTGTGGGATGTCGAGCAGGTCTTTCACCGAATCGCACCGCTGACTAATCCGCGCACGCGAATCGTGATCAACAGCTACAATCGGATGTGGGAACTGCCATTGTCGATTGTGCGCCGCATAAATCTTGTCAGCCCGTTCATCACCGAAAACTGGTTCGCGCCCGAAGACATCGACAATATGCTCTATTTGAGCGGATTCGAGACGATTCGCCGGTGGCGGGAGATCCTGCTGCCGATGCGGTTCCCAATTATCGATTCGCTATTCAACAAAATCTTTGCAAAAATTGCTCCTTTTCGCTCCTTTGCTCTATCCAATTTCATCATCGCTCGCCCCGCATGGCAAAATCGCAAGGCCGGGGATTCGGAACCGATCGTCAGCGTAATCGTTCCCGCCCGCAATGAAGCTGGAAACATCGAAGGCATCTTCCGCCGCCTGCCCAAGATGGGGGCTGGAACCGAGCTTATCCTGATCGAGGATCATTCGACCGACGATACTTTTGAAGTGATGGAGCGCACCGCTGCGCGGTTCCCGTCGCAGCGATGCCGTATCATGCGCTCGCCCGGTACTGAAAAAGGGAAAGGTACGGCGGTGCGCGCCGGACTTGCCGCGGCAACCGGCGATGTTTTGATGATTCTCGACGCCGACTTGACCGTCGCGGCCGAAGACCTGCCGCGCTTTTATGAAGCCTGGCGATCCGGCAAGGGCGAGTTTATCAACGGCGTGCGACTAGTCTATCCGATGGAACAGGAAGCGATGCGGTACATTAACCTGTTCGGGAATAAATTTTTCAGCACCGCCTTTTCGTGGCTGCTTGGCCAGAAAATCAAGGACACTCTTTGCGGCACTAAAGTCTTAAGCCGCGAACATTACGATTTAATCGCCAGTAACCGCGCTTACTTCGGCGATTTCGATCCCTTCGGCGATTTCGACCTGATTTTCGGCGCCGCCAAGCTGAATCTGAAAATCGTCGACATGCCGATTCGCTATGCCGAACGGACCTACGGCAGCACCAATATCGCGCGCTGGCGCCATGGCTGGATGCTGCTGAAGATGATCGGGTTCGCCTGCACTCGCATTAAGTTCGTTTGACGAGCCATTTTGAGCCTTGGCGCGTCAATCGCTATAGTGGATGGCGATTGGTGTTGGTTGGCTTGATGCTGTCTTAGGTCCGCGCGCCGGGAGCGGGGAGCGATGCGAGAGCCGATTGGGAAAACTTGTCCTGAGCGAAGCCGAAGGATCAGAGTCGCCGAACTTGTACTGTTGGCGCTTGCCGTCGCGGTGGTAGCCGCGATGTGGGGCGGTGGCTCGGCCATCAACGCCGCATCGACGACAGCCGGCCAGTTGCTGATCATCGGTGGCGATACGGGCGGCAACTTGGTGATAATCGGCTCCACCCAGATTCCGCAGGGTCAGTTTGTTAATTCCACCAACGCGGTGCAAGTGTTCGATCCTACAATCGGCGTCCAAGGCGGGTTCGTGGCGGGCGATTCCACGGTGTACACGAACAAGGTGGAAGGCGCGTGGGCGGTGACACTGCCCGACGGGCGGGTGCTGATCTCCGGTGGGACGAATTGCAGCGGTGCGGGGACAGGGACGTTTTTCTGCGCGGCGTTAAGCGCGGCGGCGGTTTACAATCCGAACACCAATGGGTTCGTCGCGACATCCAACATGAATCATCCGCGCGGGTCTGCGCTTTCGGCGTTGATCGGCGGTTCGGGGACCAATGAGGATGGGGACGTGCTGGTGGCCGGCGGATATACGGGCAACCTGATCATCAATACGTACGGTTTCTCGATTCAAGGTGGGACGGCGACGAACACGGCGGAAATTTTCGTGCCGTCATCGAACTCGTTTACTGCGACGACCAACTCGATGGTGACGGCGCGGACCAATCACATCATGCAGGCGTTGCCCAACCAGTCGGGCAAGATTCTGATTGCGGCGGGCGACACGGCCTTTTATTTCCAGGGCACTACCAACAAAGCGGAACTATTTACGCCGGCAGCGGCGCCGGGAGGCACATTCGTGGCGACCGGGAACATGGTAACCGGGCGCGAGTTGGCGAACTGGACTTACTTGGACCCGGCGGTGGTGACCTCCGGAACGCTGGCGGGGGATGTGCTGGTGGTGGGCGGGCTGAATGTGAGCGCACCGTTCACCGGCTCCACGCTGGCGAAGGCGGAGTTGTACAACCCTGCGGCGGGGACTTGGGCGGCAACTGCGAACAACACCAATCAGGCGCGCGCGGGGCAATTGCAGGTATTAATCGCGCCGCCGGCGATCTCGCTACTGGGGCAGGTCTTGGTGGCGGGCGGAGAGAACATGACCGACAATTTGGGCGACCTGACCGGGTTGACGCTGGCGATTGACCGGACCTCCGACCTGTTCGACGCGATTGGGGCGACGCCGGGATTCACGGCGACCGGCTCGATGGTCAAGAGCGGGCGCGCGGCCGCCAGCTATGCGTTGTTGACGACCGGTTCGGAAGCGGGCGAAGTGATCGCGATGGGCGGCGAATGGTGCAACGGG